>OIXL01000096.1_pt1 | contig 50412 bp, 34 predicted proteins | sample 1587761 | NCBI WGS metagenome assembly OIXL01 (sample SAMN03283246) | human gut metagenome | biome: human-associated habitat; material: feces | host: Homo sapiens | place: Peru | collected 2012 | reverse complement strand
CGAAGGCGGAGGATGGATCCCCATAGCGGTAAAAAATGATGTTGAATGATCCTCATCCTCGTATCGTCATTTCGAGCAAAGTGAGAAATCTTTGTCATTCGCGGCTCAGGGGTTCACGCTTTCCCCACATGTGCCGCGCACTTTTCCGCTTTGCTCATCAGTCTATCATACCGCTAGAACCCTATCCGGCTCGCTGCGCTCGCCACCTTCCCCACGCGGGGAAGGCTGGCGATACGAGGGAAACCTGCCACCCGCAAACCTTCGGGCATCGCCCCATATATATGCGGCGAAGCCGCCACCACAACCCTGAACCCTGAACCCTGAACCCTGAACCCGCTCCCCTTCAACCGATTTCCTCTCATTTCCCCCTTGTGAAAGATGAAAGTTGTATTATATAATAAGTAGTCGTATAAAGAAGCATTTATTAAGGAGGAACAGGAATTGTTCAAAACATTTGAAATGGAACTGGCCGGTCGTCCACTGATCATTGAGACTGGTAAAATGGCCAAGCAGGCGAATGGCGCTGTACTGGTAAGATATGGGGATACCGCTGTCCTCGTCGCTACGACGGCGAGCAAGGAGCCTCGCGAAGGCACGGATTTCTTCCCGCTGACTGTCGACTATGAAGAGAAGATGTATGCTGTCGGCAAGATGCCGGGGGGATTCCTTCGTCGTGAAGGCCGTCCGGGAAATTCGGCGATCCTCTGTGCGCGTCTGATCGACCGTCCGATCCGTCCTCTGTTTGATAAAAGATGCAGAAATGATATCCATGTCGTAGCGACGGTGCTCTCTGTCGACTATGACAATGCACCGGAGCTGTGCGGCATGATCGGTGCGTCCGCGTCTATCGGAATTTCCGATATCCCGTGGGACGGCCCGATCGCCGGTGTCCGCGTGGGCCGCGTGGATGGCAAGTATGTCATCAACCCGACACAGGAAGAGATGGCAGCGTCCACTATGAATGTGACGGTCGCCGGCTCGGAAGAGGCGATCATGATGGTCGAAGGCGGCGCGCAGGAAGCACCGGAGGAAGAAGTCCTCGATGCGATCATGTTCGGCCATGAGACGATCAAGGAGATCTGCCGTTTCCAGAAAAAGATCATCGAAGAAGTCGGCAAGGAAAAGCGCGTGCTGACCTTCCCGGAAGTCTCGGCAGAGATCGAAAAGGATGTCGAAGCTTTCGCGACCGAGTCCCTGAAGAAGGCGATCTTCGATGCGGATAAGCTGCGCCGCGATGGCAATATCGCTGCTGCGAAAAAGGAAGCGATGGCACATTTCGCTGACATTTACCCGGAACATCTCTCTGATGTGGCGGATGCGCTCGACCATCTGACGAAGGAAATCGTCCGTCACACCATCACGAATGAAGGCATCCGTCCGGATGGCAGAAAGCTGACGGAGATCCGTCCGATCACCTGCGAAGTGGGACTGCTCCCGCGCGTTCACGGCTCGGCGCTCTTCACCCGCGGCCAGACCCAGGCGCTCTCCATCACCACGCTGGCTCCGATGTCGGAAACCCAGATCATCGACGACCTCACCCCGGTCACCGAGAAGAGATACATCCATCAGTACAATTTCCCGTCCTACTGCGTCGGCGAGACGAAGGGCTCCCGTGGTCCGGGACGCCGTGAAATCGGCCATGGTGCACTTGCGGAACGTGCGCTCCTCCCGGTCATCCCGAGTGTCGATGAATTCCCGTATGCGATCCGCGTCGTTTCTGAAATCCTGGAATCCAATGGCTCTTCTTCTCAGGCTTCTGTCTGCGGCAGCACCATGTCCCTCATGAATGCGGGCGTACCGATCAAGGCACCGGTCGCAGGCATTGCGATGGGCCTCATCGAAGACGGCGGCAAATTCTCCATTCTCTCCGATATTCAGGGCATGGAAGATGCGCTGGGCGATATGGACTTCAAGGTCGCAGGTACGGCAAAGGGCGTCAATGCCATCCAGATGGATATCAAAGTCCACGGCATTTCCAGAGACATCCTGCTGACTGCGCTGAAACAGGCGCACGAAGGCCGCCTCTACATCCTCGGCAAGATGGCAGAATGCATCGATAAACCGGCAGAACATCTCTCCAAGTATGCGCCGAAGATCATTTCTCTCACCATCCCGGTCGACAAGATCCGTGTCGTCATCGGCAGCGGCGGAAAGACCATCAATAAGATCATCTCTGAAACCGGTGCGAAACTCGACGTCGAGGAAGACGGTCGCGTATACATCGCTTCCGAAGATGAAGCAGCTGCCCAGAAGGCAAAAGCAATGGTCGAATCCCTCGTGAAGGAAGTCGAAGTCGGCGAGACATACCTCGGCCGCGTCACCCGCCTCATGAAGTTCGGCGCTTTCGTAGAAATTCTGCCGGGCAAGGAAGGCCTCGTCCACGTCTCCCAGCTCGCTCTCCAGAGAGTCGAGAAACCGGAAGACATCGTCCATGAAGGCGATGAGATCATGGTCAAGGTCACGGAAATCGATGACAAGGGCCGTATCAATCTTTCCAGAAAAGCGCTGCTGCTGGAGAAGAAGAATAAATAATTGTGGAATGCCGGCTTGATTCAGCTGGCAGGTAAGAAAGTTGATTTTGTGTAAGCGTAAAATGCGTACCCCCTTGAAGAAGGGGGTGCCCGAAGGGCAGGGGATAGACTGCCTCGAAGAGGCAGAATTCTGCAGAATGAAAAACGGAAAATGTGGAATAGACAGTAGAATGTCTGAAACAGATGGCATGCTTTCCGCTATGTAGAAGGGTGCCGCTACGCGGCACATCCATCCTGCGCCTTTGGCGCGCTCCTTCCCTAAGGGGCTACTCAGCTTTGGGGGTCCTCTAATCCCTAGGGAAACACTGATTCAATCGTTGTCAGATTTTACTCTTGAATTTTTATACATGGCGAGGAATAACCTGACGCGAATAGCGAGCTATTTAAGGAAGGCTATGACGAAGTCATGTATAAAAATTCTTGTAAAATCTGATTCTGCGATTTAATCAGCGTTTCCCTAACTACTCATCACTGCTTTCAAACGTAAGGTTCGCGATACGCGCGACCTTCGATGCTCATGAATCATGCAAAAGCGCAGTGGGTTCTGGTGGTTCGTCTCGAAAGAGCAGGAACCCGGGGCTCACTGGGCTTTTTCGCTTGGTGGGATGAGACTAGGAGACTGAGAGACTAAGAGACATTAGACGTCAGACACTCGTATCGTCATTTCGAGAGATGGCGAGAAATCTTTGTCATTTGCGGTCAAGGACTCACGTTTTCCCCATATGTGCCGCGCGCCTCTCCGCTTTCCTCATCTGTCTTTCATGCCGCCAGCGCCCTATCCGCCCCTATGGGGCACCTTCCCCTCGAGGGGAAGGCTGGCGATATGAGGGAAACCTGCCATCGCAGACCTTCGGGCATCGCTTCATAAATATTTGCGGCGAAGCCGCCACCACAACCCTGAACTCTGAACCCTGAACCCCGAACCCCCAATCTCATTTCTACAAGGAGAACAAATTCTATGACAAAAACAAGAGGTTTTGAAATCCTGTCCACATGGCAGGGAAAAGATATTCATCTGCCGGAAAGAAAAACGGAAAAGAGTGCCGGCTATGACATCGAATGCGGCGAAGACATCGATCTTATCCCGCATCAGGTGACGCTCATCAAGACCGGGCTGAAAGCGTATATGAAAGATGACGAATACCTCGCTATTTTCATCCGTTCGAGCATGGCGATCAAGAAAGGGCTCTTCCTTGCGAACAGCACCGGCATTATCGATGCGGACTATTACAATAATGAGGACAACGAAGGGCATCTCATGGTCGCTGTCTATAATACGAAGGATGAACCATTCCATGTGAATAAAGGCGATCGCGTGGCGCAGGGGATCTTCACGAAATACCTCACCACGGACGATGACCATGCTGAAGGTGTACGCACCGGCGGCGTAGGAAGCACAGGTGTGAAATGAGCATAGAAAAAGAAAAGCTGATCCATCGCGCGCCCGCCTTCGAGGGGCGGATGCTGCATGTCTTCGATGATGAAGTGGAAATCCATGGGCACAGAACCACGCGGGAGGTCGTCCTGCATCCGGGGGCGTCCGCCATCATCCCTGTCACTGAGGAGGGAGAGATCCTCTTCGTCCGTCAGTATCGCTATGCGGTCGAGCAGCCGCTTCTGGAAATCCCAGCCGGCAAACTCGATGGGGGAGAAGACCCCGATACCTGTGCGGCAAGGGAACTCACGGAAGAAACCGGCTACAAGACGGAGCACATGGAAAAGCTCGGCTACGTCTACACCACGCCGGGATTCTGCAATGAGACCATCCACCTCTACCTCGCCGACCATCTGGTGAAGTCCCATCAGCATCTTGATCAGGATGAATTTCTGGATGTCATCCGCCTTCCCATTGAAAAGGTCTATGAGATGGTGGATCGCGGAGAAATCTACGATGCGAAGACCCTCGCGGCTCTCGCCATGGCGAGGAAAAAATTAGAAATGAGAAATTAGAAATGCGAAATGAAGGAGCGGCGCCAGCATATGAGCGCCGCTTTTTTATTTATAGTGACTGGTGACTGAGAGACTAAGAGACTGAGAGACATTAGACATTTTCCCCCGTATCGTCATCCCGACCGAAGTGGAGGGATCTTGATTGCACAACGCTTATCGGCATGCATGCGGTGACGGGAAAATGATGTCTTGCTGATGCGGTGCTACAGATTTCCTCACATACACCATTTCCTCACCCAACCTCCGCCCCTTCGGGGCACCTCCTTCCCTTGGAAGGGGCTGCCGAGCGCAGCGAGGCGGGGTTGGCTTCTTTTTGGGGCGGCGAAGTCGCCTCCTCTTTGCCTTCCCCTCGAGAGGAAGGCTTTTGATGCGGGGGAAGCGGTATTCTCATTTTGTAGCCTTTATCGGTGGCGCTCGGGGCAGTGCTTTTGCATGACAGCTGAGCAGCCCCTTGAAGAAGGGGCGCGCCGAAGGCGGAGGATGGATCCCCATAGCGGTAAAAAATGATGTTGAATGATCCTCATCCTCGTATCGTCATTTCGAGCGAAGCGAGAAATCTTTGTCATTCGCGGTCAGGGACTCACGCTTTCCCCACATGTGCCGCGCACTTCTCCGCTTCCCTCATCAGTCTTTCATACCGCCAGTGCCCTATCCGCCCCTACGGGGCACCTTCCCCACGCGGGGAAGGCTGGCGATACGAGGGGAACCTGCCACCCGCAAACCTTCGGGCATCGCCCCATATATATTTGCGGCGAAGCCGCCACCACAACCCTGAACCCTGAACCCTGAACCCTGAACCCTGAACTCTGAACCCTTTTTCCTATTGCAAAACACTGACGAACTCGCTATAATACTAATAACGCAGGGAAAGAGAAAATCTTTTTCAGATGTCTTTCAGAGACAGGGCGGCTGGTGAGAGCCCTGGCAGATGAGAAAGTTTCCACTCAGGAGCGGCCGATGAAGAATCGGACGGCAGGCAGCCGATATCAGCTATGAGCTGGCTTATGCAAATTGGGTGGCACCGCGATGACTTCGTCCCATGGAGGGAAGAAGTCTTTTTATTTGCTTTGGTTTGGGTGACTGGTGACTAGGGATTAGGAACTATTAGACATCCGTTCATCGATCTTTCATACCATAGTCACCCTATCCGCCCCTTCGGGGCACCTTCCCCTAGAGGGGAAGGCTAAGTATACTCTGCGGCGTTTCCATATAATCATGTGCCGCACCACCATCTTGAACCCATCAACCTGAACCCTGAACCTGTTTTTTATATTTCCTAAAGGGAGCGATACTATGTTAGACATGAAATTCATCAGAGAACACGCAGACGAAGTGAAGCAGAACCTCGTCAACCGTCACAATCCATTCGATCTGGACGAAGTCCTCGCACTGGATGGCAAGAGAAGAGAACTCCTGCGCGATACCGAAGCGCTGAAGAGCGAAAAGAATGCAGAATCCAAGAAGATCGCGATGGCGAAGAAGAATGGCGAAGATGCGGCAGATGCTATCGCTCGCATGAGAGAAGTCGGACAGAAGATTTCCGCCATCGATAAGGAACTCGGTGAAGTCGAAGCGAAGCTGAATGAACTGCTTCTCCATATCCCGAATATGTGCGACAAGTCTGTCCCGGTCGGCAAAGATGACAGCGAAAATCCGGAAGTCCGCAAATGGGGTGAAATCCCGACCTTTGATTTCCCGATCAAGGCCCACTATGAGCTCGGCGACACCCTCGGCATCCTTGATGCAGAAAGAGCGGGGAAGGTCTCCGGCGCGCGTTTCTATTTCTACCTCTCGCAGGCAGCCCGCCTCGAAAGAGCGGTATACAACTTCATGCTCGATGTGCATACACAGCAGAATGACTACACCGAAGTCATCCCGCCTTACATCATCAACGGCAAGTCTATGCAGGGCACCGGGCAGCTGCCGAAATTCGCCGATGATATGTACAAAGTCGAAGGCGAAAGTATGTATATGACGCCTACTGCGGAAGTGCCGCTGACGAATTATTTCTCCGGCGAAATCCTCGATGGCGCGCTGCTGCCTGTCCATCTGACGGCGCTCACCCCGTGCTTCCGTAAAGAAGCGGGCTCTGCCGGTAAAGATACCCGCGGCCTCATCCGCCAGCACCAGTTCCATAAAGTAGAAATGGTGAAGTACTGCAAGCCGGAAGACAGCTGGGATGAGTTGGAATCTCTGACGGCAGAAGCGGAAAAGATCCTCCAGCTGCTCGAGATCCCGTACCATGTTGTCTGCCTCTGCACCGGTGATATCGGCTTCTCCTCTGCGAAGACCTATGATATCGAAGTCTGGATGCCGGCACAGAATAAGTACAGAGAGATCTCCTCCTGCTCGAACTGCCTCGATTTCCAGGCACGCCGCGCGAATATCCGCTTCCGCAGAACGCCGGGTGCGAAACCGGAATTCGTCCATACGCTGAATGGCTCCGGCCTCGCTGTCGGCCGTACTGTCGCTGCTATCATGGAAAACTACCAGCAGGCTGACGGCACCATCCGCGTCCCGGATGTCCTCGTACCGTACATGAATGGCGTGACCGTCATCGGCAAAAGAGAAGCCTTCAAGAGCTCCAAAGGGGAATAAGGATTAGCCCGTGGGGCGTGCTGCCCTTTGATTGGGGATGAAGGCCTCTCTTGAATGAGAAATTAGAAATGCGAAATGGTGGTGCGGCGCATAAAAATCAGAAGCGCCGCGGAGTATTGAAATAAACGTAAAACGCGTACCCCCTTGAAGAAGGGGGTGCCCGAAGGGCAGGGGATAGACTGCCTCGAAGAGGCAGGATTTTGCAGAATGAGAAACGGAAAATGTGGAATAGACCGTAGAACGTCTGGAACAGACGGCCTGATTATCGCTATGTAGAAGGGTGCCGCTACGCGGCACATCCATCCTACGCCTTTGGTACGCCTCTTCTCCATGGGGCTATTCCACTTCTTGGGAATTCCCAATCCCCAGTCCCCAGCCACTAGTCACTGCTAATCCCGACAATTTCACATAAACTTCTTGTAAATCTCAGGCAAATTTGCTACACTATATGTAACAACCCTGCTGTGCACGTGCGGCTTCATATTTTGAACCGATACCTTTATTGAGGGAGTTCGGAATTGTGGATGGAATCTATGCCTCTTCACGGGGACAGATGAAGTTCATCATGAGAGCACCCACCTGCAAATACGCAGACTCAAAATCCGGCTTTAACGACATGGTGGGGATTGAGATCAGATACCGTCAAGGAAACTTGGCGGTATTTTTTTGTTTGAGTGACTGGGGACTGGTGACTGGTAGCTAGGGATTAGTGACTAGGGATTAGGGATCAGACATTAGACATTAGACATTAGACATTAGACATTAGACATTAGACTTCTGACTTCTTTCCTCCGGCCTTCGGGCATCGCCCCATATATATTCGCGGCGAAGCCGCCACCTTCATTCCTAATTCCTCATTCCTAATTCCTCATTCGAGCAGGGCTTTCATTCGCAATCAAGGGGCAGCACGCCCAAAGGGCTAACCCTTAACCCTCCCCCCACTTTTTCTGCAAAACGCTCCCATTTCCTTAGAAAAGAACGCCTTAGGAATCCCCATTCCCCACCGATGCTGTCTGCTTTTTCACACCGCCTCGCACCGCGCGGCAGTTCCATGGATTTCCTTAAAAACAAAAGGGTTTCCCCTCATTTTTTACAAATTTGGTGAAAAATGGTAAAATACAGGAAGTTTATGGAGGTGATAATTCATGCGTGCCATCTACAAATGGAGCTCGATCCTGGCGCTTTGGGTACTTGCCATGGTTCCGGCTTCTGCAGAAACATTGCACGCAGGGATGAGCGGGGACGATGTGACGGCCCTGCAGAATTCCCTGGTAGCGGCCGGTTATCTGGCCCGCACCGTGGATGGAGACTATGGCTCCACCACAAAGGAAGCTGTCTATTTGTTTCAGAAAGATAAAGGCCTGACCGCGAACGGTATCGCTGATGATGCGACCAGAGAGGCTATCCGTAGTGCGGAAGGAGAAGGCTATAGGAATGGCGGGGGTGTCGTGTATGCAGAAGGAAATCGCGGAGACGTGATTTCCGATATGCAGCAGCGTTTGAAAGCCGCCGGCTCGCTCAAAGGCGACATCGATGGCGTTTATGGGGGAGATACCGTGAAGGCGGTGAAGGATTTCCAGAAATCCTGCGGATTTCCTGTATCCGGTGCGATCGATGAAGTGACCTACAGTGCGCTTCGGGAGATCGGCGCCGGGACGCCGGAGCCTGTGATTTCCTCTGGCGGGGAATCTTATGGCGTCGGCGACCGCGGCAGTGATGTGAAGACCATCCAGCGGAAGCTGAAACGCCTCGGCTATCTTGACGGGGAGGCGGACGGCATCTATGGCGGGCAGACCGAGGATGCGGTCACGGCTTTCCAGAAGGAGCAGGGGATCTCCGTCACGGGCGGCGTGAACAGCGCGACCCGCACGAAGCTGAATGAAGTCTATGTAGCTCAGACCGGAGACTATATCCTCTCGGAGGGGGCTAAGGGAAAGAGAGTCATCCGTCTGCAGAATCAGCTTCTTCTGCATGGCTACGATCCCGGTGTCGTGGACGGTGTCTTCGGCGCCGGTACGGCAGATGCCATCCGCATGCTGCAGGATGAAACAGGCCTTGAGACCACTGGTGTGGCAGATGAAGATGTCTGGGATGCTTTGGACAATGCGCCTTATTTCCGCGGCAGGTATACGAAGACCTATCACATGAGATCGACTGCGTACACGCCCTATGACGGGGGCGGTGAAGGGCACACTGCTCTGGGCGGATTCGCCGGTAAGGGGCATGCCGCCGTCGATCCGAATGTCATCCCGCTGGGCAGCATTGTCTTCATCGAAGGCTATGGTTACGCTATCTGCGATGATATCGGGGGTGCGATCCATGGAAATATCATCGATGTCGGCGTGGACAACCTCGAGCAGGCTTACCAGTGGGGGACGAAGAGCCGCGTCAAAGTGTATCTCGTAAGATGAGTGACTGGTGGCTAGTGACTGGTGACCGGTGAATAGTGACTTGGGTTAGTGCTTTGGAGCAGGAAATACCGTGATTCCGTGTCGTATGGAATACGGGATTTCCTGCTTTTTGCTTTTGCTCGAAATAACGATATGGGGGAGGAGACCTTGCGAAGAGTCAGCGTTTTTACATGACCGCTGTGTAGCCCTTTGAAGAAGGGGCGCGCCGAAGGCGGAGGATAGATCTGCCCCGAAGGGGCAGCCTTCTACGTGAAGGAATGAAAGGGAATGTGAGATGATCGTTCTCTTGGGCTTTCATACCGCCAGCACCCTATCCGGCTCGTTTCGCTCGCCACCTTCCCCAAGTGGAGAAGGCTGTGGTATGGGGAGAAAAACGGTACTCTCATTTTTGGCCTTTCCTTTCTGAAAAGGAGGCGCCCTGAAGGGGCGGAGGTTGTCTCCCGCAGCGGGATAGAAATGAATGTGAGATCACCCGTTCTCTCGTATCGTCATCCCGAGCGGAGCCGAGGGATCTTTTACGCCCTGGCGGTACTCTGTACTCATGAGGTAATGATAAAATCGCATAGGTGCTTCGGCTGCTCCTCCTCTCACGCTCGTCGCTTGGCCGTTGTGCAAGGAAGATTTCTCGCTGCGCTCGAAATGACTATGCGAGGGGGACGGTATTGTCGTTTTACTGGCTTCTTTTTCCGTCCCGCGGGGGAACTCGGTGTCTTCTCATTTCCTGCCATTTATCATATAATGCAATATATAATACCACTTGGAAAAATAGGGGAAAATCAATGAAGAACAACGAGAAGAATACATACAGCCTCTCTCACATCGTGATCGCAGTGCTGGCAGTGGTCCTGATGGGGCTGATCGTCTGGATGATGGTCATCGTGTCGCACATCCAGGGGTCGGCGCGCGTGGTGAATTATGCCGGACTGGTGCGCGGGACGACGCAGCGAATGGTGAAGATGGAGATCGCGGGCGAGCGGCAGGATGAGATGAACCGGGAGATCGAGGCGTATATCCATGGCCTTCGCGAGGGGGATGACTCGCTGTCTCTGGTGCGGATTCCGGATGCGGATTTCCAGCAGAAGCTGACGGAGCTGAATGGGTACTATCTGCAGGTCAAGCAGGAAATCTTCCATCTTCGCCAAACAGGGAAGGCGGACTCCTACCTGATCGCGGTGAGTGAGCAGTTCTTCGCGATCTGCGATGAGGCGACAGCGCTTGCCGAAGTGTACTCCGAGAAGCAGGCGCGGGATCTTTCTGTGCTGGAGAAGGGCATCACCGCAGACATCTTCGTCCTGATGATCCTGATCGGTTTCGAGTTTTTCAAAGCACTGAAGAGGCTGATGCAGAACAGCGTCTTACAGAAGAAGGCGTATCTGGATGAAGCGACGGGGCTTCCGAATAAGAACAAGTGTGAGGAAATCCTGAATGCGCCCGCTGCTGTCGATGTGGGCGTGGTGAGCTTCGACCTGAATAATCTCCGCCGCATCAATGACAGCCAGGGGCATCAGGCGGGGGATGTATACATCCGACGCTTCGCGACGGCTCTTCGGGTGGCGGTATCGGAGGAGCACTTCGTGGGCCGTCTGGGCGGGGATGAATTTCTGATGGTGACGCGCGGTCTCTCCGAAGCGGGCATGGAGGCGCTCATGGGAGAGGTGCGTGCCAAGCTGGCAGAGGAGGCGAAGGAGCATCCGGATACGCCGCTTTCCTATGCGGCGGGCTATGTGCTGGCGAAGGACTATCCCGAGGCGTCCATGCGAGAGCTTTTCGCTGAGGCGGATAAGCATATGTACATCCATAAGAACCATGTGAAGCGCATGGAAGCGGAAGAAGAAAGGCAGATGGATTTCCGCCTGCTGAAAGAGGTGAACCGGCGCGGGAAAAATTTCGCGGCTTGCCTCTACTGTGACCTGAAGATGGATGCCTATCGCACGATTCGCGCGGGGACGGGTTTCTTCCTCGCCGCTGAGGGCAGCTATTCCGGGGCGGTGCTGCAGCTCGCAGAAGAGGAAATCGAAGGGGCAGACCGGGAACGCATCCAGAGCGCGCTCTCGAGGGAGGCACTGGAAAAGTCGCTCTCCCATAGAGAGGATACGCTGGATCTTGCCTTCACGCCGAAGGCGGGGCTGGGATTTCGCCGTCTCTTCGTCATGCCGGTAGATTTCGATGAGGAGGGGCATCTTCACCATGTCCTCATCGCTTTCCAGCGCATCCGGCAGGGGGAAGAGACGCTGGATGCGAAGAAGGCGCTCTCCCTCTACTACGAGCAGCTGAAGCAGTCCATTCTGGAAAATGACAGCTATGTGGATGCTATGCTGGATATGGCGGACTGTATCTATATGGTCGACCTGACCCATGACAGGCTGGAAAAGGATATCGTACTTCCGGGGAAGGAAGAAGCGCATGCGCGCCTTTTTGCAGCCTCTCCGCTGCCATGCTCGTATCAGGCCTACTGCGAAGCCCATATGATGCAGGTCACAAGACCGACACAGGGCTGCTACCGCATTGCCATGACTGTGAAAGACCTTTTGAAACGGTTCGAAGCGGGCGAGCGGCAATTCTCCGCAGAGTATGGGATCCGGGAAAAGGATGGCACCATCCGTTGGATCCGCAAGTGGATCCTTATGACGCGCATCACTGTCTATGACCCGGATGCCGGGCAGGATGTACCCATCGTGCAGGCCATCGTCCTCTTGAAAGATACCACGGAAATGCATGCTGAGGACGAACAGCGGCAGGCGAAGCTGCAGGCCGCTCTGGATGAAATGAGCGCTGCGAATCGCGTGAAGACGGAATTTCTCTCCCGCATGAGCCATGATATCCGCACGCCGCTCAATGGTATCATCGGTCTTTTGAGGATCAATGAAGATCACTTCGACAATAAAGAGCTTGTCTTTGAAAATCAGAAAAAGATGCATGTGGCGGCGAAGCATCTGCTCTCGCTCATCAATGATATCCTGCAGATGAGCAAGCTCGAAGCAGGCGGCGTCACCCTCTCCCGCGAGCGGATATCCATGCAAGAGCAGAGAAATGACATCCGCAGCATCATTCATGGCCGCGTAGTGGAAGCAGGGCTCGAGTGGATCGATGAAGTGAAAGAGTACGCTTTCCCGGTCCCCTTCGTGTACGGCAGTCCTCTGCATCTTCGGCAGATCTTCCTCAATATTCTGGGAAACTGCATCAAGTACAATAAAAAGGGCGGCCGCATCATGACGAAGGTGGAATTTTTGGGTACTGCCGGGAGTCGCTGCACCTATCGCTGGACCATCTCGGATACCGGCATCGGCATGAGCCCGGAGTTTCTGACTCATATTTTCGACCCCTTCACCCAGGAAAGACAGGATGCCCGCAGCGTGTATCAGGGGACAGGTCTCGGTATGGCCATCGTGAAGAGACTCATCGATGCGATGGAGGGGACTATCGAGATCACCAGTGAAGAAGGGAAAGGCTCGACCTTCGTCATCACGATCCCCTTCGAAATCGCGCCCGCCGAGGACAAGAAATCGCAGGATAAGAAGTCTGTGAATATCGAAGGCCTGCACCTGATGGTGGTCGAGGATAATGAGCTGAATGCAGAAATCGCGCAGATGCTCCTCACCGATAAGGGCGCCCGCGTCACCCTCGCGCGCGACGGCAAAGAGGCTGTCGAGCTTTTCGAAAAGAAGATCCCGGGTACCTTCGATGCCATCCTCATGGATATCATGATGCCTGTCATGGACGGCATGACCGCGACAAGGACCATCCGCAGTCTTTCGAGAGCGGATGCGAAAACCATCCCCATCATCGCCATGACGGCGAATGCTTTCGATGAAGATGCGAAAAAATGCATCGCGGCCGGCATGAACGCCCACTTGACGAAACCGATAGAAATCGATCATTTCACCGAAGTCCTTGGACAATACTGTCGATAAAAAAGCTCCGCCGAAGGCGGGGCTTTTTGGTTTGGGGCGGCTGGGTGCTGGTGACTAGGGACTAGGGACTAGGGATTCGTTTTGCATGCCAGTTGAGCAGCCCCTTGAAGAAGGGGCGCGCCAAAGGCGGAGGATAGAGTGCCCCGCAGGGGTAGCCTTCTACGCAGCGGGATGAAAAGAAATGTGAGACGAGCGCCCTCTCGTATCGTCATCCCGAGCGTAGCCCAAGGATCTTTTACGCCCTTGCGGTACTCTGTACTTATGAGGTAATGATAAAATCGCCTAGGGAAACACTGATTAAATCGTTGTCAGATTTTGCTCTTGAATTTTTATCCATAGCAAGGAATAACCTGACGCGAATAGCGAGCTATTTAAGGAAGGTTATGACGAAGCTATGTATAAAAAATCTTGCAAAATCTGACTCTGCGATTTAATCAGCGTTTCCCTAGGTGTTTCGGCTGCTCTTCCTCTCACACTCTCCGTTTGACCGTTGTGCAAGGAAGATTTCTCGCTGCGCTCGAAATGACGATGCGGGGGAGGAGACCTTGCGAAGGGTCAGCGTTTTTACATGACCGCTGTGTAGCCCCTTGAAGAAGGGGCGCGCCGAAGGCGGAGGATAGATCTGCCCCGAAGGGGCAGCCTTCTACGTGAAGGAATGAAAGGGAATGTGAGATTGCCCGTTCTCGCGTCTCGTCATCCCGAGCGCAGTTTAACATCGCAGCGGTATTCTGCATAAAGGCGGTCACGCAAAAATCGCTTGGGATCATTTGCTTCACGCCATACCGCCGTCTTCGTTTGACCGTTGTGCAAGGAAGATTTCTCGCTCGCTCGAAATGACGATGCGGGGGAAAAATCTGTATTCTTCTTTCCTTTATCCGTTCGCCCTAGTCACTCTTTCCCATCTATGCTATAATACATAGATAAATATCGATAAAAGAAAACGGAGGCGAGGGTATGGATCATTCGCGGATCAAAAGAGAATATACAGAGCCGGCGGTGCCTTTCACACTGAAAGCGCCGTTCCAGCCGATGGGGGATCAGCCGAAGGCGGTGAAGTCTCTGGTGGGCGGACTCAGGAATGGCGACTGGGCGCAGGTGCTGCTCGGTGCGACGGGGACGGGGAAAACCTTCACGATGGCGAAGGTCATCGAAGAGGTGCAGCGCCCGACGCTTATCATTTCTCCGAATAAGACGCTGGCTGCGCAGACGGCGAGTGAATTCAAGGATTTCTTTCCTGACAATGCGGTGTACTACTTCGTTTCCTACTACGACTACTACCAGCCGGAGTCCTATGTGCCGCAGACGGATACCTATATCGAGAAGGACTCGTCACGCAATGAGGAAATCGACCGCCTGCGCCACTCTGCGACGATGGCGCTTTTCGAGCGGCGGGATGTCATCATCGTGGCATCGGTGTCCTGCATTTACGGCTTGGGCGATCCGGAGGACTACAGCTCCATGGGGCTCTCGCTCCGGCCGGGCGAGGAAATCGAGCGCGACAAGATCTTGGAGAAGCTCGTCAGTATGCAGTATATGCGCAATGATATGAATTTCACGCGAGATACTTTCCGCGTGCGGGGAGATACGATCGATGTATTTCCTGCATCGGAAAACAATGTTGCCGTCAGGATCGAAATGTTTGGCGATGAGATCGACTCCCTGACGGAGTTCGACGTCCTGACCGGCGAGACGGTCGCTGAGAGAAATCACATCGGCATCTTCCCTGCCTCGCACTATGTCACTAGCTCGGATAAGCTCCGCCATGCCGTCACGTCCATCGAGAAGGAGCTGGATGGGCGGCTCAAAGAGCTCCGGGATCAGGATAAGCTCTTGGAGGCGCAGCGTCTCGAGCAGCGGACGAATTATGACTTGGAAATGATGCAGGAGGTCGGATACTGCTCCGGCATCGAGAATTATTCCCGCCACATGTCGGACAGGAAGCCCGGCGAGCCGCCATTTACGCTCCTGGACTACTTCCCTGAAGATTTCCTCATCATGATCGATGAGTCGCATGTGACGGTACCGCAGCTGCGCGCGATGTACAATGGCGACCAGTCGAGAAAAAGCACGCTCGTCGACTATGGCTTCCGCCTGCCGTCTGCGCTGGACAACCGTCCGCTGACGTTTGACGAATTCACCGAGCGCATCAATCAGATCATCTACGTCTCGGCGACGCCGGGGCCGTATGAAATGGGCGTGCAGACAAATCTGGCCGAGCAGATCATCCGCCCGACGGGGCTCTTGGATCCGTCCATCGAAGTGCGTCCCATCGAAGGACAGATGGATGACCTCTTGGGCGAGATCCATAAGCGGGAGGAGATCCACGAGCGCGTCCTCATCACGACACTCACGAAGAAAATGGCGGAGGATCTCACCGATTTCCTGACGGAAGCAGGCGTGAAGGTGCGCTACCTGCACTCCGACGTCGCGACCATCGAGCGCGCGGAAATCATCCGTGACCTGCGCGCGGGTGTCTTCGACGTCTTAGTCGGCATCAACCTTTTGCGCGAGGGGCTCGATATGCCGGAAGTCTCGCTCGTCGCGATCCTCGATGCGGATAAAGAAGGCTTCCTGCGCTCGGAAACTTCGATGATCCAGGTCATCGGCCGTGCCGCCAGAAATGAGCACGGCCACGTCATCATGTACGCGGACCGCATCACGAAATCGATGAAGTACGCGATCGATGAGACGAACCGCCGCCGCACCATCCAGCAGGCCTATAATGAAGAGCATCACATCGTCCCGCATACCGTCCAAAAGCGTGTCAAAGATCTCATCGACCTCACGAAGATCGAAGAAAAGCCAGCTGCCTATGGCGGCAAGAAAAAAGAGGGCGAGCTTTCTGATGAGGAAATCTACGCCCGCATGAAGGACTGCGAGAAACTCATGAAACAGGCCGCCAAAGACTTGGAATTCGAAGCCGCCGCCCGCTACCGCGACCAGCTCGCCAAGCTCCGCCAGCTCTGGACCGATCGCTACGGCTCCCGCGCGGAAGAAGCCCTGAAGCGGCAGGCTGCGGCGAAGAAACGGATCTATAAGCCGATGAAGAAACGGGTGTAATTTTTGGGTGACTGGTGACTAGGGACTAGTGGCTGGGGATTAGGGATTAGGGGTTCGTTTTGCCCTGCCAGCTGAGCAGCCCCTTGAAGAAGGGGCGCGCCAAAGGCGGAGGATGGAGTGCCTCGAAGAGGCAGCCTTCTGCAGAAAGGTAAACGATGTATGTAAGACAACCGCTCCTCCCGCATCGCCATTTCGAGCGAAGTCGAGAAATCTCTATGGCACAACTTCGCTTCCAAGGAATGCGTTTTTACATGCCAGCTGAGCAGCCCCTTGAAGAAGGGGCGCGCCAAAGGCGGAGGATGGAGTGCCTCGAAGAGGCACCCTTCTGCAGAAAGGTAAACGATGTATGTAAGACAAGCACTCCTCCCGTATCGTCATTTCGAGTGAAGCCGAGAAATCTTCCTTGCACACTGGTAAAACGAAGACGGCAGGATAACGTGAAACCAATGATCCCAAGCGATTTTTACGTGACCGCCTGCATGCAGAATACCGCTCAGGCGTAAAGATCCCTCCACTGCGCTCGGGATGACGATACGAGAGAACGGGCTATCCCCCATTCCCTTTCATTCCACCACGCATGGAGAATGCCGTTTCCCCGTCTCGTCATTTCGAGCGAAGTCGAGAAATCTTTTTCGCCCCATTAAAAAGATAGATGAAATAAGGAGAAACGAATCCTCTGCGTCGTGGCGTAAAAAATGAGTAGAACAGAACCCCTTTCACAGAAAGGGGTCGGCGCCTTGGCGCCGGGGGATAGGTCGTCATAAGGAAGATGTTTGATAGCGAAGAAACGGTAGCCTCATTACGTAGTCGGTCCCGAATGTGCAGATAAACTGCCTGCGCACCCGTCTCCCTATTCCCCCGCCCTGCGGGCGGCCCCTTCCCGAGGGGAAGGGGCTTTGAAAACTTCGCGGCGCTTTTTATTTGATGCGCCGCACCATCCCCATAGAACCCGTAGAACCTATAGAACCCATTGAACCCCATACACGAAAGGACATCCATGGAAAAAGGAATCATCATAAAAGGAGCGCGTCAGAACAATCTGAAGAATATCGATCTGACGCTGCCGCGAAATCAACTCATCGTTTTCACCGGGCTGTCCGGCTCGGGGAAATCGTCGCTGGCTTTTGACACCATCTATGCGGAAGGGCAGCGAAAATATGTCGAGTCCCTGTCTGCCTATGCGCGGCAGTTCTTAGGGCAGATGAATAAGCCGGACGTGGATAAGATCGCAGGGCTTTCGCCAGCGATTTCCATCGATCAGAAATCCACCAGCCATAACCCGCGCTCGACGGTCGGCACAGTGACGGAGATCCACGACTACCTTCGTATGCTGTATGCGCATGCGAGCCGTGCCTTCTGCCCGCACTGCGGCAAGCCGATCCAGCGGCAGACGGTGGATCAGATCGTCGATGCGCTCCTTGCCCTTCCGGAACGGACGAAGCTCATGCTCTTAGGGCCGGTCGTTGTCGCGAAGAAGGGGACGCATAAGAAGCTCTTGGAAGAGCTCCGCAAGGAGGGCTATGTCCGTGTCCGCGTGGATGGGGACGTCCTCTCCCTGTCCGATGACATCGAGCTTGCGAAAAACAAGAAGCATACCATCGAAGTGGTGGTGGATCGTGTCATCATGAAAGACGGTATCGTGCGCCGCTTGACAGACTCGGTGGAGGCCGCGCTGAAGCTGGGGGACGGGATGATGGTGGGAAGCGTCATCGGCGGGAAGGACATGGTCTTTTCCACGCACTTCTCCTGTCCGGACTGCGGGATTTCCCTGCCTAAGCCGGAGCCGCGTATTTTTTCCTTCAATAATCCCTTCGGCGCCTGCCCCGCCTGCATGGGCCTCGGCGCTTCACTGGAGGCGGATTTCCATCGGATCCTCCCCGATCACACGATGCCCTTCCGTCTGGGCGCGATCCAGCCATTTCCTTATAATAAGGAAACATGGCTCTACAAGCTGCTCGATGCCTTCCTGAAATCCTACGGCCTCACCATGGATGCATGCTATGATGACCTGCCGGATCAGGCGAAGGTGGAGTTTGAAATCGGCGGCACGGCGCTGCTCTCCTTCCAGTACACCAGCCCTGAAGGCATCACGAAGACCTATGAGCGTCCCTTCGAGGGCATCGTCCCGATGACGAAGCGGCGCTATGAAGAGGCGTGGACAGAGAAGATGAAGGAAACGCTGTCGAACTACCTCATCGAGAAGCCTTGCCCCGTCTGCCATGGGGCGCGCCTGAAGCCCGAGAGCCTCGCTTTCCGTGTCGGCGCGAAGAATATCGCAGAGATTTCCTCCATGGCTGTCATCGACCTTCTGGACTTCATGGACCATGTCACACTTTCCGAAAAGGAAAAAATCATCGCAGACCAGATCCTGCGCGAGGTGAAGAGCCGTCTCTCCTTCCTCGTGAATGTCGGCCTCGACTACCTGACGCTCTCCCGCGGCGCCTCGACGCTCTCCGGCGGTGAAGCCCAGCGCATTCGTCTGGCGACGCAGATCGGCTCCGGCCTCGTCGGCGTCCTCTACATCCTGGATGAGCCGTCCATCGGTCTGCATCAGCGAGACAATGACAAGCTCCTTGCGACACTGAAAGGCATGCGGGATCTGGGAAATACGCTCATCGTCGTCGAGCATGACGAGGATACCATCCGCACCGCGGACTGGGTCGTGGATATCGGGCCCGGCGCAGGGGAGCATGGCGGCTCCGTCGTCGCGGAAGGCACGCCCGAGGACGTGATGAAGGTGAAGGAATCCATCACGGGGCAGTACCTGCGCGGTGAGAAATACATCCCGCTGCCGGAAACGAGAAGAAAAGGAAATGGACTCTCGCTCACCATCCATGGCGCTGCCGAGCACAATCTGAAGCACATCGATGTGACCATCCCGCTCGGTGCCTTCACCGTCGTCACCGGGGAGTCCGGCTCAGGCAAGAGTACGCTCGTGAATGAGATCCTCTATCAGGGCCTCTCCAATATCAAGAATCATACCTCCTATCGGGCCGGAGCTTTCGACTCCATGGACGGCGCAGAGTATGTGGACAAGATCATCGACATCGACCAGCAGCCGATCGGCCGCACGCCGCGCTCGAATCCGGCCACCTATACCGGCGTTTTCAATGACATCCGCGAGCTGTTCAGTCAGACTTCTGAAGCCAAGATGCGCGGCTACAAACCGGGGCGTTTCAGCTTCAACATGAAAGGCGGACGCTGCGAAGCCTGCCACGGCGACGGCATCATCAAGATCGAGATGCAGTTCCTCTCGGACGTCTATGTCCCCTGCGAAGTCTGCCACGGCGCGCGTTACAACCGCGAGACACTCGAAGTCCGCTACAAGGGCAAGAACATCTCTGATGTGCTGAATATGACCATCGATGAGGCTGTGCCTTTCTTTGAAAATCACGACAAGATCCTGCGGAAGCTGAAAACCCTTCAGGAAGTCGGCCTCGGCTACATCCATCTCGGACAGCCCGCCACCACTATGTCCGGCGGCGAAGCCCAGCGAGTGAAACTGGCGACCGAGCTCATGCGCCGCGGCACCGGAGACACCCTCTACATCCTCGATGAACCGACCACCGGCCTTCACAGCGAAGATATCCGGAAGCTCCTGATCGTCCTCGAAAAGCTGGTGGATCAGGGAAATACCGTCGTCGTCATCGAGCACAATCTTGACGTCGTAAAGACCGCCGACTACATCATCGACCTCGGCCCCGAAGGCGGCGACAAGGGCGGCGAGATCGTGGCCACCGGCACGCCGGAAGAAGTCGCGAAAGTGGAAGCGTCCTACACCGGGCAGTACCTCGGGCCAGTGATAGAACGGACGAAGAAGTTTATGGGGTTGAAGTGACTAGGGGCTAGTGGCTGGGGATTAGGGACTAGGGATTAGACTAGGAGACTAGAAGACATCAGCCCCCGTATCGTCATTTCGAGCGAAGCGAGAAATCTTTCTTGCAGACCGATAAACGAAGGATGCGAGAAAGGAGAAATACGCAGTACCGAGGCGTCATTTCCGTATCAGTGCCTATGTGATACTGACCGCAGTGCAAGAAAGAATCATCGGAAGCGCTTTCGATGACGAGACGATACGGGAAAGGGATACCCCAAAAAGTTTGAAAGCAGAAAATAACCATCTTCCCTTTATAGGAATCCTCATAGGTTAAACAGGTTCAAAAGGTTCACAGGTTTTTCATATTTCGTGAATATCATATATTCTAAAACTCCGCGGCGCTTCCCTATGATGATGCGCCGCACCACCCCCGTTGAACCCGCTGAACCTGTTGAACCTGTTTAACCCTCTGAACCCCTAATCCTTTATTCTTTTTCTCAGGAGTCTTTTATGATCGATGTCAATGAAAAAATCAAAGCCAAGGTAGAAGCCCTTCCTGATTCGCCCGGGGTGTACCGCTGGAAAGACAAAGACGGGCGGATCATCTACGTCGGCAAGGCGAAGAACCTGAAGAATCGTGTCCGCTCCTATGTACGGGAGGATAAGAACCGTTCCCCGAAAGTCGCTGCGATGATCCGTCACGCGGACGATCTCGATATCACGATGACCGGGACAGAGATGGAGGCGCTGATCCTGGAGTGCAATCTCATCAAAGAACTGCACCCGAAGTACAATATCTCCCTGCGTGATGACAAATCCTACCCCTATGTGAAGATCACGGTGAATGATGAGTGGCCGCGCATCTTCGTCACGAGGAACATCCGCCGCGATGATGGGGCGAAGTATTTCGGCCCCTTCACCGACGTGGGGAGCCTTCGTCAGACGCTGTCCCTCCTTCGCCACTACTATCCCATCCGCACCTGCCGCTCCATGAAGGTGTCTCGTCCCTGTCTGCAGTACCACATGCACCTCTGCAGTGCGCCCTGCGGCGGCCACGTCGATCACATCGACTATGACCGTGATGTGAAGACCATCTGCGACCTGCTCGAAGGGAAGAGCACCTCGCTGGAAAAGGAGCTCACGCGACAGATGATGGAGGCGTCGGAAGCGATGGATTTCGAAAAAGCCGCCAAGCTGCGCGACCACATCCGCGCCATCCAGAGCGTGCAGCAGCGCCAGCACATCGTATCCACGGAAGGGGACTTCGACGTGCTCGGCATGGCACGCGACGGCAGTCACACCGGACTGGAGATTTTCTATATCCGCTATGGCCGCATGGTGGGTAAGGAGAATTTCAGTATCCCTGAAAGTGCATCCGAGACGGATGAGGAGATCATCACCACCTTCCTTCGCGATTTCTACGGAGGAAATCCGACATCCGTCCCGAAAGAGATCATCCTGCCGCTCCTGCCGGAAGAGTCCGGTCTTCTCTCCGAGTGGCTGACGAAGCTTCGCGGAAGCGAAGTGAAGCTCATCCGCCCCGAGCGCGGCTTCAAGCGTCGCCTGAAAGACATGGCGATGGCAAATGCAGCAAAGTATCTCTCCGACAAGAAGCTGCAGTGGGAGTATCAGGACGCCCGGGAGCAGGGCGCCGTGCAGAAGCTGAAAGAGCTGCTCTCTCTGCCGCGCCTTCCCGAGCGCATGGAATGCTTCGATATTTCTCACAACCAGGGCGCAGAGACCACCGGCTCCATGGCCGTCTTCGAGCATGGCCGTCCGGCAAAGAGCGAATATCGGAAATTCAAACTGCAGACCACGCAGGGGCATGCGGACGACTTCAAGTCCATGGCAGAAGTCATGAGCCGCCGCTATGGGAAGGAAAAGGACTGGCCCGAGCCTGACCTCATCGTCCTTGATGGCGGTCTTGGGCAGATGCATGCGGCCATTCCCGTGATCCGCGAGGCCGGCTGCAACGCACCCGTCATCGGGCTCGCCAAGCGTATCGAAGAGATCTACGTAGAAGGCAGCGACATCCCGATCGTCCTCGATCACCATGAGCCCGCTCTCCAGCTTCTCCAGTTCATACGCGACGAAGCCCACCGCTTCGTCATCACCTATCACCGGAAATGGACGAACAAAAGAAATACGGAGTCCGTCCTTGACCACATCGAAGGCATCGGCCCAAACCGCCGGAACGCACTCTGGCATGCCTTCCGCTCGCTCGATGAAATGAAAAAAGCGAGCGAAGAGGAGCTCGCCAAGGTACCGGGCATGAATAAGCGCGCCGCGCACAATGTCTATCGGTTCTTCCATATGAGAAAAGACGAGAAACAGCTTGTCCTGCAGGGGATGGATGTGGAAAAGGAAGGCTGACGATACGGGAAAGTCATCCTCCCTCCTTCCACTGGAAGGAGGTGCCCCGAAGGGGCGGAGGTTGGCTCCCGCAGCGGGATGAAAACGCATGTTGGACGAGCGCCGCTCTTGATCTCCAATGCGCTGCGGGAAACAGCACTCAGGCGTTTTTTAAGAAACGACGACTTACATACTGCCTCACATTCGTCGTTTCCCTTTCTGCAAGAAGGATCTCTCGACTACGCTCGAAATGACGATACGGGGAAAACGCTATTTCAAAATTGCGGTGAAGCCGCTACCTCTTAGCCTTCCCCGCATGGGGAAGGGGGACCGCGTCAGCGGTGGATAGGGTTCTTCGATATTGCATGACAGCTGAGCAGGCCCTTGAAGAAGGGCCGCGCCAAAGGCGCAGGATAGAGTGCCTCATAGAGGCACAAATCAGCATAACGGAAAATGATGAATGTTGGACGAGCGCCGCCCGCATCGTTATCCCGAGCGCAGTCGAGGGATCTTTCTTGTATAGCGGTAAAACGGTTATCCTGGGATAGCGAGCAACCGTAGCCCAATGCATCGTTACACTATCATCCATGAGTACGGAAGAAAGACTGCACAACAAAAAAAGGCGAACCGAAATGGTTCGCCTTTTTGCTTGCCCGACTAGCCTGCGTCAGCGAGGTCGCTGGTCGCTACCGTGCGAAGGCCCGAAAGCGGGCGGGACTGGAGCGATGCGATCGCGTTTCCTGCGGCATACAGTTCATCAGCCGTGGCTGATACTTTGATCTTGCTGAAACTCAGATTCTTCACCTTGGAAGTCCCCGAGGACGCATCCTCTACACGGACCTGAAGTTTCATATCGATGGTTTTAGACGTGGTAGCCATAGTGTTCTCCTTTACGGTAATCATAGGTAATAAATAGAAGGACTGAAGGATGGGACGTCAGACATCGGACAGTCCCGTTCCTCTTTATTCCAGTACGGTCGCACTGGTTTCGACGATCTTCGCCTGCTTGAAAGCCGTGACCGCATGGCCGGAAGAGGATTCCAGCACCGGAAGGATGAGCGCCGCCTTCTCCTTCACCGTCTCGAGCGTCAGGTCATCCTTCGGGCAGGGGATCGAGAGCGTCATGCTGCGGCTGCCTTCTACAGTAAATGTCAGTTCCAACACTTTGTTATTCGTATTCATAGCGTATCTCCTTATGGAAATGCGGGCTTATGGCCCATAAGAAATCGGAAAATCAAGATATGATATGAATAAGTTGTTCACACACCATATATAGAAAGAGATGGCATAAAAAAACACCCGGAGAAGGCTCTCCGCCTGTACCCGAGGCAGGCGGAGCCCAGAATCGGTGACGGTCGTCCATAGGCACCGAAGTGCGGGAGAACCTGTGCTATCGTCGGGACCCGGCCTCGCATGGGGCAGGGAAGCGGAAGAACCTTGTCGGTTTCCGGATATTTGGTTTTCACAGTTGTCAGCCTAAAATGGGTGCCGGCAGCAGGCTGTACGCTTCCAGCTGACCCATCCGATGACGCCGGGGAATCCTGCAGATCCGCCCTGCCTTGGAACGGTCCCTCCTTATGATCTCGTAGCGCTTGGAGAATTCTGGAAATCAGAAGGTCCGTCCGGTCAGGGAACATGTTCAGGCATGCCCGGCTTCATGACTATATAGTACAACGTCATTCTAGAAAAAGCAAGAGGGAAAAACTACAAATAACTACAATGATTTGTTGAAATTCCGAATTGTGAAAGAAATGCGCACAAAATGTGCAATGAAATCTATGCATAAATGCAATAAAATATATCAAATGTGACATGCCATATTTAGCCGTCAGTCGTATATCAGACCACGGCGGACCCCAGTAAAGACTGATAGTAAGAAGAAATCGGTGGCGGCCTGTATGCGGATGGATCGCCTTGTTTGAGGAAATTCTTTTATTTCTTTCTTTTTGCTGATTTCTGTCTGGCATCGATGAGAGATATGCTTTCCGATGCCAGCGTGGAAAGACAGTGCCAGCTTTGCGCGAAGTATGTTTCTGAAAACTACTGTAAAGAACATCTGGAAGAGTTTGTAAAAGAAAGCTGCCAGACGCCTTCGCCCGATGACTGGATTGGCAAGATGTCGGAGAACGAGGCGTGGGTGCCGGTTTACTTGCCGACTGTAAACCTTCTAAGAACCGATCCTTGGCTGGGAATCCATGGGGAGCCGTGTACGATGGAAGACATTACGCGGTGGATCAAGAAGAAATGTTGAGAGGATTGGTCTTTCCCTAGGGAACATCCTATGTCTGTGGACAGCATTGCGGTCATGACGGGATAGCCTGCTCCCGTATGTGAAGGAAGTGACGAGAGCGGTAGGATATTCTGTGTGAATGAATACGTGAGCGACGAACCGGAAGGCTCGCCGTTTTTGGTTGCTTTAAAAATTAATGTATTTGTCTATTTACTTGAAAAAAACAATAAATAGACTTATACTTACCAAAAGTTAAACATATATATCACAGGAGAAACGGAATGAAGCACAGACATATACCTCTTTTCACTTCAAAAGTCGGATGGCTGCCGGTGTTCGTTTTTATCATTGGCGCCGTGATTCTGATGACCTGGTGGTACAATGCAAAGAAAAATCAGGATGAATGGAATCGTTCCCTGGTTGAACTCAACAGCATGACCTATGCACAGCATCTGCAGATGGATATCATGCAGGGCATCAACATCACCAATACGCTGAAAGAAGTGATTATCAGTCATGACGGCGAGATGCAGAAGTTTTCAGAAATTGCCGAAGGCATGAGGACAGATTTCATTCAGAGCATTCAAATTGCGCCAAATGGCGTTGTCACGGAAATCTATCCATCTGAAGGAAACGAAGCTGGTAAAATCGATTTAATTCACGACAAAGATCGCGGTGAGATATCCTGCTATGCAAGAGATCATGGCATCATTACCATGCAGGGGCCTTTTCCGCTGAAGCAGGGCGGCACCGGCATTGCGGTGAGAAATCCGGTGTATTTGAAGGATTCGAATGGTGAGAAAAAATTCTGGGGCTTTGCCATCGTCATCATCCGCGTGCCGGAGATTTTCTCGGAAACGATCGATGCCCTCTCACGATTTGGATACGATTTCAGCTTCTCGAAGACAGTATCTCCGTGGGATCCGACTTATCAAGAAGTCTACGCCAGCGGCGCAAGTATGAAGGATGCAGCAACATATGACTTTGATCTGGGGGATAGCCATTGGAAACTTGAGGTGCAGCCTAAGAATGGCTGGAATGACAATCAGCGCCTGTATTTGATGCTGGCCTGTGGTTTTCTGATTCTTCTTTTGCTGTCCGGATTGATTGCGGTGATTTCGAGCTACCGTGAGGCAAAAGTGGTAGAAGCGCAAACGGCACTGCTGAATCGCAAGCTGGAGGAGGCACTTGAACAAGCCAATGCCGCTTCCGTGGCAAAGTCAAGATTTATCAGCAGTATGTCTCATGATATGCGGACACCCATGAACGCAATTATGGGTTATATTTCGATTGCCCTTCACCAGGAACTGAAACCTGAAGTGAAGGATTACCTGAAAAAAATCAACCATAGTGCGAACCATTTGTTGACATTGATCAATGATGTGTTAGAAATCAGCCGCATTGAAAGCGGGAAAGTGGTCATCAACCCGGTTCGTACAAATATGTCTGCCATGCTCGATGAGGTGGTGGACATCACGCAGGGGTTCATGGCTGGCCGGAAATTGGATTTTATTGTGAAACGAGCGGCGGTGGCGATACCGGATGTTCTTGTGGATGAGATTCGTGTTCGTGAAGTGCTGATCAATATTCTCGGTAATGCAGTCAAATTTACCAAAGATGGTGGATCAATCACGTTTTCTACAGAAATGAGAAAAGGGAATACACCGTCAGATATTGTGGCTATATTTAAGGTGGCAGATACCGGCATTGGCATGAGCAAAGACTTCCAGAGACAAATGTATGATGATTTTGCGCAGGAAAACGCCGATGCAAGAACGGAGTATAAAGGGACTGGGCTTGGCCTCTCCATTTCCCAAAAGTATGTGGATTTACTGGGTGGCACCATTGCTGTGGATAGCCAAAAGGATATAGGGACGACATTTACGATTGAAATCCCAATGACGCTGATCCAGGCAGAGGTACGCAATACGGAAACACCGGTCAATTCCGATATATCCGGTCTTCATATACTGCTGGTGGAGGACAATGAGCTGAATGCGGAAATTGCGCAGACTCTTCTGGAGGATGCCGGAGCCAAAACCACCGTGGCGCACAATGGAGAACAAGCTCTGGAGATCTTTCAAAACCATGAGCCCCAAACTTTTGATGCCGTTCTGATGGATATCATGATGCCGGTCATGGACGGCCTGACAGCAACAAGAGCCATCCGCCATCTGGAGCGCCCGGATGCGAAAACCATTCCGATCATCGCTATGACAGCGAATGCTTTTGCGAGGATAAAGAGAAGTGTATGGCGGCTGGAATGAATGCGCACATCGCAAAGCCATTTAAGATGGAAACCGTCCGACACGTCATCGGCAAGTATGTGAATAGGTAGTGGGGAAGCCAGTGGGCCGTATCACCCTTTGGCTGCCAATGAGTGCTCTGCTCGAATGAGTAGATTTGTTAAGGAAACGCTGATTAAATCGCAGAATCAGATTTCATATGGATTTTTATACATGGCTTCGTCATCATCTTCCTTAAATAGCTCGCTATTCGCGTTAGATGATTCCTCGCTCTGTATAAGAATCCAAGAATGAAATCTGACAACGATTTAATCAGTGTTTCCTTAGCTTCTGGACTTAGTTAGAAGTGAGAAGTGCTGGAAGGGGCACACAATTCATAGCGCCCCAATCCCCCTCATTTTCAATCGTGGGACGTCCACTCTCGATAGATCGTCACACCACTTTTTTCCACTGATTCGCTAAAAATCCCCCGAGTGGGGATTTTTTATTTTGCCTGTTTTTCGAAAAACGGAAGAAATCATAGCGGGGAGTGGTTTGATTTCGAAAAGAAGGTGCTGAAAACATCGATAAAATCAATGTATGGGTAGCAGATGGGAAAATGATCGGTTTGAAAAATTTTCGTTGTCACAGAGTGGGAGATTGTGGTAGAATGTGGGTAAATGTGGAGGAGGTGGAAGGATATGTTTATGAATGAATATTCTCATACCATAGACGCCAAGGGGCGCATGATCCTTCCAGCGAAATTCAGGGAAGAGCTGGGAAGTCGTTTTGTGCTGGCTCCAAGTCTGGATACCTGCCTCAATATTTATCCGAAAGAGCGCTGGGATGCCTTGATCGCCCGGCTGCAGAAGCTGCCCTTCACGAATCGTAATGTCCGCAAGATCATGCGTCATCTGATCGGCCGCGGGACGGAGATGGAGTGCGACCGCCAGGGGCGTATCCTGATCCCTGCCCACCTTCGTGAATTTGCAAAGCTGAAGAAGGAAGCCTGCATCGTGGGGACGGGACCCATCATCGAGATCTGGGATCCGGAGCTCCTGCGTCAGGACGAAGAGGGCGAGGATATCGCAGAGATCGCGGATGCTCTCGACCTTCCGCTGAATTTTGATCTGTGAGGTTTGGGAGTGACTGGTGACTTGAATGCTACTTTAGGGCATCGCCCATTTCGTCATCCTGAGCGGAGTGAAATGTCGTTTGTTGGAAAAGTCGCATTCAGAAAGTTGAGGCCTGAGTCGAAGGATTTCGGCGAAGCCGCCACCACAACCCTGAACCCTGAACCTTTCACCTTTTTTCGAGGAATTATTTATGGAATTTCAACACACCACCGTGCTTCTGCACGAAATGATCGACCGGATCCTGACGGATCCTCATGGCATTTATGTCGACTGCACCTTAGGGGGCGGCGGGCATTCTTTCGCTATGGCGGAGAAGCTCGCTCCGGATGCGCTTCTGATCGGCGTCGATCAGGATGAAGAAGCGATCGAGGCGGCTTCTCATCGTCTTTCCGGCTGTGCCTGCCGGCATCTCTTTGTGCGGGATAATTTTTCTCACATCCATGATATCCTGGCCTCGCTTGAGATCGACAAGGTCGATGGCTTCATCTTCGATCTGGGGGTGTCATCCCATCAGCTCGATGATGGCAGCCGTGGCTTCTCTTATATGAATAACGGGAAGCTCGATATGCGCATGGATCAGAGAAATCCGCGCACGGCGTATGAGATCGTGAATACGTATGAAGAGGAAGAGCTTGCGCGCATCATCTGGGAGTATGGGGAGGAGCGATGGGCGAAGCGGATCGCGCAGTTTATCTGTGAATTCCGCGAGAAGAAGCCCATCGAGACGACGGATGATCTGGTCTCGGTCATCAAGGCAGCCATTCCGGCGCATGCCAGAAGAAATGGCCCGCATCCGGCGAAGCGCACATTTCAGGCGATCCGCATCGAGGTAAATAACGAGCTGGGAATCCTGAAAGACACGATGGAAGCCTGCGTTTCCCACCTGAAAGTGGGGGGACGCGTCGGCGTCATCACGTTCCAGTCGCTGGAAGACCGTATCATCAAGAAGGCTTTCAAAGAAATGGAACGGGACTGCATCTGCCCGCCGGAGCTGCCTGTCTGTGTGTGCCACCACCATCGTCTGGTGAAGTCCGTCGGCAAGGCGCAAAAGCCGAGTGCGAAAGAGATCGAGGAGAATCCGCGTGCGAGAAGTGCGGTCCTGCGTGTTGTAGAAAGAGTGTAGGGAGCGACCGGGGATCTGGCCCTGTTTCCTTCAGCCTGAGATATAGAGTCTGAAAAAGATGGGAGAGATATCGTATGGTACAGGAAGTGCAAGTCATGGATTACATGCCGTCGATGCCGGAAAGCGTCGCTGCGTCTCGCCGGATCGAGCGCGAGAGATCTGACTCTTCCTATTTTTTCCATGACATCATTCTGGGGACGCTGATGATCCTTTTTCCCGTGATGCTGCTGGTCTTCCTGAGCGGGATCAATATTCAGGAGGAATACAGAATGCAGCGTATCCGCAGCGAGGTCATGACGATGGCGAAGGAGAATGCGGTGGATAAGCTCGAGGTGTCCCGTCTAGAGGCACCGGTACGTATCCAGCAGATCGCAGAGCAGAAGCTCAAGATGAGCCTGCCTGTTCGTGCGGTCTATGGCAGTGCGGATCCCGCTAAACCGCACCCGAACAAAGGAAGATAGAGAAATGGGTTCGGAAGGTTCTGAGGGTTCAAAAGGTGCAACGGGTTTCCCATTTTGGGCAATGGTGTTTCCTTAAAAACTCTGCGGCGCTTAGATCCTTCGACTCAGTTCTCATAATTTCAGATAAGCCAACATACGACGTTTTTCTCTGCTCAGGATGACGAAATGCGCCGCACCATACTTGTCAAACCTGTTGAACTTTTCTTACCATGAATCAGTGGGGTTAAAAATAAGCAGATAGAAGTGAACTACACAAGAAAGGGGCTGTGAAAATGAAATTTCATCTTTCACAGCCCCTTGTGCTTGCCATAGATTTAAGCTAATATAATGAGTGGCATTCGAGCGTCGTCTCTGACGGAGGTGAAAGCTCATGCCATGATGATTTCAAAAGCACGACTCATAGAATACTCATATCGTACAGGAAGCGGATGACATCCGGCAGTACGGGTGTCTTGTTTCCTACATACAAAACCAGAGGTGACTGTTTTGAAAAAATTAGCAGAATTACTGAAAACAACGCCGGTCCTTCGCACAGAAGGCGACACAGATATTGAAATTTTGGATGTGACAGCGGACTCGAGGCAGGTGAAAGAGGGCAGCCTTTTCCTCTGCCTCGAAGGGGCGCATGTGGATGGACATCGGTTCGTAGGCTCTGCCGTGGAGCTGGGGGCGAAAGTCATCGTGGCTTCCAAAAAGGTCGAGGTACCGGAAGGGGTCGCTGTCATCTATGTGGCAGATACCAGAAAAGCGATGGAAGATATGGTGCCGTTTTTCTTTGACTATCCGGCACGCAAGATGCGTATGATCGCGCTTACGGGGACGAATGGCAAGACCACCACGACCCATGTCGTGAGCCATATCCTTGAGCAGGCGGGCTACAAGACGGGTGTCATCGGCACCATCCACGCCCTGATCGGGGATAAGGAGCTGCCGACGCACAATACTACACCGGATGTCATTGATCTGGAACGTCTGCTCTGGCAGATGGTAGAAGAAAAGGTCACCCATGTGTGCATGGAAGTGTCTTCCCATTCGCTCGTCATGGGGCGCGTCGAGGGCGTGGAGTTTGATAATGCCGTCTTCACGAACCTCACGGAAGATCATCTGGACTACCATAAGACGATGGACAACTATGCAAAAGCCAAGGCCATCCTTTTTGAGAAGGTGTCTTCGGCGGGACAGACGAAGGGCAATAAGGCAGCGTGGGTGAATGTGGATGATCCGTATGCCCATGTGATGATGGACGCTGTCGATCAGAAGGTGGCGGATCTTCACACCTACAGCATGAGCGACAAGACGGCGGATTTGTATGCCTTTGACAGCCGGTTCACCGGCAAGTCTTCTGCCTTCAAAGTGACCTATGAAGGGAAAACCTACCAGTTCGAGACGAGACTGGCAGGCCGTTTCAATATCTATAACACCCTGGGGGCGATCGGCGCGGCGCTTTCCGAAGGGATTTCCATGGAAATCATTGCAGCTGCGATGAAGACATTCCACAGTGTGCCGGGGCGTTTCGAGCTGATCGATGAGGGGCAGTCCTTCACCGTCGTGGTCGACTACGCACATACCCCGGATGGTCTTGAAAAGATCCTGACGACCGCACAGGAGATCACGAAGGGCCGCATTCTGGTCGTTTTCGGCTGCGGCGGCGACCGTGATAAGATGAAGCGTCCGATCATGGGCCGCATCGCTGCCCGCTATGCGGATGTAGCGATCGTGACCAGTGACAATCCTCGCACGGAAGACCCGGAGACCATTGTGAAAGAAGTGGCAGCCGGCGTCGAAGAGGTGAAGGCGGAGAAGCCGTCCCTGCAGGTGGAAGTGGTGGTCGACAGAAGAAGCGCCATCCAGAAGGCGATTTCCCTCGCTAAAGGGGACGATATCGTCCTCATTGCCGGCAAGGGTCATGAAGACTACCAGATCTTGAAAGACAAGACCATTCATTTCGACGATAGGGAAGAAGCGAGGAAAGCGCTGAAGCAGTCGGCTCGCTTTTGAGGACACTACTGAAGGAGTGAAATTCATGGCTTCATTTACGATAGAAGAAATAGAAAGAGCCTGCGGGGCGCAGCTGCTCAAGCGTGGCAGGGAGCCGTCCATGGACGGGGTCAGTACCGATACCCGCACCATCGAGACGGGGAATCTGTTTCTGGCTCTTAAAGGAGAAAATTTTGATGGGCATGCCTTTCTGAAAAAGGCGTGCGAAGAAGGGGCTTCGGGAGTCATCCTTTCGGATGCTTCTTTTGCCGCGGAGCTGCCTTCCGATGTATCAGTGTTTCTCGTAAAGGATACGAAGAAGGCACTGGAAGATCTCGCTCATTTTCACCGCATGCGTTTCCATGTACCGGTGATCGGCATCACGGGCTCTAATGGAAAAACAACGACGAAAGACATGACGACGGCGCTCCTGTCGTCTCGTTTTCATGTCTGCGCAACACAGAAAAATTTCAATAATGAGATCGGTCTTTCCATGACGCTCCTCTCTATGACGAAAGAGACGGAAGTCTGCGTCGTGGAAATGGGGATGCGTGGTTTCGGACAGATCGCAGAGCTTTGTGCGATCGCCAGCCCGACCATCGGTATCGTGACCAATGTCGGCACATCGCATATCGGGATCCTGGGCAGTCAGGAAAATATAGCGAAGGCGAAGGCCGAGCTGATCGAAGCACTGCCGAAGGATGGCACGGCGATCCTGAATGGAGATGACCCCTTCGTCAAAGCGATGGGGGACAGCTTCGAGGGACGCGTGATCTCCTATGGCCTTGCGGGACGCTATACCGTCCGCGGGACAGATTCCCGTTATGAGGCTTCGCAAACCCAGTTCATCTGTACGTCTTTTGACGAAGCATTCCGCGTGAAGCTGCATCTTCTCGGCGTGCACAATGTCTACGATGCACTGGCCGCCATCGCGGCAGCCCGTGTCCTTGGCGTGGACAGCCGGAAAATTCAGAGAGCGTTTGCGGATTTCCATCCGATCGGTCAGCGGCAGACACTGCTTACCATCGCAGGGATCTCTGTCATGGATGACTCATACAATGCGAATCCGCTCTCCATGGAAATGGCCTTCGGCTCGCTCATGCAGATCCCCGCTTCGCATCACTACCTGGTGCTTGGCGATATGGGAGAGCTGGGCGAGATGGAAGAGGCGCTGCACTATGAGACGGGAAAGAAGGCCGCCGCCATGGGCTTTGACGGCCTCATCACGGTGGGACCGCTCTCTCTCCATCTGGCTTTGGGTGCCAAAGAGGGCGGCATGACGTCCGTTTTCTCGTATGACACTTGTGAAGAAGCGACAGAGAAGCTGGCGGCTCTGGCGAAGGCCGGGGATGCCGTGCTGGTGAAGGGTTCGCACTATATGCATATGGAAAAAGTACCAATGCTCTTGAGGGGAGTTCTGACAAAGGATGGAAAGTAATTATTGTATATACCTGCTGGAAGCAGCGGTCCTCACTGTCATCTGCGGATGGGTGGGCATTCCGCTTTTGAAAAAATTGAAGGCGCGCCAGTCGATCCGCACCGAAGGTCCGAAGTCTCATCGGGCCAAGAGCGGCACTCCGACCATGGGCGGTCTCTTCATGCTGACAGCGATGGTGCTGGTGGTGCTTTTCAACCGCCTCTTGGATCCATCGGTTCTCTGGCTTCTTTTCCTGACGCTGGGGCATGGGCTTTTAGGATTTCTCGATGATTTCATCAAAGCAGAAAAGAAAAGGAATCTGGGGCTGACAGCCAAGCAGAAAATGCTGGGGCAGCTGATCCTCGCCGTGCTCTTCTGCTGGGGCGTCGTAGATACACTGCACCTCCCTTACTCGATCGCGATCCCATTCACGGACATGGATATTTCCATCGGACTTTTGTACTATCCTTTCGTCGTTCTTGTCATTGTGGGGGCATCGAATGCGGTGAACCTGACGGATGGGCTGGACGGACTGGCTTCCGGCTGCTGCGTCATCGCATTTACGGCCTATGCGGTCTTCTGTTATATGACAGGGTTTCATGACCTCGGTTATTTTATCATCATCCTGGCAGGGGCCTGCATTGGCTTCCTTTTCTTCAATTATCATCCGGCCAAGGTCTTCATGGGGGATACCGGCTCGCTTGCCCTCGGCGGAGCCATCGCCGGGATCTCGGTCATGACCCGGACGGAGCTCTTGCTCGCCTTCCTCGGCCTTATTTTTGTGCTGGAAGCCTTATCTGTCATCATTCAGGTCATTTCTTTCAAAACAACGGGCAAGCGTGTCTTCAAGATGAGTCCGCTGCACCATCATTTCGAACTGTCCGGCTGGAGTGAAGTCCGTGTCGTCTGGTCCTTCTGGATCTTCGAAGGCTTCGCCGCCGCGGGCAGCCTGATGCTGGCGATCTATGCACTGCCATAAATCGGCCGGCAGCAGAACGGGAGATAGAGATCGGGAATGAAAGCTGATGCTTTTCATTCGCATCCCTTCCCGCCGACTATCCATGTTTTACCATTCATGGGAGGTATAGCTTTGAAACATGTACTTATTCTGGGCGCCGGTATCAGTGGCCTTGGCGCGGCTCATGTACTTCTCCGTCATGGAACCCATGTCGTGATCTCTGATCTCAAGGATCAGATACAGAATAACAAAGAAAAAGAAGAGCTCATCGGGCTCGGGGCTGAGTTCTGCTTCGGCGAGCAGTCTGAGAGCCTTTTGGACGGGATGGATGCCGTCGTCGTTTCCCCTGTCATCCCGGCGGAAAATGTCGTGATCCAGGGAGCGATGAAGCGGGGCATCCCTGTCTTGAGTGAAGTCGAGCTTGCCTATCGCGTGACGAAAGCGCCGATCCTTGCCATTACGGGGACGAATGGGAAAACCACGACCACGACGCTGCTTGGCAGCATGCTCTCGCACTCAGGGAGGCCCTTTGCGCTGGCAGGAAATCTGGGGATCTCCCTTTCCCGCGAAGCCGAGCTGGTGCCGGAGAACGGGCTGATCGCAGCGGAAGTTTCGAGCTTCCAGCTGGAATTCATCACCCATTTCCAGCCGAAGGCGGCGGTCATCCTGAATATCACGCCCGACCATCTGGAACGTCATCACACCATGGAGGCCTACGTGGCAGCCAAGGCACGCATTTTTGAAAATATGGACGAAACAAACTGCATCCTTCTGAATGCCGATGATCCCTATACGCCGATGCTGAAAAAGCAGGCGGAAGCGCACACCCATGTGTGTCTGCTCTCTACCTCGCACGGGGTCGAGGAAGGCGCATGCCTTTCCGGTGACCGTCTCGTGCTGAAGAGAAGGGGAGAAACCATTCCTCTCTGCACGGCAGGTGAGCTCTTGCTGAAGGGGAAACAGAATATCGAGGACTGTCTCGCGGCTGCTTTCCTGGCGCATGAGGGCGGCGTCGATACGGCTGTCATCATAGAGGCACTGAAGACCTTTGAGGCTCTTCCGAACCGCATCGAATTTGTTCGCAAACTGGATGGCGTATCATACTACAATGATTCCAAGGCTACGAATACCGATGCAGCCGTCAAAGGCATGGAAGCCTTCGACCAGCCGGTCATCCTGATCGCCGGCGGCCACGATAAGGGGACGCCTCTTTCTGATTTCATGCAGGTCGTGCGCCGTCATACGAAAGAGCTCATCCTTTTGGGCGCTGCGGCCGGACGCTTCGAAGCAGCGGCCAAGGAGGCGGGCGTGTCTTCTATCCATCGCGTATCCTCTATGAAAGAGGCCGTCCTCCTCGGACAGAAGCTGGCGAAACCGGGGGATGTCGTCATCCTTTCACCGGCCTGCTCCTCTTTCGATATGTATAAGAATATGGAAGAGCGCGGCATGGATTTCAAGAAAATCGTTAAGGGGCTTTGAGAAAAGGGAAATCGAGGATTCGCTCATTTTTCTGTTCAGGGAATAATGGGTTCAGGGTTCAGGTTGTCGGGTTCGGGGTGGTGGTGCGGCGCTTAAAATTAGAAAGCGCCGCGGAGTTATATACTTGCGGCGAAGCCGCCACAACAAGTTTGAAAGCAGGGATGAGTAGCTAGTAACTAGTGACTGGTGACTGGGAAACTCTCTCGTATCGTCATTTCGAGCGTAAGCGAGAAATCTTTGTCATTCGCGTTCAGGCGGTCGATGTTTGGTACTCTCAAACGGGAAACCTGCTATCCACTTACTTTCGGGCATCGCCCCATATATATTCGCGGTGCTTCTGATTTTTATGCGCCGCACCACCACTCCTCACTCCTAACTCCTCACTCCTAACTGGCGAGTAGAGCTTTCAAACGTAATCAAGGGCAGCACGCCCCGTGGGCTAACCCTGAACCCTGAACTTAAACTTTTCCAATTATCATTTACAAACCATCAACATGGGAGAATGTATCATTCATGAAACGGGTTATTTTATCTGGCGGCGGTACGGGGGGACATATTTACCCGGCCATCACCATTGCTAAAGAAATAGCAAAACTGGAAGAAACAGAATTTCTTTTCGTGGGCACGCCGAATGGGATGGAGTCGCGTATCATTCCGAAGGAAGGGTATCGTTTCGCCTCGCTGCCGGCTTCGGGCCTGAAGCGGAAGCTGACGCTGGAAAATATCAGCATCCTGTGTCATGCGGCAGGGAGCCTCTTCAAAGCGCGCCGGATCCTGAAAGATTTCGCGCCGGACGTCGTCATCGGGACGGGCGGCTATGTATGCGGGCCGATCCTGATGGCGGCAGCGCTGTCTCATATCCCGACGCTGATTCAGGAGCAGAATGTGATCCCGGGGATCACGAATAAGATTCTTTCCCGTGTGGTCGATAAGATTGCGCTGGGCTATGAAGCCGCCGGTCCCCGTTTCCCGCATCCGGAGAAATGCATCTATACAGGAAATCCGATCCGTCCTGACATCATGGAAGCCAAGCGGGAGGCATCCCGGAAGGCACTCGGGCTTTCGCCGGATACCTTCATGGTACTGGTCACCGGCGGCAGCCGCGGAGCGAGGACGATCAATACTGCGATGCTGGATGTGCATCGCCATTTCAAGGATGCGAAGAACCTGTCCCTTTACCATGTGACGGGCGAGCTGGAGTATGACAAGATCACGAGCGCACTCGGCTGCGATGAGGATGGGCATTACGGTTCTGCGAGCCGCATCATCCGCTATGAGTACCATATGCCGAATGCACTGGCAGCGGCCGATCTCATCATCTGCCGCGCGGGAGCCATCAGTCTGGCGGAGGTCGCAGCGAGAGAGCTGCCGGCCATCCTGATCCCGTATCCCTATGCGGCGGAGGATCACCAGACATACAATGCCCGCGTCTTTTCCGAGGCGGGCGCGGCGAAGATGATCCTGGATAAGGACGTCACTGGCGCCAAATTCATCGAAAATATCACAGCGCTTCGCGAGCATCCCGAAGACCTTCAGACGATGGAGAAGTCCATCGGCACTTTGAAAAAAGTGCATGCCGGAGAGGATATCGCAAGACTTGCACTGTCGCTCATTAAATAAAGGAAGACGATTATGGACCTCACGAAGTATCATACATTCCATTTTATAGGGATCGGCGGTATGGGCATGCGTGCGCTGGCCGTCATTCTGCTGGACAAGGGGGATCGCATTTCCGGTTCCGATGTGGCAGACTCTCCCTTCCTGCGCGATTTCCGAAAAAAAGGCGCAGAGATTTACATCGGGCATGAAGCCTCTCATGTAAGGGGCGCTGACTGCGTGGTCATTTCTTCGGCGATTTCCGAAGAAAATCCGGAGCTTCGAGAAGCGAGACGCCTTGGCATTCCCGTCTTCCATCGCTCCGATGTGCTGGCGGCCATGTTCCACTGGGGCAAAGGCATCGCTGTCGCAGGCGCACATGGGAAATCCACGACCTCTGCCATGGTGGGCCAGATTTTCTATGAAGCGGGCAAAGATCCGACGATCGTTCTCGGAGCGGCAGCCAGCTATATCGGAGGGAATTCCTGTCTCGGAAAGGGTGAGTATGTCATCGCGGAAGCGGATGAAAGCGACGGCTCTTTCCTGAAATTTTCCCCCTATATGACGGTGGTGACGAATATTGAGGATGACCATCTGGATCATTATGGCAGCGTCGAAAATATCCGTCGTGCCTTTTCCGAATTCATCAGTCATATCTGCTACGAGGACGGCGTCGCCATCGTATGCACCGACAGTGAGGGCGTATGCGCGATCCTGCCCGAGATCCATAAGACCTGCATCACCTACGGGCTCAATGAAAAAGCTGACTATCGGGCCGTGAACAAGCGATACGAAAACAGGCATCTTCTTTTCGATGTGGTGCATGAGGGGAAGACGCTCGGCACCATCGAGCTGCAGATCCCGGGCTCGCATAATATCCGTGATGCGCTGGGTGCTGTGATCGCAGCGCTCTACTGCGGCATCCCGATGGAAACGATCGAGACGGCGCTGTCTCATTTCGTGGGAGTGAAGCGGCGCTTCGAGACGAAGTCCAGAGAGCATGACCTTTGGGTAGTCGATGACTATGCACACCATCCGACGGAAATCAAAGCCACCCTGAAGGCGGCCAGAGAGACAGGCGATCACCGCATCATCTGCGCCTTCCAGCCGCACCGCTATTCCCGCACGCAGCTGCTGCAGCAGGAGTTTGCCGAAGCCTTCGATGATGCGGATGTACTCTTCTTTACTGATATCTATGCGGCAAGTGAGGCACCGATCGAAGGCGTCGACGGACATCTGATCCCCTCGCTGGTCCACAAGCGTCTGCCAGAGAAAGAGATCCACTATGTGGATACCGTGGAAGGCGTGTCTCAGGCGCTTTACGATTTCGTAAAGCCGGGAGATATGATCATCACCATGGGCGCCGGCAGTATTTACCGCGCAGGGGAAGAACTCATTCAGTTGGTGAAGGATAAAGGGTTGAAAAAGTGATTACTAAAAAGAGCAGAATCGTGGTCCTCATGGGAGGACCCTCCAGAGAGGCAGAAGTCTCCAGAAATACAGGGAAGGCCATTTTAGAAGCCCTGACATCCATCGGCTATCAGGCCATTCCTTTGGAATATGATCCGCATCATGTGGTGGAGCAGCTGAAAGAAGCGAAGGCCGATGCCGTATTCATCGCGCTGCATGGCAAGTACGGGGAGGATGGCACCATCCAGAGCGTACTCGAACTTGCCCGCATCCCGTACACGGGCTCCGGCGTGACCTCGAGCGCCATCACCATGGATAAGATCATGAGCAGCCATTTCTTCAAGCAGGCGGGCCTCCCCATGGCCTTTTCCAAAGCCTACTATCTGAAGGATGGGAAGGAAAATGTCGAAGAGGACATTGGCAAGAGCTTTACCCTTCCGGTCGTTCTGAAACCGGCCTGTGAAGGATCGACCATCGGCATCGAGATCGTCAAAGAAGAAAAAGATCTGAAAGAGGCGATCGACCGCGTCTTTTCGGTAGAGCCAAGGATTCTCGCAGAGGCTTTCCTGTCCGGAGACGAATTCACCGTTTCCGTGCTGGACGGCAAAGCACTGCCGGTCATTCAGATTTGTCCGCATTCGGGGTCTTATGATTATCACTCCAAGTACACCAAGGGCGCGACGGACTACCTCGTCCCAGCTCCGATTTCGGAGGCACTGGCGGAAGAGATGAGCCGTCTCGCAGAAATCGGCTACCGCATGGCGGAATGTGATGGGGCGTGCCGTTTCGACTTCAAGACTGACTGCGAAGGCCGTCCGCATCTTCTGGAAGCCAATTCCATCCCGGGCATGACGGCGACGAGCCTCGTCCCGAAAGCCGCTGCAGCGGCAGGAATCTCGTTCCCTGCGCTTTGTGAGAAGATTCTCCTCGAAGCAGGGCTGGATAAGGTGTGATTGTAGTGGCTGGGGATTGGGAACTAGGGACTAGTGACTGGTGACTAGGGATTAGAGAGACATCAGATGGCAGACTTTTTTCTCGTATCCGTCATCCCGACCGAAGTGGAGGGATCTTTCTTGCACTGCGTTTATCGACGCATGTATGGCCAAGCAGAAGAGACGCCTTAGAGCATCGTCTAGCGGTCGTTTTGCACTCGCCGTTTCGCTGTCTGCAAGTGAGATTTCTCGCCTCAGCTTGAAATGACGGAGTGGGACGGATGACGAAGTGCTGGGATATAGGATAAGCCGCCCCCGTGTCGTCATCCCGACCGAAGTGGAGGGATCTTTCTTGCACTGCGTTTATCGATGCATGTATGGCCAAGCAGAAGCGACGTCTTAGAGCATCGTTTGGCGGTCGTTTTGCACTCGCCGTTTTTCGCTGTTTGCATGTGTGATTTCTCGCCTCAGCTTGAAATGACAATACGTAAAAAACTAATCCCCAAAAACTTTACACCATCTCTTATTTACAGGATCAAATTGTATGGATAATTTTAAAAGCTTCAATGATTTCAGGCGGGAGCTGCATGAGGGAAAGATCCCGGAGCAGGAGGCTTGGAAAGAGCCGGAAGAGAAGCCGGAAGAGCCTTTGCAGGAGATGCAAGAGCCACCCAGAAAGCCGCGTAAAAAGAAAAAGAAGGGACTCCGTATCAGGAGCTCCATTCTGCTGACAGGCGGCGGGCTTCTCCTCATCGTGCTGGGGGTATTTCTTCTGCCGCTGCCTTTAGGCTATATCCATCTCACCGGCACGAAGGCGCTCACGATGGAGGATATTCTTTTCGAAGGCCAGATCCGCCAGCCGGTCAATGTGCTGCAGATCAGCGCATCCGGTCTGGCAGAGCGTCTCTCTCATGATATCCGTGTGGCCGATGTGCAGGTGAGCCGCGGATTTCCCTTCGTCCTCGAAGTACACATCGAAGACAGAGTGCCGCTGGCCATCATGCAGGCGGAGTACAGCTATGTCGTGCTTGATAAAGAGGGCATGGTGATCGACTCCGTGCAGTCGATCCGAAAGGGCGACGCCGCGATGATCACCGGCAAGCGTATGGGAAACCTGCTCCTCGGAGATACCGTGTCGCAGGAAGACCTGGACAAAGCACTCGCTTTTCTGAATGCACTCTCTCCGGAAGGACAGCGTTTCTTTTCGGAGATCAATATCGGAAATCCGGAAAACATCCGCGCTTATACCAGAGATGGCATCACCGTCCGCCTTGGCAGCGGCAGCGATATGGAAGCGCAGGCCAAACTGGCTGAGAATATGGTAGGAGATGTGAAGGCGCGCGGTCTTTCCGTGGAATATGTGGACGCCAATCTCTCATCTCCCTTTATAAAATTGAAAAAATAGAGATTTTAACCGGAAAAAATGCAAATTGTCTCATTCTACCGGTGGCGAACTTGTGGAAAGTATTGTACAATGGTACATATGATTAGCAGAAATGTAATATAGGTGGATAACATCCTGAGTTAATCAGCGTTTCCTTACATACATGACGCAAAATATCCTGAAGGAGGAGCGAACATGGAACAGTCTGAAATGGCAAACATTAAAGTAATTGGTGTAGGTGGCGGCGGAAATAATGCAGTCAACCGCATGATCGATGCCCAGGTCAAAGGGGTCGAATTTATTGCAGTCAATACCGAAACCCAGGTTTTGAATAAATCCGAAGCAGATAACAAGATTCAGATCGGTGAAAAGCGGACCAAGGGTCTCGGCGCCGGTGCAAAACCGGAAGTCGGTGAAGAGGCAGCCGAAGAATCCAAGGAAGATCTCTCCAAAGCACTGGCGGGCGCAGACATGGTCTTTGTCACTGCCGGCATGGGCGGCGGTACAGGTACAGGTGCGGCTCCGGTAGTTGCACAGTGCGCCAGAGAGCTGGGTGCGCTCACCATTGCTGTCGTGACGAAACCATTCACATTCGAAGGCAAGGTCAGAGCAAGAAATGCCCAGGAAGGGGTCGAACGTCTGAAGAACAGCGTCGATGCCATCCTTGTTGTACCGAATGACAAGCTGCTGCAGGTCATGGATAAGAAAGCATCTCTGAAAGATGCCTTCAAGACTGCGGATGATGTACTCCGTCAGGGCATCCAGGGCATTTCCGACCTGATCACCGTACCGGGCATCATCAATCTGGACTTTGCAGACGTCAGAACCATCATGAGTGACCAGGGCGAAGCGCTCATGGGCATCGGCATCGGCACCGGCGACAACCGTGCGAGCGACGCTGCTTCCATGGCCATCAACAGCCCGCTTCTGGAACGCAGCATCGATGGTGCGAAAGGCATCATCATCAATATCACCGGCAATGAAGACCTGGGCCTCTTCGAAATCAACGAAGCATCCCAGATCATCACTGAAGCAGCCGATCCGGATGCCAATATCATCTGGGGTACTTCTGTCGATGATACCCTCGACAACGATACCGTCAGAATCACTGTCATTGCGACCGGCTTCGGCGAAAAGAAAAAAGCACAGGCTCCGGCGCAGGCAGGAAACAGATTCAGCAATGCTGTCCGTCCGAGCACGGGAATTGCGGTTCCGGAATTCCTCAGAAAATAAGGGAAAATACGCCGACTGACTGCTCTCATGGATGACTCTCTTTCTGATATGGCACCCTATGGAACAGAGAGGGAGGATGCGGACGATCATCGCATCCGTATTCTCCTCGCCAGAGACAGACCGGCTCTTTCTACCTGTCTGAAAAGCCACACCGCAGATGCAGTGTGGCTTTTATTGATTTTGCTTTTTGTTAACTCAAAAAAGGAGAATTCGATATGAAATGCCCATTCTGTAAAAGCAGAGATACGAAAGTGACAGACTCCAGAGATACGGATGAAGGCGCAGCCATTCGCCGCCGCCGTCAGTGCCTCTCTTGCGGACGCCGTTTCACGACCTATGAAACCGTAGAAAAAATGCCGCTTCGTGTCATCAAGAAGAATGGCAAGCGTGAGCTTTTCGATAGATCCAAGATCCGTAACGGTATCACCAGAGCCTGTGAAAAAACGAATGTATCCTCGGCGCAGATCGAAGAAATCATCGATCGGGTAGAACATACGATCCGCACCGATCCGAAGCGCGAGCTGCCGACCACGGAGATCGGCAATATCGTGATGGATGCGCTCTGCAAGCTCGATCAGGTCGCATATGTCCGTTTTGCCTCTGTATATCGTGAATTTAAGGATATCAATACATTCATGCAGGAACTTCAGAATCTGATGACCGGGCAGCAGACTGTCTCCAGGGCCGCTCAGGATGAGGAAAAGAAATGAGAGCACTCATAGAAAAATGTTTCGATGACCACCAGAAAGCACTCGAAAAGAGCCGCGCACTCTATCCCGTCATCGAAGACATGGCGAAGATCTGCGAAAAAGCCCTGCGCTCCGGCCACAAGATCCTCATCTGCGGCAATGGAGGCAGCGCTGCCGATGCGCAGCACATCGCTGCGGAATTTGTCGGGCGCTTTCATAACGAACGCTGCTCTCTTCCTGCCATCGCTCTCACGACAGATACCTCGATCCTGACCGCGGTCGGGAATGACTACAGCTTTGAGCGCGTATTTTCCCGTCAGGTCGAAGGGCTGGGAAATCCGGGGGACGTCCTCTGGGGGATTTCCACCAGCGGAAACAGTCCGGATGTACTCGAAGCGCTGAAAACGGCGAGAGAAAAAGGGCTGACGACTATCGGATCGACTGGGAAAACAGGAGGAGCCATGGTACTCTGGTGCGATGCCTCTCTGGTGGTGCCGGATGAGGTCACCGCCCGCATTCAGGAAATTCATATGCTCGCGGCGCACATCATCTGCCAGATCATCGATGAGATGGACTGGACGAAATGATGGATACCGGAAGAAAAGCGGTCTTTTTTGACCGAGATGGCGTCCTGAATGAAGATGATGGCTATGTGCATCAGATGAGGAAGCTGCGCTGGGTGAAAGGCGCAAGAGAGATTGTAGCCGAACTCACAAAGGCCGGCTTTCTCCTCTTTGTCGTGACGAACCAGAGTGGTGTGGCACGCGGCTATTTCACCGAAGAAACGGTCCGGCAGCTCCATCGGGAAATGAATGAAGAATTTCAAAAATGGGGCGGGCATATCACAGAGTTTTTCTACTGTCCGCACCTTCCCGGCGCGCCCCTTCCCGCGTATGATCAGGTATGCAGCTGCCGCAAGCCGGCGCCGGGGATGATCCTTCGCGCACTTGATGCATACGGCATAGACAAAGACCGGGCGGTCCTTTTCGGGGATGGAAAACGCGATGTCGAAGCTGCAGAGAATGCGGGCATCCGCGGATTCCTTTTCCCGGGCGGCGATATAGAAGCATTCGTGCGGGAGAAGCTGGCAGGACATTTCACCATCGGATGAGCCACTGACCAGGAAAGAGACCTGTCAGACTTCATGGGTTTAGGGGGAGCTTGCGATAGTACGCCCTCCTTCCCTATGAACCTCATTGCACCGATAGAACCTCTCAACTTATGCACGCACAGCTTTTATGGATAGTATCGCCGATAGGACATGATGCTTTGGAGGACAGGATGATCGAAGAAATAAGGAGCCGCAGCAACCAGTGGATCAAAAAAGCACTGCAGCTGAAGCAGAGAAAATACCGGCAGGCCTATGGCATGTTCCTGATGGAAGGACTTCGCAGTGTCGAGGATGCTCTCCGTCAGGGCATGAAAGCATGTACCTGTTTTTTCACAGAAAATCAGCTGGAGAATGAACGCTTCAAGGCACTCATGAAAGAGGGAGAAGCACTTTCCTGGCGCTTTCTCAAACTCGATGAGGGACTCATGAAGCTCATCTCCGGCACACAGCATGGACAGGGCATCATGCTGCTGGCTTCTAAGAAAAAAAGAGACATTGAAGAACTGATGCACCCGCTCGAGGGATACTACGTATTACTGGATGCGGTGCAGGACCCCGGCAATATGGGGACGATCCTTCGAAGTGCGGCGGCAGCCGGCGTCAAGGCAGTCCTTCTTACGAAAGGATGCACCGATCCTTTTGCGGAAAAAGCGGTGCGAAGCTCCATGGGGAGCATCCTGCGCGTCCCTGTCTATGAAGATCTGACAGTGGATCAGATCTCCCTGATCCGAGAAAAGAGCGGTCTTGCGCTCTACGGGACAGCCCTTTCGCATGCCGTCCCCTACAAAACGGTGGGAGAGATCCGGAAAGGGATCTTCGTTTTTGGCAATGAAGGAAACGGCATCCGCGAGGAGCTCCTCGCGATGACCGACATGAATTTATATATTCCGCTCGCGGGCACGGTCGAGTCACTCAATGTCTCCGTGGCTGCTGCGGTGATTTTATTTCAATTTATAGAATAGGGAAACGGGCGGGGAGCAGGCCGTCTGTGACACGCCCCATACCTTTCTGTCATACGGTTCATTATGAAAAAAGGAAAAGAAGAATTTTACCTGGTGGATCTGAAGGTACTTCCGGAAGCCATCAAGAAAACGATCAAAGTGAAAGAGCTGCTGAATGACGGGATCTGCGGATCCATCAATGAAGCTGTCAAAAAAGTCGATATGAGCCGCAGTGCTTATTATAAATATAAAGATCATGTAGCGTCAGTCCGGAGCCGGGCGCTCAGGATCGCCATGCTGTCCACAGTCATGACGGAGGAGTATTCACACTTTGCCCGCCTCATGCGACGCGTCATGAAAGGAAATTTCGAGATCCTTTCCATGAACCGCAGCCGGGCGGGGGAGAAGCTCGTCTCTGTCACCATGACCTTGCAGATAGAAGATGCATCGGAACCGTTATCGGTTCTGGAAGATGCAGTCAAGTCCATGAAAGGAATTCAGTCCGTTGTTCTTCAGGAAGCCATGCTGAAAGCAGGAGAATAGGGAAGATAGCTGGCAGATAGTGACTGGTATCTCGTTTTGCGCTCTGCGCAAAACCGATCCGTGAGACGCCCTCATTCCCCGCTTTTCAATGCATCCTTGATCAGGAGGAGATTTTATGAAAACAATCAATATTGCACTCCTTGGCTTCGGCACCGTCGGAAGCGGCGTCGCTGAAACCATCAAAAGAAACAGCCAGATGATGGCAGAACAGCTGGGCTGTCAGCTGAAAATCACCTATGTACTGGTGCGTCATCCGGACAAGTACAAAAATGTACCTCTCTTGGAAGGTGTCCATCTGACATCTTCTTTTGAAGAGATCATGGCCGACCCCGATATCGGCATCGTAGTCGAAGTCATGGGAGGCATCCATCCGGCCAAGGAGTATATCTTTGAGGCACTCAATCACAAAATGAGCGTCGTCAGTGCCAATAAGGATGTCGTGGCGCTCTTTGGACCGGAGATCATGCATACCGCGATGGAGAATCATGTGAATTTCTCCTGCGAAGCCAGTGTCGGTGGCGGTATCCCGATCCTTCGTCCGCTGCACGATTCCCTGGCGGCGAATGAGATCGAAAGCATCGTAGGCATCGTGAACGGGACGACGAATTTCATCCTTTCCAGTATGGACGAAGAAGGCGTCAGCTACTCGGATGCTCTTCGCGTGGCGCAGAAGAAGGGCTTTGCAGAAGCCGACCCGACCAATGACGTCTGCGGCTACGACGCAGCCAGAAAGCTCGCGATCCTCGCCTCCATCGGCTTCCGTGCGAACGTCACTTTTGATGACGTACTCGTCGAAGGCATCGAGAAGATCTCCCAGAAGGACGTACAGTATGCGAGTGAGATGGGCTATGCCATCAAGCTGCTCGCTGTCGGTACCCGGCAGGACAATGGCATCGCGCTCAATGTCTATCCAGCCTTCGTACCGCGCACCCATCCGCTCGCTTCCGTCAAAGGCTCCTACAATGCGATCTATGTCACCGGTAACATCGTCGATGACGTCATGTTTTACGGACGAGGCGCCGGCTCGCTCCCGACGGCCAGTGCGGTCATGGCAGATGTGATCTCCACCGCGAAACACATCATGAATGGCTCCACCGGCACCGGCATGATGCTGACGGAAACGAAGCGCATCCCGTTCTACTCTTCCCTGAAGCTGAAGAATTCCTACTACTTCCGCTTGATCGTCGACGATGTGACGGGCGTCCTCTCCCAGATCGCTTCTGCGTATGCCGACCATGACATCAGCATCAAGGAAGTCGTGCAGAAGAGCCGCTTCGAGGACGCAGCTGAACTGATGATCATCACGCAGGATACACCTCGCGAAAATATCATTCAAGTCGAAAAAGCCCTGCAGGTCCTGCCCTGCATGCGCCAGGTCGCGAATATTGTGAGGGTCATGAATGATGACAGAGAATAAGACATACATCGTCCGTGTACCGGCCACCACGGCGAATATCGGAAGCGGCTTCGACACCCTCGGCATGTCGCTCGGCCTTTATAATGTCGTCCAGTTCGTCCCCGAGGAAGGACGAGAGCTCAAGGATACCGTGATCCGCGCAGAAGGGGAAGGTGCAGACCAGATCCCTTCCGGAATGGATAACATGATCATTCAGGCGATGGCAGAAACGGCCCAAAAGGCAGGGAAAAAGATCCCCGGCGGCAGCATGTACCTCATCAACCGCATCCCCTTTGCCAGAGGCCTTGGCAGCAGCTCGGCGGCACTTGCTTCCGGCGTATTCCTTGCAAATCTGCTGATGGGGGAACCTTTCGACCGGAAAGAAATCCTGAATATCACCGCGGAGATGGAAGGACATCCCGACAATGCAGCGCCTGCGATCTTAGGCGGCTTCTGCATGGCACTTCTGAAGGATGGCCATGTCACTGCAGAAAGCATCGATATCCCGTCCCACTGGAAAGCAGTCGTTACGATCCCGGACTTCGAGCTTCACACGGAAAAAGCCAGAGCTGTGCTTCCGAAGACATACAGCAGAAGCGATGCCGTGCATAATATCGGTGCCGTCTCCTTCCTGATGGCTGCCTTCATGTATCAGAAGCCCGAGTATTTGAAATTCGGGCTCGATGACTGCATCCATGTCCCGTATCGTCTGGATCTCATCCCGGGCTCCCGTCAGGTCATTGCGAATGCCATGTATTCCGGCGCCTACGGAGCGACCATCAGCGGCTCAGGCCCGACCATCATCGCCTTCGCTCCGGCGGATAAAGCGCACATGGTCGGTGAAGCCATGGTCGACGGATTCCGCTCCGCCAAGATGACGGCGCGCTACCTCGTGCTCGACTTCGATCAGAATGGCATCATGGCCGTGTAGTTGAAATAAGAAATGAGAAATGGTGGCGCGATGTAAAAATAAAAAGCGCCGCAGCTGTTTCTGAGATAATAAAAACCCTCCATGCGATTTTGCATGGAGGGTTTTGTATTGCTTGTTAGACATCAGACATCAGACATCTGACATCTGTTCGTCTGACATCTGTCGTCTCCTAGTCCCTAGTCACTAGTCACTAATCCTTCACATCGATGTCCTTTTCTCCGAGCCCCGGGACGAAGACGTCGATGCCTTTTCCGGCTGCGACCATGGGGACGACCATATCTTTTGGAGGGATGGCTGTCTCGATGACGTAAGGCTGATCCAGCTTCATGGCTTTTTCTACCGCAGAGGCGAGTGCATCCGGCGTGGAAACATGTTCACCGGCAAGGCCGAAGGCAGCTGCATATTTCACGAAGTCTACATACGAGGGAAGATTGCATGCCATGTAGCGTTCGTTATATCCGGTCTGCTGCAGCTGGCGGATCATGCCGAGGCCGCTGTTGTTGAAAACGATAACGATCACCGGGATATGATAGGAGGCGAGGGTGAAGAGTTCGCTGCCCGTCATCTTGAATCCGCCGTCACCGGCTACGAGAAGGACGGTTTTTTCCGGTTTTGCCAGCTTTGCGCCCATAGCAGCCGGCAATCCGAATCCCATGGTGCCAAGGCCGCCGGAGGTGATGAGCTGGTGGGCGTACTCGACTTTGAGATGCTGCGCGGTGAACATCTGGTGCTGTCCGACATCGGTGGCACAGAGATAGTCTTTCCCTTTGAGCAGCGGATTCAGCGCCTGAATGAAGAGGGGAGCCGTATTATCCCCGTAGTCTTCGTCCATCGAAGGCCATGTGAGGATCTTGTCCCACCATGCGGAAATATCATGAGGAGAGGAGCCTCTTTCAAGCATATTGATGATGGTACGCATGTCACCTGCGATGTGAATGCGGCTGTCTATATTTTTATGGAATTCAGCCGGGTCGATATCGACATGGATGATGGTCTTCCCTTGGCTGTATGCCGCGCGGTCACCCGTTTCTCTGTCATTGAAACGGCTGCCCAGCGCAAGAATGACATCCGCTTCGGCAAGCGCGCGGTTTGCACGTTCATGTCCGTGAAGACCGGCCATGCCAAGGTACTGCTTACGGTAGGAGCTGATGCAGCCGAGCCCCATGAGGGTGCTCGCACAGGGGAGATTTAATTTCTCCGCGAGATGCACGGCTTCATACTGGGCGCCGGAAATGGCGACGCCGCCGCCCACGAGCATGACCGGACGTTTGGCTTTGCTGAGGGCATCGATGGCAAGATCGATACGCATGGGATCGGGGGCTTTCGGAGAAAGGGCCGGGAGCTTTTTTCCCTGGTACTCGATCATGGCTTTCTGCACATCATTCGGCACATCGATGAGCACAGGGCCGGGGCGGCCGCTTCTGGCGATCTGGAAGGCAAGATGCATGGTCTGTTCCAGCTCTTCCGGCTTATTCACAAGGAAATTCTGCTTCGTGATCGGCATGGTGATGCCGCAGATGTCGACTTCCTGAAAGGCATCGTGGCCGATGGTGCTGCGCTTCACCTGTCCGGTGATGGCGACGACCGGGATAGAGTCGAGGAAAGCATTCGCAAGGCCGGTGACGAGGTTCGTCGCCCCCGGGCCGGAGGTCGCGCAGCAGACACCGACATTACCGCTCGCTCTGGCATAGCCGTCGGCAGCGTGCGCTGCTCCCTGCTCATGCGCTGTCAGGATATGGCGGATCGATGTCTCATCACGCAGGGCATCGTAGAAGGGGAGGATAGCGCCGCCCGGATAACCAAAAATGGTAGAAACGCCTTCTGCCTGGAGGCATTTGACCATGACTTCTGCTCCTGTCAATTTCATCTTACTTACCTCCTACCGAGTCATACTGCTCAGGCCATTCATAGCGCGAGCCATCTAAAATCAAAGCTTCATCGCCGCGAGCCAGAGCGACGACGCCGGTCTGGACCATTTCGATGATACCATAGCGGCGAAGGGCATTCACGAAAGCGTGGAGCTTGTCTTCGCTGCCGGTATTCACGAAGGTCATGCTGTCACCGGTGATGTCGATGGCATGGGAACGGAAAGCGGCGGCGAGCTGCAAGATCTCCATGCGCTTGTCACCGGCGTGCACCTTGATGAGGAGCATGCTGCGAAGGGCGCTGGTTTCTTTTTTGAGGACTGTGATCTTCTCGACTTCGCTGATCTTTTCGACCTGGCGGGAGATCTGATCTACGGTGCGGTCATCCGCATCGACGGTGATCGTAAGGCGGGCATAGCCTGGTTTTTCTGTGGTGCCGCTCATCAGACTGTCGATATTGTAGCCGCGGCGCGAGATCAGTCCGGTGATCTTGGAGAGCACACCCGGACGATTGTGTGCGATGATGGATAGTAATTGCTTCATGAGGGCTCCTTTTTGATATGAGAAATGAGGCGTTAAAGGTTCGAGAGGCAGAGCGGAAAGGGGCGGGGCATAAAAAGAGACGCCGTGTCATTTTACTTATGGAAAACCCAGGGAAACACTGATTCAATCGTTGTCAGATTTTACTCTTGAATTTTTATGCATAGCGAGGAATAACCTGACGCGAATAGCGAGCTATTTAAGG
>OIXL01000095.1_pt1 | contig 50531 bp, 37 predicted proteins | sample 1587761 | NCBI WGS metagenome assembly OIXL01 (sample SAMN03283246) | human gut metagenome | biome: human-associated habitat; material: feces | host: Homo sapiens | place: Peru | collected 2012 | reverse complement strand
TTTATCTACGTGGAAATCGCTAAGTTCGACAAGTCGCTTGACGAGTTGGAAACGCTCTACGACAAGTGGCTCTATGCACTAAAGAATCTCTATAAACTCACCCAGCGCCCTAAGGCGTTATGCGACAAGGTCTTCGACCGCCTCTTCGAAGAAGCCGAGATTGCGCGATTTACTCCGCAGGAACAACGGGAGTATGAAGCCAGCAAAATGGCATATCGCGACATCAAGAATTCGATTGATACCGCCAAGCGAGAAGGTAAAGAAGAGGGACTTGCTGAAGGCATGGAGAAAGGTTTGGCTGAAGGCATGGAGAAAGGCTTGGCTGAAGGCATAGAGAAAGGTATGGAGAAAGGCTTGGCTGAAGGCATGGAGAAAGGCATGAACCAGCGAAGCCTGGAAATTGCCAGAAAGATGCTGGCAAATGGTATGGATGCAGCTACGGTGATGGAAATAACAGGATTGGCGGAGAGTCAGTTACAGCAACTGAAAGAATAAGGGCAAATCTAAGACGAATTTTATCTGATACTTTACCACCGATAAAGGTGGTAATATACCACCATAATAAGTAGTAAACTATTAAAATTTGGCAATGACATTAGATGCAATATACAACAAATCAGAAACTGGTAAAACGTTTGGTAGAAAGAGATTATATCACACGTCATGGCAATGGTTGTTGGAGGGTAATTGCAACTTGTATCGTTTGAATCTATGTCGTTAATCCTACCCATACGCCCTGTTTTAGGGTGTATGGGTAGTTATTTTTTTAGAGAAGTGTGACTTTGAATTTTTGTTCTGATGAATGAGGAGATTTTTATGGCAGTTTATGCTGCTAAATATCAGATAAATATAAAAGTCCCCCAACTTGGGGGAAATTTATATTGCACCCCATTTTACTAAACTTTCACCTTAAGCTGGGGATAAGGATCAAGCTTGCCAGCGTATTGCTAAAAAACATTTCCCAAACTTTTATCGGAAAACTCTTGCGAGTTTCAAAATATTATTGTACCTTTGGGGGAGTAAATTGATAGAATGTAGAACTTAAAAGCGACGTAACTATATGAATATCAGACAAATTACCCCCCCCCTATCAGTGGGGCGTCAAGGCTCTTGTAGCCTTTATACTAACGTTCGTTCTTGCCAGTTGTAGCAAGGATGAATCTATTGATACTGGTGAGCGTGTCATCCGTATTGAAGCTAATAGTACACGTACTTACTATGCCATTAGTAAAACAGAGGGTATTACCTATACATCTACAGGTATAGCGTGCCTTATCAATCAAGATACGAATCATCCCAAATGGATACTTAGCTATGAAGAGATAGCTAAGCACCTCAATATATCCCTATCGATTGTTTCTACGATGCAAATTGCCTTTACCAAAGTCCAGAATAATGGCCTTTGGCGCTTTGCCGTGCAGTTTGCCGGTCAAAAGGAAGGCAGCGAATATTCGATAGACGTAAATCCCGATACAGGCAGCATCGAATGGGTGCTGAGCATTGACGAAATGCCTGGTGGGGAAGTTACGCTCAAATTTGGACATTAGGATTATAATGTCCAATAGAGGTTATTGAATATTTGTACACAATTATATGTCTGTTAGCAAATACTTGCTAATAACAACATTCATGAAAATATAAACAATAGATATGGCAAAGAAAGTTGCAATAAAGAAAGTGAAAGAGGAAACATTAGAGACTATTCTTTTCAACTGTAGAAATCATCTTCGTGGAAGGGCGCAAATGACAGATAAGCGTGACTTGCTGCTCACCCTCGTGTTCATTAAGTTCTTGGGAGATAGATTTAACCAGCAGCGTGAATCCCTCAAAGCAGATATTGCTAATCAGGGAATAAAGGACGAAGGTTTTATCCAGATGCAGTTGAATAGGCCTTCCTCTTATCAGAAGGATGGTGTTTTCTTCCTTACTAAGGATTGTCTGTGGGATGAACTTATTGAGTTGGACTCAACAAAATTGGCGTTGGCATTTGATAATTGCATCAAGCAACTAGAAACCATTGAGGTTGGAAAGGATACCAATAACGTTCCTGTGCGCCCATTAAAGAATGCACTTCCACAGCAGATTTTCACGAAGACGGCTCTTGAACCTAGTGTTTTGAAAGAGGTATGTGATGAGATAAACAAGATAGATCCTAAAAAATTTACAGAGCATGATTTGATAGGTCGAGTCTATGAATACTTCTTACAGGCGTTCTCTATCAATGCGGATAAGGAAGAGGGAGAATTTTATACGCCTCATAGTATTGTAGAACTCATTGCTTCTATTTTGGAGCCATACGATGGCACTATCTACGACCCTGCTTGCGGTTCAGGTGGTATGTTCGTGCAGAGTATGAAAATGATTGAGGCTCATGGTGGTAACACAAAGGCGGTTAGCGTTTATGGCCAGGAAAGTGAACCTGCCACTTACCGTCTTTGCAAGATGAACCTTGCTGTTCGTGGAATCAGCTATAATCTGGGAGACCATGCGGCAAGTTCTTTTACGAACGACCAGCATAAGGGTAGGAAAATGGATTACATTATGGCAAATCCTCCATTCAACAAGAAGAGCTGGCGTGGTGAGGAAGAATTGTTGGATGATCCTCGCTGGAGTGGTTATGATGTACCTCCGGTAAGCAATGCTAACTATGGCTGGATTCTCCATATTTTGAGTAAACTGAATGTGAGAAAGGGTATTGCTGGCTTCCTGCTTGCCAATGGTGCGCTGGATGATAATGATACCAAAAATATTCGCCAGAAGCTGATAGAGAATGATAAGGTAGAGGCGATTATCGTGTTGCCACGAAACATGTTCTATTCCACTGATATCAGTGTCACTCTTTGGGTATTGAATAACAACAAGAAAGGTGGTCCACGTAACGGCCGTATGCTCCGCAACCGACAGGGAGAGGTGCTGTTTATCGACTTGCGTACTTGGAGTCAGAACATCTACGAGAAGAAGTATGTGAAGTTGACGGAAGAACAGATTCAGAAGGTGTGCGATATTTATCATACCTGGCAGACTACAGAAGGAAAGTTTGCCATGCCTGAGCTTTATTATGCAGCTACAGAAGAGGAGATAGCCGAAAAAGACTTTAGCCTTGTTCCAAGCAGATATATTGAGTTTATCGACCGTGATACAGAGATGGATTACCAGTCTGCTTTGCAAAACATGAGCAAGGAGTTTAAGGCTCTGAATACCAGATGGGAAAAGAATAAAACAACATTAATAGAGGCTTTTAAAGTTTTGGGGTATGATGGAGAGTAAGTGTAAATGGGTGCGTCTGGGAGACTATATAGAAATGCGTCATGAAAATAACTCTTCTTTAAAATATGGAGCAGAACTTATTGAAGGCATCAATAGTAATGGGGAATTCCAGGCGACTAAGGCTATTACGGAAAATATAAATTTAAAACCGTATAAGGTTGTTAGGCATGGTGATATTGTCTATAATCCTTCTCGACTTAATATTGGTTCTTTAGCATATAGAATAGGTGAAATGTGTATTGTTTCACATTTGTACCAAGTATTCTATGTAAAGGAGGAATATACTTCTATCCTTTCTGCTGAGTTCTTGACTTTATATTTGCGACGATCAGAGTTTTACAGATATGTAGATTATGACAATTATGGTAGTCAAAGAGCAGAATATAATCTCCGTAAGTTGGGAGAGCTTCGTATTCCCTTACCATCCCTAGCCGAGCAGCAGAAAGTTGTGAATGCTTGGAAGGCTTTGCGAGAAATCAAAGAGCAAAATGAGGAGATTGCTGAACCACTTATGCAAGTATGCCAAAGCTATATTCAAGAGCTGAAGCATAAGTATGAGAGTGTGGAGATTGGCACGTATATAGAGGAAAAGAACGATAAAAACGTTAATGGGGAATATACTTTAGATTCTGTTCGAGGAGTAAGTATTCAAAAGAAAATGATTTTCACAAAAGCAAATATGGATGGTGTATCTTTAAAACCATATAAGATATTTTGCCCCCAAGATTTTTGTTTTGTGCCTATAACTTCTAGAAATGGCAATAAAATCACGTTATCAATGAATTATGATAATGAAAACTATATAGTATCGTCATCGTATGTTGTTTTCGAAATAAAGCAGAAAAATATTATTCTGCCGAATTTTCTATACTTGATGTTAAGTCGTTCGGAGTTTGATCGTTATGCAAGATTTAATTCTTGGGGTAGTGCTAGAGAAGCGTTTTCTTTCGAGGATATGAAGCGAGTCCGCATTCCTCTTCCTCCTCTCTCCGCCCAGCAAGCCATTGTAAATATCTACAATTGTGCTAACGAGGCGAAGAAGATAGCTGCAGAAGCCGACCGCATGAGTCGAGAGGTTTGCCCGGCATTGATACAGCACGTCATCAACAACAACTAACAAGAAATGTAATTTGAATTATGGCAAAGAACGGAAAACTATATGAAAGCGACTTCGAGGAAGCCCTGGTGGACCTCTTCGAAGAAGTGGGCTGGGAATATTCCCACGGTGATACCATCAGCAGGAAGTTTACAGACCCATTGATAGAGAAGGACTTGCGAGATTACTTAACTTGCAGATATAGCACCAAGAATCTCTCGCAAGATGAGATGGATGGCATCGTGGCTAACGTCAGGAATGTGAGCGGACAGAATGAATATTATGCTCTCCAGAACACATTCTATCTCTATCGTGACGGCTATGATTTTATACCGGTAGAAGGTTCGCCTTTTAAGTTGGAGTACATCGATTTCGAGTGCCCTGAGCGTAATATATTCCGCTGCGTCAACCAGTTTGTAATGGAACAAGGAAGCGAGAACCGTCGCCCAGACGTGATGCTCTTTGTGAATGGTATTCCAGTCTGTATCATCGAGTTGAAGAATCCTACCAAGGTAGATGCCACGGTTTATGATGCCCATACCCAGATTTGCACTCGCTATATGCGCGACATCCCGAATCTGATGAAATATTGCGTTTTGGCCATCATCAGCGATGCAGCAAAGACAGAACTGGGTACACCTTTTACGCCATTTGAATATTTCTATGAGTGGAAGAAGGTGGAGAACGAAGACCAGGCAGGTAAGGGCTTGGATACCTTGAAAACTCTGGTGAAGGGCGCATTGAGTCCTGAGCGTATTTTGGAAATTTTGAGAGACTATGTTTACTTCCCAGACCCAACCGATGAGGATGATACCACCGAAATCGTCTGCCGCTATCCACAGTTCTTTGCCACAAGAAAGCTGCGTAATCACGTCATCAATCATCTTCGCTCAGTGGGTGGTGATGGTAAGGGTGGTACGTATTTTGGTGCTACAGGTTGCGGCAAGACCTATACCATGCTCTTCCTTTCCCGTCAGCTGGCTTTGCGCTGCAAATCGCAGCTGGGCAGTCCTACCATCATCCTTATTGTAGATAGAGAAGATTTGGAAAACCAGGCAGGAAAACTGTTCTGTAATTCCAAGAAATATCTGTGCGATGAATCGGTTAAAATCTTTGAGTCTCGAAGTGATTTGGCAGATGAATTAAGTCTCCGCAAAACAGGAGGATTCTTTATCACCACCATACAGAAGTTTGCTGAGACGACAGGTCTGCTGTCAGAACGTTCCAACATTATCTGTATGAGTGATGAAGCACATCGCAGTCAGAATAATTTAGGTTCCAAACTCGTTATCGACGATGGTACTAGCGATAAAGCCAAGGCTAAGGCTACCACAGAGGGCAAAACCAAAGGCGGTACCAAGGTAACCTACGGTTTTGCCACCTATTTGCGCAAGGCATTGCCAAACGCTACCTACTTAGGTTTTACCGGTACACCTATCGACGAAACCGTGCATGTGTTTGGAAAAATTGTAGATCAATATACCATGCAGCAGAGCGAGGCTGATGGCATCACTGTGCCTATCAAGTATAACCCTCGTCTGGCACGTGTGTTCCTGAACAAGGAGCAGGCAGATTTGGTGGAGGCATACTACAAGACCTGTGCCGATGAAGGAGCTACGGAAGAGGATATTGCCAGAAGCAAGAAGGCGATGTCGAGCATGATGGCTATTCTTGACAATGAAGACCGCATCAAGCGTGTAGCCAAGGATCTTGTCGAGGATTACAAGAAGCGTATTGATACTACCACACGCTTGCAGAAAGCTATGGTGGCTTGTGCCGACAGAACGATAGCCTTCAAGCTCTACAAGGCGATGCGTGAACTGGAACCAAGCTGGTTTGAGAAGAAGAAAGCGCTTCATGAAGAGTCTTTGACCAAGGAAGAGAAGGAAAATTTGAAGGAGGTGGCATACGTAAATCTGGTATGTACCAGAGATAAGGATGATAAAAAGGAACTGTATAATGCTTTGGGTGACAAGGATCATCGAAAGTTCCTGGATTCTGAATTCAAGTCGGAGAAATCAAACTTCCATATTGCCATTGTCGTGGATATGTGGATTACAGGATTCGACGTGCCATGTCTTACCATGCTTTATAACGATAAGCCTCTGAGCAAGCATACTTTGATTCAGACTATCAGTCGTGTGAACCGCAAGTACAAGGATAAGGAATTTGGTGTTATTATCGACTATCTGGGCATCAGAAACGAGATGAAAAAGGCCATGAAGAAATATGGTGGCGACCCAACATCAAAGGAAGACCTGGAGGTGGCGCATGAGATATTCTCCAACGAGGTTCAAATCTTGAAGGAGATGCTCAAGGGCTTGGATTTTACCGTATTCTTTCAAGACAATGGTTGGGCTAGCCTTCAGTTCTTGCAGGATGCAGCGGAATATATCCTTGCCAACACGGTGGAGAAGAAGGGAACGGTATCCTTTATGAAGAAATTCCAGGGGCATGTCAAACGCCTTCGTTCTGCCTTCAATATCCTGAATCCGGCTGGTGAACTTACAGAAGAGGAAAGCGGTTGTGCACAATGCTTTATGGCTATTTCTTCTTATGTTTCCAAGATGACTACGGGTGTACACAATACAGAACAGATGAATCGCCATGTGGAGAAGATGGTGCAGGAAGCCATCTTTAGCAGCGGTGTGGAGACCTTGTTTGATGAAAAAGATAGGGAGGAGAACATCTTTGGTGATGAGTTTGTTGAAGAATTGGAAGATGTAAAATTACCATTTACCAAGTTCCAGTTGCTGATAAAACTTATCAAGAAGGCGATAAAAGCTTATGGCAAAACCAATAAGGTGCAAGCCGAAAAGTTTGATGCCATGTTGCAGAAGGTGATAGATGAGTATAATACTCGTGACAACCTTACCTTTACCAATGATGTGGCATCTGATACTATCGATGCTGTAACAGGTATTGTTGATGATAAGATAAACGACTTGACAGAACAATTGGTTCAGATATTCAAGGACTTGAAGGCGGATAGCCAGAAATTCAAGGAGTTGGGTATCTCGTTTGAGGAAAAGGCTTTTTATGACATTTTGGTGAACGTGCGTGATACTCATGGCTTTGAGTACTCAGATGAGCGCTGCATCGAGTTGGCTAAAAAGGTAAAGTTGTTAGTGGATGATATGACGGTGTATGCCGACTTTATCAACAACAATAACTTGAAGGGCAAACTCGCTTATGACTTGGCTACACTTATCTATCACGAAGGTTATCCGCCACAGTGGAATGATGAGGTGTTCCAGAAGATTTTGACTCAGGTAAACAATTATAAGAATAAGCAGTAAACTTCTGTTTCGACTTTATCAAAGTATTTCTTACATTCTAAATGATGGATGTTACAAAAATATACAATGGTAGGAATAATGAAAGATGTTATTTACTTAACCTTTGAAAACATTTACGTAATTGTTAGTATGGTAGTAATTTTAGTAATAGTTACTACCATACTCATCATGCGCTTTATTTTAAAACGCAAATATTATCGTGGCATCTACGAGTGCATTGATTATTTCATTCGGAATTGCCATGATACGGCATTTTATAATCCGCAAAATCATGCAACGTTTACAGAATATGAGGCTCTTTTCGTCAAGTGCAAGAAACATAGAAAATCATGGTTTCTTGGGACAGGAGGAAAAATATACATGGAGAAATATCTCTATTGGTTCGATGAAATTCAGACTTTCATGGAAAGAATGTCGTCATTCATGTCTGATGACCATTATTTTGCACATAGTGAATTTCTAAAATGCATGGAAGAATTGAATATAGAGAAAAATACGGAATATTTTCTGAATAACCAGTTCTTGAAATATGTCAACAATGTGATTCCTGAATCTTATCTTGAATTGGGAAAGTACAAACGGGCATTGTCCATCGGGTTCTCTGATATTCCTCAGAAGCATAATGAAAAGTTTGTGCAGGAGGAACTCGCTAATAACAAAGAATATTTTGACACCGTACTCAAATATCCATTGGATAAACAGCAGAGAGCATCAATAGTCAAGTTGGAAGATAACTGTCTTGTTATCAGTAGTGCAGGTAGTGGCAAGACTTCAACAAGTGTGGCTAAAATCAAGTATCTCGTTGATAAGAGGTATATTGCACCAGCAAGAATATTACCATTAACCTACACAACAAAGGCTGCCAAAGAACTTACTGACAGACTGGCCTTGTCAGCGGAGGGCTTGCGGTGTTATACATTCCACAGTCTGGCGTTTCATATCTTAGCGGAAGCGACACAAGAGAAGCCTGATGTTTGTGATACAAACACCATGCTGAAATGCTTCTACTATCTGGTTAATCACAATGCAGATTTCAAAAAAGCAATCAACAAGTTCCTTACCGACAAAAAGTCATTGACAAAGAACGAACACGAATATCTTAAGGCAGTAGACTACTATGTGGACAGGGCTCTTTATGGAATACAGGCACCTTTTCTGGACATGGACGGCAGAATCATCTTCACGAGAAGCGAAGAGGAGAAGAAAATTTGCACCTTCCTCTCTATGAATGGAATTTCATTCAGATACGAATGTCCATATTTTAAAAATACTGCTACAGAATCCAAAAAACAATACAGACCAGACTTTACTATTTATTTTCAGCAAAATGGAAGGCTAGTCTTTGTTGTTCTTGAACACTTTGGAATAGATACCTATGGCAATGTTCCTGTGTGGTTTGGCGAAGGTAAGGAAGGTGGCTTTTACGAAGCAAACAAATTCTACAACGAAGGCATTAAGTGGAAAAGAGAAATCAATAGGAAGTATAACACAATACTTCTTGAAACCACAAGCGCCATGTTTCATGATGGAACCATATACGAGAGATTGACTCAGCAACTCAAACAATATGGAATCCCGATGAGAGAATTGACTGAGGATGAGAAATTTGAAAAGCTGGTAAAACGCAATAAGAGAATGGAAGACTCCATCCTCCAGCTCATTACGACCTTTATCACCCTCATGAAATCTAATAGACATAATCCTGAATCTGTGTTGAACCTTATAAAAAAGGAAAATAACAATCCTTTGTTTATCGAGAGGTCTGAATTCATGATTCATGAGATTTTCCAGCCAATTTTTGACGAGTACGAGAAGATGTTGCATGAGAATAATCAAATCGACTATACAGATTTAATCCTCAAAGCGACAGATGTATGCAACTCTGGGTTATACAAGAAAGAATATGACATGATTCTTGTTGATGAGTTCCAAGACATATCTGTTGATAGATTCGAGCTTTTACAGTCTTTAAGAAACAAAAAGAATCTCACTAAACTATATTGCGTTGGCGATGACTGGCAATCCATTTTCAGATTTTCTGGGAGTGATCTCTCGTTATTCAATGGATTTGAGGAGCATTTTGGTTTTTCAGAGAAATGCGCCATTGAAACAACATACAGGTTTGGGAATCCAACAATAGGCATTTCTTCCCAATTCATTATGGAAAATAGTGCCCAGGTTCCTAAAGAAATTAAGCCTGTGAACGAATCTGTTAGAACAGAAATTAAAACTGTCGCTTATTATACAGATGATACTGGAGATTCACAATATAAGGTATTGGAAAAGATTGTTTCCAAGATTCCATCAGAGCAATCTATCATGCTTATTGGACGTTATCATAGCGATGCCGAGTTCATACCTAATGAACTTGTAATGAGAAATGAAAAGAGAAACATTGTTTCTGTGCATATTTCTAATCGAGATATACCATATAATACCATTCATTCAGCCAAAGGTCTGGAAGCAGACAATGTTATTGTCGTATCTTGCAGCCAAGACGGCAATGGGTTCCCTTCAAGAGTGAGTGATGATCCAATTTTAGGTTATGTCCTCAGTGCCCCTGAGACCTTTCCATACGCTGAGGAAAGAAGATTATTCTATGTAGCTATCACAAGAGCAAGGAAACAAACCTATGTGATGTATAATGAAAAATCGCCATCCTGTTTCATCACCGAACTGGCAAAAAAGCAAGGAATGTTTGAATGCCCTTGGTGTCATAACGGTAATCTGAAGGTCGTTAAGGAAGGAGAAAACGGCATTACTTATTGGAGATTATATGGATGTACTAATTTTACGGCTGGATGTAAGTACACATTATTCCTAAATTATAACGATGAAGAAGAGATACCATCAAAAATCAATTCCATCATAAATAGGAATATCCTTCCAAGATCTCCAATATTTCCTCCTTTACCTTCTCCGTTTCCATATATGAGCCAACAGAACAAGGTTGTAGAAGATGAAAATGATGATGAACTTCCTTTTTAATAGGAAATGATAAATTTAATATCTTAAAGGTTGAGAATTGACGAAAAATAAGCAAGGAGAGAAAGTGATGCTAAAATTGCGCACTTTCTCCCTTTTTTTGTATATTTTTCTGAGAATCATTAAAAAAAATATATACATTGTGAAAATTAAATGTTTTCACGACTCTTGCAAATATCGAAAAAAATGTGTAACTTTGTACTCAAAATATAATAGACTATGGCAAGAGGTAATAGATATGATAAATCATACGCCGACAGGTATATGAAAATAAAGAAGATCGAGAGAGTGGGACCACTTCTTGACCAGATGATCATTGACGATATCTCTCCTCTTAAATTGATGAAAATGGAGTTTGATATAGCAAATCCTACTGTCAGAAAACTGAGAGATATGAATTCCTCTGTATCTCATAATACACTTAACAAATTCTGCTATATTATAGGTTACTATCTTCATCAGGAAACTGTGGCGGTAGAGAACTATCAGAAGCATGTTAAGGAACGGGAGCTATGGCTGAAAAAGCTCTATGATATGAAAGAAAAATACCATAAAATATATGGTGATTCGGCTGATGATGTTGAAGACTTGATTAGGAAGAAGATTGATTTGCGTAAGTTCGTAACGCAAGGTATCAAATAAATATAATATGCCGTCTAATACCAGCTATGAGCGGTAAGAGTTTAATAAACAAACAATAATCTATAAAACAAATGGAACATTCATTATGTATTTGGGGGCATGTCTGAGCTTTATGCCGTTCTATGTCCCCGATAGCAACGTCACCTTGTGAAAATCGCAGGGGCCAACTCCACTAACTTGTGAGGTAAGTAATGGTCATTTTTTCATGAAATTTTGTATATGAAAAATATGATGACAAGGTTCTTTCTCAGAACCTTGATTGCTCTTGCCAAGACGGGGGCAATCAGCCTAAGTGTAGTTATCGTTGTCTCTTTCAACGACAATTCTGCGTTGGAGATGACTACAAGTGCCCATAACCTTTTAAAACTAATGAACTATGACAATCAAGATTGCAATTAATATAGAAAATGCACATGGTTGGCATATTGGTAATAACATCTTCGGTGGTAATTCTGGGAAGAAATCATCAGGTTCTTCTTCAGAAGATAATCTCAATGATGCTGATTTTGAAGTGGTAGATGAGGAGCCTCAAAAAGCAGAAACCCCAATTTCTGGATATGTGGGCCGTTCTGCTGCTTTACCTGCACAACTTAAAAGCAAGAAAGCAAAGAAGATTCTTGCGGGATTGGTGCGAATTAATGTATTGGATGAGAATTTTCAACCTAACAACCTAACCTGGTATACAAGAGGATATTTAGCCCGTCGAATAGCTGATACATTGGGAATTTCTAATGTGTGGGTCTTCTTTGGTGATTTCTGGCATTTGGATTCTGCTACCTTGAGAACGAAGTATAATGAATCTCTAGGAATGAAAAAAACGTTTGAATTTGAAGATTTAATACATGATATCATTAACAGACGTTAAAAAATAGCCAAAAACCGGTACGACCGTACCTGGTACGTACCAGTTTTGTTTCGGTTGTTTGCCGTATCTTTGCCCCGGAATTCAGAACCAACATGGTCTGGGTTCCGGGGCTTTTCCGTATATGGAAAATTGGTACCGCTTCCAGGGTACGGGATTTGGCGAATGGTCGCAGCTCCAACTTGATATTACATATAATGATGAAAGAAATGAAACCGTATTATTTCGAGCATCCTCAATATGGAAAAATGAGAGTGATGATGGTAGGAGGCAAGATCTTCTTCAACATGAGCGACTTGCAGCGTGTTTTCGACAAGACACCTAAGGAACTCTTTGAGATCGTGGCTGACACAGAAGGCGAGTTGAGAAACTTCCATATCGTGATGGAGCCAAAAAAGGAAGTTGAATTCAGAACCTTCTTCCTGGATATGGAAATGATGACTTCCAGCCGCAGAAAGAAAAACGTTGCCGTGGATTATAACTTCTGCGATGAGGTGATGGTTGCAGACATGGTGAACCCGCAGAAGCGTGGTGACAAGTTGATTGCCAAGTGGTTGCTGGGATTCATCAAGAATAGTCTGAACAACAAGATGTTTGTGTATTGCTACTGTGCTGATGGTGTTTTCTTGCTGTCTGATAACTCGGAGGTTATGCCTGCCGACGTTCGTTTCAATGGCAGAGTCCTGACCATCAATGACCAGATTTTTGATTAATAACATATCTTTCTAAAACTTCAATATATATGAGCAAGAAAAGTTTTTTGGCAGCTGCTGAGGCTGCTACAGAGGCGCTTTTGAACGCCCAGAGAGTAGATGCCAGTGTGATTACTGACGAGTGTGGCAACATTGCTATCCGCAAGGCTCCTTGGAACGATACGGAGACCATTGCAGAGGAGGCGAAGGTGATTCCGGGCAGAATGGTTTGCAGCGGAGGCGAATGTGGCGACAAGCTCGACTTCAAGCCTTATGCCGTGACGGGCGAGAAGAGATATACCGAGATTATCCATACCTCGCATGGTGCCCTGAGAACCTCCCCTCAGCGTGTGTTCGCTTCCTTCTCCTTCCCGAAGGACATGAATAAGTCAGATATCATGAAGTATCTTTACAAAGAGGTGCTGGAGATCAAGGGCAAGGCTAAGCATTTCAAGGAGGAAGTGGCATGGGAACAGTACAAGTAATGGCATTAAATCCGGCTCGCAGGGGCAATATGGGAAGACTCAACTCTTCCCAGCCTCTGACGGTCTACGACAGCCTGACAGCCCAAAACTGGCTGAAGGGTGTGATTGAACAGATACGTGGTGAGAAACCGATAACCGGCGTAGATGCTGGTGATGAAAAGGCGGTGAAGAAGGCTAGAGAGGCACTGAAGAAACAGTTGCCTATCCGTGCCATCCACTACTACAGGTTCAGGAACAACCACCGTTCTGCTGAGGATGCGGACCCTGAGAGTTTCCTTTTTCAGACCACCGTGGACGTGGATGACGAGGAGTATGTGGTGCAGGCGTTGGAGAAGGCGCGCGAGCTGAACTGCAGCGACAGCATCTGGAAAGGCAAGCTGCTGCATCTGGAATATTCGGCAAGAAAGAAGCTGCATATCGACATCCGTATACCGATGGGCATGACCATCGAGGAGACGCAGAAGGCGTATTGTGAGGCGGCTGGGATTCCCTACGACAAGAGCTGCATCACGCCGGAGCGAATCATCTTTATCACGGATAAAGGCTCTGAAATCTACCGTTCGAAGGAGTGGTATGGGGTGCTGCCGGATGAGGAGATAAAGGCTCGCAGAGAGGCTTTTCTCAAGCGTGGCTTAACGATTGACGGCAGGGGCAAAGTAAATTTCCCACAGATTTCACAGATGACACAGATTCATTCTGAGGAGGGTCTGAATGCAGGGAAATCTGTGCTTGTTGATTCTGCCAGTGAGAAGAATCTGATAGCCTTCGACCTGTTTCAGGAATCTGCGGGACTGAAGGGGATGAATATCGATACCGTGGGGTCCAGACATTCCTCCCTGCTTGCCATCATGAGCGCCGGAGCTTCCCGTATGATGAGCGAAGAGGAGCTGATGAAGGTGGTGGCTGAGAAGATGCCGAGCTATTATCAGGAACCTGACTGCCACCAGCTTATCCATGATTTCTATGCGAAATATGGGGATAGCTCCAAGCCGTTTTCTAGGGATGTGATTCGGGTGAATGCCTTGGCGGAACAGGCGGCCAAAAGCTTGCTTGCCGGGGATTGCAAATCCCCGGGACACCTGGCGGGCTTGACGATTGACGGGAAGGGAGCGGCTCGCTACAGCTTGCTTGCCGGGGATTGCAAATCCCCGGAACGCCTGGCGGGTAATCATACAGTTCAAAGTTCAATGTTCCAAGTTCAAAGTTCCGAAGATGAGGAGTATCCTGCCCCTCCACCGATGCCGAAGAAGCTGCCGAAGCTGGTGGAGCTGCTGATTTCCAGGACACCGGAGATTTATCAGCCAGCCGTGGCTTGCGCCATCTTTCCTCCTCTCGCCACCCATCTCTGGAAGACGAGATTCAGATATATTGATAATGTGGAGCACGAGGCAACCCTATCCAGCGTGCTGCTTGCCGGCACGGGAGCAGGAAAGAGCTGCGTGCAGAAACCTATCGACTTCATCATGGAGGATATCCGTAAGCGTGACCAGGAAAACCTGAAACGTGAGAAGGAATGGAAGGACGAAATGATGCGCAAGGGTGCCAACAAGGACAAGCGCAAGCGTCCTGAAAACCTCATCATCCAGGAGATTGATGCCGACATGACCAACCCTGCCTTCGTGATGCGTACAGCTGAAGCTAAGGAACATTTCCTTTACACTTCACTGAATGAAATTGACCAGTTTGATGCGCTGAGAGGTACCGGTATGCAACAGTTCCGTATCATGTGTCTTGCTTTCGACCCTGGTAATCAATATGGACAGACCCGCGTGGGAACCCAGAGCGTAACCGAGCGTGTCACCATCCGCTTCAACTGGAATGCATCAACCACCATCCAGAAGGGCATCAAATACTTCAAGAGGGTGCTGACCGACGGACCTATCTCACGTATCAATTTCTGCACCATCCCGGAGCGTGACATCGGCGAGGATATTCCTATCTATGGCACCTACGACGAAGAATTCAGAAATGCCCTGAAACCCTACATTGATAATCTCTGTATGGCAACGGGACTGGTGGAATGCAAGGAGGCGTTCGAGCTTGCCAAGGTGCTGAAGGATGAGAATGCGGAGTTCTCCCGTCTGTCGCAGGATAGAGTCTACGAGAACCTGAGCTTCCGTGCCAACGTCATCGGCTATCTGAAAGCCTGCGTGCTCTATGTGGCTAACGGCTACAGATGGGAGCCGGAGATAGAGGATTTCATCCGCTGGAGCGAGCGCTACGATCTCTACTGCAAGATGCGTTTCTTCGGAGATGCCATCAAGAAGGCGGAGATAGAAGGAGAACAGGAGAGTAGGAGAGGACCGTCGAGCATCCTGGGACTTCTGCCTGAGGAGTTTAACTATCAGCAGGTTGAAAACTTGCGCGTGGAGAATAAGATGAATGCCAATGGCACCATGAAAATGTTGAACAACTGGCTCTACCGTGGCTATATCAAGGTGAAGAAGAATGACTCAAATACTCAGTTACTCAAATACTCAGTTTTTATCAAGACCCATCAAAAATGAAAAATATGAATTAGCGTATGGAAATAGTTGTAAAGCGAATAGCTAAGAAGAATACTTATACCATCGGCCGACTGTATCTGTTGGCTGATGGTGATGTGAAGCGTAAGACGTTGCCGGGCAAGCATACCGGCGACAAGCGGAGCTTCAGAAACAGTTTCGACATGGAGAAGCTGTCGAAGGATACTTACTTCTGCGATACCCTGGAACCGACGTGGCGCAACCTGAAGGGGATAGACTTGAAGCCGGAGGAGGTGAATGCCAAGTACAGCCGTCAGAGCGGTAAGGTGGCTAGGAAGATTCCGGGGCATACCGCCATTCCGGAGGGTTCCTATCGGGTGCTCGTCACTCTGTCGCCACGGTTCAAGGAGTGGTTGCCATACATCCAGGGCGTGCCCGATTTCGAGGGCATCCGCATCCATGTGGGCAACTATCCCGACGATACCCAGGGCTGCATCCTGGTGGGCGAGAACAGGCTGAGGGGCATGGTGGTGAACTCCCGCATCTGGCTGCATCGCCTGATGAAGCGCATCAAGGAGGCGGAGAAGGGCAACGAAGCCGTATGGATTACCATCATCTAGCACCTAAAAACGGCAGAAGCATAAAAAAAGCTCAGGACAAAACGTCCTGAGCTTGCTATTGTCATGATTTCGGGAATCATTTACTTCTGGCATTCCTTGCATGGAGTCCAAGGCTTCAACTGCTTGAAGAAGTCGTTGCCCTTGTCGTCTACGAGGATGAATGCAGGGAAGTCCTCTACGGTAATCTTCCAGATAGCCTCCATACCGAGCTCTGGGTACTCTACGCACTCGATGCTCTTGATAGAACTCTGAGAGAGAACGGCAGCTACACCACCGATAGTTCCGAGGTAGAAACCACCGTGCTTCTTGCAAGCCTCTGTAACAACATCACCACGGTTACCCTTGGCAATCATTACCAAGCTAGCGCCGTGATCCTGGAACTCATCTACGTATGGGTCCATACGGTTGGCTGTGGTAGGACCCATAGAGCCACATGGATAGCCCTCTGGAGTCTTGGCTGGACCAGCATAGAGGATAGGGTGGTTCTTGAAGTACTCTGGCATCTCCTCGCCAGCATCCAAGCGAGCCTTGAGCTTAGCGTGAGCGATGTCACGAGCCACGATGATGGTACCCTTCAGGTTAACACGGGTGCTTACAGGATACTTGCTCAACTCGGCACGAACTGCGTCGATACCCTTGTCGAGGTCGATCTCGATACCCTTGGTACCCTCACCTGGGTTGCGGAGCTCCTCAGGAATCAACTCTGTTGGGTTCTCGTCCATCTTCTCCAACCAGATACCGTCCTTGTTGATCTTAGCCTTGATGTTGCGGTCGGCAGAGCAGCTTACACCCATACCGATAGGGCAGCTGGCACCATGACGAGGCAGACGGATGACACGGATGTCGTGAGCCAAGTACTTACCACCAAACTGTGCACCCAAGCCAATCTTGTGAGCCTCATCGAGGAGCTTGTTCTCCAAGTCGATGTCACGGAAGGCACGACCGGTCTCATCACCTGTTGTAGGCAACTCGTCGTAGTACTTGATAGAAGCTAACTTCACGGTAAGGAGGTTCTTCTCGGCAGAAGTACCACCGATAACGAATGCGATGTGGTAAGGAGGACATGCTGCTGTACCCAAACTTTTCATCTTCTCTACGAGGAATGGGAGGAGGGTGCCTTCGTTCTGGATAGTGGCCTTGGTCATAGGGTAGAAGTAGGTCTTGTTGGCAGAGCCGCCACCCTTGGCAACCATCACGAAGCGATACTCGTCGCCCTCGGTAGCCTCGATGTCGATCTGGGCAGGCAGGTTGCAACGTGTGTTCACCTCGTCATACATATTGAGAGGAGCATTCTGTGAATAGCGAAGGTTGTCCTGTGTGTATGTGTTGTAAACACCCAAACTCAAAGCCTCTTCGTCCTCAAAGTCGGTCCATACACGCTGACCCTTCTCACCGTGGATAATAGCAGTACCTGTATCCTGGCAGAATGGGAGAATGCCCTTCACGGCAGTCTCTGCGTTGCGGAGGAACTGGAGAGCTACGTATTTGTCGTTCTCAGAAGCCTCTGGGTCGCTGAGAATCTTAGCCACTTGGAGGTTGTGCTCACGACGGAGCATGAACTCTACGTCGTGGAAACCCTGCTGTGCGAGCAGGGTAAGTGCTTCCTTTGAAACCTTGAGGATTGTTTTTCCCTCGAACTCTGCTGTGCTTACGCCTTCTTTTGAGATAAGGCGATACTCTGTCTTGTCCTCTCCAAGCTGAAACATTGGAGCGTACTTAAAATCTGGAGCTTTTGCCATAATGTTTTTTTGTTGTTATTATACTGTTGAAATATTCAAGTTGTTTTGTTTTGTCAAGAATTTGAGAATTAAAGAATTCTTCTTTTTCCTTCCCCTTATCTGTTGAATTATTGAGAAAGAAGTTCGCACAGCGAACAGACTTCCTGCCAATCTTCATTCTTCCTAATGATTATCCTTGGAATTATTCTTAAATTCTCTCAAGTTTCGCAAGTTTTACCCCACACGCCCTGAAAGGGCAGAAGCTCTTAGCCCGTACTTAAGCTACATGCGAAAGTTCAGTTAAATTCTCAAATTCTTGACAATAAATCAGAATCCGAAGATCTCTTCCTGAGAGAGGCGCTTGATAGGCGCAATCTTCTCGAGGCTCTTCATGTCGAGGTCTTTCTCGTTGCCGAGGATGACCATGCGGTAAGGCTTGCCCACGATATTCTGCTTCTCGAAGTTAGTGATGTCCTGAAGTGTCACGTTCTGGAGCGCCTCATAGAGCTTCTTGTTGGGATCGTAGTCGAGTCCCTTCAGCTTGGCATTGAAGTACGCGTAGAGCACATTGTCCTTAGTGGTACGCATACTCTGCAGGCTCTTGATGAGGCTCTGCTTAGCCAGGTTGAATGCAGCCTCGTTCTGTGGCAGGTTGTTGATGATCTCGTTGAACACGTTGATGCAGTCCATCATCTTGTCGCTCTGCGAGATGATATGAGTGAAGAAGTATTCTGTATCGTTCTTACGACCAGGGCGTACATAATAAGAACCTGCGTTGTAAGCCAGACCTCTTGTCTCGCGGAGTTCCTGGAAGACGATGGCGTTCATGCTTCCGCCAAAGTACTCATTGAAGAGTCCTACTACGGCAGCATTGTCGTCGGTGAAAGTCTTACCCTCGTTCTGGTACTGGCGCAGATAGATGTTCTTAGCCTCGTAGGGAGCAATGAGAATCTCGTTGCTCTGTGGCTGCTGCTTGGTGTACTCCTTGCCCTGTGGAGCAGGGATGAGTTTCTTGCCAGTCTTATGTTCTTTGGCGAGGAGGCTGTTGAGCTGTTTCTCGCTGTAAGGACCATAATAGAATACGGTGTGCTCGATATTGTCGAGTGCGCCCAGAAGGTTGATCAGCTCCTGTGGATCCATCTTGCGAAGGTCGGCAGGGAGAATCTGATTGCGGCTTGGGTTGTAAGGACCATATACGCAATAGTCCCACAAGCGTGAGAAGTTGGCCTTCTGGTTGGCCTTCATGTCGTTGCCATTCTTCTCTACGAGGTCCACATACTGGTTCCATGAAGTCTTGTCGGCTTTGGCATGATGCAGCAAGTCCTCCAAGAGGCTGAGTGCCTTAGGAAGGTTCTCGTTCAGACCATTGATGTTGATGCTGAGGCTCTTGGTGCCCTGAGCCACACTGTAGTTGCAGGCAATGTTATAGAAAGCCTGTTTGATTTCAGAGACGGTCTTCTTGTCGGTACCTATGTAGCCGAGATAATCAGCAGCATAGCTGTAGCGCATGTCATCCTCGTCGCCCAACTCATAACGGAAGGAGAGGTTGAAGAGGTCGTCCTGTGTGTTCTGTTTGTAGAGCAAAGGCAGCTTTTTGCTGGTCTTGGTGACGGTGAGGTCTTTCTTGAAGTCGAGGAACTCAGGCTGTATAGGAGCCACTTCTGCGTTCTTGATTTCTTTGACGAAATCGCTCTCATACTCGCGGTTGGCAGGTATAGGAGTGATGGCAGGCTTCTCAATCTTCTTGAGCGTCTTGTCCTCGCCGATGCGCTTGTATACACATACGAAGTTGTCGGCACGCAGATGTTTGTTGGCAAAGTCGATGATATCTTTCTTGGTCAACTTGCTCTGGCGGTCGAGCTGCTTGGCTACGTCTTCCCATTTCTGGTCGTTGATGAAGGCGTCCACCATGATGCTGGCTCGGTTCTCGTTGTCGTCGAGTCCTTTGTAGAAGTTGAGCTTCTTGTTTGCCATGACAGCAGGAAGCAATTCGTCGGCAAACTCGCCACGGCGCAACTTGCCCATCTCGTCAAGCACGAGGGCACGTGTGTCTTCGAGCTTCTGTCCCTTGTTGGGCAGTGCCTGAACGATGAAAGCGGTGTAGTCGTGCAGACCATAGTTGAAGGCTCCTGCAGAGGCGAGTTTCATCTTCTGTTCCAGGTCTACCTCGAAGAGTCCTGCCTTGCCGTTGGCGAGCAGGTCGCTGATGACATCGAGGGTGTCGTTCTGCTGGTCGTTGACGCCCTTGAAGAGCCATGCCAGCATCATGTTTTCCTGCTCCTTACCGACAACCGTGGTGTCCTTTACTGCTGTGATGGCAGGCTGTGCCTCGAACTCAGGGCGTGACAGGTTGTCGCTCTTCTTCCATGAGCCAAAGTACTGGTCGATGAGAGCTATGGTCTTGTCGGGGTCAAAGTCGCCAGCCATGACGATAGCCACATTGTTTGGCACATAGTAACGGTGGAAATAGTTCTGTATGTTGATGATGCTTGGGTTCTTGAGGTGTTCCTGCTCGCCGATGGTAGTCTGTGTGCCATAAGGATGGGTAGGAGTGAGGAGGCTCCAGAGAGCAGCAAACTCCTTGGTGGCATCGCTTGCCATGGAGATGTTCTTCTCCTCGTACACAGCCTCCAGCTCTGTATGGAAGCCACGGATGACCATGTTCTGAAAGCGGTCGCTCTGCACCTTGGCCCAGTTTTCTATCTCATTGTTTGGGATGTTCTCCACGTAGCAGGTGACATCATTGCTGGTATAGGCGTTTGTTCCCTCGCTACCGATGCTCGACATGAGTTTGTCGTACTCGTTAGGGATGTTGTATTTGGCAGCCAACTGTGAGATGGAGTCAATCTCGTGGTAAGCCTGCTTGCGCTGTGCGGGATCGGTAAGCTTGCGGTAAGTCTCATAGCGGCGGGTTATCTCGTCGAGGTATGGCTTCTCCTTGGCGGCATCGATGGTACCAAACTTCTTGGTGCCTTTGAACATCAGGTGCTCCAGATAGTGAGCCAGACCTGTAGTCTCGGCAGGGTCATTACGCGAACCTGTTTTTACAGCGATGTTGACCTGCAAGCGAGGCTTCTCCTTGTTAACTGACATGTATACCTTCAGACCATTGTCGAGAGTATAGATGCGTGTTTGCATTGCATCGCCTGGTACGGTGGTGTAATGATAGTCTTTTGCGCTGGCACAAAGCGCACCCGATGTGAAGAGTGCCGCCAGCATGATAGATTTTAAACTCATACTTTTTATGATTTTATGTTGTATAAATGATTTTCTTTGTTGGACTTTTTATGTGGCAGGACTGATGGAGTTGGCAAAGTGCAGGAAGGTGTCTTCGTCCACATCGCCCAAGTCATATTCCTTCTGCGCATCTTTTCTGATGGCTTCGGCCCATTGCGATTTTGCCTCATCGGCTCTGGTTTCGATCAGCGAGAAGGCTGCCGGTGAGGCTTCTTCGTAGAGCTGTCGGATGAGGCTGAAGGCATACGCTTGATTGAAATCGGCATACTGGCTGTGAGCCTCGGACAATGCGTTGATAACAGACTCAATGTCTTCGGTTGTTCCGTCGGTGATGTCTTCGACGAGTTGATTCTCCAAAGCCTGCGGCAGGAGCAGACCACCCAGATCGGTCCATGCTTCTTCGCCATTGTGGATGGCCTGTTCGGACAGTGGGGTATATTCATGTCCTTCTTCTTCTGCTGCTTCAGGAAGCGTGGCCTTCTTGATGACTTGACCTAAGTAGAGACTGATGAGCATGTCGTAGAAGCGGATGCCGGAAAGGAGTGAGCTGCGCGGAATGGTGAGTCCCTGATAGTGGTATTCCTGGCATTGAGTTCCGCAAGTGGCGCTGAGCTCTTGCAGGATGCGCCTTCCTTCTGCCGCCTTGCTGATGACAAAAGGTGAGAGCCACTCTTGGTTGATGATGCTCTTGCGGTGCTCGGCTGGTCGAAGGTCGCGCTTGGGCCACTTGTTGATGTCGCGGTAAAGTCCTACAGTGACAAGGTTTCTGCCTGGGATGAGTATGGTCTTCTCTCCCTCGCCAATAATATAGGAGAAGGGGAAGGCGGTTGTGTCGGGATGAGCCATGGTCTTGCCAAGACATACGGAGTAAGCACCGATGTGGGCAGGCAGGAAAAGGTAGGAGCCGCTGGCTGTCTTGGTGCCTCTCTCCAGAATGCCCCAGTGGATGGGACCCATCTTGTAGGCATGGTTGCTGAAGTTGGTGGCAGAACCGGCATTATAGAACGAAACCTGGCTTCCGATGATGAGCGAACTCTTGTGATGAGAGGCTGAGAACGGACCGCAGAAGGCGGCACATGCTTCGCCATTGCTCATTACCGAGTTGGCAAAGAATACCGATGCCGATGCGGTGAAACTGTTGTTTATCTGGCAGGCTTCTCCCACGAAACAGTCTTGCAGGTTGGCTCCGTTGGTGATGCTTGCCCCATGGTCGATGATAGTGTTTTCGGCTATGACACCCGTTCCTATATAAACGCTGCTGGTAGCATCTCCCAGGAGGGTGCAGTCACTCAGCCGCTCTGCTCCGTTCACCTCGCAGTAGTCGTTGATGATGCAGTTGATAATCTCCTTGGTGTTGGCTATCTTCACATTGTTGCCTATCAGTCCGCGTTCGGGCAGTCGGCTGCTAACATATGCTCTGACTAACTGGAAAAGTGTCTCACGGAACTCCTTGTTATGAGAATGCTTGAGCATGAGTGCTGCCAACTGACTGCTCAGTTCGGAGAAAGAGATGATGTTCCCATCGCCAGCCTCGTTGAGTACACTGATGACATTGGCTTCTCCATAGGTAGCTCCCTCTGTAGTCTCTATTGTGGATACGTTGGACAGGTAGCACTCGTCACCGATGGTATAGTTGTTGATGAATCCTCCTATGTTCTCGATGAGGCAATCGTCTCCGATGATGACATTGTGCAAGGTGGCATTGCGGATGCCCGAGTGCTTGTGAAAGCCCGGACTTACCTCGATGCTCTTGTCGAAGCTGCCTATGCAGACTTCTCCGTAGAGCATTACCTGACGCATGTGTTCGGGATTGAAGTCTTCTGCGACGTTGACGGAAGTCCAGTCCTCAGCCCAACAGCCATTCTGTTGCAGCTGTTCTATCTCTTCGGTGGTAAGCGGTCGGTAATCGTTCATAGTCGTTGTTTTTTATTCGTAGTCCTGATACAGGAAATCATTATAGGGATACTTCTGTACGTGCAGCTCGCGCACTTTCTTGTACAGAATGTCGCGGAACTCGTCGATGTTCTCCTTGTTCTTGGCAGAGATGAAGAGACAGTCGTCGTGCAACTTCGCCATCCATGTGTGCTTGAGTTCGTCGAGGGTGATGTTTTCTTTCTGTATAGGAGTAAGGTCGTCTTCCTCCTTCTCTACCCAGGAGTAGTTGTCTATCTTGTTGAAGATGATCATCGATGGCTTGTCGGCGCAGCCCAGTTCCTTCAGGGTCTTCTCCACCACCTGTATCTGCTCCTCGAAATCAGGATGCGAGATGTCGACAACATGCAACAGCAGGTCGGCCTCGCGTGTCTCGTCGAGGGTGCTTTTGAAAGAGTCTACCAGGTCGGTAGGCAACTTGCGGATAAATCCTACTGTGTCGGCCAGGAGGAAAGGCAGATTTTCCACCACGACCTTTCGTACGGTGGTGTCGAGAGTGGCGAAGAGTTTGTTCTCGGCAAAGACCTCGCTCTTGGAGAGCAGGTTCATAATGGTGCTCTTGCCCACGTTGGTGTAGCCGACAAGGGCCACACGGATGAGTCGGCCGCGGTTCTTGCGCTGAGTGGTCTTCTGCTTGTCTATCTCGGCCAGGCGTTCTTTGAGCAAGCTCATGCGGCCGAGGATGATACGACGGTCCATCTCAAGCTGGGTTTCACCAGGACCACGCAATCCTACAGAACCTTTACCGCCACCCGAGCCAGAACCACCGCCCTGGCGCTCAAGGTGAGTCCAGAGTCGTTGCAGACGAGGCAACATGTATCTATACTGTGCCAATTCCACCTGTGTCTTGGCGGCAGCAGTCTGGGCGCGCATGGCAAAGATGTCGAGAATAAGAGATGTGCGGTCGAGAATCTTTACCTGTAGCTCTTGCTCAATATTGCGTATCTGCTTGGCAGACAGCTCGTCGTCGAAGATGACCATTCCTATCTCGCGGTCTTCTTCCTCTTCTTCCTTAATGTATTGTTTGATTTCCTCGAGCTTTCCCTTTCCTACATAGGTGGTCTGATTGGGAGCGACAACCTTCTGCGTGAATCGCTTGACGGTTACAGCTCCTGCCGTATCGGCAAGAAATTCCAGCTCGTCGAGGTATTCCTTGGTCTTGGCTTCGTCCTGCTCCTTGGTGATAAGACCCACGAGAACGGCAGTCTCTGCCTTGACTTCTGAGATGACAAATTCCTTCATTGATTAGCTTGTTATTATATAATAGGTGCAAAGTTAATAAAAAAAGCTATTTCTATGGAATACTGACTGCATAATTTATGCTTTTTTTAAGAAAAAGGCTTGTTGGGTAACTGCTCAGCACCCCCTATTGAAAACTTTGAATAGAAAAGCCTCGAAATATGAAAGCGGCTTCGATAGTCAATGAAGCCTATTTCGTAGAGCAATGAAAGCGGCTTCGTAAGCAGTTGAAGCCTATTGCATGATTCTGATAGAAGCTATAAAATTACCTTGTTGGGTACGCATAAAGAGAAGCAAATACCGCAAACGTTTACGTGATTTTTTGCGTAAAAAAAGAGATATATTTGATTTAAATCAATTATTTGTATTATATTTGCACTCGAAAAGAAACACAAACTGATTTTCAAAAAGATCATAACTACATAAAAAACACAAAACTGCTGAAACATTCAAAAACGTAAGAACTGCCCCGACGAGATGTCGGGGCATTTTTTTTGTCCTTCTTTTTATGCTTTCTGTATCGTCTTTTTGTGTATGTGTTTGCAGGTTTTGCAGATATTTAAAAGTCTGATGCTCAGCGACGATACTTCTTAAACGTGTACTTGTGTGAGTTTGGAAAACAAGTGAAGATGGTGATGCTCTCGTTAGTCTTTGTGTGCTTTCTGCCAGTTTGTGTTGAAAGAACTTTCTTTTTCCGTGTTGTAGAGCAAAATAATATTATCTTTCTATTTTTTTGTAGGTTGCTGTCATCTGTTGCAGACTGTCTGTCTTGGTACGGTCGTCAGTCTGCTTGGCGGTCATTTCTTTAACTCCCCCATTTTTGAAACTTCAGTTTATGTAACCAAAAAGAGGGTGTGTCATGAACTTATGATACACCCTCTTATCTTATGATGGTTCAACTTACGCAAGTGGCGTAGTTGTTTCTCTTTCTGTCGTTAACATTACTTGTTCTCGAATACCAATCCGCCTTCCTTCGTGTGGTCGATGGTGATAGGTTTCTCACGACTGACTTGCTCGGCGAGAATCTTCTTGCTCAAGTCGTTCAATACATAGTCTTGTATTGCGCGCTTTACAGGGCGTGCACCAAACTCTGGATCGTAGCCCACCTCTGCCAAATATTGGATGGCGGCAGGAGTCCAGCGAAGTTCGAAGCCCTCAGGAGCCAACATCTTCTTGACTCTGTTCATCTGAAGCTCAACCACCTGGCCAATCTGCTCTTTGGTGAGAGGCTTGAAGGTGATGATGTCGTCGATACGGTTCAGGAACTCCGGACGGAAGGTCTTTCTCAACATATCACGGCTTGCGTTGGAAGTCATGATGATGATGGTGTTCTTGAAGTTTACTACACGGCCTTTGTTGTCGGTGAGTCGTCCGTCGTCCAATACCTGAAGCAGGGTGTTGAAGACATCGGGATGAGCCTTCTCAATCTCATCGAAGAGAACCACACTGTATGGTTTGCGACGAACAGCCTCTGTCAACTGTCCACCCTCATCATAGCCTACATATCCTGGAGGCGCACCTATCAAACGGGTGACGCTGAACTTCTCTTGATATTCACTCATATCGATACGTGTCATCATTGACTCGTCATTGAAGAGATATTCTGCCAAAGCCTTGGCAAGCTCAGTCTTACCCACACCGGTTGTACCGAGGAAGATGAAACTTGCGATAGGACGTTTCGGGTCTTGCAAGCCGGCACGTGAGCGGCGTACAGCATCACTCACGGCTGTGATGGCCTCGTCCTGACCGATGACTCTCTTGTGGAGTTCCTCCTCCAAGTGGAGAAGTTTCTCACGTTCACTCTGCATCATACGGCTTACTGGTATTCCGGTCCAGCGGCTTACCACCTCGGCAATATCGTCGGCAGTAACCTCTTCGCGTATCATAGCCTCGCCACCCTGAGTGCTCTTCAGTTGTTCCTGGATGCGCTTGATGTCTTCTTCGAGAGCAGTCAGTTTAGAATATCTGATCTCAGCCACGCGCTCGTAGTTGCCTTCACGTTCCATGCGCTCAGCCTCAAACTTCAGGTTCTCAATCTCCTGCTTGTCTTGCTGAATTTTGTTGACGAGGTCTTTCTCGCCTTCCCATTTTGCACGGAAGTTATGCTCCTTGTCCTTCAGCTCGGCGATCTCCTTGTCGAGTTGCTGAATCTTAGGCTGGTCGTTCTCGCGTTTGATGGCCTCACGCTCTATCTCCAACTGCTTTAGGTGACGTGTGATCTCGTCCAGTTCCTCAGGCACGGAGTCGCGCTCCATACGGAGTTTGGCAGCAGCCTCATCCATCAGGTCGATAGCCTTGTCTGGCAGGAATCGGTCGGAGATGTAACGTTCAGAAAGTTTAACAGCTGCGATGCAGGCGTCGTCCTGAATACGAACCTTGTGATGGTTCTCATAACGCTCCTTGATGCCTCGGAGAATGCTGATGGCGTCTACCTCGTCAGGCTCGTTGACCATTACGGTCTGGAAACGACGTTCCAAAGCCTTATCCTTCTCGAAGTATTTCTGATACTCGTTGAGGGTGGTGGCACCGATGGCTCTCAACTCGCCACGTGCCAATGCAGGCTTCAGAATATTGGCAGCATCCATGGCGCCTTCTCCACCGCCGGCACCTACCAAGGTGTGAATCTCGTCGATGAAGAGGATAATCTGTCCGTTGGCGTTGGTCACTTCCTTGATGACGCTCTTCAGTCGCTCTTCGAATTCGCCTTTATATTTAGCACCAGCCACCAGTGCGCCCATGTCGAGCGAATAGAGCTGCTTGTTCTTCAAGTTCTCCGGTACGTCGCCACGTACGATTCTTTCGGCAAGTCCTTCAACGATGGCGGTTTTACCAGTACCAGGCTCGCCGATAAGGATTGGGTTGTTTTTCGTTCTTCTTGATAAGATTTGGAGCACGCGACGTATCTCCTCGTCACGTCCGATTACGGGGTCGAGCTTTCCGCTTCTGGCTTGTTCAACCAAGTTCTTGGCGTATTTCTCCAGACTCTGATAGTTTTCGTCTGCACTCTGGCTCTTCACGTTCTGTCCCTGACGAAGAGCCTGGATGGCTGCGAGCATATCTTTCTCGTTGGCACCGGCATCTTTCAGAATGCGGGCTGCTGTAGAGTTGCCTTTCAGAATGGCGAGCAGGATAGGCTCCACGCTTACGAACTCGTCGCCCATCTTCTTGGCTGTGTCCTCGGCATTGATCAATATCTGATTGGTGTCATTGGAGAGGTATGGCTGTCCGCTACCCTGTACGCGGGGCAGATGCTGCAACTCCTGCTGCAGGAGCATGGAGATCTGTCCTCCGTTCATGCCCAACTTCTGGAAGATATAGTTGGTCACATCAGGTGCTTTCTCGATGATTCCGCTGAGAAGATGCACCGGCTCGATGGTCTGCTGACCATTTCGTTGCGCTGTGTTCACAGCGGCTTGCACCGCTTCTTGCGCCTTGATTGTAAATTTGTCGAATGTCATATATTTCTCCTTTCTTGTTTTATTTGTTTCGTTATGTTATTTGTTGTTTGCCAATCGTTGAAGCGAAATGTGTGCCGAGGTGTAGAATGCTGACATTCTGTCTTGTTTTTCGTTGTTTTTTAGACATTTATAGTTGGAAATGCTGTCAATGTGTCGGTAATCGGGTGCTTGACGGGAGACGAGTTTTGTACTTTGTGAATGATTCTCTTTGGTCTTAATAGATGACCGGCTTCGGTCTTAATAGACGACCGGCTTTGGTCTTAATAGATGACCGGCTTTGGTCTTAATAGATGGCAGAAATGGCTTTTAGGGTTAACCCAGGTCAAGAAACATCGTTCTTGCGTTAAAAAGCTAATAATAACACGAGTGATTTTTGGTGGGCTCAAATATTATTTGTACCTTTGCACCATTATTTCAAATAAGTAGAAATCAATGGCTGAAACAAAGAAAATCAAGACAGCTTTAGTGTCTGTCTTTCACAAGGACGGCTTGGATGAGCTCCTTGCCAAGTTGAATGAAGAGGGTGTTAAATTCTTGAGCACCGGTGGTACACAGAAGTTTATCGAGTCACTCGGTTATGAATGTCAGAAAGTGGAGGATGTCACCACTTATCCATCCATTCTGGGTGGTCGCGTGAAGACTCTTCATCCAAAAATATTCGGAGGTATTCTTGCACGTCGCGACAATGAGGGCGATCAGGAGCAGATGAAGGAGTATGAGATTCCAAGCATCGACCTCGTGATAGTAGACCTTTATCCTTTCGAGCAGACTGTGGCAAGCGGTGCAAGTGATGCCGATATCATCGAGAAGATCGACATAGGTGGAATCTCTCTGATCCGTGCAGGAGCCAAGAACTTCAAGGATGTGGTTATCGTGCCCAGCAAGGCTGAGTACAGCGTGCTGCTCGATATCTTGAAGAAGAAAGGTGCTGAGACCGATATCGAGGATCGCAAGATGTTTGCAGAGCGTGCCTTTGGCGTAAGCTCACACTACGATACAGCTATCCACGCTTGGTTCGCTAAGTAATGTGCGTCAGCTTTAGTGCTGGCGTAGATATTTTAAGCTTAAAATAAACAATTAGTAATTATAAAAGAAAATGGGATTTTTTTCATTTATTCAGGAAATCGCAATGGACTTGGGAACAGCCAACACCATTATTATCAGCGATGATAAGATTGTGGTGGATGAGCCCTCTGTTGTAGCCCTCGACCGCCGTACAGACAAGATGATTGCTGTAGGTGAGAAGGCTAAGATGATGTACGAGAAGACTCATGACAATATCCGTACTATCCGTCCTTTGCGTGATGGCGTGATAGCCGACTTTACTGCATGCGAGCAGATGATGCGCGGTCTTATCAAGATGGTGCATACAGGAAGCCGTCTTTTCTCTCCCTCACTCCGTATGGTAATTGGTGTGCCTTCTGGTTCTACCGAGGTGGAGCTCCGTGCTGTACGCGATTCTGCCGAGCATGCCGACGGACGTGATGTTTACTTGATTTTTGAACCTATGGCAGCAGCTATCGGTATCGGTATCGATGTGGAGGCGCCAGAGGGAAACATGATAGTTGATATAGGTGGCGGTTCCACCGAGATTGCTGTCATCTCACTTGGCGGTATTGTGAGCAACAACTCCATCCGTACAGCTGGTGACGACCTGACTGCTGATATCCAGGAGTACATGAGCCGTCAGCACAACGTGAAGGTGTCTGAGCGTATGGCCGAGCGTATCAAGATACATGTAGGCTCTGCTCTTACCGACCTGGGTGATGAGGCTCCAGAAGACTTTATTGTTCATGGTCCTAACCGCATCACAGCTCTGCCTATGGAGGTGCCTGTATGCTATCAGGAGATAGCTCAGTGCTTGGACAAAACTGTGGCAAAGATCGAGAATGCTGTGCTCTCAGCTCTTGAGAACACTCCTCCTGAGCTCTATGCTGATATCGTGAAGAATGGTATCTGGCTCTCTGGTGGTGGAGCTTTGCTCCGTGGACTCGACAAGCGTCTCACAGCCAAGATCAACATTCCTTTCCATATTGCCGAAGATCCATTGCACAGTGTGGCTAAGGGCGCCGGCATCGCGCTGAAGAATGTAGACCGCTTCTCGTTCCTGATGAGATAAGTGAAAATCTGAATTTCAGAGAAACTATAGCGTATGCACAACCTTACAGAGTTTCTGGCGAAACACAACCACTGGTTTGTGTTCCTGGTGCTTGAGGTAGTGAGCATGGTACTGCTCTTCAGATACAACAGTTATCAGGGCAGTGTGTGGTTCTCGTCGGCCAATGCCGTTACGGGCAAGGTGTATGAGTGGGATTCGGCTGTGGAGAGTTTCTTCTCGCTGTCAGGCGTCAACAGTCAGCTCACTCAGCGCAATGCTTTCCTGGAACAGCAGGTAAGAATGCTGGACGACAGTATCGCCCGCCTTACCCGCAGTCAGGAAGCTGCAGTGACACGCTTGTCAAGCATGGTCCCCTTCCAGGGATGCAGGCTTATTCCGGCAAAGGTCGTCGCCAATATGGTGAACAGATACGACAACCTTATCACTATAGATAAGGGTTCTGCCGATGGAGTGAAGCGCGATATGGGCGTGGTTTGTGGCATGGGTGTGGTAGGCATTGTCTACTTGGTGTCTGAACATTACAGCATCGTCATCCCAGCTCTCAACAGCCATTCCAATATCAGCTGTACCATACAGCGCCGTGGCTATTTCGGCTATCTGCGCTGGCGAGGTGGCTCCTCACAGCTGGCTTATCTCGAGGACGTGCCAAGACATGCTCACTTCAAGTTGGGCGACAATGTGGTGACGAGTGGATATTCATCGGTCTTCCCTCCAGGAGTCATGGTGGGAAAGGTTCTGCATGTGTTCAATTCGGCAGACGGACTGTCATATCGTGTACAGGTTAAGTTGTCTACCGATTTTGCCCGCTTGCGCGATGTGTGCCTTGTTGATGATTCTGCCTTGCAGGAACGTATCGACCTGATGCGGGCAGCACAGGATTCCATCAAACCACAGTAATGCACTCTGCCGTTTCGCAGAAACAAAACAGATTTTAAAGACAACACTTTTTCAATTCTTTTTGAAAAATGAGTATAGATATAGTAAAGCGATGGGGAGTATTCTTTGTTCTCCTGCTGGTGCAAGGACTGGTGTGTAACCATATACACCTTTTCCATTGCGCCACACCGCTTCTGTACATCATGTTCGTGCTCCACTTTCGTCGTAACACGCCTCGTTGGCAAATGTTATTGTGGAGTTTTGCCCTGGGACTGGGAGTCGACATCTTCGCCAACACTCCGGGTGTGGCTGCTGGCTCTATGACGGCAATAGCTCTCTTGCAGCCTTATCTGCTCGAGCTGTTCCTGCCCCGTGACAGTTCTGACGACTTGCTTCCTGGCGTGCGCACGCTTGGAAGTTCTTACTTTTGGTATTCGCTCATCATCGTGGTGATTTACTGCCTGCTCTTCTTTACACTCGAGACTTTTAATTTCTTCAACTGGTTGCAGTGGATTGAATGTATCGTGGGAAGTGCGGCTCTCACCTATGTGTTGCTGATGGCCATAGAGAATGTGCGCAAGTAGTTTTTCCCTTTCGCCTTCTCTCTACGAAATTGACGGAGAACGATCATACTCTATGCATGCATAGAATGATACATATATATAATAAGGTATATATAATAATAAGGTGTAAGGGTAAAATATATAAAAAAATAGGGCATATTATATAAATAGTTATTATGATCGATTATAATCTCGAAAAACGTAAGTTTGTGATAGGTGGAGTGGCCATAGGAATTGTGACCATTTACATCATTCGTCTCTTTACGTTGCAGATTATGAGCGACGACTATAAGAAGAATGCCGACAGTAATGCCTTCCTCAAGCAGGTGGAATATCCGTCACGTGGAGCCATCTACGACAGAAACGGCAAACTGATGGTGTACAATCAGCCGTCTTATGATATCATGGTGGTGATGAACGAGGAGAGTGGAAGACTCGACACGATGGACTTCTGCAACTCGCTTGGCATTACAAAAGAGTTCTTCATCAAGCGAATGAACGATATCAAGGACCGTTCCAAAAATCCCGGTTATTCGCGCTACACCCAGCAGCTCTTCATGGGACAGCTGTCCGATAAGGACTTCAGTGTGTTCCAGGAAAAGATGTTCCGTTTCCCAGGTTTCTATGTGCAGAAGCGAAGCATACGTGAATACACCGGTCCCTATGCTGCCCATGTGCTCGGAGATGTGGGAGAAGTTTCGGAGAGCGATATAGAAGATGACAGCTACTATCAGCCAGGCGACTATATCGGTAAACTCGGTGTGGAGAAATACTATGAGAAAGAGCTCAGGGGAGAGAAGGGTATCAAAATCAAACTTCGTGATGCGCACGGACGAATACAGGGAAGTTACCAGCGTGGCAAGTTCGACCAGCGTCCTGTGGCAGGCAAAGACCTTACTCTGGGCATCGACCTGAACCTGCAGGCTCTTGGAGAGCGACTCCTTCAAGGCAAGATAGGCAGTATAGTAGCCATCGATCCCAAGACGGGCGAAGTGCTTGCCATGGTGTCGTCGCCCTCTTATGATCCACGTAGGTTGGTAGGAAAGATGCGCGGAAAGATGCACCGTTACCTTTCTCACGACCCCTGGAAACCGTTGCTCAACAGAAGTATCATGGGTCAGTATCCACCGGGTTCAACCTTCAAGACTACTCAGGCGCTCACATACCTCACCGAAGGAATCATTACGCCGGGTACAGCTTTCCCCTGTCATCATGGATTCTCTTATCGCGGACTGCATGTAGGCTGTCACGGACATCCTTCTCCTATAGCTCTCGTCGATGCCATCAGTACCTCCTGCAATGGCTACTTCTGTTGGGGACTCTATTATATGATGGGCAACAGGCGCAAGTATCCCAATGTGCAAGTGGCTATGAACACCTGGCGCGACTATATGAAGAGTATGGGATTCGGATACAAACTTGGTATCGACCTGCCTGGCGAGAAACGAGGACTGATTCCTAATGCCGAGTTCTACGACAAGGCTTACCGAGGGTCATGGAACGGACTCACCATTATCAGTATCTCTATCGGACAGGGTGAGGTCAACCTCACTCCTCTGCAGATAGCCAATCTTGGAGCCACCATCGCCAATCGAGGATTTTATTATGCGCCCCATGTGGTGCGCAAGGTGAAGGGTGAGCCGCTCGATACACTCTATACTCGTCGTCATTACACCATGGCCTCGAAAAAGGCATACAACTATGTCGTGGCAGGTATGCGCAGCTCTGCCTTGAGGGGAACCTGTAAGATGCTTGCCCGTTATGACTTTGAACCATGCGGCAAGACCGGTACTGCACAGAATCGTGGTCACGACCACTCTGTGTTCATGGGTTTCGCACCGATGAACAATCCTCAGATAGCCATCGCAGTATATGTTGAGAACGGTGGCTGGGGAGCCGACTATGGTGTGCCTATTGGTGGACTCATGATGGAGCAATATATCAAAGGCAAGCTGTCGCCAGCTTCTGAGGCTCTTGCCGCACAGATGCAGGCACGAAGAATTGCCTATGGCTCAAGCAGCAGATAGAAATATCAGGGAGATGGGCGCTTCATCTTAAGCAACAGAAAGCGCCTCTCTTCTTCAACTTTTAATAACCCAAACTCGCTCGATTTGCGATATTTGAATAAGTAATATGGTTCAATCAGATAACAGACAACAAGGTGTGCTTCGTTCGCTCGACTGGTGGACGATAGGCATTTATCTGGCGCTTCTCACCTTTGGATGGATAAGTGTCTGTGGTGCCAGCTATACCTATGGCGACAATGATATTTTCAGTCTTGGTTCTCGTTCGGGTATGCAGATTATCTGGATAGGAACCTCCATCACGCTCGGTTTCATTATCTTGTTGCTCGATGACAGGTTCTACGACACCTTCTCTTATGTCATCTATGCCGCCTTGGTACTGTTGCTCTTTGCAACCATCTTCAATCCGCATAGTATCAAGGGTTCCCGTTCGTGGCTTGTGCTTGGACCTTTGCGTCTGCAGCCAGCCGAGTTTGCCAAGTTTGCTACGGCTCTTGCCATTTCCAAGTTTATGTCGAGCTATGGCTTCAATATTCATCGCATGAAAGACTTCTTTGCTGCAGCCTTTATCATTATCCTTCCGATGATATGTATCGTGGGACAGCGCGAGACGGGTTCTGCACTTGTCTATTCTGCCTTCTTCCTTATGTTCTATCGTGAAGGAATGCCTGGCAGTATTCTCTTTACTGCCGTTGCCATGGTGGTTTACTTCGTGGTGGGTGTGAAGTACGAAAATGTGATGATGTGGGATGGACAAACGTCGGTAGGCGAGTTTATTGTGCTCTTACTTGTGCAAATCTTTTCTACGGGCATGGTGAGCACCTATATTCACAATGGGCGGCAAACGGTACAGATGCTTCTCTATACTGTCGGCATCACTTTGGGATGTATGCTCTTCTCTGTTTACGTCATTCCTTTCGATGTGACCTATGTTCAGTTGATTGTAAGTTTCGTGCTCATTGGATTCCTGTTCTATCAGGGCTTATCCGCACGCATCAGAAACTATTATTTCATCGCCTTGTTTGCCTTAGGGTCCTTGGCTTTCTTCTATTCTGCCGACTATGTGCTCAACAATGTGATGGAGCCTCATCAGCGTGTGCGTATCAACGTACTTCTCGGACTGGAGGAAGACTTGGCTGGTGCGGGTTATAATGTGCACCAGAGTGAGATTGCGATAGGTTCTGGTGGTCTTCAGGGAAAGGGCTTCCTCAATGGTACACAGACCAAACTGAAGTTTGTACCCGAGCAGGACACCGATTTCATCTTCTGTACCGTGGGTGAGGAGGAAGGATTCTTAGGATCGGCAGGAGTGCTGTTGCTGTTCTTGGCTTTGATCATCAGGCTGATTATTCTTGCCGAGCGGCAGCCCTTCAAGTTTGGGCGAGTATATGGTTATAGTGTACTCAGTATCTTCCTCTTTCACGTGTTTATTAATGTAGGTATGGTATTGGGACTCACTCCTGTTATCGGCATCCCGCTTCCGTTCTTCAGTTATGGAGGCTCGTCGCTCTGGGGCTTTACCATCCTCCTCTTTATCTTCCTCAGAATCGATGCAGGAAGAAATCTGGTAAGAACCTAATTTAAGATTCATCGAAAAGAAAAATATATATAAACATCAAAAGCGACTTCATCCTATGAAATCGCTTTTGTTGTATGATTTTGTGGGTCTTTATCTTGCCATCCGATGTAACCCATATTATGGCTACCCTATAGCCTCAAAAATGAAGATACTTGCGATGGCTGTCGCAAGTACTTACGTTGGTCATTGAAAGTACTTTCGTTGGTCATCGCAAGTACTTGCGTTTTTTTACCCATTTATTCACCTATGCGATTCATCTTAATTCCGATGTCGCTGATGCCCGGAAGAATCTCACGCTTCATGTTATGCTTGACGGTGATGTGGATGGAGTCGCCGGAAGCAAAGCGATAGGTGTTGATAGGGAAATTGTATTGGTAATAACTGATACCTTGTCCCTTGGTAGCTCCACTCTTGTCTATCAGGTCGCATTGTATGGTATCCGATTTTTCTGTTTTCTCCATACCCTGAAGTTTGCCTTTGGGGAAGATACTCTGATTTACGATAAGCGTAAGACCCATGAAGGGGTAGACTCCTGTCACCCTGAGCCCTAATTGTTGCTCGTATGTGCCAGAAGTCTTCAGAGGTGGTATGTCGAACGACAATATGTCGTTCTTCTCCCAACCGGCAATAGGGGTGTGCTCGTATTTGTCGTACACCAGCGTGTCGCTGCACGAGTGAAAGAGCATTACAGCCCCCATGATTATCCATATGGTATAAGCCCAGCGCTTCATCTTTTCTTTCTCGAAAGTTATAGCTTCTGTGGCTCATGTTGTAAGCCACAGAATGCTTTATCAGTTATTCATTGTTGGGAGCCTTGTTTTCTCCGCCCTTGTTTCCATTGCCCTTATTGGCTTCGCCTTTGTTTCCTTCTCCTTTGTTGGCTACGGCCTTGTTGGTTTCTGCTTTATTGGCCTCTCCCTTATTGTTTTCTCCCTGTTGTGGGCGAGGACGGTTGTTGTTGCGTCTGCGGTTGTTTTGCTGACGGTTTGGACGGTTGTCTCCTTGCTGTCTGTTTTCGTCTTGACGGTTTTCTCCCTGCTGTTTGTTTTCTGTGCGGTTGTCTGCTTGCTGGCGGTTGTCACCTTGTGCATTACGCTTACGGTTGTTCTGGCGATTGTTGTTCTTCTTTTTCTTCTTCGCCTTGTCAAAACGGCTCAAGTCAGCTTCCGCCAAGAGGTCGCTGGACTTAGGAGCAGGTTTTGCCTTACCATTCTCGATGAGGCTCAGAGGCTTCTCGCCTGCCTTGTTCATCTTGATGATTTCCCAAGCACGTTCTGCGCTGATGGTCTCCAGATTGGAAGCCAAGTTCTTGTCGGTAGAATAGGTGATAAGACCTGCCAGAATGTCAACCTTGAACTGATGGTATTCTCCATCGGCAGTCTGCAGGAGAGCATCCTTAGGAGGCAGCTTTTTGCTTGCTTCCACATAGTTGTCTACCTCGTAGTTAAGGCAGCATTTCAGTTTGGCACACATACCTGCCAACTTCTGTGGGTTGAGCGAGATGTCCTGGAAACGTGCGGCATTGGTGCCTACGCTGACAAAGTTCTTCATCCAGGTAGCGCAGCAGAGTTCTCGCCCGCAAGGTCCTGTTCCGCCTATGCGTCCGGCTTCCTGTCGCGCACCAATCTGTTTCATCTCTATACGTACATGGAAAGTATCCGCCAACACCTTGATCAGCTGTCGGAAGTCTACACGTTCGTCGGCGATGTAATAGAAGATAGCCTTGTTGCCGTCACCCTGATACTCCACATCGCCAATCTTCATCTTCAGTCCCAAGTCTTTGGCTATCTGTCGGCTCTGAATCATAGTACCGTGCTCACGGCTCTTTGCCTCGTCCCATTTCTCGAAGTCCACGGGCTTGGCTATGCGGTAGATACGCTTGATGTCGTCGGCAGAACGGAGATTGGCTTTCTTGATTTGAAGTTTCACCAGTCTTCCTGTCAGTGTTACCACGCCAATATCGTGTCCTGGATTGGCCTCTACGGCTACAACGTCGCCCTTCTTCAAGTCCAGGTTGTTCACGTTGTGGTAGTAACCCTTTCGTGTGTTCTTGAATTGCACCTCCACGAGGTCTGTGCTCTCGGCATTGCCAGGTACGTCGGCAAGCCAGTCGTATGTGTTCAATTGTCGGTCCTGTCGGCCTACTGCACATCTGCAGAGTCCTCGGTCGCAACCATTGAACATTCTGAATTTCATATTCTTGTAATCCACGATGATCTAATTATTATAATGTATATAGTTTATGTTTGTATATATTGGTAAGGCTTGCGCCTTTTGTTGCTTTTTTGTTTTACTTCCTTTTATTTTCTGATGAGCATAACGATGATGTTCAGCACCATGTCGAAGAAGATAATCTTGGCATTGGCATTCTGGTTGATCATTGCTTTGCATTCATCGAAAAGGTGGAAAATATCGATAATGTTGGCCTCGTTAATGAAGCGGGCGAAGTTCTTGGCGAAGTTTTCCTCTTCCTGCGTCATATAGACGAGTTCTTCCTGATGGAAGTTGTACATGAAACTCTCTCTGAGCATGTGGGTGAAGTAGTCGAGCATTCGTTTTTGTTTCTCGCGGTTGAATGCCGCCACGATGTCGCACCATTTCTTCAGGTCGTGTATCTTGCGCATGTATGCCAGTCGCATCAGCATGATAAAGAGGTCGAGGAACTGCTGGTTCTCGTTTCCTGCATTGAGTTCCTCCAGCGCCTTGTTCCAGTTGCCGTTGGCAATTCTTGCCATGCGGTGTGCTGTGTCCCTGTCGAGTCCCCGTCGCTCAATGAGTGCCTGCTCAAGTTCCTGAGTAGTTATCTTCTTGAAGTCGATACGCTGGGTACGGCTTCTGATGGTTTCGAGCAACAGCTCGGGCTGTTCGCTTACCAGGAGGAAAAGGGTTTGTCTTGGTGGTTCCTCCAAGAGCTTCAGCATCTTGTTGGCGCATTGTATGTTCATGCGCTCGGGCAACCAGATTAGGCTGATTTTATAACCTCCTTGGCTCGACATCAAGCTTATGTTGTGGCTGATGGCTTCACTCTCTTCCACCGTGATGATGGCTTGCTTGTTGCCGTCTTTCTCGCTGCTTGTCTTGCCCATCCGACTTATCCAGTCGTTGATTTGCGGATAGGAAGCCTCGCTGAGCAACATCTCCCGCCATTCCTTGACGAAGTCGAGACTCACGGGTGAATGGTCGCCCATGCTGGCAAGTTTAATAGTAGGATAGGTGAAATGCAGGTCGGGATGTTCCCATTTGCGAAGCATGGAGGTGGCACGTCTGGTCTGTGGAGAGTCGTCTTCAGCATCCTCCTCTCTTTCTCCCAACAGATAGCTGGCAAAGGCAAGTGCCATGGCCATCTTGCCGCAGCCTTGTGGACCGCAGAAGAGCAGAGCATGGGGCACACGATGTTCTGCCACCATTTGCATCAGACGGTTTTTCACGTCCTGCTGTCCTATCACTTCGCTGAATTTCATCTATATTTTTTTATGGTTGTTTACTTAAAACAGGATTTTAGCTATCTGCTTTACGCTTTCTACAGCCGATACGGTGAAGAAATGTACATGACTGTAGCCATGCTCGAAGAGGTCTTTCACCTGAGTGGTTGTCCACTCTATGCCGAGTGTCTTTGCATCATCGTCGGTCTTGCACTTCAGCACCTCCTGTGCCAGTTCTTCCGGTATGTCGCAGTGGAAGGTCTTGGGCACCATGGTAAGTTGTGAGAGTTTGGCGAAGGGCTTGATGGCTGGGATGATAGGCATCGTAATTCCCATTTTGCGGGCTCTTTCCACGAAGTCGTAGAACTTCTGGTTGTCGTAGAAGAGCTGGGTTACGGCATAGGATGCACCGAGGTCTTGTTTCTCCTTCAGGTGCTGAAGGTCTTGCTCCAAGTTGGGAGCCTCCTCATGCTTCTCTGGATAGCATGCTACTCCACAGTAGAATTTCTCGCCAGGGTGCTTGATGGGGGTTCCGTCCATGAAGAATCCCTCGTTGAACTGGCTGATCTGTTCCAGAAGGTCGGTGGCATGGGCGTGTCCGTTGGGGGTAGGGGTGAACTGTCGGTCTTCTTTGGCTTTGTCGCCACGTAGCACGAGCACATTGGATATTCCCAAGAACTGGAGGTCGAGCAACTCATACTCGATGTCTTCCTTAGAAGCTCCGCTGCAGATGATATGAGGAATCACAGGAATATCGTATTTGTTCTGTATGGCTCCTGCAATGGCGATGGTACCAGGACGTCTACGCACTCGCTGACGGGTCAGCAGACCGTTCTCGAGTTCCTTGTATACGTACTCGCTGTGGTGCGTCGTGATGTTGATGAAGCGTGGGTCAAACTCCTTCAAACTGTCGATGGTGCGGAACAGAGCTGCTGTTCCGTTGCCCTTGAGTGGGGGCAGTACCTCGAAGGAGAATCCTCTCTTTTGTCCTTCCTTATTTAGAAAATCTGCTATGTTCATGTTGTGTAAAGTCTAATTTGGTTGCAAATTTACGAAAAAAGTTGGGGAAAAAGGCAGATTATACGTAATATTTATTGAGAAAATGCGTATTAATAGAGTAATAATGTCACAAAACCTAATAAAAAATGGAACAAAATCAAAAGGGCTCTAAAGCCTATCTTATCTCAATCGTGATGGTCGCCGTTCTCGGTGGCTTGCTTTTCGGTTACGATACCGCCGTGATATCGGGAGCCGAGAAGGGTTTGCAGGCATTCTTTAAGGGTGCTAATGATTTCGAATACTCCGATTTTATGCACGGATTCACTTCTTCAAGTGCATTGATAGGATGTATCATTGGTAGTTCACTGTCTGGACTCTTTGCCAGCAATTTGGGTCGTAAGCGTTCGCTTATTTTTGCGGGCATTTGCTTCTTCCTCTCTGCCTGGGGATCAATGGAGCCTGAAAGCTATATCCTTCCTCAGGGACAAGCCGACTGGTCCTTGCTCGTAGTGTTTAACTTCTATCGTGTGCTCGGTGGTATCGGCGTGGGAATGGCTTCTGCCATTTGTCCTATGTATATTGGCGAAATCGCACCAAGTAATGTGCGCGGTATGTTGGTTAGTTGGAACCAGTTTGCCATTATCTTCGGTCAGTTGGTGGTTTACTTTGTCAACTTCCTGATTATGGGTTCTCATGCCAATCCTATATACGATGCGGCCGGTGCCATAGCCAATATGGTGGATGCTCAGTGGACTATCGAGACTGGTTGGCGTTATATGTTTGGTAGTGAGATGGTGCCTGCAGGCTTGTTTACTTTCCTTATCTGTTTCGTGCCAGAGACTCCCCGTTATCTTGTCATGGTGGGTCAGGACGATAAGGCCTTCGGAATCCTCTCCAAGATCAATGGTTCGGAGAAAGCCCGCGAGATTATCCACGATATCAAGAATACTGTAACTGTGAAAACCGAGAAGCTTTTCTCTTATGGTTTCATGTGCATCTTCGTAGGTGTTATGCTTTCTGTTTTCCAGCAGGCTGTAGGTATCAATGCGGTGCTTTACTATGCTCCTCGTATCTTCCAGGATATGGGTATGGGAAATCCTATGGTTCAGACGGTTATCATGGGTGTAGTCAACATATCGTTCACACTTGTGGCAGTCTTCACTGTAGAGAAGTTGGGACGCAAGCCTCTGCTCATTTTTGGCTCTATAGGAATGGCTGTAGGTGCGCTTGGCGTGGCTTTTACCTTTGGTAATGCAGCCTTGAGTACAGTCACCATGATTAGTATTATGGTGTATAGTGCCAGCTTCATGTTCTCATGGGGTCCAATCGCTTGGGTTCTTATTGCCGAGCTCTTCCCCAATACTATCCGTGGTGCTGCAGTGGCTATTGCCGTTGCCTTCCAGTGGATATTCAACTTCATCGTCAGCTCTACTTTCGTGCCTATGTTCAATATGCACCTTACTCCTGGCGACGATTTCGGTCATTGGTTCACCTATGGTCTCTATGGCGCCATCTGTATCCTTGCAGCTATCTTCGTATGGAAACTCGTTCCTGAGACAAAGGGAAAAACCCTCGAGGATATGAGTAAGCTCTGGCGTAAGGAGTAATCAACTCTTGTAATCTTTATTCCTCGATCAGATTATACTGGTTGAGGAACACATAAAAGAAGGGCGCATTCGACGATATTTGTCGGTGCGCCCTTTTCCGTTTCCGGAACGTTTAATCATTCAGAGAGTACTTCTTTTTCAGAAGAGTAATATCTTTTAGCCTTTTCCTCGTTTTCTTAGTTCTTCTTGTCGGTAGTAAACTGGAAAGTTGGTGGAAAGTCTGTTTTGTTGAATCTGTTGGCTTTCAGCAGGTTTGTCTGTGTACCATCAACATAGATGTAAGCAGGTAGCATATAGAAGCAGAAATACTGTTTCTTAGTGCTTTTGTTGGTTTGATAGCCACCTACGCAATAGTTGTTGTAGAACTTCACGGTAACCTTCTTGTATTTCTTCTCTGATGTTTCGATGTCACCGAGCTCCAGGTCATAAGAGTTGGCGATGAATGTCTGTGTACTATACAGATAAGGTATGAGGTTTACCTTTATGTCAACCTTATCCATCTCTGCAATCTTTGCAGCCAACTTGTCGTCATCAACAAACTTACTCAGGATAGAAACTGGAAATTTGAAAGAAACAGAAGCATAGAGGTTCTTGATGTTGCCATCTTTGTCCTTGTTGGTTTCTGAAGTGATTCTTGCAACTATGCCAGGAATGGTGTCGAGTACATCCTTGGTGTTCAGTTTGTTCTCGTTGTAGTAAACCATTCCGCCCGCCTGTGAGTAGCCGAGCATATTGATCATGGACTGTTGCTGATCCAGTGTTGGAGCGCTGTAAGAGTCGCCACCAGTATTGCACGATGTGAAAGAGAAAGCAGCCATCAGGGCTGCAACGAATGATAAGATAGTGAACTTCTTCATTGTTTTGTTATTGTTTTTAATGATTAATATTATTATCTTGCTATTATTGTCCTCCTGTCGGCAAATGGTATTTCCCTCATATCTTTTGCTTGAAGGATTGCGCCGTTGTTGCCTTGATTGTGACTTTTTTCTATGTTTAAAACGAAATAGAGAAGAAATCTTGCATGATAGGTTGTTAATAAACGCAAAAAAAACGAGAGGTATAAGCTGTTGCTTAATGACCTCTCGTCTTTTATGTCGGGATTACTGGACTCGAACCAGCGACCTCGCGCCCCCCAGACGTGTGCGCTACCAACTGCGCCAAATCCCGATTGCTTATGCTCTATTGAACATTTGCGTTTGCAAAGGTATGATATTATTTTGAAATGAACAAATATTTAATCGTTTTTTGCAGTTTTTTCGCATACTTCTTTGCTTTTTTAGCGATTCTTGATAGACATTCTGCTCTTTTACCTTAATTATATTAGGTTAAGGAGTTAAGAAGTTAAGGAGTTAAGGAGTTAAGACAAGTGCTTTATTGCTGGGTATGCTGTTCACCGCTTAATGTTCACCGCTTGCTGTTCATCGCTTGCTGTTCCTCGCTTAATGTTCAATGTTCTGTATTTAACGTTAAGGAATGCACCATAGAAAAGACTTTTCTTGCCTCATCATGAGAATTTCAAGTCGAGTTCTACAGGGCAATGGTCACTGCCCATGAAGTCGGTGAGGATAGAAGCCTCGCTGATCTTTTCCTTCAGACGTTCGGAAACAAGGAAATAGTCGATACGCCAGCCTGCATTCTTCTCACGGGCACGGAAACGGTACGACCACCATGAATAGGTGACGTCTTCCGGATGCTTGTAGCGGAAGGTGTCTATGAATCCTGCTTCCAACAACAGTGTCATCTTTTCGCGCTCCTCATCGGTAAAGCCTGCATTGCGTCGGTTTGTCTTCGGATTCTTGATATCTATTTCCTGATGAGCCACGTTCATGTCGCCGCATACGATGACGGGTTTCTTGGCATCGAGGTCTTTGAGAAACTTGCGGAAGTCTTCTTCCCATCTCATTCTGTAGTCGAGCCGACGCAATTCATTCTGAGAGTTTGGAGTGTAGACGGTAACGAGATAGAAGTCTTCGTACTCTAAGGTGATGATGCGTCCCTCGTGATCGTGCTCTTCAATACCCATGCCGTAGCTTACTCCCAATGGCTTATGCTTGGTGTAAATAGCTGTACCAGAATAGCCTTTCTTTTCGGCATAGTTCCAGTAACTTTCGTAACCGTCAAAGCTTAAGTCGAGTTGACCTTGCTGCATCTTGGTTTCCTGCAGACAGAAGAAATCGGCATCGAGCTGTTTGAACTGTTGTTCAAACTCTTTACCGACACAGGCGCGCAGGCCGTTCACGTTCCACGAGATAAATTTCATCATTGTGTTGAATGTATTTAGTGTTTAGATTCTCTTGCTTTCACCTCTCAGGAGGTTCATGAATTCCTGTCGGGTGTTGAGAGAGTTGAATACACCACTATAGTCGCTTGTTGTCGTGATGCTGTTCTGCTTTTCCACACCTCTCATCTGCATGCACATATGCTTGGCTTCTATGACTACCATCACGCCCTGAGGTTTGAGGGTTTCCTGTATGCAGTCCTTGATTTGCTGTGTGAGGCGCTCCTGCACCTGAAGGCGATGGCTGTAGATGTCCACCACGCGGGCTATCTTGCTCAGTCCTGTGATGTGTCCGTTGGGGATGTATGCCACGTGAGCCTTGCCATAGAATGGCAGCATGTGGTGTTCGCACATCGAGAAGAAGTCGATGTCCTTGACGATGACCATCTGGTCGTATTTCTCGGCAAAGAGTGCGTCAGTCAGGACCTTGTGAGGGTCTTGTGTGTATCCGCGTGTAAGCACCTGCATGGCTTTTGCCACTCGCATCGGTGTCTTGACGAGTCCCTCACGCTCAGGGTCTTCGCCCAATAGTTTGAGTACTTCTTTGTAGTGTACGGCCAGTTCGTCGAGGCCTTCGCGAAATTCTGTTTCTGGATTCATGATTTTACTTTAGTGTGCTTAATATTGTACTGTGATTTTTCCCTTCACCAGACAGGCTTGTCTGTAGCCCATGGCCTTTACCTTGGCAAGCATCTTCCGTGCCTCTTCGAGAGAGCGGAAGTTGCCCACGCGGCAGATCCATCTTGGTGAATAGAAATGTACGTATACGGGCTGGTCGGGATAACGCATTTTGATGGCGTTTCCTATTCGTTCTGCCTTCAGTCGGTCGTTTCGTGAGTTGCCTCCGGCATAAGCCTGTACTCTATATCCTGTAACCTTGTAGCTTCCACGCATCACTTTCTTGTGCATGTCGACTGCAGGTGTATCTGTTTCTTCGTTATTTTTGCCCTCTGTATTGCTGTGTTCAGCTTTCTTGGCAGTATCGGGTGTTTGTTGTTTCTTTACCGAGTCGGGAGCGGGCTTCTTGTTTTGTCCCTCTTCGTGATGCTGAGGGTTGGCCTTTTGCGACGTTTCTGTCTTCTGCTTGTCTGCCTGTGGTTTTGCAGCCTTGCCATTGACCAATTCGTCGATTTCCTTGCTCTGTTTCACGGTAACAGTTCCCTGTCCTGGGGTTCGTTGCTGCAAGTGGTCGAGATACTTCTGCGCATGAGCCATAGTGGCAGAGCAGAGTGCTGCGATGAGTACGATGACGAATTGCTTCATGATGATTTTTTGATGTTGTGATAAAAAACGAAATATCAGTCATGGGGTTTCTGCAGCCCCGTATGTGATGCGAGGCAGCAGTAGCCCATGCTGACAATATGTAATGATTCTGTTAGCTTTTCAGAAATTACTTCTTCCAAGCGTCGATGATGCCCTTGAAGTCAGCTGCCTTCAAAGAAGCGCCACCAATCAAACCGCCGTCGATATTTGGCTTAGCAAAGAGCTCTGGAGCATTGCTTGCCTTGCAGCTTCCGCCATAGAGGATAGATGTTTCCTCTGCAGCCTCGTTGCCATACTTCTCTGCTACGATAGAGCGGATGTAAGCCAACATTTCCTCAGCCTGGTCGGATGTAGCAGTCTTGCCTGTACCGATAGCCCAGATTGGCTCGTAGGCGAGGATGATGTTCTTCCAAGCCTCTGCGTCGAGGTGGAATACTGAACCCTCAAGCTCTGCCTTTACAACCTCGTTCTGCTTCTCGGCCTCGCGCTCCTCGAGAGTCTCGCCGCAGCAGAAGATTACCTTCAAGCCGTTCTTCAGAGCCAACTCTACCTTCTCTTTCAAGATTTCTGCAGTCTCACCATAGTACTGGCGACGCTCTGAGTGACCGAGAATGACGTACTGAGCACCTGTGCTCTTTACCATTTCTGCTGAAACTTCACCGGTGTAAGCGCCTTTCTCCTTGTCTGCGCAGTTCTCTGCACCAAGACCTACTACCTCTGCATTCAAGACCTGAGCTACTGAAGCCAAGTGGATGAATGGAGTGCAGATAACAACGTCGCAGTTTGGTTTGTCTGCTACCAAAGCCTCGTTGATTTCCTTAGCGAGAGCTACACCATCTTGCAGGTTCATGTTCATTTTCCAGTTGCCTGCTACAATTTTCTTTCTCATTTTCTTTTCTTTTTTGTTAAAAGTTGATATTATCTTGTTAGCATTCTCTTTCTTCTTTTTCACCCATGTTGTCCAAGCCCATAGTCTGTCGGCGATGGCGAGGAGTGTGAGGGGCAGCACAAACCACATGAGCATGAGCAGGATTTTGCGTGGTATGCTGTCGGATGGCATCTTGCCCAATGCGCTTTTCTCCAAGGGCTGATTGAGTTCCTCGGGCTGTGGCAGCTTGTTGTGGCTCCATTTCTGTATGATGGTTCCATGGTGCAGGAGCATCAGTCCGGGGTTGCTTCTTATCATCGTCTTCAGGGTTGTGGCATCGGTAGTGTAGAAGGGATATTCTGCTCCTGTGATGTCCTGCCATTTGGCGATGTCCTTGTCTGAACTTGCCGTGAGACAGATGAACCGATAGCCATAGTCTTGTGCGAACTCGTATATCTGGTCTATTTTGCCGAAGTTGGAATCGTCGGCGTAAGCCAGGGTGGGCGAGATGAGCAGGAAGGTGTAACCAGTATCGTTCAGCACCTCTTGTGTAATGTCTTCACCCGTTTTGTTGTCCTGTATGCTGAAGTCGTGTATCGGTGGCACGTATCCTTCGGCTGTCTGCACGGTTTTCGAGTCGACGAAAGTCCATGTGGAGTCTGGATAGTTGTCGAGGGTGAATTCCTTTTGCTGACCGTTCTTCTCGAGTATGAATGTCGTCTCGAACTGCGGTTGTGGCGCACCTTGTGGAATCTTCATTCCCTGTGCTATGTTGGCTCCCACGTGGTAGGGACGGAAATCGAACAGGGGTAAGTCCCACAGACTCCATGCGCTGAGTGCCAAGGCGAAGATGACCGTATAGTTGATGACGATCCATTGTGCTTTCTTTGATACGAACCTCACCATGCTTGTAGGCCATTTCAGCAGCATGAGTGCTATGGCGAGCAGGATGATGTTCTTGATGAAGGTCTGTCCGTTGCTCAGTACGACTGCATCGCCGAAGCATCCGCAGTCTTTCACGGGGTTGGCGATGACTATCCACAGGGTGAGCAGGGTCATGATGCTCATCAGCGCGAGCACAATCTTTGAGACGAGGTGTCTTCTGATGGCAAACAATAGGAAGATGCCCAACGAGAACTCCAGCGCAGCCAGTAGAACTGCTCCAACGAGCAGCGTCCATTCGGGCAGTAAACTTCCTATCCCCATTACCTGCAGGTAGTCGGCGAGTTTGTATTGTGTGCCCAATGGGTCGATGGCCTTCACGTATCCGGAGAAGATGAAGGTCGCCGCCATGAGCAGCCGCCCTATGTTGACTGCCGTGTTCCTGATGATTTGTGTTGCCTTATTCTTCATTCCTCATTTCTCAGTCGTCATTCTTTACTCTTCACTCATCTTGATGACTCCGAAAACGGCATAGTTGATGATGTCCATATAGTTGGCATCTATGCCTTCCGAAACGAGTGTGTCGCCCTGAATGTCTTCTATTTCCTTTACTCGCTGTATCTTGGTGAGGATGAAGTCGGTATAGCTGCTCACTCTCATAGAGCGCCATGCCTCATCATAGTCGTGGTTCTTTCGTGTCATGAGCTGCAGAGCCTCAAGGGCATACTTGTCGTATAGTTGCAATGCTTCGTCGGAAGTGATGTCCACCTCGTCCACATAACCTTTCTCGAGCTGTATGATGCCCACGATGCCGTAGTTGATGAGGGCGATGAATTCGGGTCGGATGCCTTCGCCCACGAGCGACTCCTTCTTTATTTCAAGTGAGCGGATGCGCTTGGCCTTGATATAAAGCTGGTCGGTAAGCGAAGAGGGACGCAGGATGCGCCATGATGCGCCGTAGTCGTGCAGTTTCTTTTGGAAAAGCGTTCTGCACTCTGTCAGGACGTCCTTAAACTGCTGCTCTGTTTTTGCTGAATCTGCCATAATATTTTCGAAAATCGCTGCAAATTTAAGCATTTCTGATGAAATAGCCAAATATATTGTATAAAAATAAGTGGCGAAGCATTTTGTATTGTCTTCGATTTGCAGTAACTTTGGATAAGTTACGCTGCATCTCAACAATAAAAACAAAAAAATCCTTTTTTATTTTGTATTGTCTTCGATTTGCAGTAACTTTGCAGTCCGAAATTATATAGAAATGAGAAATCTATCCAATGCCGAACTGGCAAAAATACTTGATAAAGACATTTTTCATCTTATATCACAGGCAGCAGACAGCTTGGGACTGGAATGCTATGTGGTAGGCGGATATGTGAGAGACCTTTTCCTGGAACGGCCTTCCAATGATATTGACGTTGTGGTGGTGGGAAGCGGCATACAGGTGGCTTCTGCTCTTAAACAGAAACTGGGCAGGAAGGCTCATCTGTCTGTATTCCGCAACTTTGGCACTGCACAGGTGAAGTATCGTGATATAGAGGTCGAGTTTGTCGGTGCACGTAAAGAGAGTTATAATCACGATTCGCGCAAACCCATTGTGGAGGATGGAACGCTCGAGGACGATCAGAACCGTCGTGACTTTACCATCAATGCGCTGGCTGTGTGTCTCAACAGCGAGCGCTTTGGTGAACTGGTTGATCCCTTTGATGGAGTCTATGACCTGGAAGACGGAATTGTGGCAACACCACTTGATCCGGATATTACCTTCAGCGATGATCCTTTGCGCATGATGCGTTGTGTGCGCTTCGCCACTCAGCTCAACTTTCAGATAGAGGACGAAACCTACGAGGCACTCTCGCGCAATGCCGACCGACTGAAGATTATCAGCGGTGAGCGCATAGCCGACGAGATGAACAAGATTATGCTTTCGCCTCATCCCAGTTGTGGATTCTATTATCTCAAGGATACAGGGCTTCTGCAGCTCATCATGCCCGAACTTTGTGAGCTTGACAAGGTGGAAACACGCTGCGGTCGCTCGCATAAGAACAACTATGACCATACGATGGAGGTGCTCGAAAATGTCTGCCGTCAGACTTCCAACCTGTGGTTGCGCTGGGCAGCCTTGCTTCATGACATAGGCAAACCACGCAGCAAGCGTTGGGATAATCAGGCAGGCTGGACTTTCCGCAATCATAATGTGGTAGGAGCCAGAATGATTCCTTCGATGTTCCGTCGCATGAAGTTGCCCATGGATGCCAAGATGAAATATGTACAGAAACTTGTAGAGTTGCACATGCGGCCTATTGTTATTTCCGACGAGGAAGTGACCGACAGCGCTGTGCGTCGACTTCTGAACGATGCCGGCGATGATATTGACGACTTGATGACACTTTGCGAAGCCGACATTACCAGCAAAAACCAAGTGCGCAAACAGCACTTCCTGGATAATTTCCGCTTGGTGCGCGAAAAGATTGCCGACTTGAAGGTGCGCGACTACAAGCGACTGTTCCAGCCTTGTATAGATGGCAGGGAAATCATGGAAATGTTCCATTTGGGTTCCTGTCCTGAGGTAGGAGCGCTGAAGCAGACTCTCAAGGACGCTGTGCTGGACGGCAAGGTGGTCAATGAGCGTGAGCCCCTCATGGAATTGCTTATGCAGAAAGCCAAGGAGCACGGACTGATAGAGTAACTGGCTTTTCCGTAAGAGATAGTTGGAAAAGAAAATTTCCACAGTTGGAAAAATAAAAAAGCAAGAAATGCCCCTCGTCTTCTATTACTGAGCTTCGTCACCTATAAAGACCGATGTTGGCCTTAATAGATGACCAGACTTGGTCTTAATAGATGACCAAGCTCGGTCTTAATAGACGACCGGTATTGGCCTTAATAGATGGCAAGATTAGGCTTAATAGGCTCCTTACATGAGGAAAACTCTAAATACAAAATAATTAATGTTAAAATACACTTGGCAAATGTACAATATTGCTATAATATTAGTAATTTTGCACCGCCTTTAAAAACTCTATTGATATTTTGAGTTTTCGACATAAGAAAGTCAGATTACTTGTAAAAAGGCAATGACAATGTGCTGTAGTGGCATGTTGAATAACAGATTAATAATAATAACAATTGTATTTAAATAAATAGGTATGAAGATTAAAAACGTTTTGTTTGTTGCAGCTCTTGCAGCTCTCGCAACTTTAACATCATGCGGCGGAAGCAAGAAGGGCGGTCTGCCTAACTTCGGTGATGATGAGTTTGCTGTAGTGACTATAGGAACTACCAGCGCCGCTTTGCAGACTACTTATCCTGCCACTATTAAAGGTATTCAGGATGTAGAGGTGCGTCCTAAGGTTTCTGGCTTCATTACAAAGGTTTTTGTACATGAGGGTCAGACTGTTTCTGCAGGTCAGCCTCTTTTCTCTATCGACAGCGAGACTTATCAGGCTGCCGTTCGCTCTGCTGCAGCAGCTGTGAATACAGCGAAGGCACAGGCTAACACAGCTAAGTTGACTTACGAGAACAACAAGAAGCTCTTCGACAGCAAGATTATTGGTCAGTATGAACTTTCTACTGCAGCCAACAGCCTGGCTACTGCTCAGGCACAGGTCGCTCAGGCAGAGGCTTCTCTGGCTTCAGCTCGCGAGCAGTTGGCTTGGTGTACTGTTACCAGCCCTTCTGCAGGTGTTGTTGGTAGCCTTCCTTTCAAGGTGGGTGCTTTGGTCAGCGCTTCTGGCCAGGCTTTGACTACCGTTTCCAACATCAGCACCATGGAGGTGTTCTTCTCACTCTCCGAGTCTCAGATTTTGAATATGTCTAAGACCAATGGTAGTGTTCAGGCTGCTATCGCTGCGTTCCCAGCTGTTAAGTTGCAGTTGGCTGACGGTTCTATCTATAATCATCCAGGTAAGGTTGTCAAGATGAGTGGTGTCATCGATGCAACTTCTGGTTCTATCTCTCTCATCGCTCACTTCCCTAATCCGGAGAAGTTGCTGAAGAGTGGTGGTGCAGGTTCTATCGTGGTTCCTAACGATCATAACAGTGCTATCGTCATCCCTCA
>OIXL01000093.1_pt1 | contig 50931 bp, 41 predicted proteins | sample 1587761 | NCBI WGS metagenome assembly OIXL01 (sample SAMN03283246) | human gut metagenome | biome: human-associated habitat; material: feces | host: Homo sapiens | place: Peru | collected 2012 | reverse complement strand
GTCACAAGTCACTAGTCACAAGTCACTCGAGGCTCCTAATCCCTAGCCACTAATCCCTAGCTACAAGTCACAAGTCACTAGTCACCAGTCCCTAGTCACCAGTCACTATTTACAAACAACACAACAAAAAGGAGTCACTACCATGAGTCTTGCTGATCAGGAATATCTCAGTATTGTGAAAAATATATTGGATAAAGGCGCACTCGGCGAGAACCGCACGGGCATGCCTGCCTACAAACTGCCGCATCAGATCATGCAGTTTGATCTGGAAAAGGAATTTCCCATCCTCACCACAAAATTCGTCGCCTTCAAGACAGCCGTGAAGGAGATCCTCTGGATCTGGCAGAAGCAGTCGAATGATGTGCGCGAACTGCAGAAGTGGAACTGCCATGTGTGGGATGAGTGGATGCGCGAGGACGGCACCATCGGAAAAGCCTACGGCTATCAGCTCGGCAAGTACCATCAGGTCGACACCCTCCTTGAAACGCTCCAAAAAGACCCGGAGAGCCGCCGCATGGTGGTCGATCTCTGGAATGTGAAGGATCTTCCGGACATGGCACTCTATCCCTGCGCCTTCCTCACCATGTGGGATGTCTTGAATGACGGCCGCCTGAACTGCATGCTCGTCCAGCGCAGTGGAGATATGGGGCTCGGCGTGCCTTTCAACATGACCCAGTACGCTGCGCTCATCTGCATGATCGCGCAGGTGAGCGGTCTTCGGCCGGGGCTTTTCACCCATGTCATCAATAACGCGCACATTTACGAAAACCATGTGGAACAGCTGAAGCTCCAGCTCTCCCGCCTGCCGGAGGCTTACGCCGCTCCGAAGCTCGTCCTGAATCCGAATGTAAAGAATTTCTATGATTTTAAGCCGGAAGATATCCAGCTGGAAGACTACCGGCATCATGACAAGATCGCAATGGAGGTGTCCGTATGAGTCTTTCTATCATTGTGGCCCGCGCCAGAAACGGCGTCATCGGCAAGGATAACCAGCTCATCTGGCACCTTTCCGATGACCTGAAGCGGTTCAAGGCTCTCACCATGGGTCATCCCATCATCATGGGGCGGAAAACTTTCGAGAGTTTGCCCAAAGTCCTGCCGGGCCGTGTCCATTATGTGCTGACAGGAAATCCGGACTACAAAGCGCCGGAGGGCGTCCTTCTCTTCCACGATGTCAAGAAGCTGCTCGCGGCACTGCCCGCAGGAGAAAACTTTGTGATCGGCGGCGAGCATATGTATCGCGAGCTCTTGCCCTACGCCGATACGATGTATATCACGGAAATCGAGGAGGATTTCGAGGGGGATGCGTACTTCCCTGACTTCGATCCTTTCCATTGGAAGCTGGAAGAGAGCGTGGAGGGGGAAGGCAAGCTCCCGCATCGTTTCTGTACCTATCGGAAAGTGACGGGTGACTAGTGATTGGTAGCTAGGGATTAGGTTTCCTTAGATTCCTCGCAACCAACGCCACACGCAACGGAAAAGCGTCATGCCAAAAGCATGGCGCTTTTTGTATGCCTAAATTTAAGACTAAGTGGACACGATTTTTACTTTCTGCCTAACCTATGTTAGAGAATATAATAAATAATCATACTATATACCTAATAAAAATATTTCGGGCTATTGACTAATTTTAAAATGGGGAACTATAATATTGGCGAAAGTAAAGAAATGAAGAGTTGCATTTCAGAAAGGAGGATGCCTATGATGCCTCTGGTATTTGCCAAGGCAGGAGACACTGTGACGATCACGCGGATCTCCGGGAAAGATGAGATCCGCCAGCATCTGGCAGATCTGGGATTCGTCGTCGAGGCGAAGGTACTCATTATCAGCCAGATGGGAGGCAACTTGATCGTACAGGTGAAAGGCAGCCGTGTCGCGCTCGATCGCTCTATGGCAGGGCGGATATTCTTTTAACGGTGAGCCTTTCTCACCATCCGCCGGTCACACCGGATCACTTATCCCTTATCAAAACGAAAGGACGAATAGAATGACACTCAAAGAAGTGGCTGTCGGAAGCACAGCCAAAGTCAAGAAAATCACCGGCGCAGGGCCGCTGCGCCGCCGCATCATGGATATGGGCATCACGAAGGGCGTCGATGTCTATGTCCGCAAGGTCGCCCCTCTGGGAGATCCCATCGAGCTCACCGTCCGCGGCTATGAGCTCTCCATCCGTAAGGATGAAGCCGAAGCGATTGAAGTAGAATAAGGACTCAGGGGTAGCTCGTGGGACGGATCGCCCTTTGACCCTGAATGAAAGATTTGCTCAAATGAGGAATTAGGAATGAGGAATTAGGAATGAAGGTGGCGGCTTCGCCGCGATCCTTCGACTCAGGTCGCAGCTGTTCTGGCATTCATTATCTCACATACGACGTTTCTCGTCGCTCAGGATGACGAAACGGGGCGATGCCCCCAAATAGTATTCAAGTTGCAAGTCATCACTCGAGGTTTCTAATCCCTAGCCACTCATCCCTGCTTTTAAAATGCAAGGCGTTCCCGTACTTTGCATTCTCCCTCCTTCCTTTGGAAGGAGGTGCCCCGAAGGGGCGGAGGTTGGCTTGGGCCTGCCCCTGAATCCTGAACCCAGCAACCCCAATCCCTAAATCAAATACCAAAGAAGGAGAACACAAAAACATGTCTATACGAATCGCCCTGGCGGGCAACCCGAACTGCGGGAAGACGACATTATTCAATGAACTGACCGGCAGCTCCCAGTACGTAGGGAACTGGCCCGGTGTCACAGTCGAAAAGAAAGACGGCATCCTCAAGGGACACAAGGACGTCATCATCCAGGATCTGCCGGGGATCTATTCCCTTTCTCCATACACGCTCGAAGAAAAAGTCGCCAGAAACTATCTGGTGAACGAACAGCCGGACGTCATCCTGAATATCATCGATGGCACGAATCTGGAACGTAACCTCTACCTTACGACACAGCTCGTGGAGATCGGTCTGCCGATGATCGTGGCCATCAATATGATGGACCTTGTCAAAAAGAATGGCGACATCATTGATTTCGACAAACTCTCCTCCGAGCTGGGCTGCCCGGTCGTAGAGATTTCTGCGCTGCAGGGCAAGGGCTGCCGGGAAGCGGCTGAAAAGGCGATGGAACTCGCTATGAATAAGAAACCGCTTCGCCTGCCGTCTGTCTTCACCGGCAGCGTCGAGCATGCCATCGCACACATCGAAGAATCGATCTCCGATAAAGTCGAAAACCAGTTCGTTCGCTGGTACGCTATCAAAGTATTCGAAAGAGACCAGGATGCGACGGGAGCTCTGCAGCTGGATCCGAAGATGATGTCTCATCTGGAAGGCCATATCAAGGACTGCGAAGACGAGCTCGATGATGATGCCGAGTCCATCATCATCAACCAGCGCTATGCCTACATTTCCAAGATCATAGACAGTGTCATGAAGAAAAAGAAACAGGGCGTCTCCATGACGACCTCGGATAAGATCGACCATATCGTCACGAACCGCATCCTTGCGCTTCCGATCTTTTTCCTCATCATGACGCTTGTCTATTTCATCTCTGTCACCACCGTCGGCGGCTGGGCGACAGACTGGGTGAATGATACCTTCTTCGGGGAGATCGTGAATGACGCAGCGACTGGCTTCATGGAGTCCATCGAAGCGCCGGACTGGATGTCTAGCCTCGTCGTAGACGGCATCATCGGCGGTGTCGGCACCGTTCTCGGCTTTGTGCCGCAGATCCTCCTCATTTTCTTCTTCCTCTCCCTTCTGGAAGACTCCGGCTACATGGCGCGTGTGGCCTTCATCATGGACCGCATTTTCCGTAAATTCGGTCTCTCCGGCAAGTCCTTCATCCCGATCCTTGTCGGCAGCGGCTGCGGTGTACCGGCTGTCATGGCGACCCGCACCATCGAAGACGTGCGTGACCGCCGTATGACCATCATGCTCTGCACCTTCATCCCATGCTCGGCAAAGGCGGTCATCATTTCCATGATCACTTCCGTATTCTTCCCAGACTCCATCTTCATGGCGCCCGCCATGTACTTCCTCGGTATCGCGGTCATCATCCTCGCAGGCATCGCTCTCAAAAAGACAGGCGCTTTTGCGGGGGATCCGGCTCCCTTCGTCATGGAGCTTCCGGCTTACCACTTCCCGTCCATGAAGGGTGTCCTCATCCATATGTGGGAAAGAGCGCGCGGCTTCATCATCAAAGCCGGCACCATCATCTTTGCGGTCTGCGTCGTCATCTGGTTCTTCTCCGCATTCAATGCGAGCCTTGAAATGGTCGAAGATATCGAAGACTCCATGATGGCTGCCTTCGGTCATGCGATCTCCTGGATCTTTGCTCCTCTCGGCCTCGGCGACTGGAAGGGCGCTGTCGCTGTCATCTCCGCAGAAATGGCGAAGGAAAATGCCATGAGTACCCTGGCTGTCCTGAATGGTGTCGCAGCAGAAGCCGAAGACGAAGAGATCATGGCTGGCATTGCGAATATGTTCACCCCGATCGCTGCCTTCTCCTACATGATCCTGAACCTCTTTGACCCGCCATGCGTCGTCGCGATCGCGACCATTGCCAGAGAAATGAGCGACCGCAAATGGGCGGCTATCGCCATCGGCTTCCAGGTCGTGCTCGGCTATGGCATGGCTTTCGTAGCCTATAATCTGGGCAGCTGGCTCTTCTACGGCGCTGCCTTCGGCCTCTCTCAGGGCATCGCTATCGTCCTCTGCCTCCTTGCTCTCTACTTCATCTGCCGCCCGGCTCCGAAGGAGAAAGAAATCTCCGCAGGCGCTGCTGCGAAAGCGTAAAGGTGGTAGCTAGTGACTGGTGGCTGGTGACTAGTGACTGGTAGCTAGGGATTAGTGGCTAGAGATTAGGTTTGCGATACGAGAAAACCGCTAGTTTCAAACCTCCGCGGCGCTTCTATTTTTTATGCGCCGCACCACCCCCTTTGGACCCTTTGAACCCTTTGAACCTGCTCCCCCGCTGAACCTCTTTCGCATGTAATCAAAGGACGGCGCGCCCCGTGGTCTAACCCTGAATCTGGGGAAGCGCTGATTAAATCGCAGAGTCAGATTTCATATGGATTTTTATACATAGCTTCGTCATCATCTTCCTTACATAGCTCGCTATTCGCGTCAGATGATTCCTTGCTCTGTCTAAAAATCCAAGAATGAAATCTGACAACGATTTAATCAGTGTTTCCCTAAAATGGGAAACCTGCTATCCGCAGGCCTTCGGGTTTCGACCCCTCAAAAAAGCCGTCACTTCCCCACCTTCCCCGTTGAACACCAAAACTATTTTCTATGCAAAGGAGCAACCTACCCATGTCAGATACACGAAATCTCGTCCTCATTTCCGGCGGCACGTCAGGCATCGGCCTCGCGGCGGCGAAGATCCTTTCTCGGGAAGGCTATGAGCCGATTCTCCTCGGCCGCGATGAGGAAAGGGGACAGCTTGCAGAGAAACAGGCAGCGGGCAGTCATTTCATCCGCTGCGACGTGACGAAGACGGAGGACTGTGAGCGCGCAGCCCAAGAAGCAGCCATGCGGGGAAAGATTCGCGGGCTTGTCATTTCTGCCGGTATCTATGCAGAAGGGCTTTTGGATAATACGACAGACGCGGATATGGAAGCGATGTTTGCCGTGAATGTATTCGGCGCGATGAAGCTCGCTCGTTCCGTGATACCGAAGATGCGCGGCGCCAAGGGGAGCATTGTCTCCGTGGCTTCGGATGCTGCGCTTGAAGGAAATGTGCAGTGCAGCCTCTACAGCGCGACCAAAGGGGCGCTCACCGCGTTCACACGTTCGCTTGCCTTAGAGCTTGCTGTCGATGAGATCCGTGCGAATGTCGTCTGCCCGGGAGATGTCGATACGCCGCTGCTGGAAAGGCAGCTCGCAGCCTACGGCGGCAGCCGAGAGGAAATGGCAGAGTGGTACCCCTTGGGCCGCATCGCGAAGGCATCTGAGGTGGGCGAAGTGATCGCCTTTCTGATTTCCGAGAAATCTTCCTTCATGACAGGAGCGGTGATCCCTGTCGATGGGGGACTGACAGACTGGTGACAAGTGGCTAGTGACTAGTGACTGGGGACTAGTGGCTAGTGGCTGGTGACTGGGGACTGGTGACTTGTGACTGGTAGCTAGGGATTAGTGGCTAGGGATTAGGTTTGCGATACGAGAAAACCGATAGTTTCAAACCTCCGCGGCGCTTCCATATTTTTATGCGCTGCACCACCATTTCTCATTTCTAATTTCTAATTTCTCATTCAATCGAGGCTTTCATCCACCATCAAAGGACGCCCCGCCCAAGGGCTAACCCCGAACCTTCCTACTACCCACTCCCAGAGAAATACGTTATAATAAAGGCAGCCAGATCCTTGTAAATTATAACCTGAAAATCCGGGAAGGCCGGAGAAGGAGGGACTTATGAGTGAAGAAATGGAAAAGACACCAGTTGTCCGTGCGGAAAGCGCTCCCGTGGTGAAGGAGGCGCAGCTGCCGGCAGAGAAGAAAGCTGCTGAAGTGCCGGCTGTCGCCCGCGCAAAGAAAGAAGCCCATGTCGACTCTCCGGAAGCGGATGTAGAGATCCATATCATTGATAACCGCGATGAAGAAGCCGAGAGCCTCATCCGCTGGGCGGCAGGACGCGCCGGTGTGATCGTGGCGGCTCCTGTCCTCGGGACGGTCGCTCTGGTCGCCAATGAAGTCTACATGATCGCGAAGGTCGCGAAGGTGTATGATGTCGAAGTGAACCAGACTGCGATTCTCTCCTTCATCGGTTCGCTTGGCGGGACGGTCATCGGTACGACGCTTGCGACACTGATCCCGATTTCCATCATGCAGATCCCGATCGGCGTCACGGTGACCTATGGCGTCGGCAAGGCGGCGCAGCGCTGGATCAAGGACGGCATGCCGGACGATACCCGCCCGTATCGCGCTGTCTTTGAGGAAGAAAAGGCGGCGGCAGCATCCGAAGAGAAGGAGCTGGAAGACAATCCGAAGAAGGACGAACCTCTCGGGGATGAGAAGAAGGATTTCACCAAAGAGCTGAAAAAGAACTGGGAGGAAGTGTACCCGGAAAAGGCGCACGCCAAGATGAATGAACTGGCGGATCAGCTTTCGGAGTCCGTGACGGTGCTCGGAGATAAATTCCTCTCTGCCCTGAAAAAAGTCGGCGTGACCGATGAACAGATCGAGAAGGCGAAGTACACGGCCCTCGGCGCTTCGGAAATCGCTCAGGAAACGGCGGAAAAAGCGGCGAAGGATCTGCAGGCCATCGCGCGCATCAAGTCGAGAGAATTCAAGAAGGATGCGGCGAAGAAGGCGGAGACCATGAAAGCGCAGGCCAAAGACCAGATGGAAGTGCTTCAGCAGAAGCGGGAAGAAATGAAGCGTCAGTCTGAAGTCCAGTCCCAGCAGATGAAGCTCAAGTCGGAAAAGCTGAAAGCGCAGGCACGCGTCCAGATGCAGGAAGCGAAGATCCAGGCGAACAAGCTGAAGGTGCAGGCCGAAGAATTCAGAAAGCAGGCGGAAGAACAGGCGGAAACCGCCAAAGCCTCTGCCCAGGAATTTTCTGAAAAAGTCAAAACACAGGCGGCAGAATACAAAGAAGCCGCTCAGGCGAGAGCCGCAGAAGCAAAAGAAAGCTTCAAGCAGACTGCCAGTGAATACAAGGCCAAGATCGAAGAACGCGCCGCACAGAAGCAGGCAGAAGCCAAGAAAGAAGGAAATCCCGGTGAAAATCCTGGAACATCTGAAGAAGCTCCTAAAGCCGATCCACCAGCTGATCCGAAAGAATGAGCCGGCTCCGCATGTAGATGAGCTTCATAAGGAAGAAATCGGCGGCGTTCTTCGCCGCGAGATTTCTCCGTGGGCGCGCCGCCGCATCCATCACCGCCGAGCGAATCATCCGTGGGTGAGGGGACGGCGTGTGAAGATTTCATTCTTCGTGTGAAAAGGTTCGGGGGTGAGGTTGATGGGTTCACGGTTGAAAGCAGGGATGAGGAGCTTCAAGTGACTAGTGACTGGTGACTAGGAGACTCTCGTATCGTCATTTCGAGCGAAACGAGAAATCTTTGTCATTCGCGGCTCAGTGGTCGATGCGTGGAAACACCAAACGGGAAGCCTGTCATCCACAGGCCTTCGGGCATCGCCTATATATTTGCGGCGAAGCCGCCACCTTCACTCCTCACTCCTCACTCCTCACTTCTCACTTCTCACTTCTCATTCCTCATTCGAGCAGAGCTTTCATCCACAATCAAAGGGCAGCCCGCCCCACGGGCTAACTCTGAACCCTGAACCCTCAAACTCCCTCTTGACTTGCCTTTCCAATCAGCCTATAATAACAAAAGTTATGTAAAGGCAAGGATGAAGACGTTTCGCATGGACCTCATGCACAGAGAGCTTTTCGATGGTGGGAGGAGAGCGTTGAGGCTGCGGATGGATCACTTCAGAGCTGCGGGGAAGAAAAGCCCCGACGGGACATCGTTAATTGTACCGAGTGGCCATAAGGTCATGAGGGTGGTACCACGGGAAATCAATTCTCGCCCCTTATCGGGCGGGAATTTTTTATTTCGGTCATTTGTATGACCCCAGGAGGAAATTCGTCATGGACTACAGCAAGACCCTGCACTTACCGGAAACTGAATTCCCGATGCGCGGCAACCTTCCGAAAAAGGAACCGGGCTTCGTAGAATTCTGGCAGCAGAATCATTTGTATGAAAAGAGAATCGAAAAGAGAAAAAAGGAAGGCGCACCGACCTTCGTACTGCACGATGGCCCGCCTTATGCAAACGGCAAGATCCACATCGGTCATGCGCTGAATAAGACACTGAAGGATATCATCGTCAGATACCACCACATGGCTGGTAATGAAGCCATCTATGTACCGGGCTGGGATACCCATGGCCTGCCGATCGAATACGCCGTACTCAAGGACTCCGGCGAAGATCGCGCGAACATGACCCCGCTGGAACTCCGCAAGAAGTGTCTGGCCTATGCGAAAAAATGGATCGAAATCCAGAAAGAAGACTTCATCCGTATGGGCGTTGTCGGTGATTTCGCACATCGCTATGTCACCTTCGACCCGCATCTGGAAGCGAAGGAACTGGAAGTTTTCGGCGAAATGGCGAACAAGGGCTACATCTACAAGGGCAAGAAGGCCGTTTACTGGTGCACCCACTGCGAGACGGCACTGGCCGAAGCAGAGATCGAATACAAGGACAGAAAGTCTCCGTCCATCTATGTCAAATACCCGATGATCGACGTCCATGGCCTCCAGCCGGAAGGCGTAGATCCGAGCAAGGTCTTTGCCGTCATCTGGACCACCACCCCGTGGACCATCCCGGCTTCCTGCTACATCAGCGTGAATCCGAAATTCACCTATGTCTGGGTACACAACAAGGCTGCTGATGAATACTATCTCATGAATAAGGAGCTCGCTCCGGCGTCCCTTTCCGACTGCAAAGTCGAAGACTATGAATTTGTCGGCCGTGAAATGCTGGGCTCTGAACTTGACCTTGCGAAATTCGAACACCCGCTGGCTCATTTCGCTCCGGAAACCTACGGCGACCGCACCATCTATGTTCTGGAAGGCAACCATGTCACGCTGGATGCCGGCACCGGCTGCGTTCATACCGCACCGGGACACGGCGTCGACGACTTCGAAGTCTACAAGACCTATGAAAATGCCGGCAAGCTCCACCAGCCGATCGTCTGCCCGGTCGATGAAAAAGGCCACATGACGGCAGAAGCCGGCGAATTCCTCGTCGGTAAGACCATCTGGGAAGCGGAAGGCCCGGTGATCTCTACCCTCGCGCATGAAGGCAGACTCCTCGGCAAGAAATCCCTGCACCATCAGTACGCGCACTGCTGGCGCTGCAAGCAGCCGGTCATCTACAGAGCGACCGATCAGTGGTTCGCTTCCATCAATGATTTCCGCGACAAGGCACTGAAAGCCGTCGATGACACCCGTTTCATCCCATCTTGGGGCCATGACCGTCTCTACAACATGATCCGTGATCGTCAGGACTGGTGTATCTCCCGCCAGCGCTCTTGGGGCGTTCCGATTCCGGCTTTCTACTGCGATGACTGCGGCAAGTGGATCATCACGCCGGAAACCATGAAGAAGGTCGAAGAGATCGTCGAAAAAGAGGGCACCGATGCATGGTGGGCGCATTCCGCAGAAGAACTTCTGCCGGAAGGATTCAAATGCCCGCACTGCGGCGGCACACATTTCCATAAAGAAAAAGACATCATGGACGTATGGTTCGACTCCGGCTCCACATGGAACGGCGTCCTCCGCTATCCGCATGAAGAGTCCTGGAAGGATATGTCCTATCCGTGCGATCTCTATCTCGAAGGCTCTGACCAGCACCGCGGCTGGTTCCACTCCTCTCTTCTGACTTCTGTCGCTGTCAATGGCCATGCGCCATACAAGGCCGTCCTCACCCATGGCTTCACCATGGACGGCGAAGGCAGAAAGATGAGTAAGTCCGTCGGCAATGTCGTCGCTCCGCAGGATGTCATCAACAAATACGGCGCTGATGTCATGAGACTCTGGATCTCCTCTGTCGACTACCAGGGCGATGTCCGTCTGTCTGACAAGATCGTGAAGTCCATGAGCGACGTCTACAGAAAGATCAGAAATACATTCCGCTACCTGCTCGGCAATCTGTCCGACTTCGATCCGAAGACCGACTCCGTCGCTTACGCAGATATGGAAGAACTCGACCGCTGGGCACTGCTGCGCATGGAACAGGTCAAGGAAACAGTCCTTAAAGCCTATGATGACTATGAATTCCATGTCATGTACCACGCTGTCCACAACTTCTGCACCGTCGATCTCTCTGCGATCTATCTCGATATCCTGAAAGACCGCCTCTATACGGAAAAGGCTGACTCCAAGCTGAGAAGAAGCGCACAGACCGCGATGTATGAGATCCTGACTACGCTGGTCCGCCTCGTCGCTCCGGTTCTCTGCTTCACTTCCGAAGAAGTATGGCAGGCTCTTCCTAATAAGGAAGAAAGAGAATGGTCTGTCCATATGTCCGATATGCCGAAGGTCAATGAAGCATACCTTGACAAAGCACTCGATGAAAAATGGAAGAAGCGCCTCGCTGTGAGAAGCGTCGCTATGAAGGCACTCGAAGAAGCCCGTCAGGCGAAGGTCATCGGTCATCCGCTCGATGCGGAAGTCACCGTTTATGCGGACGGCGAAGCCTATGACATTGTCAAGGCGATGGAAAAAGAACTCGCAGACTTCCTCCTCGTGTCCCAGACGCACATCGTTTCCGGTACAGCAGCGGCTCCGGAAAATGCTGCTTCGAATGAAGAAGGCACGGTGAAAGCATCTGTCGCTGTCTGCACGCTCGCCAAGTGCGAACGCTGCTGGAAACGCTCGGCGGATGTGGATGCCGATCCGAAGCACCCGGGCGTCTGCGCTCGCTGCGCACATGTCCTTACCGAAATGGGCGAATAACCTTTGCCAAATAAAAAAGCATGCTCCGAAAGGAGCGTGCTTTTTTTAGTGACTGGTGACCAGGGGAGTTTCTTACTTCAATAGCTCGCTATTCGCGTCGGGTTATTCTTTGTCATGTATAAAAATTCAAGAGTAAAATCTGACAACGATTGAATCAGTGTTTCCCTAGACTTTATCTTCGATGTTGACTATAATGTAGGTAAATAACAACATTATAGTCAGAAATGTAGGTAAATAACAACATGGGAAGAGGAAAAGTCATTCTGTATCCACAGGTACAGAAAAAATTAGAAGACTTGGGACACCGCATCAAACTGGCGCGGCTTCGCCGGAAACTCACCATAGAGATGGTGGCAGAGCGTGCGAAGATTTCGCGTTTCTCTGTGCGCGAGGTAGAGAAGGGCTCGCCTTCTGTAGCGATTGGCATCTATGTCAATGTGCTGATGGCGATCGGGATGGTGAAGGAACTGGACAATTTCCTGGCAGATGACCCGTTGGGACGCATGTTGCAGGATGATGAGCTGTTGAAGTATAAGCGAAAGGGAACTGAATGAAAGACGAAAAAAGTTATGAATTGCACGCCGCCTGGGAGGAAGGACACCGCATCGGACGCCTCATCATCAGCCATGACCGGCGGGGGCAGATGATTGCGTTCGAGTATGAGGAAGACTGGCTGGAGAAGCACCCGGGCTTTATGCTGGACCCAGCGCTGTTTCCTTTTCCCGGGCGGCAGTATGCAGAAGCGGGCCTGTTTGGCTTTTTGGAAGATGCTTCACCGGATCGATGGGGACGGGAGCTTCTGAAGCGGAAAGAACAAGAGATGGCCGAAAGGGAAGGGAGATCTCCAAGAGAGCTCGATGCCTGCGATTTCCTGCTCGGCGTGGAGGATGATGTACGGATGGGCGGTATCCGTATCTATGATGGCAGCGCATATATTTCTCACGACAAACGGCGGGTACCACCGCTGACAAGCCTCCGGGCGCTGGAAGACTGCGCTCACGCTTTCGAGCGGGCAGGTGCTGTTTTACAGAATACCGATTTTCAGGATTTGATTTCCATTGGATCCTCCTTGGGCGGTGCCCGCCCGAAAATGAATGTCATCGACGAAGCAGGCGAAATCTGGATTGCCAAGTTTCAATCCGATCGGGACAGGGAGCACACGGAAAGCTGGGAGTATCTGACTCATGAGCTGGGGGAGAAGTGCGGCCTTCATATGGCAGAGGCGAAGCTGGAAATGATAGGAAATCGGAGCTGCTATCTCACGAAACGCTTTGACCGTGAACAGGATGCGCGGATTCATTTCGCTTCTGCGATGACGATGGTCGGCAAGCGGGATGGAGATGATGCTTCTTTTTTTGATATTGCGGAATGTATCAGCTCTCTCAGCTGTGATGCCAGAAATGACCTGCAGGAGCTGTGGCGGCGTGTGACTTTTAGCGTACTCGTAAATAATACGGACTGTCACCTCAGAAATCACGGCTTTCTGCTGACCGAAAGAGGTTGGCGTCTCGCACCGGCGTATGATATCAATCCAAATTTCTATACTAAAGATTTCGCACTGGCTATCGATGAGAGAAACCGAAGACCAGACCTGCAGGCGGTGATAGAGACGGCTCCCTACTATGAAGTGGCATGCCCTCGCGAGGAAATCGAGCGCATGCAGGAAATCATTCAGGTGGAGTACCCCTTTCTGGCAGAAAAATGCCGGATTCCGAGAGAGGAAATCGTAAAGATAGAACGCATCTGGCAAAGATGGCGCATATGACGTGTGGTGCCTGGTACAAAAAAGCAGCCCTTCGGCTGCTTTTTTACTTGATATACATTTCATACACGATCTTGCAGAAGAAGATCGAAAGGACCAGAAGAATGATCGGCTTCACATTGCGCGCGCCGCCCTTTTCAAAGTAGAGCGCACCCAGATAGTTGCCTGCCATCCCGAAGAGGCCGGCGATGATGCCCAAGGGGAAGAGTACCTTGCCATGCAGGAGGAAGATGCAGAGCGCAGCGATATTCGTCGTCGAATTGATGACCTTCGTCACGCCGTTCGCCTCTTTCAGAGGAAGATGCGCGATGCCCGTCAGAAGCAGCAGCAGGAAGGTGCCGGTGCCGGGGCCGTAGAAGCCATCATACACGCCGAGGAAGAGGGCAGTCACCATGCTGAGGATGACCGTTTTCTTATACGTGTACGGCGATTTCTCTGTGACCAGTACATTGCCGCGCGTGAGGTAGAGTCCTGTCGTAGGGAGAACAATCAGCATGAAGATCATGAAGATCTTCGCATCCATCAGGAGAGCAAGATTCGCGCCCAGCGAGGAACCGGTGAAGGCGCAGACCACGCAGGAGAGCGAGAGCTTCCATGGGATGAAGCCGCTTTTGGCAAATTTGAATGTCGCAAGCACTGTCCCCATCGTCGAGCTCATCTTATTTGTCGCAATGGCGTTATGGACGGGAAGCCCGGAGAGCAGGTAGCCCGGCAGGGAGATCAGCCCGCCGCCTCCGGCGATGGCATCGACGAAGCCCGCAAGCATGACCAGCGGGCAGATGACAGCATATTGAAGAAATGTTTCCATGGGTAGCTCCTTAGTGACTGATGATGAGAGATTGCTTTGGTGGATTCTGTTTTCTGAAAACAGCCGATTTCCTTATCATAGCATATCTAAGGAGGATGGGAAATAAAAAACTGCGAGCCTGCGAATGAAAGCCCACAGTTTTTTACTAAGGAAACACTGATTCAACCGTTATCGGATTTCATTCTTGGATTTTTATACAGAGCGAGGAGACATTCGACGCGAATAGCGAGCTATTTAAGGAGAATGTCGACGACACTATGTACAAAAATCCATATGAAATCCGATTCTGCGATTTAATCAGCGTTTCCTTAAGGAAACAAAATGCGAGGAAAGCAGCATTTCCTTACGAAAGGCAATGGATAGAGAGCCGCACTTGTTTTTTCTTTTTACTGATCCATTATTTCAATGTACCTAGGATCTCGGCGCAGGCGCTGCAGGCCGGGCAGTCGCAGAAGCGAGCGCCCTTTTCCTTGATGTCCTTTGCATGAGCGAGGAGGGCAGCGGCTCTTTCCTCCCCGAAGAGCGCTTTGCCGGCGTCAGAGCCGGCAAAGCCGATCAGTCCATCGATCGGCATGATGTCTGCTTCGGCTTCCTTTTTCAGAATAGCCGTGGCTGCTTCTTCGTCAGCGGTGCCGGCTGCAGCGAGCCACTTTTCACAAGCGGCCTTTGCTTCCGGGCAAGCAGAGGGAGCGGCGATGAGCTTCTTTACTTCTTCGGTGAGTGTGTTTCTGATTTCTTCTGTCATGAGAATCATCCTTTCTTGTACTTGTTTTGTGTCGGTATATTTATTATACTTGGCATAGATAAAGATGCAAGTACGCAGAATTTTCTGACCAGGTATGGTGAATGATACTAAGGATGGAATTTCTGCAGGAATCTCACCGGAGGGCATGTGTGATGTTCTTTCTGTTCCCTATCTCCTGAGAACAACAGAGGGGGGGCGGTGAATCTGTCCGTGCTGCGCTCACATCTTTTGGGAGGTCTTTATGAATCAACAACTCTCGTATGAGGAATTTCTTACCCGGTTGGATTCTTTTATTCTGACGGAAAAGGGAAATTGCCCGGTGACAAGTGTCTTACAGCTCTTGCAGGGGAAGTGGAAGATGCAGATCATCTATCTGCTCTGCGTGAAAAGCCCGATGCGTTTCGGCGAATTTCGAAAGTTTCTTCCCGGTCTGACGAATACGATGCTGACGAATGCATTGCGTGAGCTGGAGGGGCTGGGCATTGTCAGACGGAAACAGTTCAACGAAATTCCGCCCCATGTCGAGTACAGTCTGACGGAAAAGGGACTGGATCTGCTTCCTGTGTTCCATGCCATACTGAACTGGGGCATGAAGTATGTGCCGTGAACGAAGTCTCATGAAAGAGCGGAGACAGGGAAGAGAGGGATTCCTGTGATGACATCCATATCCGGTTCATGGCGTTTCTTCCGTTTGACAAGGTACAGGTTCTCCTTTACGATGGGGAGGAACGTTTTTTTATCGGGGGCTTATATGGGGGATGTGAATGATGCAAGAGAGGAGAATAGAAGGATGAAGGCGAGACTGAAAATTGCGTACAGTGATGAAGCCTGGAGCATGATAGGTGAGATCGAGGGACGGAAGAGGGTACGTCTGAAGGATAGCCACATCAAGGGGTAGAAGCACTATGTGCCGCACAAGATCATGAACAATGCCTTCATGGTGACTTCGTGCGCGCCGGGCTCGGCGTGGCTCTCGTGCCGCAGATGACGTGGTACTCTGCACAGGAAGGGGTGGCCTCTCTTCCCGTCGGAGACCAGGAGTGCTATCGCTATCTGTATCTGTCTTGGAAAACAGATGCCAAGCTGCCGCTCTCAGCCGTTCTCCTTCGCGAATATATCATTGATCACTTCTGGGAGTATGTCCGCTTTACGGCAAACAGTACCTATCCCATGGAATGATACCGGCAAAGCCGCCGGAAACGAAACCGTTTCCGGCGGCTTTTTGCTTTTCATAACAAGTCTGTTATGAAAGGAACAATCATGCTTTTGTATGGCTGTTTGTACTTCTGATGAAGGAGACTAAGAGACTGGGAGACATCAGGTATCAGACTTCTGGTATCTGATGTCTGCAAGTCTCTAAGTCTCTTAGTCTAATTCCTAGTCACTAACCACTTCGTCTTATATCAAAATTGTTATGATATAGGGGATACACTCCCGTCACCATGCTTTTTGTGATAGGAATGTGAATTCTCTTCGTTTCGGCCTGTTTCAGTATTGGAAGAAATAGAGAATTTCAAGTAAGATGTATACAGATGAAGCAATCATCCGGACAACGTGCACAGTTCGAGACATAGAGTGATAAAAAAATGGAGGATTTACTCATGAAAAAGTTAAAGATCGCTTATACTGACAAAGCTCTGGAAATCTTCGGGGCTATCACCGGCCGCGAGCAGGCTGACTTCGCCCGCACTGATTTCACGGATGTAGCTGCTATCGTTATCACGGATCAGGACAAAGATGTCCTTGAAAAGGAAATGATTGCCGCTTTCAAGATCCCGGTACTGATGATCAAGACGGGTGAAGGACTGACTGAGGATGCACTGCTTTCCAAGGTATACCGCGTCATGGATCTCAATGAGACCGACCATGATTTCTACGCTCGCCAGATCGAGAGCGCTGCAGCTCACTATGAAAAAGATGTGCTGCCGCCATTCTTCCGTGACCTCAAGAAATATGTCGAAAATGGTTACTCCCAGTTCGACTGCCCAGGCCACCAGGGCGGTGCTTTCTTCCGCAAACATCCGGCTGGACGCGCATTTTATGAATTCTTCGGCGAGAATACCTTCCGCGCTGACCTCTGCAACGCTGACGTAGCGATGGGCGACCTTCTGATCCATGAAGGTCCGGCACTGGCAGCACAGAAGCATGCAGCACGCGTGTACAATGCAGACAAGACCTATTTCGTACTGAACGGCACCTCCACTTCGAACAAGGTGGTTCTGAATGCAGTCCTGACACCGGGCGATATCGTTCTCTTCGATAGAAACAACCATAAATCCATCGACCATGGCGCACTGGTTCTGGCAGGCGCGACCCCGGTCTATCTGGAAACCGCAAGAAATGCGTTCGGCTCCATCGGCGGCATCCCGGAACACTGCTTCGACGAAGACTACATCAGAAAGCTCGTCGCTGAAAAAGATCCGGTGAAAGCACAGGCAAAGCGCCCGATCCGTCTCGCCGTCATCCAGCTCGGCACCTACGACGGCTGCATCTACAATGCACGTCAGGTCGTAGATAAGATCGGTCACCTCTGCGATTACATCTTCTTCGACTCCGCTTGGGTCGGCTACGAACAGTTCATCCCGATGATGAAGGACTGCAGCCCGCTGCTGCTCGACCTCGGACCGGAAGATCCTGGCATCTTCGTCAGCCAGTCCGTCCACAAACAGCAGGCTGGTTTCTCCATGACCTCCCAGATCCACAAGAAAGACTCCCATATCAAGGGTCAGGATCGCTACGTACCGCATAAGCGCGTGAACAACGCATTCATGATGCATGCATCCACCTCTCCGCTCTACCAGCTCTTCGCAGCACTCGATGTCAATGCGAAGATGCATGAAGGCGAAGGCGGCAAGAAGCTCTGGGTCGACGCTGTAAAGACTGTGATCGAGACCAGAAAACAGGTGCTCCGCAACTGCCACTACATCCGTCCGCTCGTACCGCCGATGGTCCACGGCAAGAAGTGGGAAGAGGGCAATACCGAACAGATGGCAAATGACATGGATTACTGGGCATTTGAACCGGGCGCTAAATGGCATGGCTTCGATGGCTACGGCAAGGGTCAGTACTTCATCGATCCGATGAAGCTGCAGTTCGTGACCGAAGGCATCGACGTAGAAAATGGCGGCTATGAAAAATTCGGTATCCCGGGCAACATTCTCGCAAACTACCTGCGTGAAAACGGCATCATTCCGGAAAAATGCGACCTGAACGACATCCTCTTCCTGATGACTCCGGCAGAAAGCGCGACCAAGATGGATGACCTCGTAGCAAAACTCATCCGCTTCGAACAGCTCATCGACGAAGATGCTCCGATGTCTGAAGTACTCCCGTCCATTTACAACGCATACGAAGAAAAATACAGAGGATACACCATCCGCCGTCTGTGCCAGGAAATGCATGATTTCTACAAAGACCGCAAAGTATCCATCCTGCAGAAGCAGCTCTTCCTCGCTGACTACTTCCCGGAATATGTGATGAATCCGCAGGAAGCACAGTTCGAATACATGAGAGGCCACGGCGATCTTGTCGACCTCACCGAGGCAGAAGGCCGTATCGCTCTCGAAGGCGCTCTCCCATATCCGCCAGGCGTTCTCTGCGTACATCCGGGCGAACGTTGGTCCAAGACCGCAGTCACCTACTTCCTCGATCTCGTCGAAGGCATCAACCAGCTCCCGGGCTTCGCTCCTGAAATCCAGGGCGTCTATGTACAGACCGGTGAAGATGGACTGAAACATGCTTACGGCTATGTCCTGAAGAAAGAATTTGAAAAATAAGGCAACGCTTCGTTGACGGCAAGGGGAGCGGGAAGCATCGCTCCCCGTGGCCATCAATGAGACACAGACAAATACATAAGGGGATCATCATGAGCAAAAGTGCAAATAAAATGAGCGTCCTTCAGCTGACCATCCTCACTGCGGTGAATATGATGGGTTCCGGCATCATCATGCTGCCGTCGAAGCTGGCACAGGTGGGCGCACTCTCTATCGTTTCCTGGCTTGTCACGGCTGTAGGCTCCATGGCTCTGGCTTACGTCTTTGCCAAGTGCGGCATGTACAGCAAAAAGGGCGGCGGCATGGGCGGCTACGCAGAATACTCTTTCGGCAAAGCCGGCAACTTCCTCGCCAACTATACCTACGGTGTGTCTCTGATCTTTGCGAATACCGCGATTGCGATCTCAGCAGTGGGGTATGCGCTGGGGTTCCTCGGGACGACACTTGATCCAGTCATGACCTGTGCGGCGACTGTCTTCACACTCTGGCTGGCGACTGTTCTGAACTTTGGCGGTGCCAAATACACCGGTCAGGTTTCTTCTGTCACCGTCTGGGGCGTCATCATTCCATGTATCGGCCTGGCTATCGTCGGCTGGTTCTGGTTCTCGCCATCCCTGTACTCTGCAAACTGGAATATTCATAACCTGGGATTCGGTGAAGCGGCTATCAATGCGATCACGATGACACTCTGGGCATTCCTCGGCATGGAATCTGCCTGCGCGAACGCAGACGCTGTCGACAACCCGGAAACCAACGTACCGAAAGCCGTTCTCGGTGGTACACTCCTTGCAGCAGCCTGCTACATCGTTTCTACCAACATCATTTTCGGTATCGTTCCGGCGGAAGACCTGGCTTCCAGCTCCGCACCGTTCGGTCTCGTATTCGCTTCTATGTTCGGACCGACCATCGGCCGTGTCATCATGGGCCTCATGGTTCTCTCCTGCTTCGGTTCTCTCCTTGGCTGGCAGTTCACCATCGCCAATGTATTCAAAGCTGGTGCTGACGAAGGCTACTTCCCGGCATTCCTGAGAAAGATCACCTCCCATGGCGCACCGATCTGCGGCATGGTGGCTATCACCATCATTCAGTCTCTCTTCTCGCTGATGACCATCAGCCCGTCGCTGAATGAACAGTTCGAAACTCTGGTTAACCTGGCCGTTATCACCAACATCATGCCGTACCTGCTCTGCATGGCGGCTGTCGTAGTCATCATGAAAGCAGCGAACCACGAAGGCAGCGAGCTTTCCAAGACGAAACTGGTCGCATTCGTTGCCTCCATCTACAGTCTGTATGCTTGCTATGCATCCGGCTTCGATGCCATGACCTACGGCGCTCTGGTTACCTTCCTCGGCTGGACACTCTACGGCTTCACCTCCTATCGCTTTGACCTGAAGAAAGCAAAATCGGATAACGAAGCTGCCAGCGCAGCCAAAGGGACAGCGTAAGAACGCTGCGTGAGAATCTGTCACTCATCTGTCGATCCGGCGGAAACCAAGAATAAAAATAATACCTTCCGCCGAGCTATAATATCTTCCTTTAATATCATCCTTTAAAAACAAAACGGTCTGCCAACGTCTAGGCAGGCCGTTTTGTTTTGCTTTTTATTTTATAAGAAAGTAAGAGAAACCTTGGTCACGAGTCACTCCTAATCCCTAATCCCTAGCCACTAGTCACCAGTCACCATTTTCCCCTCATTTGCTTTTTCTTTGAGCTAATGATATAATTTATACAGAGGTATCAAAAATACCATAAGCAAAAAGCATAAAATATACAAATGCAGGCTTGCATTTTGGAAACTTTGCTTTTTCTCACAAGAGTTTTGAAAAGTCCATTTCCGATGGGCTTTTTATAGTCGAAAAATAAAAGGAGGCGAGAACGATGATGGGAATCGATGAACTGATGGATCTCACGATGTACAGCAGCATGTACCTGCTCTTTTACATGGCTTATTTCTATGTAGAAGGAGCCAATCTTCTGGTGCCGTGCCGTGTTAATGCCAATTTCAAACGCATCCTGTCTCGTTTCGCCTCTTTCTTCAGAGGTTTCATCGGCGCAGGGGGATGGAGAGTGACTGCACTTCTCTGATCTTTTAGCGTACCTGTTTTCAGTTCGCTTGAAAGAAAAGGATCAGAAGAAGCAGCAGCCGTATCGGAAGCGCTGCCTGATAGGGCAGCCATCTGACTATTTCATGCGGCGGTGAGGCGCGTACTTCGTGCCTGCCTTTGGCTCTTGATTGTGCCGAAGGATTCTTTTCTGATAACGAAAAGAGACGCCGCAAGGCGTCTTTTTTTGATGAAATCTCTGGAGAGTGAGCTTTGATGTACTCCTTAATCGAAGATATAAAGAAATTATTATCCGTGATGCTGCCGATCCTGGTCGCGCAGATCTCGACAGCAGGCATCACTTTTATCAATACCACCATGGCGGGGCATGCCGGAAGCGATGACCTTGCGGGTGTATCGGTGGGGGCGGGACTTTTCTATCCGCTTCTGGCTTCCATCGTGGGACTGCTCATGGCGGGAACGCCGCTCATGGCGACGCTTCTGGGTGAAAAGAAGCCGGAAGGGCTTCCGTATGTGGTCCGCGCGGGACTTCTGATCGGGCTTGTGATTTCCTTCGCGTTCGGCGCAGCCTATGTCCTTTTCATCGATGACCTTCTGACGTCGCTCACGCTGGAGGCGGAAGTGGCATATGTGGCGCGCTACTATCTCATGACGATGGTGGGCGTGGTCTTCTTCATTTCCATGATCGTCCCCCTTCGCTGTCTGACGGATACGGCAGGCTCGACGTCGACTTCCATGAAGCTCTTCCTCATGGCGCCGCCGGTCAATGCCGTATTCAACTATCTTTTCATCTATGGGCATTTCGGCCTGCCGCGTCTGGGCGGGATCGGTGCCGGTCTTGCGACGATGCTGACCTATGGATGTCTCTTTGTGCTATTCCTTGTCGTCGTACTGAAGTCCTCGACGCTCAGGGGACATGAGATTTTCCACTCGCTCCTTGTGAAGCGGGCCGATGTCAAAGAGTATCTCATCGTCGGCGTACCGAGCGGACTTTCCATTTTTATGGAAATGAGCCTTTTCAGTCTGATTATCGTATTTCTTGCCCGCTATGGCACGGACACGCTGGCTGCCTACCAGATCGCGGATAACTTCGCATCGCTCGTCTACATGCTGCCTGTCTCCTGCTCGATGGCACTCACCATCCTCATCGCGACAGCTGTCGGCGCGCATGACATCCCGCTTGCCCGCCGCTACAAGAAGGCCGGCTTTGTCGTGGCCCTTTCCGGAGCAGCGATGACGGCAACGATGACGGTGCTTTTCCGCTCGTCCATCGGAAATATCTATACCAGCGACGCGATCGTCGCGTCCATTGCCGGGCAGTTCCTGATCTATAGCGCAGGATGGCAGCTCTTTGATGCGATTTCTACGCCGATTCAGGGGATTCTCCGCGGTCTCAAGGATACGCGCGTCTCCTTCGTCCTGATGGTCATCGCGTACTGGGGCGGCTGCTTCCCGATGAGCCTTTTCCTTGACCATGTGGTCGGTCTTGGCGCTGACTCCTACTGGCTCGGGCTGGTCTTCGGTGTCGGCTGCTCGGCTATGCTGATGGTTCTGCGCCTCGTCTATGTGGAGCGCGTCATGGATGGAGAGGCGCTGCCTTCCTTTGCTTTTTTTATGCACAGGAAGATCACGCATCCTGCTGCCGTCCATGCCGTAGTGGCTTCTAATGTAACGCAGGCGAAGGAGCTGCTTGCTTGCTGGGAGCGTGCTGAAGAAAAACTTGCTTCTCTGGTGCAGGACATCAAAGAAGCCGAGGTCGATATATTTACGGAAACCCGAAGGGTCCTTCCGATCTGTCGGTCTCTTCTGACGGATCTGCATTTATGCATCTTAGGCCATGCGACCCGGGCCTATATCCCTTAGGTACGATCAGGGCGACAGCCGCAGCGAAAGCTGCGGCTTTTTGATTGGAGACTAAGAAACTAAGAGGCTTAGCGACTTTAGGCAATAGAGAACTGGTTTGATACGATGTAGCATACTCTGAAAGAAATTCGCTATCATTTCCTTAGAATTTCATAAAATAAATACGAAACAACTTGTATTGAAACGCCGGCAGTCGTATAATGGGAACATCCAAGAGGCATGCTGAATAAAACCTTTTTGGTGGGTTTAATATTCTTCCATGGTATCCCATGAAACGGGGAGGAGAAGAACAATGAAAAAAATCATCATTGCAGGGGCAGCGCTCCTCGCGGCAGGCTGTTTCCTCATCGCAGGCTGCGGAGAAGATGCGCCCAAACAGACGAAAAATGAGATCCATGTCGTGACCCATGCGAACTGGAATCCCTTCGAGTACATGGAGAATGGGAAAATCGTCGGATTCGACGTGGACCTCGCAAGAGAAGCGGCGAAGCGCGCAGGGCTTACGATAGATCTCACCGACGCGGGCTGGGAAGCACTCTTCGAGCAGATCCGCTCCCATCAGGCGGACATGGCTATCTCCGGTGTCACCATCACGAAGGACAGAGAGGCGTCCTATCTCTTTTCTGCGCCGTATTTTCTCTCCCGTCAGGCGATCCTGGTGCGGGAAGGCGTGGATATTCATAGCGCGAAGGATCTGATGGACGGCAAAGAAATCGCTGTGCAGAATGGTTCGACAGGGCAGGAAGCGTTGGAAAAACTTCTTGGGAAGAATCATCCCGCTATCAAGAAGACACCGATGTCCATCCAGATGCTGATCGGCGGGCAGGTCGATGCGCTGGTCGGCGATGAGACGTCCGTAAAATCCATTCAGGCGCAGTACCCCGAGGCGCATCTTTCCATCGTCTATGATGACGAAGCCTTCACGCCTGAGCTCTTCGGCATCCTGTATCCGAAGGATACGGGCGCAGAGCTCAAAGGCAAGATCGACAAGGCGCTGCAGGATATGATCGCGGATGGCACCTATGGAAAGATCTATGAAAAATGGTTCAAGACGAAAGTCGATGAGGAGACGCTCACGAAGCTAGGGAAATAAAAGGCTCATGGGTTCAAGTTGAACCTCTGAAGATTGAAAGTAGAGATGAGTGACTGGTGACTAGAAATTAGTAGCTAGGGATTAGTAGCTAGGGATTAGGAGTCACAAGTGACTAGTGACTTGTGACTAGTGACTGAAATGCCACCTTCGGGTATCGCCACCATCTATACTCCGCGGCGCTTCTATATTTTTATGCGCCGCACCACCCCCATTGAACCCTCTGAACCTGTTGAACCTCTTTCGCATGTAATCAAAGGGCGGCACGCCCAATGGGCTAACCCTGAACCCTGAACCTTTTTCTATTTGAGGCTATTCTATGTCTGATTTCAAATTTTCCATCATTCAGGAGTATGCGCCGTTTTTCTTATCTGGCACATGGCTCACCATCAAGCTCTCCGTGATCGCGATCCTTTGCGGATTTCTGCTGGGTCTCGTGCTGGCGCTTTCGCGGATTTCAAAAAAGAAATGGCTGTCCATTCCATCGTTGCTCTTCATCGAAAGCATACGCGGGACGCCGCTCCTCCTGCAGCTGCTGATCACCTACTTCGCCATCGTGCCGCTTTTTATGAAGAAGCCGGATGGTGTACTCGCGGCCGCACTCGCGCTTTCCATCAATGCGGGGGCATACATCGCGGAAACGATTCGTGCGGGCATCCAGTCCGTCGATGTAGGGCAGGGGGAGGCCGCCAGCGCGCTGGGGCTTTCCGCATGGCAGAGCATGCGCTATGTCATCCTGCCGCAGGCGTTGAAGTCGGTCGTACCCGCACTGGGCAATTCCTTCGTGAGCCTCATCAAGGACTCTTCGCTGGCCTCCGTCATCGCGACGCCGGAGCTCATGTACTGGGCGAATGCAGCGAATGCACAGTACTACCGCGTGTGGGAGACGTTCATCACGACAGCCATCATCTATCTCTTTCTGACGGTCGTTACCAGCCGTTTCCTTGCAAAACTGGAAAAGAACATGTGAGCATCTGCGAAAGCAGGTGCTTTTTTTGACTGGTGACTAGAGACTGGTGACTGGTGGCTGGTGACTGGTGACTAGTGACTGGAGACTAGAAGACATCTGATTCCCGTATCGTCATTGAAAGCGTTGCCGAGAAATCTTCCTTGCAGTCCGATAAACGATGGATGGGTGAAAGCAGGGATGAGTGACTTGTGCCCACAACTTCGGGCATCGCTTTATGCATACTTCGCGGAGCTTCTGTTTTTTTCGCCGCACCAACCCCTTAGAATCTCTTGAACCTTTAGCGCCCATTGAACCCGTTGAGCCTTTAGCCTTCTTCCCACGAATGCTATAATAAATACATATATACCATTTTCCAAAGGAGTCTTGTTATGATGCACAATGAACAGAAAGTGACGGACAGCATTTACTGGATCGGCTCGAACGATTTCGTGACGCCCCGCTTTGATAATCTGGTACCGCTCCCGCAGGGGATTTCCTATAATAGCTACCTGATCGACGATGAAAAGACCTGCGTTCTGGATGGGATCGACAATGCATGCCGGGACATTTTCATGGATAACATTTCGTATCTTTTGAAGGGTCGTGCGCTTGATTACATCATCATCAATCACATGGAGCCGGATCACAGCGGTTCTCTTCTGGCGCTCGCAGAGGCACATCCCCAAGCGAAGATCATCGCTTCTCCGCAGGCGATCAAAATGTTCGAGCAGTTCTTCCATGTATCGTTCAAAGACCGCTACATCATCTCTGACGAAAAGATGGTGCTGGATCTTGGCGTGCACAAGCTCCGCTTCATCAAGGCACCGATGGTTCACTGGCCGGAAGTGACATTCACCTATGATGAGACAGAGAAGGTCCTCTTTTCTGCGGATGCCTTCGGGACATTCGGTGCGATCCACGGCTCCATCTTTGCCGATGCCGTCGACTATGCGGATGTGTATGGCGTGGAAGGCCGCCGCTATTACACGAATACGACGGGCAAGTACGGCATGCAGGTGCTTTCCGCTTTGAAAAAGACGGCGGATCTTCCCATCGACATCATCTGCTCGCTCCACGGGCCTGTCCTTCGCACGGAAAAGGACAAGGCGTATGTGATCGATCGCGTGAAGAAGTGGGCGTCTTTTACACCGGATTATACGTCGGCTTCCATCTTCTTCGCCTCTGCCTATGGCCATACCGCGATGGCAGCTGCTCGTCTCGCGACGCTCCTCGGCGAGCGAGGCGTCAAAAATCTGAAGCTCATCGATCTCTGCACGACTCCTGTGAGCGATGCGTGGGCGGAAGTGTTCCGCAGAAGCCATATGGTGCTGGCAGCACCTACGATGAATATGTGTCTCAATCCTGCCATGGCCTCTTTCCTTCACGAATGTACGACGATGGGCATCCAGAACCGTAAAGTGGCGATCCTGGGGAACAGCAGCTGGGCGCCCAATGTATCCGGCAAGCTCATGAAGGATATCGTCAGCACGTGGAAGAAGTGTGAGATCATCGAGGAACCGCTCCATGTGAAGGGGAGCATCACCGGTGATGACGAAACTTTGATTTCTCTGGCAGATACGCTGGCCGCAGATATTCTTGGCAAAGAAGGCGCATGATGAAGAAATGGATCTCGTGGATGGCAGCAGGGGCGCTTTCTGCTGTATTGCTTCTCTCGGGCTGCGGGAAACCCTCCGTGCATGTGATGAAGGCGGAGGCCAGTCAGGAGCCATTTACTCTGGAGACAAAGGCAGTGCCGGAGGCGCTTCATGTCGCGCCGGTCATCCCCTCTGTATCGGGCGGCCTTCTTTCCAATCCGCCGGATATCGGGACCACGGTCGAAGCAGGCGATGTCCTTTTCCGGATCGACTCCTCTCAGTATGAGTCGCAGGCGGCAGCGCTCGAGGCGAAAATCGCCGAGAGTGCCTCTTCGGCTCCGGCGGTCAGCTATGGCGGCGCGCCGATCGATAACAGCATGGAAGCCTCGCTTCTGAAGCAGGGCATCATCACCCGCGCCGAATATAACCGCATCAAGGGACGGAGCGCAGTAGCTGAGCCGGCACCTTCCGGCGGCGGGGCGCAGGTGGATGGAAATCTGGCGGCTGCCCTCGCAGCCTTGCAGAAGACCATCGCCGGCTGCACTGTCCGTGCGCCGATCAGCGGGATCGTTTCTCAGGTCTACATCGGAGATACGCACATGGCCATGGCAGGCAAGCCCGCTCTCGTCATCCGACAGGATTCACCCGTGACGGCCTCCATCGAGATCCCGTCCAAGCTGGATACGCTGATGGAACGCGCCAAGGATGACAAGACGCTGACGGTCACGATGACGGATGGCGATGAGATCTGGTATGGCGAGCTCAAAAAGCAGCCGAATGAAGACGGCGACAAATACACCACCTACAAAGTGCAGGTAGATAACAGCGATGATGAGATCACCATCGGGAATGAGTACAACATCCGCATCGAAAGCGGCAAGACCATGTCTTCCTACATGATCCCCAAGACAGCTCTGATCGGCGAGGACTCCGTCGCTGTCGTGAATGATGACGGGCTCATCGACATCAAGACCGTAGACGTTGCCAGCGAGACAGGGGGATTCCTGCTCATCATGGATGGTCTCTCTGAAGGCGACCGCGTCGTGACAGATCCGACGAAAGACCTCGAGATGGGCATGGAGGTCGATGTGAAATGAAATGGGAGCGCGCCGACTATGACACCGATCCCGTGACACTGGCGAAGAAGCTCATCGGCGCTGTCCTCTGCTGCCGCACGAAGGAAGGGCTGACCACCGGTCGCATCGTGGAGTGTGAAGCCTACGGCGGATGCTGGCGCGGTCATGAAGATGATGGCGCGCACTCTGCCAAGGGCATCACCGCGCGGACGAAGGTGATCTTTGGCGAGCCTGGTCATGCCTACGTGTATCTCATTTATGGCATGTATACCTGCCTCAATATCGTCTGCGAACCCGAGGGAATACCCGGCTGCGTCCTTATCCGCGCCATCGAGCCGCTCTCCGGCGTGGAGCTCATGCAGCATCGACGGAAAGGGGCGAAGGGCAGGCTTCTCACGGGAGGGCCCGGCCGCCTGACGATGGCGATGGGGATCGATCGCTCCTTCTATGGGGAAGACCTCACCGGAAACCGTCTCTGGATCGAAAAGGACGAGGGGCACTTTCCTGTGAAGCGCACCAAACGCATCGGTATCGACTATGCGACGTATGGAAGAAATTTCCCGTGGCGCATGGTGCTGGAAAATAATATATATGTCTCTAAATAAAGCAAAGAGAGCAGTCCTATGGCTGCTCTTTTGCGATGAAAAAGGGCGCTGGCTGGTCGAAGCGTCCATTCATAGAGAATCGAATCAAAAGCGATTACTGGCGAACGAATATTGATTTTGTTTGATTTTTTTGAAAGGACCTCAAAAAACGCTCTCAAATGGCTATGAGAGCGTTTTTGTGCTATAATAAGATAAGCTATTGTTTAATTTACAGCGCAAAAGGCGCTGTCTTTTTTCGCAAGGAGACACTATGGATATCGAATGGAAAGAAGGAAAGATCATCAATACCCCCTTGGAAGGGCAGATGAAGAATTCCTACATCGACTACGCCATGTCGGTCATCGTGACTCGTGCGCTGCCGGACGTGCGAGACGGCCTGAAGCCCGTACATCGCCGCATCCTCTACGCGATGAGCGAAGCCGGGATGCTGCCGGGCAAGGCGTACAAGAAGTCGGCCCGCATCGTCGGTGATGTCTTAGGTAAGTACCACCCGCACGGCGATATCGCCGTCTATGAGTCTGCTGTCCGCATGGCGCAGGACTTCTCGACGCGCTACCCGCTGGTCGATGGACACGGGAACTTCGGCTCTGTCGACGGCGACTCTGCGGCTGCGATGCGTTATACGGAAATGCGTATGGCGAAGATCACCGTAGAAATGCTGCGCGACATCGACAAGAATACCGTCGATTTCATGCCGAACTATGACGGCTCGCTGCAGGAACCGCTCGTCCTGCCGTCCCGCATTCCGAACCTGCTTGTGAATGGTTCCTACGGCATCGCCGTCGGCATGGCGACGAATATCCCGCCGCACAACCTGTCGGAAGTGGTCGATGGCCTCTCTGCCATGATCGATGATCCCGACATTACGATCGATGGGCTGATGAAGTATATCAAAGGCCCGGATTTCCCGACCGCCGGTATCATTCAGGGCGTGAAGGGCATCGAGGATACCTACCGCACCGGCCGCGGCAGCATCACCGTGCGTGCAAAGACGGAGATCGAAGACATGGATCGCGGCAAGCACCGTATCGTCGTGACAGAGATCCCGTATCAGGTGAACAAGGCGCGCCTTATCGAGTCCATCGCCGACCTGCAGCACCAGAAGGTCTTGGACGGCATCACCGCCCTTCGCGATGAATCCGACCGCAGTGGCATGCGTATCGCCATCGAGCTGCGCGCCGACGTCAGCCCGGACATCATGCTGAATAATCTCTTCAAGCATACCCAGATGCAGGTGAATTTCGGTGCCATCATGCTGGCACTGGTCGACGGACATCCGCGCATCCTGAATCTGAAGCAGATCCTTTACTATTACCTGAAGCATCAGGAAGAAGTCATCACCAGAAGAAGCCAGTACGAACTCGACAAAGCCAGAGCCAGAGCGCATATCTTGGAAGGCCTCCTCATCGCGCTCGACCACATCGACGAAGTCATCAAGACCATCCGCGAATCCCGCACCGATGACGTGGCGAAACAGGCTCTCATGTCGAAATTCGGACTTTCGGAAAAGCAGGCCATCGCCATCCTCGACATGCGCCTGCGTAAGCTGACAGGCCTCGAAAGAGACAAGCTCGAACAGGACTACAAAGACGTGCAGGAAACCATTGCTTACCTCGAAGACCTCCTCTCCTCCAGAGAGAAGATCATGGGCGTCGTCAAAGACGAACTTCAGGATGAAAAGAAAAACTTCGGCGATGAACGCCGCACCCAGATCTCGGCGACGAAGGAAGACTTTACCCTGACTGATCTCATCCCGGATGAACCGATGACCATCACCCTGACGAAGCAGAACTACATTAAACGCATGGATTCTGCGGATATCCGCGTCCAGAAGAAGGGCGGCCGCGGCGTCTCCGGCATGAAGATGAAGGATGAAGACTATGTCTGGAAGATCCTGAATACCTCCACGCACAACCGCATCCTCTTCTTCACGAATAAGGGCAAGGTCTACATGAAGACTGCCGTAGAATTCCCGAAATCCACGAGAACCGCACGCGGCAGCGCGCTCATCAATTTCATTCCGAATCTGGCCCGTGACGAAAGAGTCACCGAACTCCTCGACCTCGACAACGTCCAGGAAGGGACGAAGTACCTCCTCATGGTCACGAAGAAGGGCTATGTGAAGAAGACGGAGCTTGCGGAATACAAGAATATCAATAAGAACGGTCTCATCTCCATCCGCCTCAATGAGGGGGATCGCCTCGCAGCTGTGCTTGCGATTACCGGTGAAGAGGAGATCATCCTCGGCACCAAGGACGGCATGGCCATCCGCTTCTCTGTGGATGACAGCGAAGTCCGCTCCATGGGCCGCGCTGCCGCCGGTGTCCATGGCATCAAGCTCGCCGGTGATGATGAAGTCGTCGGCGCATGCATCGCAGCAGATAAGGATATCTTTACCATTTCTGCGGACGGCAATGCCAAGAGAAACAAGGCCTCTGCCTATCATATCCAGAGCCGAAATGGCAAGGGCATCCGGAATTTCCGCCGCGGCTACGAAGTCGTAGCTCTTGTCGCAGCGGATGATAAGGATGAGCTCGTCGGTGTCTCTGAACAGGGCATCACCATCAAGACGAAAGCAAGCCAGATCGTCAGCAAGAAGACGAAAGCAGGGCAGGGCGTCATCCTCCAGCGTCTCGAAGAAGGCGACCGCATCGCTTCCATCGACGTGCTCTCGAATGATCCGGAAGCTGAAGAAAGCGAAGAATAAGCAGGTGACAGGGGACTCTCGTGATTTTAGTAACTAGTCCCTGGTCACCAGCCGCTAGTCACCAGCCGCTAGTCACCAGTCACTAGCTACCAGTCACTAGTCACCAGCCACATACATACCAGCAAAAACCCGCCGCGCGGAAAAGCGCGGCGGGTTTTTGCATCTGACTGATGAAGCGCCGGGGGAAATACAGGGAAGAGAGCGTCGAGATTTAATCTGGGGTTCGCTATCTTTTCCTCTGGCTGTATCGTATAATTACATCAGAGTAAGGAAACATGGATGCAATCGTTTCCGCAAGACTGTATTTCAAGGAGGACTTATGGCAGCAACGAAAGACACAAATATGCAGCAGGACAGACAGAAAGCACTTGAAAATGCGATGAAGCAGATCACCAAGGAATTTGGCGCCGGCTCCATCATGCGTCTTGGCGAAATGGGGGACAAGCTCGATATCGAGGTCATCCCGACGGGGTCGCTCGCACTGGATATCGCTGTCGGCGTCGGCGGCTATCCGCGCGGCCGCGTCATCGAGATCTATGGGCCGGAGTCCTCCGGTAAGACGACACTGGCACTGCATGCGATCGCAGAAGCACAGAAGATGGGCGGCGTCACCGCATTCATCGATGCAGAGCATGCGCTCGACCCGGTCTATGCACATCACCTCGGGGTCGATACGAAAGAGCTTTTGATTTCCCAGCCGGACAGCGGCGAGCAGGCACTCTCCATCGCAGAGTCTCTGGTCAGAAGCGGCGCGGTCGATATGATCGTCATCGACTCGGTCGCAGCCCTTGTACCGAAGCAGGAAATCGAAGGGGATATCAGCGATGCATCGGTCGGCCTGCAGGCGCGCCTCATGAGCAAGGCACTCCGCAAGCTGACGGGGATCATCAGCAAATCGAAGACCATCGTCATCTTCATCAACCAGCTGCGTGAAAAGGTCGGCGTGATGTTCGGCAATCCGGAGACCACCACCGGCGGCCGTGCGCTGAAATTCTACTCCTCCATCCGCATCGAGATCCGCAAGCTCGAAGTCATCAAGAATGGCTCGGACATCATTGGCAACCGCACGAAGGCGAAGGTCGTGAAGAACAAAGTCGCTCCGCCATTCAAGGTGGCTGAGTTCGATATCATGTACGGGGAAGGGATTTCCAAGGAAGGCACACTCCTTGATATCGCAGTCGATATGGAAATCATCCAGAAGAGCGGGGCATGGTACTCGTACAAGGGCAGCCGCATCAGCCAGGGCCGCGAGGCTGCAAAACGTTACCTGAAGGAACACCCGGATGTCGAAGCGGAGATTGATAAGATCATCCGTGACACCCTTGTCGTAGAACCGGATCATTTCGAAGATGGCGTACACTCGGAAGCGGACAGCGAAACGGACTCGTCCGAAGGATAGGACCTGCTACGAGACGGCGGTGTACCTTTTGCAGTTCCGCGACCAGAGCGAGAAGGATCTCACGCGGAAGCTGAAAGAGAGGGAGTACACGGAAAAGGAAATCGAAGAGGCGATGGCAAGGCTCAGGGACTATGACTATGTCAATGATGAGAATCTCGCCGATGAGCTTTTCGAAGCCTATCGCCGCCGCGCGCAGTACGGAGACGCCTACATCCATCAGAAGCTGAAGCTGAAGGGGCTTGTGACGGAGAAGCACCTGCAGCTGGAAGAAGAAATCGAGATGGCGGCCGCTCTCCTGCAAAAGAAATGGGGCATGAGCCCGAAGATGCGGACAGATTTCAAAAAGTCAGCCTCCTTCCTCCTGCGAAGGGGCTTTTCCCACGATGCGGTCATGACGGTGATGCATGAGATGGATTTTGAAGAAATAGAAGAGTGAGAACGGCAGACCGAAAGGTCTGCCGTTTTTTTGATGGGCGGGGACTAGTGACTAGTGACTGGTGACTGGTGACTGGTGACTGGTGACTGGTGACTGGTCACCGGTCACTAATTCTTTTTCACGGCAAGCTAAAAATAAATCGAAAAGGCTATTGACTATTTGACTATTTGATGTATAATGGATTACAGAAATGAGGTAAGAAGTCAAGTGGAAAGTGGTGAGCGATATGAATAGTACAATGCTATCTGATAAAATAGAAAATTTCATTCTGGATCTGATGAATAAGCAGAATACAGACGAGCTGCTCTTGAAGCGCAAGGAGGTGGCCGATCACCTCGCGTGTGCACCGTCTCAGGTGACGTATGTGATCAATACACGGTTTTCTTCCAATGACCGATTCATCGTCGAGTCACGGCGGGGAAGCGGCGGATATATCAAGATTTCCCTACGCCCTGCCAGGCGTGAGGAGGTGCCGGACTACTACCATCGGTTGAAGGCGGCAGCGAGCCAGTACCAGAATGAAAAGTCAAATCATCAAATAAAAGACAAACCTGTATCTCAAGAGGAGATCGAAAACGGTCTTCGTGGATATTTCCAAATGCTTTTGAATTACGACATCATTTCCGAGCGTGAGTATCGGCTGATGTATGCCATGACGCACACGATGCTGGAGTATTGTCCGGAAGGGCATCGAAAGGAAGCCGGACGGACGATGATTCACCGCATCGAGTGGGCATTGAAAGGAGAATAAATATGCTTTGTGAACGCTGTCATGCACATCCTGCCACCGTTCATATGGTGCAGGTGGTGAACGGACATAGAAAAGAAGAGCATCTCTGCAGCGAGTGCGCGGAGAAAGAGCATGTTTTCCAGAAGGAGCAGAGTTTCTTTGGAAATGGATTCTTCGACAGTCCGCTGGATCATTTCTTCGGCGGCTCGATGCTTGGGCATCTCTTAGAAGACCCCTTCGGGCCCCGCACGCTGGAAGATCAGGGCGGACAATTCATCGAAGTCAGCCCGGAAAAGCTGCCGGAGAATGAAGACAGCTACAACCGCTTCAAAGAGTCCATCCGTCCGTCGTTCCAGAAAGGGAAGAATGAAATTCCCGTCAATGAACCGAAGTCCAAAGAAAAGGCGGACGCTCCGGCGGAGAGCGAGGAGCTGCAAGCCTTGAGAAAGGAGCTCAAGAGCTGTGTCGATCGCGAAGACTTCGAGCGCGCCTGCGAGGTCAGAGATAAGATCAAGGCGATGGAAGGAAAGAAATGAGTGAAAAGTGACTAGTGACTGGTGACTTGAATACCGCTTTCGGGCATCGTTTCATATATTTGCGGCGAAGCCGCCACCACAACCCTGAAGTTTGAAAGCAGGGATTAGGAGTATCAAGTGACTGGTGACTAAATGCCACCTTCGGGCATCGACATTATTTTTACTCACGGCGCTTAGATCCTTCGACTCAGTTCTCATATTCCAGATTAGCCATTTTCTAACATACGACGCTTTTCTCCGCTCAGGATGACGAAATGCGCCGCACTACCACTCCTCACTCCTCACTCCTAACTCCTCACTTTTAACTAGAGAGCAAAGCTTTCATCCACAATCAAGGGACAGCACGCCCCATGGGCTAACCCCTTAAAACCTAAACCTATTAGAAGTAATACCTAAAGCCCCAAAACAAAGGAGGGATTTCTATGGAAGACAGATATACAGATGGTGTAAAAAATGCCTGGAAATTTGCAGGAGAAGAGGCTTCGAAGCTGGGCAGTGATTATTTGGGGACCGAGCATCTGCTTTTGGGCATTGCCCACGAAAAAGATTCGGCCGGCGGCAAGATCCTGAATTCGCTCGGCGTGACCGTAGAGGCGGTGGAGCCGCTGCTCGCCGGGCAGGGAAGGAGCGGCTTCTTCTCTCGCCGTGAGCTGTATGTAGCGCCGCGGACGAAACGGGTGCTGGAAATGGCGCTGGAGGAAGCCAATGATCTTGGCAATTCCTTCGTCGGCACGGAGCATCTGCTGCTTGCCATTCTTCGGGAAGGCAGCGGCGTTGCGATGCAGATCCTGGAGCATTTCGGCGTGACACAGGAGAAGCTGCAGAAAGCCTTCGATACCTATATTTCGGAAGACGGAAATGGAGAAGGCAGTGCAGAGCTGGGAGAGATGGGTGATTTTGCCATCGACCTCAATGAAAAAGCCAAGCAGGGTAAGATCGACCCTGTCATCGGACGCCAGACGGAGATCAATCGTGTGATCCAGATCCTGTCCCGCAGAAATAAGAACAACCCTGTCCTCATCGGTGAGCCGGGCGTAGGCAAGACAGCCATCGCAGAAGGGCTTGCACAGCGGATCGTTTCTCATGATGTGCCGGAGATCCTGAAGGACTGCCATGTGATTTCTCTCAATATGTCCTCCGTCGTCGCCGGTACCAAGTACAGAGGCGAATTTGAGGAACGGCTGAAAAAAGTCATTGATGAAGTGAAGAAACATAAAGACTGGATCCTTTTCGTCGATGAACTGCATACACTGGTGGGAGCAGGCTCGTCGGAAGGCTCCATGGATGCAGCCAATATCATGAAACCGGCTCTTGCACGCGGGGAGCTGCGCTGCATCGGTGCGACCACTTTGAAAGAATATAAGAAGTATATCGAAAAGGATGCCGCTTTGGAACGCCGGTTCCAGCCGGTCAAAGTCGGTGAACCGACACCGGAAGATACGCTGAAGATCTTGAAGGGACTGCGTGATCGCTACGAAGCCTTTCATAAAGCGAAGATCACCGATGAAGCAATGAAAGCGGCTGTCGAACTTTCCGGTCGTTACATCACGGATCGTTTCCAGCCTGATAAAGCCATCGATGTCATCGATGAAGCCGCCGCCAAGGTCCGCATGGAAGCGTCTTCGACACCGGATGCGCTGAAAGAGAAGGAAGAAAAGCTGGCCTCCCTTTTGAAAGAAAAGGAAGCGGCTGTGGCTTCGCAGGATTTTGAAAAAGCCGCCGAGTATCGTGATGCTGCCAAGAAGATGCAGAGTGAGATCGCCCTCATGAAGAAGGACTGGAAGGGTGCGGATCATGATGATCTTAAAGTCACGGAGGAAGATGTGGCAGAAGTCGTCGCTAAATGGACGGGGGTACCGCTGCAGAATCTGAAGAAGAGCGACTCCGAGCGCCTGCTCCATCTGGAAGAAGAGCTGCATAAGAGAGTGGTCGGTCAGGATGAGGCTGTCCATGCTGTCGCCACGGCGATCCGTCGTGCGCGTGCCGGCATGAAGGATCCGAAACGTCCGATTGGTTCCTTCCTCTTCCTCGGCTCGACCGGTGTCGGCAAGACAGAGCTGGCCAGAGCGCTCGCTGAATGCATGTTTGGCAGTGAGAAAAATATGATTCGTTTCGATATGTCGGAATACATGGAGAAACACGAAGTGTCCCGTCTTGTCGGTGCGCCTCCAGGATATGTCGGCTATGAAGAAGGCGGCCAGCTGACCGATGCCGTGAGAAAGACGCCGTACAGCGTCATCCTCTTCGATGAAGTCGAAAAGGCGCATCCGGATTTCTTCAATATCCTTCTGCAGGTACTCGATGATGGTCGTCTGACCGATGGTCAGGGCCGCACCGTGGACTTCACGAATGCTGTCATCATCATGACCAGTAACCTTGGCTCTGCCCTCTTGAAAAACCAGATGAAGAAACTGGGATTCAAAGCAGAGGACAAAGGCGAGAAGAAGGAAACCTTCGAGGATGTGAAGAAGCTGATGATGGATGAAGTGAAACACACGCTCCGTCCGGAATTCATCAACCGTATCGATGAGATTATCGTCTTCCATCCGCTCACCGCTACCGATCTTTCCTCTATCGTGAACCTGATGCTTGCCAAGGTCGGTGAGAAGCTCGCGCACTTCGAAGTGAAGCTCGATGCCAGCGAAGAAGCGAAAAAGCTCCTCATCGATCATGGTACCGATGTGGAATACGGTGCCCGTCCGCTGCGCCGCACCATCCAGAAAGAAGTCGAAGACCCGATCTCCGAGCTCATTCTGCAGGAGGGGCTCGAAAAGAAGAAAGTCCTCCATATGGATGCCAAGGATGGCAAGCTGACTTTCCACGCGGAATGATGCCATCGCCTTTAGGCAGATGATATAATAAGAGTGCAATGGAAATGTAGTAGACATTTCCCGTTGCACTCTTTTTGTGTTTTTAGGGGTTCAACGGGTTCTCTGGGGTCTGAAGGTTCAACGGGGAAGGTGCGGCGCGAAGCGCCGAATGATAAAATTGCGGCGAAGCCGCCACCACCACTCCTCACTTCTCACTCCTAACTTTGAGAAATTGTATAGTGTACTGATGAACGATATGATGATAAAGGAGATACGTCCATGGCCAAGAACCGAACCAAATTCGTCTGCTCGAACTGCGGGGCAGAGACTGTGAGATGGATGGGGCGATGCCCGCAGTGCGGCTCATGGAATACACTCGAGGAGACGGTGGAGGAAGTCCTCCCCAAGCAGCTGCGGACGACGCATGAGGTGGTCAGCAGCAAGCGGCCGCAGAAGCTCTCGGAAGTGAATCTGGAAAACCATGAACGCATGCAGCTGGCGATGCCCGAGGTCGATCGTCCGCTCGGGGGCGGCGTCGTACCCGGCTCCGTCATCCTTTGGGGCGGCGAGCCGGGGATCGGCAAGTCGACACTGATTCTCCAGGTCTGCCACGCCATGGCAAAGGCGGGGCGGAGCGTCCTTTATGCGAGCGGGGAAGAGTCCGAAGCACAGATCAAGATGCGCGCTGAGAGGCTCGGCGCTGCTGATGACGATCTCTTCGTCTATTCCGGCGGCAATCTGGATGCCATCGTCTCTGAGGCAGAAAAAGAAAAGCCATCCATGCTGGTCATCGACTCCATCCAGACGATGTATCTTTCTGCCAATGAATCCCCGATGGGAAGCCCCGCGCAGATCCGTGACTGTACCGCCGTGCTCGTGCGCCTTGCGAAAAGCGAGAATATCGCCGTCATGATCATCGGCCATGTGACAAAGGAAGGAAATCTCGCGGGGCCGCGCATCTTGGAGCACATGGTCGACGTGGTCTTCTACTTGGAAGGCGACCGCAGCTACCAGTTCCGTGTGCTGAGGACAGTGAAGAACCGTTTCGGCTCCACCGCAGAGTCCGGACTCTTCGTCATGGAAGGGCAGGGACTCAAAGGCATCGAAGACCCGTCAAAGTACCTGCTCCGTGACCGCATAAGCCAGACACCCGGCTCCACCGTCGTCGCCTGCATGGAAGGGCTGCGTCCTGTCCTTGTAGAAATCCAGGCACTCACGGTTCACTCCGTCCTCGCTATTCCTCGCCGCATCGCGGCGGGCTATGACTATAACCGCATGATCATCCTCCTTGCCGTCTTGGAACGCCGCGGGCGTATCCCCTTCTCGACCGAAGATGTGTATCTCAATGTGGCGGGCGGCTTCCGTGTGAAAGAAACTGCCGCCGACCTGGCTGTCGCACTCGCGCTGATCTCCGTCAGAGGCGATGTCCCTGTCCCGCAGAACCTCATGGCGCTCGGAGAGATCGGCCTCACCGGAGAAATCATGCCCGTTTCCCGCATCACCCTTCGTCTCAAAGAAGCGCTCAAGATGAAATTTACCCATTTCATCCTGTCGGAGCGCAATAAAAAAGAAGTCCTCGCCTATTATGAAGCGCATCATCTGGACGAGGTCAGAGAACATACCATCTTCGTCAGAAATCTGAAAGATGTGATGGAAGCAGTGAAATAGGGGGAGTCTACGGGGCGTGCTGCTCCTTGATTGGGGATGAAAGCTCTGCCTGAGTGAGGAATGAGGAATTAGGAATGAAGGTGGCAGCTTTGCCGCAAGTATATATGAGGCGATGCCCGAAGGTGGTATTGAGTAGCTAGGGATTAGGGATTGGGGATTAGGAGTGACTAGCATTCGCCGGCATCGTCATCCCGAGCGTAGCCGAGGGATCTTTACTGCACTGCGGGAATCAGCGTGTATGCGCTGAGGGAAAACGATGTCCTAGTACTGCCTCACATCAGGCGATGAGCGTTCTGCAATAAAGACCCTCGGCTACGCTCGAAATGACCGATGCGCGCGAAGCGCTATCAAAACTCCGCGGCGCTTCTGACTTTTATGCGCCGCACCACCATTCCTAATTCCTCATTCGAGCAGAGTTTTCAAACGTAATCATGGGGAGCCCCGCCCCACGGGCTAACCCTGAACCTGCCAACTGTCAACCATCAATCATCAACAAAATTTTTCATTTCCGGTATAAATGAGAGCGAAAGTTTGCTATAATAAGATAATACTTAAAATGTAAAAATGGACTTACTATCTGAAAAAGTTGTTTTCTACAAAAACATAGTGTAATCAAAGAGGATTCAAGATGCCGGAAAAAATATTACGATTGATATTCATCCTGCTCTTTACCGTTCTTGGCGTCGTGCTTTCGAGGCAGGGCGAGTCAGTGCTGACAGCACTGCTCCCGAGCTCTGTCCTGACGGAGACCATTCTGGGGATCACCTTCATGTCTCTGGCGACGATGCTTTTGGGCGGTATTTTAGGAGCTATTGTAGGCTGCGCCGTGTCGCCCTACCTGATTTCCCGCCTTTTCGCGCTGACGTCGCGTATGGAGAAGTCGCTCTCTGCCATGAATACGCAGGATCTCATCGCGGGGACGCTCGGGCTTTTCCTCGGGCTCATCATTGCGAACCTGGTCGGCCTCGCCTTCAGCTCGGTGCCTTTCATCGGGCCATATGTCTCTGTCGTGCTGTCCATCGTGCTCGGGTACCTGGGGATGCATCTCGCAGTCAGCAAGAAGGCTGAAATGGCCGGCTGGTTTAAGCTGCATGCGGAAGAAAAGAGCGAGAAAAAGAAATCAAAGGAAAAACAGCGCATCGGCAAGCTCCTCGATACAAATATCATCATCGATGGACGTGTGGCAGATATTTTCCAGACAGGATTTCTGGAAGGCCCCATCGTGGTGCCTGTCTTTGTGCTGGAAGAATTGCAGAAGATCGCAGACAGCTCGGACGTGCTGAAAAGAAATCGCGGCCGCCGCGGACTGGATATCCTGAACCATATGCGTAAGAAGAACCGCGATGACATCAAGATCATCACCGATGATTTCGAGGAGATCAATGAGGTGGACTCCAAGCTCATTAAGCTCGCCCGAGAGAAGGGCTACAAGATCATCACCAATGACTACAACCTGAATAAAGTCGCGGAGCTGCAGGGCGTCGCCGTCCTGAATGTGAATGATCTTGCCATCGCTGTGAAGCCGGCTGTCATTCCCGGCGAGCAGATTTTCGTCCAGCTCGTGAAGAATGGTAAGGAAGAAGGCCAGGGGGTCGCCTACCTTGACGACGGCACGATGATCGTCGTTGAAGACGGCAGCAAAAGCATCGGCAAGGAAGTCGCCGTCATCATCACCTCCGTCCTTCAGACCTCGGCAGGGAAGATGATCTTTGCGAAGCTCGAAGAATAGGATTAGTAGCTAGGGATTAGGGATTAGGAGTAACTGGTGACTGGGATTCGCCGGCATCGTCATCCCGAGCGTAGCCGAGGGATCTTTACTGCACTGCGGGAATCAGTGTGTATGCGCCGAGGGAAAACGATGTCCTGGTGCTGCCTCACATCAGGCGATGAGCGTTCTGCAATAAAGATTTCTCGACTACGCTCGAAATGACGATGCGCGCAAAGCGCTATCAAAACTCCGCGGCGCTTCTGATTTTTATGCGCCGCACCACCCCCCTCTGAACCCTCCGAACCTATAGAACCCGCTGAACCTCTTTCGCACGTAATTAAAGGGCGGCACGCCCCGAGGCTAACCCTGAACCCTGAACCCTGAACCTTTAAACCCTCAAACCCATTTAGGAGTACATGTATTTATGAACAGTCTCATACTGGTGGCTGCCGGTCAGGGCAGCCGCATGGGGGCTCCTGTGAATAAACTTCTCTTGAAGCATCGGGGCCATTCGCTGATTTCTTATACGCTAAGGCATGTCTTTCAGAGCCGCTTTCTGGAAGAGCTCATCATCGTCGCAAGGGTCGAGGAACAGCCGATTTTTGCTGACATATTGAAAGGGATCGAGCACCATATCCCTGTCCGCTTCGCACCGGGCGGAGCGACGCGCACCCAGTCGGTGAAGAATGGACTTTCCTGTCTTGCGAAGAATTCGGAAAAAGTCCTCGTGCATGATGGGGCGCGTCCTTTCGTCGATGGGAAGACCATCGATGAGGCCTTTGCTGCCATCAGCGAGGCACATCCGGCCGTCGTGGTCGGTATCCCCTGCGTGGATACCATCAAGGAGGTCGATGGAGAATTGGTGCAGGGGACGCTGGATCGGAGCCGCCTTTTCCGTGCACAGACGCCGCAGGGGGCATTTTCGAAGCTGCTCAAAGCGTCGATGGAGGCTCTTTCCTCTGAAGAAGGGATCACGGATGACGCTTCGATCCTGGAAAAAGCGGGCGTGCCGGTCACGGTGCTGCCTGGGAAAGAACAGTTTTTTAAGGTAACGACACCGGGAGATTGGAGCCGATTTACAAAAATGATCGAAAAAGAGGGCTTGCCCTTCCGTATCGGGCAGGGGTATGATATACATCGATACGATGAAAGCCGTCCGCTCATGCTTGGCGGCGTGGAAATCGCAAAGACAGGCGGTCTCTTGGGCCACTCGGATGCCGACGTGCTGCTGCATGCCATCATGGATGCGCTGCTTGGCGCAGCAGGTCTTCCTGATATCGGGCACTATTTCCCCGATACCGATCCTCGCTATGAGGGAGCGGACAGCAAAAAGCTTATGCTCGAAGTCGCGCGCGTCCTTTCTGAAGAAGGCTGGCAGGCTGGAAATATCGACAGCACGGTCATCGCGGAGAAGCCGAAGCTTGCGCCGCATATAGCGGAAATGAAAGCATCGATCGCGCATCTTCTCGGGATTTCTGAGAATCAGGTGGGCGTGAAAGCCACAACGAATGAAAAATTGGGTGCGGTGGGCCGCAGGGAAGGTATGGCAGCTCTGGCATCCGTTATCATTTATAGAAAATAAGAAGGAGTTTTAACAGATGGAAAAGAAATTGAAAGTTCGTTTTGCCCCGAGCCCGACAGGCCCATTTCATATCGGTGGTGCGCGCTCCGCGCTCTTCAACTGGCTGGTTGCTCGTCACGCTGACGGCACCTTCCTCGTCCGCATCGAAGATACGGATCTGAAGCGTTCCACCAAGGAATCCGAAGAGAATATCAAAGATTCTCTGAAATGGCTCGGCATGAACTGGGATGAAGGCATCGACGTAGGCGGCCCGCATGGCCCGTACCGCCAGACCGAACGCCTTGATCTCTACAAGAAGGAAGTACAGAGACTTCTCGATGAAGGCAAAGCGTACTACTGCTACTGCAGCGCAGAAGAGCTGGAAAAAAGCCGCAAGGCGCAGCTCGATGCCGGCAAGACTCCGATCTATGATGAACACTGCCGCCACCTCACCGAAGAAGAAAAAGCCAAGTACGAAGCGGAAGGCAGAAAGCCGGTCGTCCGCCTCAAGGTCAGAAAAGACGGTGTCTTCGCTTTTGACGACATGGTCCGCGGGCACGTTGAATTTCAGGCGGCTGGTGTCGGTGATTTCATCATCATGAAATCCGACGGCATCCCGGTCTATAATTTCGCTGTCGTCATCGATGACGCTTTCATGGAAGTCACCCATGTCATCCGCGCGGAAGAACATCTTTCGAATACCCCGCGCCAGCTTGCCATCTATGAAGCACTTGGCTATAAGCCTCCGAAATTTGGTCATATCTCCCTGATCCTCGGTGAAGATCATAAGAAGATGAGCAAGCGCCATGGAGCGACCTCTGTCACCGAATACAGAAATATGGGCTACCTGCCGGAAGCGGTCGTGAACTATCTGGCGCTCCTTGGCTGGACCCCGAAGGGCGAACAGGAAATCTTCACAGAAGAAGAACTCATCAAACAGTTCTCCATGAAGCGCGTCTCCTCGAATGATGCTGTCTTCGATATCAATAAGCTGAACTGGATCAATTTCCAGTACATGAAGAAACTCGATGCAGACCAGCTCTATGACCTGATTTTCCCGTTCCTTGTAAAAGCCGGCTATGTGGATGCTGCTGTCAGTGAAGAAAAGAAAGACTGGCTGAAAAAAGTCATCTGGTTCATGAAAGACCACATCTACTTCGCAGGTCAGGCAGCCGATGAGCTGAAATTCTTCTTCGAAGATATGCCGAAGATCACCGACGAAGATGTCCTTGCTGTCATGAAGGAAGAAACCAGCGGCAAGCTCCTTAAAGCCTTCATTGAAGATCTGAAAGCACTTGAGACCTTCGATCAGGCAGAGATCAAGAAATGCTTCAATGCATGCATGAAAGCACAGGGCATCAAGGGCAAAGCTGCTTACGAACCGACCCGTATCGCTTTGACCGGCGTGACCCAAGGCCCGGGCATGTTTGAAATGATGGAACTTTTCGGAAGAGAAAAGACCATGGATAGACTCGAAGCAGCACTCGCGTATTGCTAAGGAAACACTGGTTAAATCTGACAACGATTTAATCAGCGTTTTCCTAAGAGAGTGAAGGAGCCACAGAAATGCGCCGCATTTCTGTGGCTCTTTTGGTTTGGGGTTAGCCCGTGGGGCGTGCTACCCCTTGATTGGGGATGAAAGTTTCTCTTGTGAATGAGGAGTTAGGAATGAGGAATTAGGAATTAGGAATTAGGAATGAAGGTGGCGGCTTCGCCGCGAATATATATGGGGCGATGCCCGAAAGTGGTATTTAAGTCACCAGCCACCAGTCACTTGAGACTCCTAATCCCTAGCCACTAATCCCTAGTCACTAGTCCCTAGTCACTAGTCACCAGTTACCAGTCACCAGTCACTAGTCACTAGTCATCAGTCACAAATTTCTAATTCCAATTTCCTTCATTTATGCTATAATGACTATGAGTGTAATCAGCAGGTTTCCTGCTGAAATCACGATGAGGAAACAGATATGAAAATTATTGGTGGAAAAGCCAAAGGCACGAACCTTTTGGCACCCGTAGGAAGAAATACGACGAGACCGACGCTGGGACGGGTACGGGAAAGCATTTTCAATGTACTTTCCAATGTAGGGCTCGTTGAGACGGATGTCCTTGATATTTTCGCCGGGACAGGCGCGATGGGGCTTGAGGCGCTCAGCCGGTATGCATCGTCTGCGGTCTTTATCGACAAGACAACGGGCCGCATCATCCGCGAAAATGCGAAGAAGTGCCACGTAGAAGATCAGGTACAGATCATATCGAGAGATGTAGGGGCTGCGCTGAAGTCTCTTCAGGGCAGGACCTTTGATTATATTTTCATGGACCCTCCGTATCGGAAGGGCTATATCAATGAAGTACTGGCGATGGTTTTCGACTGCGGCCTTCCTGCTGATCATGCGATCATTATTGCGGAACATTCTATATCAGAACCCCCGGATATATCACTCTTTGTTGACCGGTGTGAAATCTGGAAAGAGAAAAAAGTGGGGGCCATTGTTGTTACCTATCTGCTATGCAGATCTACAGAGGGAGAAGTGCAATGAAAATAGCGATTTGCCCAGGAAGTTTCGACCCGGTGACCTATGGTCATCTGGATATCATCAGAAGAAGCGCTTGTCTGGTCGATAAACTGATTGTGGCAGCTTTTTTAAATCCGACTAAGCATTATATGTTTACTACGGAAGAACGGTTGGATATGCTTCGCGAGACGACCAAAGACATTCCCAATGTCGAAGTGGATGCTTTTGATGGTCTTTTGAATGAATACGCAGCGAAGAAGAATTGCCATCTTCTGATTCGCGGACTTCGTGCGTTCAGTGATTTTGAATACGAATTTCAGCGGGCGCTCATGATCAAACAGATCGATCCCACGCTGGAGACCGCATTCTTCATGACGGATGGACGCTATTCTTATCTGTCGTCTACCGGCGTTCGTGAGCTGGCCCATTTTGATGGTGATATTACCCGGATGGTCCCGCCCTATGTACAGGAAATGATCAAGAAAAAGGTAGAGAATCGCTGATCGCCATCGGCTTTTTTCTCAAACTTCGAAAAAGAAATGAGGCTTGCAATTATGGACACAAGAAAACTCTTAGAAGAATTAGAAAATGTCATCAATAACGCGAGTGAAGTACCGCTCACCAATAAGAAATTGGTGGATAAGGATGAGATCGAACGACTGATCGATGCCATCAATCAGTCTCTGCCGAATGAACTCGAGAGCGCACGCCGCATCGTCGCGGACAAAGAGCGTATCATGCTCGATGCAGAAAAGAAAGCAGAGGACACGGTGGCGCAGGCGAAGGATTATATCGCCCGCATCACGGAAGAAAGCGAACTTGTCAAGCAGGCGCAGGAGCGTGCCAATGAAGTGATCTCTTCGGCCAATAAATCCGCTGATGAGCTTCGCACCAGCTCTGTCACCTATGCGACAGATGTCCTGAAGTATGTGGAAACAAATATGGAAAATGTCTTAGACAGCCTGAAAAAGAACCGTCAGAGCCTGATCGATTCCAATTCCGCCGCTGCCCGTCAGCAGGAAAAAGAGAATAAGTGATGAGGGGCGGAGTTTGGGGATCAGCACCCGCTGCACCCAATGAGCCCGTTGCATTCTGCGGCATATTTTCATGCGAAGACGGAATGCATGTTATGTTTCACCGGCGTCATCAGATTGATGGATGATGCTTCAGGTCGCACCTTCATTCCTTATTTCTCATTCCTCTTTTGGGGAAGGGGATAAGAGATATTCCGGTTTTGAATGAAGCATACAGGAGGCCATTCCCATGGGACGAGAAGAGGAAAGCCGACGGATCCTTGTGATCTGTTTTGCGGCGGCTCTTCTGGCTCTGGGAGCGGCCTTTTTTCTGTGGCATACCGCAGGGGAGACGAAAGAGGAGCCGCTTCCTGTGGTCGAGCTTTCCGGCAAGGAGTCTTCCCGGACTCTCCTCGTCTATGTGACGGGTGCCGTGAGGCAGCCGGGTGTCTATGAGCTTCCTGAGGGAAGCCGCTTCTTCGATGCGGTGAAGGCTGCGGGTGATGTGCTGCCGTATGCGGTTATGGAAGATATCAATATGGCCGAGCCGCTTTCTGACGGGATGAAGATCCATATCCCGCTTGATCCGGAGCAGGTGGATGCACGGGGGAGCGGGCTCATCTCTATCAATGCCGCCAGCGCGAAAGAGCTCGAAGCACTCCCGGGCGTCGGTGCGGTGACGGCGGAGAAGATCATCCGCTACCGTGAAGAGCATGGCCGCTTTTCCACGAAGGAGGAGCTCAAAAAGGTGCCCTCCATCGGGGAGAGTCGTTACAAGAAGATGGCGGATAAGATCACCCTATGATGATCCGGCTGGGACTTTTCTGGAGTGCGCTATTGCTGGCAGCGGGAGTTTTTCTTTTCGAGAAGCTTCCGCCTTTTCTGTTGCCTTACGGGTATGCTTTGCTGCTCCTTGCAGGAGGGCTGTTTCTTCTCTGTGGGCATTTCCGCCGTCGCTTTTTCCTTGTCCTTTTGGGAGCGGCGCTCTCTCTTCTGACGATCGGCGCTTTCCGCATGGCGCTCTCCGATGCGCTGTGGCAGGAGCAGTCGCACTGGGCGAGCCGAAGCGCAGGCACCTATGAAGGCATTGTCATGGAGGAGCCGCTGGTGCAAAAAGGGGAGGAGAGCTATGCGAGGTATGCGCTTGCGCTCGTTTCCATCCGGTACGCCGATGGGACTCTCCAGCCGCTCTCGGGGACGTGCTACCTCTATGACCAGAAGGAAATCGAGTATTTCCATCCCGGTGACCGCCTTTACGCCGAAGGGGAAATGAGCCCGATCCGCCTGTATCAGAATCCGGGGAAGATCGACCTCACAGGGCGCTATCGGAGCCGTCATCTCCTTGGAAGGCTGTATCTCACCGAAGGCATGCATCCTGCCTTTGCCGGTGAGAGCGGTGCGTATCGCGTAGAGAGATTCTCTTCGGAGCTGAAGCGGTCGCTGAAAGAGACATTCGCTCCTTACATGGATCCGGTGCGCCTTTCGATCCTGATGACGCTTCTCTTCGGAGGGAATTACAATGATATTCCGGAAGAGGTCATGACGTCATTTTCCGCGACAGGCATCATCCATATACTCTCCGTTTCGGGCTCGCATGTGGCGCTGCTCTTTGGCTTCCTGTACCTCTTGGGACGATGGCTCTCGCTGCCGCGACGTCTTGTGATCCTGCCGGCCATCCTGCTTGTGCTGTTTTACGCTGTCCTCTCGGGACTTGTACCGCCCGTCATCCGTGCCGCGGTCATGGGGATCCTCTCTGTCGTTGGGATTTTTCTTGACCGAGAGAAGACGACGCTGAATCTTCTGGGGGCTGCGGTCCTTGGCATGCTGCTCTGGGATCCTTACTATGTGTATGATGTGAGCTTCCAGCTCTCTGTCGGTGCATCTGCGGGGATTCTTCTCTTTTATCGTCCGATTCTCCACTGTATGGGCCCTTTCCGAAAGCTGCCGAAATGGGTGAAGGAAGGGATCGCGCTGTCTTCTGCAGCGCAGCTCCTCACGATACCGATCATGCTCTATGATTTCCATCGCTTTCCGGTGTATTTCATCTTTGCAAATCTTTTCGTCACGCCGTTTCTGGAATGGGTCATCATCGCCGGTCTTCTCGCAGCGGTGATCTCGCTTCTTTGCCGTCCGCTGATGGCCGGGCTTCTCTATACGGCGGACTATGGAGTCTTCGTATCCCTGCGTCTGAATATGCTTCTCTCCTCGGCCAAGGGAGCGCAGCTTGTGACAGGGGGCCTTTCTTTGGTAGAAACGGTCTTCTACTATGCGCTTCTTGCGATGGTGTATTTCAGAAAGCGGCTTTCTATCCGCTCCCGCATGGCAGCCGGAGGGATCTTGTCGCTTATTTTTCTTGCCATCGCGGCGGCCCAGCTCCTGCCGCCTTCGCCCCGTGTCATCTGCCCGGATCTTGGCGCTGACCGCGGAATCCTCCTTGTCAATGACGGGCGAAACATCTTATACTATAAGGCAAGCCGCATCTCCTCACACACCTCTGTCTGGGAGTGGAATTCCATCCTCGCCTACGAAGGGGTGCAGGAGGCAGATGTACTCATTCTGGATCTGGAAGACGTGGAAAAGCCGCTCCCCTTCGATATGGGGATTCCCGTGAAAGAAATCTGGGTCACGGGCGGCGATCCGGAAAAACTGACGCCGCTTCTGATGAAAGACACGGGCGCACGCGTGCGCCGGCCGGGACGCGCAGGACTTGCGCTGGATGATATGCGTTTCGCTACGAACGGCAGCAGCTGGCGCATCGCGATGGGGGAGAAAGACATTGTACTATCCGGGCGAAAGCCCCTCCCGAAAGCCACGCCTCATACCCTGTGGATCGCCGGCAGCCATGGCTTCCTCGAATACACAGAAAAAGATGTGGAAACCATCGCGCCTGAGCTTGTCATCTACGGCGGGACCCGTCTCGTCCATGCCTATGAAGATATGGAGCTCTTCGACTTCAAAGACATCCCATCCGTGAACCTGTACCAGAAGGGGATGCAGGAGGTCGTGTACAAGAATGGGTGGAAGTTGGTGACTAGTGACTGGTGACTGGTATTGCGATTTGCCAGCTTCTGGACTGGGTGAGAAGTCAGACATCAGACATCAGACGTCCCAGTCTCTTAGTCTTTCAGTCTATAAGTCTAATCCCTAATCCCTAATCCCTAGACACCAGCCCAAGTCACTCCCGATTCCTGTTTACATTTATACAAGGACGAACACTTATGCCTGCAAAAATGTTAAATAAAAAGAACTGCTGTTTTCTCTATGGGGAGGATCTGGTATCCCTGGCTCTCCGGCGGGAAGGGCTGCTCAAGGCCTATTTTGAGGGAGATCCGCCGGATCCCGTTCTGTTCGATGGAGAGGGAAGTCTGGAAGAGTATGAGAATGCCCTGGCAGGGCAGTCACTTTTTTCCAGTGCGACTGCGGTCGTGATACACAATCCCCCTTTCCTGAAGCGCATTTCGAAAGCAGAGAAAGAAGAAAAGGAGGCCCTCCACTTTGTGGAGAGGCTCGAAGGCCTGCCGCCTGATATTTTCTGCCTGATCCAGCTCGATGGAAAGCCGGACAAGCGAACGAAGATCGTGAAAGGACTGCTGTCTGTCTGCTACAGTGAAGAGCTTTCGCTCCTTTTGCCGCGTGATGCGGCAGGTGCGATGATACGTCTCCTGTCAGCAGCGGGCAAGCGTGTCGATTTCTCCGCACGGACGTATTTAGAGGATGTACTCTCCTCGTGGGATACGATTTCCCTTCCCCTTTTGCAGACGGAATGTGATAAGATGGTACTGATGTGCGGGGAAAAGTCCGTCGTGACGAAGGAGCTTTTGGAGCTTGCACTTCCCGACTACATGAATCAGGGAATCTTCAAATTCGTCGATGCTCTTCTGGACAAAAAGTCACAGCTGGTCTTAGAGAGTGCGGACCGCGTCTTCACGGATATGACCACCACGATCAAAAATCTCGGACTTCTTTCTTCCAAATTCAGAAAGATCAAGATCTTGAAGGAAATGGAAAGGAATCACGTGCCGCCCACCCGTATCCAGCAGGCGCTGGGGGTGAGATCCTCCTGGCAGTGGCGGGCCGTGCAGGCCGAGGCAAGGAAGGTCACGGAAGAAGAGGCGGAGTGGTTTCTTCTGGAGATCATGAAGTACCAGCTCGCTTCCCGCCAAGGCGCCTCGGAGCTCGAACTCAAAGATTTGCTGCTGAAGTATTGTTTGAGGAAATAAGTGACTGGTGGCTGGTGACTGGTGACTGGGATTCCTCGTAACGTCATCCCGAGCGTAGCCGAGGGATCTCTATTGCACTGCGATAATCAGCACGTATGCACTGAGGGAAAACGATGGCTTGGTGCTGCCTCATATGCGACAATGAGCGCTCTGCCATAGAGATTTCTCGCTTGCGCTCGAAATGACGACAGTGCGAAGCGCTATCAAAACTCCGCGGCGCTTCTGATTTTTATGCGCCGCACCACAACCCTGAACCCTGAACCCATAACCTCAAATGTCATATACGAAACGAAGGGACTATCATTGACTAAAAGACGATACCGCTGGAAGCGGATATTCGGACTGGTTTTCACATTGGCTGTTATCGGCATCGGAAGCGCGCCATTTCTATGGACGAGTGACGGCAAGGTCATCCCCGGCGTCACCATCCATGGGACAAAGGCAGGCGGCGCGACGGAGGAAGAGCTCAAAGAGCTTTTTTCCGTGAAAAATGCGGATCTTTTGCATGGGAAGCTGCTACTCACGAAGGGGGATGTTCACGAAGAGATCTCTTTTCAGTCGCTTTCTGTCCGTTATGACGAGAAAGCCATAGAGAAAGCCATGGCGCTTGGTCGGACTGGCGGGCTCTTTCAGCGTTGGTGTGATCGCTGGCGGATCCTCCTCACCGGGCATAGTGCAGCCATCGATGCTTCTTTTGATGAGGAGCGGCTCACGCAAGACATCGCCCATCTGGCCAACAAATATGCGAAGCCGCCTGTCAATGCGAAGCCCCGGTTTGGGAAAGACGGTTCCGTTTCCTTCGATGAAGGCCGTCCTTCTATGAAAATCGACGAGGCGGCGCTGCAGGAAGCAGCTGCCCTCCAGCTCCAAAAGGGTGAAAGCGGAGAGGTGGAGATCCCGGCCACAGACATCCAGAAGCCGAATATGACAAAGGAGGCTGCTAAGGAAATCAATGCGGTCCTTGCCGAATACACGACCACCTTTTATGCCGGGGGCAACCGCAGCAGAAATATCGAGATCGCTGCAAACAGTATCAGCGGCAGGTACATCGCACCGGGAGTCTCTTTTTCCTATAACCAGGCGACAGGTTCCCGCTCCAGCGCGAATGGCTATCTTGAAGCCCCTGTCATTATCAATGGCAAGGTCGAGCCGGGGACAGGCGGCGGCGTCTGTCAGGTGAGTACGACGCTCTTTAATGCCGTCATTCTGTCAGGGCTTGCCGTGACAGAGCGTACCTGCCACTATTCGCCGGCATCCTATGCACCGATCGGGCGTGATGCGACCGTCGCGGAAGGTTCTCTCGATTTCTGCTTCCTGAATCATTTGAAGCATGGCGTCTACATTTATGCGGTCTACGAACCGGGTGCTGTGACCGTGCGCATCTTAGGAAATCAGGAAGACAAGCCCTCTTTCGTAGAGATCGCAAAGAAGAGCGACGAAGTCCTGCCTTTTAAGACCGTGATCCGTGTCGACCCTTCGCAGGAAGAGGATAAAAAGGTCGAGGAAGGCCACGAAGGACACAATGTCCTCGTCACGCAGTCTGTCAAGTGGGCTGACGGCCGCATCTACCACGACAGCTTCTACTCCGATTATGAACCGGTCGACACCGTCATCACCTATCAGGTGAAACCGGATGATCCTCCCCAGCCATCCGAGCCGCCGTCCCCTGAGGCAGTGAAGAAGGGAGCATGAAGTGATGAGAAATGAGAAATTAGAAATGAGAAATGGTGGAGCGGCGCATCAAAATCTAGGGAAACGCTGATTAAATCGCAGAGTCAGATTTCATATGGATTTTTATACATAGCTTCGTCATCATCTTCCTTAAATAGCTCGCTATTCGCGTCAGATGATT
>OIXL01000089.1_pt1 | contig 51709 bp, 40 predicted proteins | sample 1587761 | NCBI WGS metagenome assembly OIXL01 (sample SAMN03283246) | human gut metagenome | biome: human-associated habitat; material: feces | host: Homo sapiens | place: Peru | collected 2012 | reverse complement strand
GGTCATTAAACTTTAACAAATCTCAGTCTCTTTTTCTATTTTTTAATTAACTCGTCCACAACTTTTGATTATAACTCTTATATTATAATGTCTATCTTCAAGGTAATCACATAAATCATAACCAGAAGGTCCTCTTGTAACTGAAAATCCACTTTGTTTAATAATATCTTCGCTTACTATAAGAAAATCCATTCTATCAAGTTTATCGGAAGTAATTGCTATAGCTAACATCGCTATCTCTATTTCTTGCAAATCTTGGATTTTCCACACCGATAAATCTCCATTAGTTATTCTAAATTCATTTAGAACATCGGCAATAATGGCTGAAACAGATCTTGCAGTTTGTATTTTTTCTAATGATTTTTTCTTATTTATTTTTCTAACATAATAAACCATTAATCATTACCATATTCACGTAAATTTTCAATTACTTTATTAATATAATCTTGAAGCCATTCTTCTTGACAATGAACCGACAATAAATCATTTATACCTTTCTTGGAATTCCATTTTTCATAAGTCTGAACGACCTTATCTCTTATAGTATAATTTGTATTGGATAATAAACTTAAACACATGAATGTACCTTGTGGTTCCATTTCATCATATGATTTCGTAGATAATAAAGTTAGAATTCCTTCAACAATATGTTCATTTGTTAAATTCTTTCTAAGAATATATTGAGCAGCTTCAATAATGAAAGGTAGATTATTCGAATTACAATCCGTTTCCATAAATTTTTCAATATTTGAAACAACTCCACTTTCATAATAATCAGAATTAATTATTTTTAATATCTTTTTTTCATAAGACTTAGCTTCAGATTTTATTAGTTTTGCAATATTATTTTTTTCAATTTTCTTTTGAGGTTTAATAACTTGAACAGGTTTTGAATTTGTTAAATTAGCATCTTGAAATTGAATAAGGGGATTAAATAATGGTAATTCATACAATTCCAAACTTGAAGATAGATTTTTTTTATATAATTCTTCACTTTTAACAGTATTAAAACTAAAATAGTTATAATCTTCAGTATCAAGTATCTTAAAATCTGCTATTCTATTGAGGCTTGCATTAGGATTTATGAAAGAGATATCTGATAAAAATGGTTCTTGGTATTTATTAATCATATTCGAATTTCTTTATATATTCCTGAATCTTTGTATTTGCTTCATTTGAAAATTTTTCTAAATCAGAAAAAGAAAATCTTTGTAATTGATTTTGTGGATCTGTATTAATATCAAATAAAACAACAAATTGATTTTTCTTCGGTAACCGTTCAATATTAACAATATGATTTGTTAATTCAGTTTTTGAGTCAAAATTCATATTAAATTGAGCATTATATCGTATTGACCATTCAAATGTATTATTTTCATGTTCAAAAAAGTTTTTAGGAGAAGAATACTTTGAAATAATTGTATTCATTTCTTGTACTGAGCTTTCATTAGAAAGAATATTGCAACTAGTAGCAATTCTAATTCCAGATTTAGAAGATAGAATATTATACAGTCTTCTTACATAGTCTAGAATATTATCAGAAAGTTTTTTTATATCAGTTTCTGCAATAGACATTGGATTCCAATTATAACAAATATCAATTCGATCAGGTAAAAAATTTATTGAATATAGCTGATCATTTGTTATTAATTGAAGTCTATTGTCATTTTTAATTGAATTTGTTCTTATATCAAATGCAGCTAAATTAATAACGCTAGGCAAAAAATTGGGAAATGATACTGTATAAGTATTTAATGTTGTAGTATTTGCCTTTATTTCTGTAAAATTTCCAAACAAACTGACTTGATAGTTTAAGATCTTTTCCATAAAGAATCTCCATTTATATAATATAAACAATTATCGGTAAAAAGTGTTACTTTCTTTCTACTTATTATCCTTTCAACTTCTTATATTGTTTCTTCCAGGCACGGGAAGGCTTTTTGCATACGTGGTCTTCACAAATGAAGGCACAAACTCCAGGGAGAGAATTATTGCCGCAGATATTTGGATTGTTCTGGCGGCATCCATAGGTTTGGGCTTCGGTGTCTTTTTCGTTTAGAGAGGCATCAAATGGTATTAACAGTTCTTTATTCATATTGTAATATCTTCAACATTTATGGTGCCAGACATTAATTCTGGCACCAGATTATCTCTTATTTCTGATAATCTTCTGTTTTCTACTCGATTGTTAATTATTGTATCAATAATCGGGGATAATGTCATCGTCAACTTTGAATAAGTTTTATCATCCTGAATAACAACCTCTGCTTTATCTAGTTCTTCTCTCTTTATATGTCCTTTTTACAATTTGAATTATGGTAATGTATTTTTATCTGAAACTGATTCAAAATGTTGTTTTCACTTGAATTTACAGATAGACTTTTACAAAGCCCATTTTTCCTACAGGATTTCATAATTCAGGTTTCTTTACAAATAAACTTGCAATACTATCTGGATTAAGTAATTTACTTGGGAAAATATTCTTTTTTGGTTGGTTGAATTCTCTAATAATCGGATAAAATCCAGGTTTAGGAATTTCTCTTTCATCTGAAAAATCATAGATTTCTTGTATACTATTGCAGAATCTTTCATCAACTGGAGCAACATCTATATTTTGTAAACAAATTATTTCTGCATTTTTAAGAAATTCATGATCACCTAGATATTCCTTTATATTTTGTTTTCCTTCTTCCGTAGCATACAAAAAAAGGATTTGTAGTTTTGGATTATTAGTTTCAATTATTTGTTTTAAAGAAATTTCCTCTGCTTCACAATAATACTTCTGAGTTTTTTTCTTTGAGTTTTCATCAGGATTGAACAAGAGATTCAGATAATCTTTTGTTGAACTTCCTGATTGTAAAGTATCAAAAACAAACACAATTTTTTTTATTTCTCTATCTTCTAAACAATATAATCCATCATTAATTTTAAGTTGATTTATATATAAACCTAAATCTCGCCTTGTCTTGTCTCTAATATAATCATTTATCTCGCTTAGTGTTCCACATTGACTTCTATCTTCTTTCGGTACATATAGAGTGCCTTCTTCATCGAAATAAAAAGAATTATTTTCTATGGCTTCAAAATATGAAACAATCTGATGTTTTTCAAGTGATTTATAAAATATATTCCATTTATTTTTATCAAATGAATTAAAAATTACATGATGTATAATTCTTAGAGTTGCAATAGTATTAAAATCACTATAATATCGCATTTGTTTTGGAATCAAAGCATCTTTTTGTAACTGCATTTTTTCACATATATTTTTTATTTCTAAATGTTTACAAAATGCAAAATCGTTTTTTGATTTTATATCTTTGTTCTTTTGATGTATATTAGATAATACTTTTAAGAATGTAGTTGCTTTATCATTTATATAATATTTTTTTCCCTTCTTAAATCCATAATATATTTGTTCATCACTGTTAGATATCGATTTTTCTAAAAATTTATTTTCTATTTTTTGTTTATTATAAAAGAATTCTATTTTATCATTTATATTCTTTTTCCCTTCAATTTCTATTACCTTAAAATCTTTTTCCTTTGTATCACATATTAAATTTAGTTTGCGTATAATAAAATCAACTGGGAACTTATACGGTAACCAATAAATGTCTTCGATTTTTTCATTTTTTATATCGTTTTTGCTGCTTATATAATTAATATCATTGAAATAAGTATCTGCAAGCTTTAGCAAAAACGAATCAACGCTATTTATGTTTTCTAACCAAAATGATATTAAAGCATCTTGATAAAAGGATGTTACAGAATTCATTTTAGAAATTATTCCCTTCAAAGATAAAGGTTGCAACAACATAAGTCTAAATAAACTGGCATACATAACATAATCAACATCATTTCCCCACAGTGTATTTAAGCCATAATTTTTAAATCCATATTTGAATATATTTTCCGGTGTTGCACCTTGATGATTGTTTCCCCAAACTATATTGCTATCTTTATTCGAATAATTGTTTATAAGGTTAATAGTATTATCAACTTTAATAAAACATTTATCATATAATACATTGTAATATTTTTTACAAAAAATCTTTTCAATAACCTGTAAGCGACTATCTAATGAACATTCAGGTTTAGTAAGAATATCATTCAATGAAATAAATTCTGCATTCTCTGGATAATCTTTCAATAAGTAATATGCTATTGTTTTCCCATTAATATTTGTTTCTTCAAGAAGTGTATCATTATCTATAAGATTATCAAAATATTCCTTATCTTCACTACGTATATATATTTTATGATTCTCTTTATCTACCAAGACTAAAATTCCATTATATTTTAAATTTTTTTTCCATGTAGTAATTAATTGATTTCCCTTAAATAATATTTTTAATCCTTCAAGATTGGAATCATTAACTATTTTATTTAATGTATCTATATTGCTTAAATCTTGTTCTAATTTAAACATTTCCATTGCTAGAATAAAAGTATTTATTATTTTTTCATCTAATCTTTCTAATTCACCATAAGAAGACATAACTTTTTTTAATAAGCTTCCAATTGGAAAATAATGTTTTTTGTGTTCATTTCGTAAAATAAAAATATATTTTATTTCTTCTAGTTCTCCACATATATCAGTGAAAAATTCAAAAACTTTATCAGAAACTTGTTCTTCACCATTAACCAAATCACGCAAAAAAAGTAAAATTCTTTCTTCTGTTGTAGAACTCTCGGCTGTTCTTATGTGTTCTGCAACTGCGTTAATATTACAAAAAGCATTCCATATTTTTTCAGCAATATTCTTAATGCCCTCTTCATTAAATTTACTTACAACGTGACAAAATAAACTTGAAATACAAGTAGGAGGAATTTCGTTTGAATTTACTTCTATTAGCGATTCTAAAATTTCTAATAATTTCTGCTCATTTGTTTCGCTACCAGGCAATGATAAATATTCATCATAACTAACAAGAACTTCTTTAGTAATTTTCATTTGTCTTATAAAGCTGCAATGCCTTTACGACAGAGCGCTCTTCCTCCGCAATTTCACTTAAATTAATTTTTTTTATAAAATCATTAAATAGTTTTAGAAATAAATCTCTATCAATTGATTTATTTTGAACAGCTAAATATAACTGACTAATACAATTCTTAAAATTTAGTGAAATATTATTTTGTTTAATTAATTCAAAACAATTTTCATTTAAGGATTCGATTAAATATTTTGAATTAGTGAAGATATAGTGATAGAATTTTGCAAAAACACTTCCACGACCTTGAGTTGCTTCAAATATAATTTTTTTGTATTTATGAAAATACCTATACCTGAAATACTCATTGGTAGAACTACTGAAAATAACTGATATAAAGTTTGTCACGGATTCATCATCAATATATTTATCAAAAACATGGCTTTTTTCTATATCACTTTTCTGAAGATTAAAATCAGAATTCCTAAATTCGTAATTAAACTTTCCATATCTAAGTATGTCTTTACGTTCATCTTCTGACAAATCTTTTATCTTTCCATAAAATTTTGTTTTTTCATCATTTGTTTGTAATCCATTTCTTTTTAATGTCTTACAAATATTTATAAAAAGATCTTCTCCATCAAAATCTGGTTTATAAAAAACTGTTATATCATCTACATATCTTAACAATACGTATTGATTATTATCATAAAATTTTTCCAATATTTTATTCATAAATAGTTCTGAAATAATCCTTGCATAAGCAGGTCCTTGAGGAACTCCTATTCTAGTTCCATTAATTTTCCTTGCAAGCATTTCATTATAATTAACTAAAAATGAAAAGATATTATTATCTTCCTCTGATAACTGCTCCTTAAAAAATGAATATACTGCAAGAAAATCAATATTATCATAAAATCTTTTTACATCAATTAAAAAAACACCCCAATCATCTAAAAAAGGAGTGTACATATATGGTTTTATTTTATTAATATATCTACTCCATGAAGAAAACCATGGATAAAAAATATCTGATTTTGATAAGAAAGCCGGATTATAACTAAAAGCCTTAGGTGCACTTGTATTTATTTTTTTAGCAAGTTGCAATGAAAGAGTCGTCGTAAGAACTCTTTCTAAAGGAGAAAGCACTATAAGTTTTCTAATTTTCTCATCATTTTCGATCCTTTCAAATGAATAAAATGAATGTTCTATTTCTTTTATATTTATTCCTTGCTTAATTTTTTTGATATTTGTTTCAATTAAAGAACATTCATAATTTGAAAAAGTAGTCATTTTGTTCCATAAAGGAATAACAATGTTTTCATCATTTTCAATTAAATACTTTATTTCTTTTTTTACAATATTATTTACAGAATTATACTCAGCTCTTTTCCAGGTTTGCTTTTCTAGTTCTCCTATAACAATTTTCTTATCTCTTGAGGAATTGAGTTTATCTACAAGATATTCCAAACCAGTTTTGCTTTTATCATAGTTTATTTCAATTACCAATCCATAACGTTGTTCCAAATAAGATAGAGTTGCTGGAAAGTATTTGTCTTTCCATTTTGCAATATTTTCATAGGTCTTTTGTTCATCATAATATTTACTTTCAGAAAAGATATTGTTTAACAATTCTCCTGAAATATCAATTGGTGAAAGAGTTCCTAATAATACATACCAATCTTCTGTTTTCGTTTTCCCATCTTTTAATCGATTGAAAATTTGTTTATATATTGATATTTCTCCTAAAATCTCTTTTATTTCTGATACTGTGACTTCAATATCATTTAGTATTTTATATCGCTTGTATTTTTGTTTAAATGGTTCATCATCAGAAATACATAATTTAAGTTTTTTACAAACTTCTTCAATATGATTAACTTTATAATTATTTAAGAAAATATATTGTTTTTCTAGGAAATCAGATTCATGTACAACACTTCTATCTAGAATTTTCTCAAAAATAAATGATTGTGCTCCAGATCGATGTACTGATAATGGAAACTTTACCTGTTTTCCTACTTTATTACCTGATGACGAATCCGTTGCAGGAAATTTATCAAGACCAAATTTTGATTCATCAAATGATAAATCTTTAACTAATTCTTGTATAATACTATATCCAATTTTTTTTGATATCTTCTCTTCAAAAATAATCCAAACATGGATTCCACGTCTTCCTGAAAACTCAGTGATATAAGATATACCTATTTCATCAAGTTTTTTTAAAACTGATGTTTTGATTAAATTATATAATTCATCTAAAGGAGGATTTGTTTTCTTTTTACAATCAAAATCCAAACATATCCATTTTATTAATCCTCCTGGATTTTGTTGATAACAACCGGCAGAACCTCTTCTTCTGAGCATCTCTGCAAGTAAATATTCATCATATTGAATATAACAAGTTGCATACCTACCATCTTTCTGTTGAATAGCAATTGCAGATGGATTAACAACGAGTAATTCATAAAGTCTCTGGGCAATCTTTTCTCTTATTAATTCATCATCCATTTTTTATTCCTTTCCATCACTCAATACAAAAGTCCTAAGTACAGAATCAATCTTCATTGAAAGCTTAAAGGCAGAAATTTGTTCCCCTTCAAGTTTTTCAATATAACCTTTTGCAATCTCACGATTTACTTTTTCTTTTAAGGTAGAGAATCGACCAAAGTCGTCGATATTTGCTTCTGTAATATCTAATTTCATAAAATCAAGCAGTTCTTGGTTCGGAACCCCAAACGAGTTTGCAAATTCTGTAATTCTTTTCGTTCGATCCGAAATCATATACTCTGTAATATAATCACGAAGTGTTTTTGTTGGATCAGCTTTTACATCTCCGCTTTGTACCTGATGAATAAATACATTTGCAAATTTTTGTTCTTCCTGGCTCAAGCTTCCAAAAGTTTTATGAAGTTCATTTAGGGCTTCCTGAATCTGCTCTTCTTTATCCGAATCTAAAACCTTAAGGAACTTTACAAACTTGCTGTTCATATAAGCAGTATCAATCATTCCAGTATTTATTTCTGTAATATAACCCTTTATATCATAAGGAACATCATCAGGACCTGTGCCGGAACCTGGAGTATGAGTCTTAGTCAAATCTTTATATCGCTGCAGCAATGCATTGTAATTTTGACTTGAAAGATTTGCTTCTGATGGAACTGGAACTACAACTCGTTCTTCAAAAATTGGAGTTCCTTCATCTGTCTTCTTTCCTGTATCAATTTCTTCTGTACGATGTGGAAGACATTTATCAAATTCAAATCCCTGGATCTTTGCAGCATCTAAATACTTATTGTATTCATTGAAAAGTTTAGCAAACTTTTGTTTGTCTTCTTTTGATTTTGGAAGGTTATCAAAGTTTTCTATTTTGTTGTCTTTAAAAATCTGAACAATAGAATAAGCAATACGGTTCATCTCTGCCACGTTCTTTTCAATCTTGTTTACAAAGATTCCAAAAGGCTTATCACCAGAATAAAGTTTAAATGCTGCCTCTATATATTTTCCCATAGAGTGTGGCTTTCGGTAATAACAGATTGTTCCATGTCTTTTGTCATTTCCAGAAAGTCTGTTTGTTCGAGAAAATGCCTGAATGATACCTTCGAAGTACATCACTTTATCCATGTATAAAGTATTCAGCCATTTTGAATCGAAGCCTGTAAGCATCTGGTCAACAACAATTAAAAGATTAAGCTGTTGTTCCGGTTTATTATTGATTCCTTTATATACATCTTTATGAGCCAGTCGCATTGAAAGATCTGTCTTAAAATCCGCATAAGTTGCAATCTTAAACTCCTTAGAATAAGTCTTGTTGTAATCTGTCAGAATCTCTTTTATACCATCAATCTTATCTATTGTTCCTGGTGCATTGTTATCACTTGGATCAAAGAGAGCAGTTATCTTTAATTGTGTATTTCTTGATTTAAAAACTCTATAATATTCTATTGCTTCTGGAATGGAACTTGTTGCAAAAATCGCATGATATTTATTGTTCTGACTCAGGACAGTCCAGTTTTCAAGAATATTATCCACTACCATTGAACGGTGTTCATCACAATCATACTGAGAGTTAGGAAGGTAGTCTTCTATGCCCTTGATGTAATTACCGTTATCATCTTCGAAACCAGCCATTGGAACCTGAGCTTTATCCATATATTTATTGAATACAGTTTTCTTGTTCTCATCGCTCATGGCATCCTGAACATCTTTTGCCTTTGCCTTTTCAAGTGCAATTACCTGACGTAAATCCTTGTCTTTGTAGGTGCAAACTTTTATCGGGTCGAATCCAAGAACATTACCGTCACGAATTCCGTCTGCAATTGAATAACGATGGATTTCGTTTCCAAACAAACTGGCAGTTGTACTCATCTTCTTTGAATTTTCATCATGTATTGGAGTTCCTGTAAAACCAAAGAAAATAGCTCTTGTGAATGTCTTCTTAATATCACGAAGCATGTTGCCAAAAGTTGAACGGTGACATTCATCAATAATAAAGACAGTTCTCTTAGAATTGATTTTCTCTAAATCCTTTTGGGTAACAGGTCCGTCTTCTGCAATATTACTTGCTTTCTGAATTGATGTTACGATTAAGACTTCATTTGTTTTGTCACTCTTTAATTTACTAACAAGTTGTCTTGTATTATCGGTTGCCTGAACTTCTGTTGTTTCATCTGCAAAATTCTGATATTGCAATAAACTCTGAGTACCGAGTTCAATACGGTCCATCAAGAATACAACTTTATCAGCAAGACCGGAGTCTGCAATAAGCTGTGCTGTCTTGTAAGAAGTCATTGTTTTTCCAGAACCCGTTGTATGCCATGTATATCCGCCAAGGATTCCTTTTGTAGAAACTTCATTGTTATCCCAATCATGTTTTGCAACAACATCGCTGATTCCGCTGGATGCATAATACTGATAGCTGCGCATAACTTTTAGAACACCATCTGTTTTATCTGCAACGGTATACCAGCCAATCATCTGATGGGCCATAGGAATATAAAGGAACTTTGATGCAATATCTTTCCAGTCATTTATTGGTTCGTTATTGAAATCAGCCCAGTGAAAAAAGAAATCTTCATTGAACTTTCCGTCAGGACCCGGATTTGCAAAATAAACTGTTTCTTCAGGATTCATTGCCACGAAAATCTGTACAAGTGAGAACAGCCCTGTAAAAACTCCTTCGTGTGCATATTTTTGAATCTGCATTGTGGCCTGACTTACAGGAATACCAGTCTTTTTTAATTCAATGTGAATTACAGGCATTCCGTTTATAAGCAACATTAAATCACCACGACGGTTAGGATATATGTCATCACGGCATTTGAATTTAGGTTGTTCAACAATTTGATAGCGGCTTTTTCCGGCTTTGATTTCAAGACGGTCATAAATTTTAAGGCTAACTTCTTTTCCTCTGTGAGCAACATCAGCAGAATCATTGTCGCGTTTGATGCTTACTGTTTTACCATTTATAAACTGATTCAAAGCTAGCGGTGTTCTGAGCTTTGTAATTTGATCAACAAGCTGCTGTATTTCATTAGGACTTAATGGGACGTCATTTAATTGATCAATACCAGAGTTATTCTTAAAAAGAATATCAGCCCAGTTATGAATCAAATCTTCTTCAGTTGGGTATTTAATTACTTCACGTTCCCAGCCTTTTTCAAAGAGAAGATTTATAAGTTCGCTTTCAAATTTAAGTTCATCGTCAAATGCCATATTAATCACCATTCCTTGTAATCTTAATTAATCCATTGTTTAATTCTGGATCGTCAGATATTCCAATTAATGAATAGACTGTCATATTAGAATTTATATCAATATAAAATTCTGGATTTATAGGAATTTTTACATCTATTTTGCTATGTTTTTCATCCTCATCTAGAATTCGTGATTTAATGTCAATGTTCAAATTCTTTACAAAAATACTGTCTTTTAATCGTTCTTGGACAATTATGAAATCTTTTAAATCTCTATCAGGCAGTAGAGTAATTTTGCGATTATTGTAAATTATTGATTTACCTTCATATTTAATATTCTTTAATGTATAGAAATATGAATGCAACTCTATTGGAATTAATAAAGTTATATTATTAGAATTGTCGACATCTTCCAGTAACTCATCTAAATTTTTAATAAACTTCTTTTCCGCTTCAACAATATATGCATGATAAAGAAAGCGTTCAATGATATTAAATTGATCCATTACGCCGAATATATCAAAACTAGTTTTTCCAAAAATATAATTTGCTGAATGGAAAAATGCAAAACCTGTAGGTATTCTAATAGGCATGAAAGATTTTTCGATTTTTTCTTCTGAGACTATTCCACAATAGTTAAAGTAGTCATAGAAAGAATCAATATCCTTGTTTATATAAAGGGGAAGCTTATTATCGATTTCTTCATCTACAAGCTTCTTCAACTCTAAATATTTAAACTTATTTATATCATCAACTTTTGTTTCTAATACTTCACAAATTAATTTCTTGCATTTGTTATCTAATTCATCTGTAATATCAACCATTTCATTTAAAGTATGCAAAAGAGATTCATAAATGTGAGATTCATTTTGGGGAAGTTGAATTTTTTCAAAAATTTCATTTAATGCTGATTTCTTATTTTCTTCTCCCTCAATGGAGAGTGCATAAATTAACATAAGTAAAAAATAATAATGAAAATCTTTTTTTACAAAATGTACACCTGTTAATGAAAGAGGCTCAGTATATATGAATGAATCATATGTTATCTTTATAGAATCTACCTCTTTGAGTAATACAGTTAGAAAGGCTTTATATTTAGAGGTAATTCTATCTTCCTGTATTAAGTTTGCTATATATGTTCCAATTACAATTAAATAAAAATTCTGAAGAGAAACAATACTTCTAAACTTTGGTTGATGTTTGATAAATTGTACTGTATACATATAATCTTGTAAGAAATTTCTAAAAGTCAAATAATTATAGTTATGCAATACAAATATAACTAACTGATATGCGTTATAAATATAATTCTGATATAATTGAATATAATTATCTGTTACCGATATTCCAGATTGATTAAAAATCATTATGCCAAAAGAAAGAGGCTCCACTCCTTTTAAAATGTCTGAATATTTTAATTTCCTGTCAAATTCAAATAACATTTTATATAGGTTAAACCAAATTTCATACAGACTTGCTGCTGTTGTAATTATTTTTTCTAAGTCTCTTTGAGTAGTTGAGTCATGATTTTTTAAAATTCTAATTAAATTTTTTTTTATAATTTCATCCATCTCAATTTTAATCAATGAAATCTTTATACTGTTTTGTATTTGTGATTTTAAATAAGTATCAGCATACCATGCAAAAATATCGATTGTATTAGAAGTGAAATCATAAAGGTATTGCTTATAGTCTTCACTATTAGGAAATTCTTCTTTAATTATATCATCTGCTTTGTCAAAAGCAATAATAGGACTTGTTTCTTCAAAGCAAGGAATTAAATAGCTTTTAAATAAGTTTAGAGCATATTGCCTTATATTAATTGATAAATTTGTATTATTCTTGTTTTTATAAAAGTTTTTTCTACCATTTGGAGGATTCTTTTTATTCTGTTTTATTTTTGAACAAATAGATTTAACAAAGATTTTAGTAGCTTTTTCTTCGTTTTCTAGACAATTCAATTCAAAAATACTGTATACTAACAAAATTATTACATAAAAGATACTTTCAAATAATGCCAATCTAAAAAATAAATTTTCATAGTTTAAAAATAAAATAAGAGTGTTAACAAATAGAGAAATTCCGATAGATCCATGTAAAATTCTAGAACAATTATTTAGAACGTATTTTTCATAATCCACAAAAGCCATTTTTTTAGGCTTAGTAAAAGAAAAAACGGTAAAATATAAGGTTATTGCTCCTATTACAATCGCAACATAACATGAATATAATGTCTCTATTGAAAAATATTGTTGATTTTCAGAATCATCCTTAATTCCTAGGCAAGAAAAAATAATTGATAACATCCAAAAAGTAAAGCAAAAAGCTAGAATAAGAATAAACCAATTTTTCTTTACATATTGTATTATTCGTTTTCTGTTACCAAAAATATAAATACACAAAGCAAAAGCAAAATCAATTATTATTGTATGTAATAAAACTTTTATAATACTTTGGAACATTTTAGCCTCACACAAACATCTTCTGCAAAAGTGATTTTTTTATATCCTTTAGCTTATCGATTTCTTTCTGCTGTACGCTGATGAGAGAATCGTATTTTGAGAAGAATTGTCCGATTTTTTGTTGTTCATCAAGTGACGATGGGCACATAACTGAATATTCTTTATATTCTTCAGCATTTACACCTGGCTGACCAGAACGCTGTGATGTTAGTTGAATATATTTATTATATGATTCAGTCAGTGTATTTTGAAAAATAAAAAGAGAATCATATTCTTGTTTAATATGAGCACGAATTAAGAATCCAGCAAAATAAACAATTCCATCTTGTTTATTATAAATATATGATTTTCCTACACTTGCTCCAGTTCTTGCAAAAACAATATCATTTTCTTTTAGAAGATAGTTTTCAGATTCTGACAAGATACAATCAGGTGATGAGACATCATCATATTTGAAATAACGATTTTCATCATCTATATCTGTTATTCGTAAATACTTATTTTTCCCATCAAAATCTGTTGCAGCTGCATTTAATCCATAATCAAATTTTTCTGCAATTTCTCCCAGTTTCTTTTCTTCCCAATCTCCGCTGAAGCCTGCAAACCGCATTTCTGGCACTTTCTGGCCTGCTTTTGGGAAGCATTTTTGCAGGAGGGATTTTTTTACGGCTTTGAGAGATTCCAACTTTTTTGTATTTGCCTGGATGAGAGAATCAACATGAGAAAGAAACGCCCCGATTTTTTGCTGCTCGATTTCAGACATTGGAGTGGCAAAAATTGTTTGAAAAAAATCATTTGGAGCAATGTTTAATAATCCATGGTTTCTTGCTCCTTCTGCAGCAATTTCTGAAACTTGTTTATACCACTTGTCTGTATCATAGTAAGAAAGCAAATAATCTGAATTGATGTTCTTTGGCTTAAAAACTATATACAAAGTCGAAAGAACACCTTTTTCATATCTATCAAGTCTTTTTATCGCACCCCACGGATAACCAGCAGAATAACTTTTATTGTATGCAAACTCTCCGTTTTTTACTAAAAAATAATTTCTGAGATTTGTTGTACTGGCAACTTGATTATTAAAAAAAGTAATCTGGTCAACAAGCCCATATTGAGCAGAGATTGTCAAAGGTAAAGTTGATTCAAGATTTTCATTTTTTCGAGTAACTCGGTCAGAAACTTCTCCCAGTTTCTTTACTTCCCAATCATCATCAAATCCAGAGAATCTTAACTGCGGAACATTTTTTGTTTCTTTCATGCCAAAATCCCCTTAAGATTCTCAAGACCTTTCAGGTCAAAGTCATTTCCCGTGAGTTCGTCCATAAGTTCAAATAGTTCTATCTGAGTCTGTTTTATTTCGTTTCCAATTGAAGAAAGTGTTTCAGAATATTTTTCAGTCATTTTGGTAAGTGAACTTATAAAATCTTCTACAACTTTGCCAGGCATTTCATTCAGAGAAGTGCACAGCGGCAAAATCCATTTTTCTTCGAAAAGTGCATTTATTTCAGAATCCGTAAGACCTTCAATCTTCTTGATAGTTTTTTCTTCCAGCTCTTTTGTAAGTTTTGAAATTTCTTTTCTGATGGCCTTTGCATCGTCATTCAGTTTTTTCTGCTGCTTTTTCTGTTCATCAGTAAGCTCTATTTCTTCTTCACCTTCTTCGGTTTCTGGAATCAGTTCTGCAAGTGCGGAAGTTTTTGCTTCAAGTTTTCTATTCTGCTCTTCAATGTTTTCAAGTTCAGAGGCAAAATACATTTTCTGCACAAGCGCAAAATCCATAATCCTGCCTTTCCAACCATCCTGAACTTCGTCTTTTCCTTTCATCACAAGATTAGGCTCAACTTTGCGGCAGGCTTCAATTCCTTCTGTTGAAATGATTTCCAAATCAATTGCAATTTTCTGCCATTCATCATCAAGGCTCTGGTATGCTTCGTATTTATCTACAAGAGATACATTTTGAAGACGGTCAAAAATCTGCTGTGCGATAAGGTCTTCTTCTTTGTTGACGTTAAGAGATTTAAGGTTATTTATGAGTTCAGACTTCAAGAAAGCTTTTAGAGTTTCAAAGGATTTTTTATAGTCTTCTTCAAAATTCTTTACATCTTTGTTGGCGAGCACAAGTTCTTTTATCTGTTCAGTCTTCAATTCATAATAAGAATCATTTACTTTGTTAAAAAGTTCATTTTTCAAAATTGGAAATGCTTTCCAGTAAGGCTCAAACTTTTCAACTTCTGGTACCGGGATTCCTCCAGAAACTGTTGCAAAAATATCATAGTATTCTGTATCTTCGCTAGAATCTACATAGCGGGGAATATTCAGGTTGTAATCGTTATTTCGGATTTTTTCCTTGCTGACTACACGACTAAACTTTTCTACGCTCTTTCTTTCTGTAACGACATCAATAATTCTTTTAATGTCGCTTGCAAGAAGTTTGTTCTGTTTACCTGATTTTGAAAAATGCTTTGATGCATCTATAATTAAAACATCATTGTTATCACGATTCTGTTTTAAAACCATAATGATTGTTGGGATGCCTGTTCCAAAGAAAATATTTGCAGGAAGTCCGATGATTGCATCAATCTTGTTATTCTCTATAAGGTTCTTACGGATTTCGTATTCATCTTCGCCCTTTGCTCCGTCTTTTCCAGCCTTACCACGGAACAATACTCCATGCGGTAAAACAATAGTCATAATTCCGCTCGGCTTAATGTGGTACAAATCGTGCAGCAAGAAAGCATAATCAGCTTTGCTTGCAGGTGCAAGACCATATTCATAACGAGGCTGAATTCCTTTGTTTGTCGGGTCCCAGTGCTGAGAATACGGCGGATTTGAAACTACAGCATCCACATACAAAGGGTCGTAGGTACTTTCCGGATCTGATTCATCAAAAAACGGCCAGTCCTGTTCAAGTGTGTCTCCGTTTCTAGTTACGATGTTGCTTGGGTTAATACCACGCATTACAAGATTCATACGGGTAAGATTGTATGTAGATTCTATAAGTTCCTGAGCGTAATATTTGATATTGTCTTCTTTGTTGATATGCTTTGAAAGAGCTTTACCAATTGTAATAAGAAGAGAACCTGAACCTGAAGTCGGGTCATAAATTTCAAAAGTTTCCTGCTTATGGTCTTTAATATGATTTGCAACAATTTCTGCCATCAAAACAGACACTTCGTGAGGCGTGTAAAACTCTCCGGCTTTCTTTCCGGCATTTGCCGCAAACATGGAAATCAAATATTCATAAATGAATCCAAGAACATCGTAGTCCTGCTTTCCATCCATTGGAATATCTTTGATAAGATTAAGAAGGTCACTCACAGCCTTTGTCTGACTTCCGGCACTGTCACCAAGTTTTGAAAGACCAGTGTCGAGGGTACGGAAAATGTTTGTAAAAACTTTCTTATGGTTCGGATTAGATGAAATAAGTCGGCTGAATGCAGAAAGAGCGTCACGGACATTCTTGATGTTGAAGTCTTTTCCTTTTGAAATCCAGGTTGTAAAAAGATTTTCGTAGGCGATAAAGTAACCCAAGTTATCCTGAATATTTTTTACTACTTCTTTGTCATTTTCGTTTATTTCTTTGAGTTCTGAATCGGTTATACCCTGTGATTTAAGATAAGCAATTTCTTTGTCTGAAAGGAATTTGTAGAAAATAAAACCAAGAATATAATCCTTATATTCGTTGGCCTCAATTTTGGAACGCATTTTGTTTGCACTTTCCCAGATTTTAGATGCAAGCTGCTGTTTGTTCATTTTTTTTATCCTTTTCTACTTTAACTCTTCAATCTCTGTCTTAATACGAAGCACAATCTTATTTTTCTGCATAAACTGCTGCTGAGCAATTTTATGAATTGATGGGACGAATGGTCTTCTGGAATTGCAAAGATAAGCTCTTTTGTTTTCGTATTTATTCAACTCTTTACCAAAAAAGCTTATTGTGTTTGTAAGCTGTTCCATTCCATGATTAAGCCAGTCGTTACCTTTTTTATCAGCTTTCAATTCAATAAAGCAAGCTGTTTTTGGAGTATATAGCATAGCATCACAGGAACTTGCAGTTTCATCTTTACCATTGTTTTTTACTGTTAGGGGAATATTATTATCTACTGCAATAAAGGAATAATCAGTTCGGTTATTACATTCTACTGTTGCATTCCATTTATCTGTAGTTTTGTCATAACTTACAAAAACTGGCTTTTTTCCTTCTTTATCGTCTGGATCAACAAGTCCAAATTCTTTTACTTTGTTTACTGTTGTGGCATAGTCGTAAAAATTTACTTGCAAAACTTAGCCTCCAGTTCAAGAAGATCTGAGAAACTGTCGTTCTGTTCTTCCAATGCCTTGTTAAGTTCGTTGTCATCAGAAGGAAGATTTTCATAAGGCTCAAGAAGTTTGATAGAACCATCTGATTTTGTTTCGTAAATATGAATCATTTTTCCTGGTACGGCTGCCTTTGCTGGAATGATCTTTTCTATTTCTTTTTCTGGGACACCTTTTGCGAGTAATTCTGCAGCTTTTGCGCTCTGTGTAAGGTAAGCAAGAATATAAGGACTGTGAGTTGTGATAAGGAGTTTGTTTTCTGTGCTGTTATTTTTGCATTGAAGCAGTTCGTACAGCACCTTGTTCTGAGACTGAGGATATAAATTCTGTTCTGGTTCTTCTACAATATTAATAAAACAAGTATTGAAGAAATAATGAAGAAGTTTTTCTATTTCTTGTGCAATACTTTCATTCAAAGTTTTTCCATAAATAAGCTGGTCAAAGCTGGAAAGCAGAAGCTGATTCTTTTCTTCGTCTTTTGAATCTCTTTTAATCCATTCCTTTATTTGCTTTCGTTCATTTGCACTGAGTTTTTGAATATTGTTCAAGAAATTGGATGCAACGTCTTCTGTAATATATTTAGACACAATAGAAAGTGGGGTAACAGACTGTATACCGCTGGATGCGCTGTAAATAGAAATGCTTTTATTGTTCTCTGTTACAACTTTCATTGTAAGGCTATTCTTGTCATAAATCAGTTTTACATTAGAAATTGGTAAATCAAATTCTCCAGTTTTTGATGCCTTTTTTGCCTTCTCATATTCATCCATCAATATAGAAAGCATTGATGGGAGGTTTTTTATATTTTCTGCATCCTCAATAGAAGTTAAAAGATTACGTTCTGCCGGAACATACATAATCTTTGGACGTTTATACTGTGTAATTTTGTTATCTAAATCTTTAGTTTTAGAAGAGAAGGCTCCATTATGATAAATAAATTCGCAGGTAGTTCCAATATAATGAATTTCAGTTTTATCATTGAAATATTCATCAATACGGTGTGGCTTACAAAGAGAAACTAAATCGTCAATGTTTTCATTGTTCATTCCAAGTCTAGATTTTACATTTGCCTTTTCAAGCCATGAAAAAATGGAATATAACTTAGCAATTGTACTCTTACCAGTCGCCTGATTTCCGCAGATAACTGTTACAGGAGAAATCTCTAAAAAGCCGTCGTTTTCTGAAAATCCCTTCTGAATCGGACCAAAGTTTCTAATCTTTAATTTTGCCATTATCTAAAACCTTCTAAAATATTCTATCACATAATCGTGTCATTCAGTGACACTGCAGTTATTTTTCTTCAAACGTAACAATATCTCCAATGTCACATTTAAGGGCCTTACAAATCTTATGCAGGCTTTCCATAGAGACATATTCACCTTTGTTCATTTTGGCCAGAACATTTGTGGAAATCCCGGCCAGAGGAATTAAATCTGATTTATTTTTAATTCCTTTCTCAATAAGCAGAATCCATAATTTTCTATAGTCTGTATTCATATAGTATGATTATAACACATATTTTTGTTTTAGCGCAGAAAATCTCACGATTTCTCAAGAAAATCAATTATTCAAATAATACATCTCCAGACCCATGAAATCCCCAAAACGTCCATCTTGTAATGCATAAATCGAACCAGGTGTTATATGACCAAGAAGATCCGCTGCGCCTCCATTTAATGCACTACATAAAAGAGTTGTGAAAACTCCATGCCCCGCAATTTCTAAAGCAGTTTCTTCAGGTCTTGTTGCAGAAAGAATAGTGAGACCTTTTGAAAGAACAGCATTCATACCATCAAATGGATTATCTCCCATTCCTCCAGAGAAACAACTATCCAAAATAACAATTTTATTCTTACATTTTGATTTCTGTATAGTTTCAAGTATTTCAGAAAGACGAATATTATCCGTTTCTCCATATTCGTTTGGGACACAAATATATTCTACTTCGCCTTTTCTTGAACCATGTCCAGAAAATAAAAAAGAGCAATATCATCATCATTTGCAAAAAGAGATGAAATTCCTGTTTCAAGTTTTTTTCTAGACTTAAGATTCGGCAGTTGAAGCACATCAAAATTCTTTGTTCCATCTGCATTTCTTTCCAACAATGATGCTACTTCTTTTGCATCATTAACACATCCGCATAACGGATTATCAGGGTATTCATCAATACCTAAAACAAGGGCCATTTTCCCCATGTTGCCTCCTCGCAGAGACCAATTGAGCTTCCTTCCGGATTGTGATAACCTACTAGTACGATTTTATTAGGTGGCTACCCTGTTCAGGGATCTGCTTAATTTAGATTTTTGCACAGGTTGCCGCCTGTGCATTTTTTTCCTTCAACGAAGTACTAATAATATAAATATACAAAAATTATTTTCAATCGGCAATAAAAAATTGAAAATTCATTAAATATTTGCATTTTTTTTGCAAAAATACTAGCAATTATTGATTATTATGCCGATATTCTATTATAATAGAATGACCTTTATAAAGGAGATGCTGTATGATTTTAGAGTTCACAGTAAAGAATACGTTATCAATAAAGGATGAACAGCTAATTAGTTTTGAAGCAGCAGAAAGTGTTCATGAAGATGATGAATTACATTGTATTGAGTACGGTGGTAAAAAATTCCTAAAATTGGCTTGTATATATGGCGCAAATGCTTCTGGAAAAACAAAGATTGCAGAAGCGTTCGCTTTTTATGTTCACTTTTTTATAAAATCATTTCATTCTTTACAACCAACAGAAAAAATACACTTCTTCCCATTTTTGTTTGATTCAAAAACTGCTTCTGAACCAGGAGAATTTAGCATTGTTTTCTATGCGAAAGATTTTGATTCTGAAAATGAAATACGTTATGAATATTTCATAAAATTGAATAAAGAACGTGTTTTAGAAGAATCTTTATACTATTCTCCAAAAGGTCAAAGAAAACTGATTTTTGAACGAAAAGATGCAATTAAGTGGGGAACCTGCGTAACTGGCGCAAAAAAGGTTATTGCTGACCTAACTAGAGACAATTGTTCAGTAGTTTCTGCAGGTGCTCAGGCAAAACATCCAATCTTCCTTTATATCTATGATCACTTTAATGAACGATTTAAAGGAATGATTGATAGTTCCGATAATACACTCTCTGGCTATGTAGCAAAGAGAATGGAAGAGGATGAAGATTTCAAAAAGAAAGTAACTCAACTTCTTGCTTTTTCTGATGTAGGAAATATTACGGATATTACAATTAAGAAGCAGGAATTACCGGAAGAATTTTTAAAATCTATACCAGAAGAAGTAAGAAATGAGTTTATAAAAAGAGGAGAAACTCCAGTAATTAGAAATGTAAGTCTTATTCATCATTACGGAAATGATATCGAACTTCCACTTGCGATGGAGTCTGCTGGAACACAGAAAATTATGGAACTTGCAGCTCCTTTAATTGACATAACACAAGAACCTTCTCTTTGTCTTATTGATGAACTTGAATCGTCTTTACATCAGGAATTACTCGAAATGTTTATTCAACTTTTTCTTGAATCTTCTACAGATTCTCAGATTCTTTTTACAAGTCACAATCAAGAATTACTGGATTCTGGATTCTTAAGAGATGATGAAATTTGGTTTTGTAACAAAGATTCTAATGGTGGTAGTAAATATAATTCTATTGCTGATTACACTGGTATCAGAAAAGAAACATCAAGAAAGAAGTTGTATCAAGCTGATAAATTTGGCGCTTTGCCAAATGTGGATATGAACCGATTGAGGGAGTTATTCTGTGCCAAGAAAAACAGGTAAATTAAAAGGAAATAAAACCTTTCTACTGGTTGTTGAAGGTCCTACTGAAAAAATATATTTCTCTGATGTAAAAACAAATGGGCATATACCTGGAGTTACAGTTACTCCAAAAATTGCTAAACATAGTGATTTGAATACTATTCTCAAAACAGCAATTACAGAGTTTGAAAGTGGTGTATACGACTCTGTATGGTGTGTTTTTGATAGAGATACCATTGTTGAAAATGGTATGTCTGAAGAACTTAAAAATCAATATGGAAAAGCATTGAAGCTAGGAATTCATTTTGCCGATTCTATGCCAGCTTTTGAAGTATGGTTTTTACTTCATTTCGCTATGCCTGCACAGTTTTATTCTTCTCAAGACGTTGTTATAAAGGAATTACGAAAACATCTTCCTGATTATGAAAAAGACCAAAAGTGGCTTTCGTCTGCAAGTCTTTATACTACCCTAAAACCTTTTTTTTGCACTGCAATGAAAAAAGCCTCTGAATTGGATAAGAAGAAAGCATTTACAGGAAATGACAATGCAACTATCAGCCATGTTTACAAGTTATTTGAAGAATTATTAGCAGAAAAGAAATAGTAAGTATTCTCAGATTTATTCTTCTGATAGGTTAGATTAATCTTTTATTTGCGAAATCAAAAAATCCCCTTTAAAACCTAAATTTGTGCTATAATATTCGTATCCGTCAATTCTAGCCTAAATTATTCTACCCATTCACCGCGCATTTTAAAAGGGGTAATCTCAATGTTCCAGGGAAGCAGTTTTTTCCAGTTTTCGGCGGTTTGGGAGTAAGGAGCCTTTTCAAAAAGGCAGCGAAGATAATCTTCCGGATTTTTACTGTTGGCTTTTGCGGTTTCAATCAGTGTAAACATGAGGCATGTACTTCTGGCACCGGTTCCGCTGCCAGAAAATAAAAAGTTTTTTCTGGCCATTACAAATGGTTTAACCGCGCGTTCTGCAGCATTTGTATCCGGGTCTTGAAATTGAAGACACTCCTAAACCCAGGGAAGAAAGTGGAAAAACGCTGGAGGAATTTCAGAAAGAAAAGGATCTCCAGCGCAATCGGGTTTATACACTTCTTTCTGCGCTGACCGAAAAGAACATCGATGTCCTTGAAGAAATCTCCAAGTGGGATGAACAGCTGAATCCGATAGTCGATATGTTTGTTGCTGCTTTTGCAAACTCAAACAAGGTAATCAAAGATGGATATTACAATCAGATTAAGCAGTATGACCATACGTTGAACGGATATACAAAAGAGACAATGAATGGCAAAAAGCGATTCTTTGGGGCTGCCGAGATAAGCCAGATGTTTGAAAGTGCAACACCAGAGCTGCTTCGTAAGATTGCAGGTGTTATCGCAGATTATGGTTCCAAAGATGTGCAGGAATGGATGCAGAAAAGCCCATGGTACAGGGAGTTTGAGCTGGGACGGGAGGCGGAAAGAAAGCTGAAGAGGGAACGGGAATGGGAGAGGTAACTAGTTTTGAAAAAATCTATAATAGTGACCTTCTTTGTCACTGTCATCTGTTATAATCTCTATAAAACTATAGAAAATCTTGCTATAATACACTTTAACAAAGTTAGGAGTTCTAAAAAATGATTACTGGCGAAATAAAAAACAAAATAGATTCAATCTGGGACGACTTTTTCAGTGCAGGTATGAGCGAATATCTTACTGTCATCGAACAGTTTTCATACCTTATGTTCATCCACTCTCTTGATGAAGTTGAAAATGAAACTGAACAGTACGAAAAAATGTCAGGTGAAAAGAAGGAACATATTTTCCCTGGAGATAAACAGAAATACCGTTGGCACATTTTTAAGACATTCGAAGAAAACGAACTCTTTACTTTGATGAACAAAGAGATTTTCCCATTCATCAAAAAAATCAACGCAAACGAAGAAAGTGCTTTTGCCCGCTACATGAAGGATGCCACTTTCTCTATTCCAAGCCCGCAGACCTTAAAAGCCGTAATCACAAAGCTTGATGAACTTTTTGAAAATCCAGAAGTTCAGACCCGCGACATGCTTGGTGATATTTACGAATATGTCTTGAGCAAAATGAATTCCAGCGGACAGGTAGGAATGTTCCGCACACCAAAGCAGATTCGCGATATGATGGTTCAGCTTATCCGCCCTCAACCAATGGATACAATCTGTGACCCGGCATGTGGTACAGCAGGATTCCTTATTTCAAGCGCTGAATTTATCCGTGATACTTACGGAAACAAAATGGGTGACAAGGAATGGGAGCATTATTCAAAAGGACTTCTTACTGGTTTTGACACAGGAAGTACAATGCTCAAAATCTCCGCAATGAACCTGCTTCTTCACTCAATCCATGAGCCGCACATTGCATATCAGGACAGCGTTAGTAAAAATAACGAAATTGAAGGTGAATTCGATATTATTCTTGCAAATCCGCCGTTCACAGGAAGCGTAAATAAATCAACAATCGCAGAAAGTCTTACAAACGTTTGTTCTACAACCAAAACCGAGCTTCTTTTTGTTGCTCTCTTCATCCGTATGCTCAAAAAAGGTGGACGATGTGCCTGTATTGTTCCTGATGGAGTTTTATTCGGTTCATCTAATGCACATAAAGCACTTAGAAAAGAACTTGTAGAAAATCATCAACTTCAGGCTGTAATCAGTATGCCAAGCGGCGTTTTCAAACCTTATGCTGGAGTTAGTACAGGTATTCTTGTTTTTACAAAAACAGGTGCAGGTGGAACAGAAAATGTCTGGTTCTATGATATGAAAGCAGACGGATATTCGCTTGATGATAAACGCCAGCCAATTGAAGCAAATGACATTCCAGATATCATCAAACGCTTCCACAATCTTGAAGCAGAAAAAGACCGCAAACGTACCGAGCAGTCTTTCTTTGTTCCAAAGTCCGAAATTGTCGCAAACAACTATGACTTGAGTATCAACAAGTATAAAGAAGTTGTTTACGAAAAGGTTGAATATCCTGCTCCAAAAGTTCTTATTGGTGAAATTAAGGATTTGCAGAAAGAAATTTCCAGTGACTTAATTGAACTGGAGAAAATGTTAAATGCGAGTTTGTAAGGGCACGAAGTGACCTTCGAACTCGGTAAGTTCGCAAAGCGAACGACATGCTCGGAGAATAATTAATGGAAAGTCAGAACATAGAATATAAAAAAACATGGCGAGATGAATACCTAAACCTAAATAGAAAAGAAACGTTCTTCTTTCCTCGTGCAGCATTTCGAGAGCTGCTTTTAAATGCAGTAATTCATAAGGACTATCTTTCTACCACTTCAATTCAGATTCGCATTTACAAAGATAAAATCCGTCTCTGGAATGATGGAGCACTTCCAAAGGAAGTTCCGGTTGAAGATTTGTATAAAGAACATGTTTCAAAACCATGCAATCCTAACCTTGCAAATGTATTCTTTAAGTGCGGTATGATTGAAAGCTGGGCCCGCGGTTTTAGTAAGATTACACGATACTGTGAAGAAGAAAACGCAAAACTACCAGAAATTGACCTTTCTCTTGGTGGTGTTACAGCCCGTTGTTTTGCTTCTGATAAATATCTGGCTCTTATGAACGAACATCAAGAGACAGAAAATGTCCCTTTAAATGTCCCTTTGAATGTCCCTTTAACCGAGCGCCAGAAAACAATCTTTGAAATGATTGCAAAGGATAACACACTTACAGCTGCAATTATTGCAGATAAACTTGGAAAGAATGAAAAAACAATCAAGCGTGATATAGACGAATTGAAAAAACAAAATCTTTTAAAGCATTCTGATTCTAGAAACAACGGTTATTGGATAATTTTGTCAGGAGCTGAAAAATGAGTGAGTGGAAGACAGTAAAAATTGGGGAAATATGTGAACAAATAAACGGAGTTTCATATAAACCAGCTGATGTTTATGATTCATTAACAGAGAAAGCAACAATATTATTAAGGGCAAATAATATTTTTGAAGACAAGTTGAATTATGATGAATTAGTTTTTGTTGATAAAAAAAGAATCTCTGAAAATCAGTATATGAAAAAAGGAGATATTTTAATTTGTGCTTCTAGTGGAAGTAAACATCTAGTTGGTAAAGCTGCCTGCTTAACAGAAGATAAAGACTTAACTTTTGGTGCCTTTTGTAAAGTACTTCGTCCAAAAACTGTAAATCCTGAATATATAAAACATTATTTCTTTTCACCATCTTACCGTACTGAAATATCAAGATTGTCTGAAGGTGCAAATATTAACAATATAAAAGCAGCGGATTTAGATAATTTAAAAATACCATTACCTTCTGAAAGTATTCAGAATAAAATAGCAAAACGATTAGATAAATGCGTTAAAATAATTAACAATCAAAGAAAAGCACTTGAAAAATATGATATATTAATCAAATCCCGATTTATCGAGATGTTTGGAGATAATCCAATTGAAAACGGAAAATGGAAAGTTGAAAAACTAGGTAATCTTGGTTTATGTAAAAATGGAATGAACTTCAGTTATGAAGACAATGGTTTTGAAATAAATTGCCTTGGTGTCGGAGATTTTAAGGATAATGCTGTAATTTCAAATTGTGAAAAGCTTCCAGTTATCTCACTAAATGAGAAACCTTCGGAAGAATACTTATTAAAAGACAATGATATAGTTTTTGTTCGTTCAAATGGAAATAAAGAACTTGTTGGAAGAAGTGTTCTTGTACATCCTCGTGTATTAACAACTTTTAGTGGATTCTGTATTCGGTTCAGACTTTCAACAGATTCAATTAATCATTTATTTTTACTTCAATTTCTAAAAATGCCAAACACAAGAAAAAATATGGCTGGACGAGGTGCTAATATTCAGAATCTAAATCAACAGATTTTATCAAATCTAGATATACCAGTCCCTCCAATCGAACTACAAAACGACTTCGCCGCCTTCGTCCAACAAATCGACAAATCAAAATTTGAAATAGCAAATAGCCTAAAAAGGTTGTATAATAAAGGGATGTTATCTTAAAAAAAGGGAAACAGTTTATGGCGAACTTTGATTTCTTAACTTATGATACGAACTATTCCGCCTTTAGCCAGATGGCTATTCAGGCAGAACTTCAATATAACAAAAATACTGTGTTTTCAGCTTTTGCAGCAAGAAAATCGCTGGAGCAGGCTGTAAAATGGATGTATTCAGTTGATCCTGACCTACATAAACCTTATGACGATTCTATTCAAGTTCTTGTTCATGAATCAAGTTTTGTAAATGCTGTTCCCTCTAATATTCGCCATGACATTCAACTGGTAATTAAAGTTGGTAATAGCGGCGTACATGATACTCTTTCTGTAGAAAAGAAATATGTTCTTCTTTCTCTTAAGGCTCTTTTTAATTTTTTGAACTGGCTAGATTACACTTATGGAGCCGATTATAAACAACGTACTTTTAGTGAAGATGCAATTCCCAAAAACAAAGTTGTTGTTGCAGTAAAAAAGCCTTCTCAAGATGAGCTTCAGAAATACAAAAACGAAATCGATTCAAAAGATAATACAATAGAAGAATTGAAAAAGCAGCTTGCCCAAGCACTTGCCTCAATTCAAAATAATAAGATCCATCCTTCTAATAAACCAGACCTGAAAGTTGAAGATTTAAGTGAATTCCAGACAAGAAAGATGTTTATTGACGAAGATCTTAAAACTCTTGGCTGGAGAATTGATCAGGTTCAGGTTGTCGAAGAATATAAAGTTGATGATATGGAAGGTATACCTGGCAAAACAGGTTATATAGACTATGTTTTGTTTGGAAAAGATGGGTCTCCACTTGCTGTTGTTGAAGCAAAGAAAACTACAAAAGATCCGAATGTAGGTAAACAGCAGGCTGTCTTATATGCAGATTGTCTTGAACGAAAGTTTAATCGACGTCCATTTATCTTCTATACTAATGGCTTTGAAACCTTCTTTTGGGATGACAGTCAGTATGCACCTCGTTCTGTAAGCACGATCTTTGCAATGGCTGATTTACAGAAACTTATGGACCGCCGTAATCTTCTTTGTGATTTGAACAGTGTAAAAATCAATACAGAAATTTCTGGCCGTCCATATCAGATGAAGGCTATCCGCTCAATCTGTGCTGAGATGGAAAAGAAAATCCGTAAGTTTCTGCTTGTTATGGCAACTGGAACCGGAAAGACTAGAACTGCAATCAGTATTGTAGATGTATTGAGTCGAGCTCATTATGTTTCAAATGTGCTGTTCCTTGCAGATCGAATTCAGCTTGTTGAACAGGCATATGACGCTTTCCGTGAAAATTGCCCGGATGTAACTGTATGCAATCTGCTTGATGCAAAAGACAAAGCTGAAAACAAGGGTGCACGAATCGTATTCAGTACATATCCAACTATCTTAAATGCTATTGATACAGAGAAAAATAAAGACGGCAACCGTACTTTTACTCCGGCTCATTTTGATTTGATTATAATTGATGAAGCACATCGTTCCATATTTAAGAAATACCGGGCTATCTTTGAATATTTCGATGCATATCTTGTAGGACTCACAGCTACACCTCGCCGCGATGTTGATAAATCAACTTTTGAATTCTTTGAGCTGCAGGATGATGTTCCAACTGATGTTTATGAATATGAAACTGCCGTTGCAGCAGGCTTCTTGGTTCCGTATCATACAATCGAAAAAACGTCTACATTCCTTGATGAAGGAATCAATAAAGATAATCTTAGCGAAGAAGATTTGGAGAAGGTCCGCCGACAGGAAGAAGAAAGCGAAGAACCTTTTGAGGAGATTCCTCCAAAGGCAATTAACGAATATGTATTCAATGAAGATACAACTCGCCAGGTTCTTGAAGACTTAATGACAAAAGGAATTAAAACTGGTGGCGGTGATAAACTCGGAAAAACAATCATCTTTGCCTACAACAAAAATCATGCTCAGCACATTGTAGATACTTTTGATAAGTTCTGGCCGCAGTATACAGGCAAAATGTGTCAGAGAATTGTCTGTGATGATGCAAAAGTAAAATCAACAATCAAGGAATTCAAGAAATCAGATTCACAATTACAAATTGCAGTAAGTGTTGATATGCTTGATACCGGCGTTGATATTCCAGAAGTTGTAAATCTTGTTTTCTATAAAAAGATTCGAAGTAAAATTAAGTTCTGGCAGATGATTGGCCGTGGAACCCGACTTGCTCCAAATCTTGTCTGCACTGATGAAACTGGTTCTTATGTTGGTAAGAAATATTTCTATATTTTTGATTACCTTAGGAATTTTGAATTCTTCCGTGAGGAAAAGAACGGCATCGAAGGTGCTTCTGGAAAATCTGTAAGCGAAAGAATTTTTGCTCATAAATGCTCAGTAATAAAACTGTTGCAGGATTCGGCATGGGCAGATCAGAAATTTCTGGATTACCGTGACCAGCTTGTAAGCGAAGTTCATGCACAAGTTTCTGCTTTAAACACAAAGCTTACGCCAGTGCATCTTGTACTAAAACATGTTTTGAAGTTTCAAAATGAAAAAAGCTTTGAATGTCTTACCGATGAAGATGTAATGAATCTTACAAAGTACATTGCTCCACTTGTTTTCAACGGAGAACTAGACCAGTATGCAAAAGGATTTGATAATTTCTGTTACGGAATAATGGAATTACAGTTGTCAGAGCAACCTATAAATCTTTACCGCTCAAAGATTAAAGCCGTTGCTGAGAAGCTTTTAAAGAAGACATCCATTAAAGTGGTTCAAGATAATCTTCCGAGATTACAGCTCTTATCTGTAAATTCATATTATGATAGCTTGAATGTTCTTGATTATGAAGAAATCCGCAAGGAAATAAGAGAACTTGCACAGTTTACTGTTGAAAATGGACACGAACCTCTTTTTATAGATTTTGATGATAAAGTAAAAACTGTTGATGTGCCGAGCGGAACTGCAAATCCAACTTCTGCAGACAACTTTGAAGAATATAAAAAGAAAGTTGATGCATATCTTTCTGAACATATGAAGGATGAAGCAATTAATAAGCTTCGAACAAATCAGCCTCTTACAAAAGACAACTTTGAAAGCCTTAATCATATTTTCAAAGAAGAACTTGGCGACGAAAAAATGTTCAACGAACTAAGTGAAGGCCGCAGTCTGGGAATCTTCATTAGATGGGCTACAAAGATGGATAAAGACGCCATAAATAATTATTTTGCAGAATTCATCAACAACACAAATATGAACAGCATGCAGATTGAGTTTGTTCAGCGCCTGATTAACATCATAGTTGAACAAGGCGAAATTAATATGGATGCGCTCATGAAAGGCCGTGCCCCATTCGACCGTCCGAAGTTCTTCACACTCTTTGGAAAAGAAGCTCAGAACAGGATTTTTGATGTTGTACGGAATATCAATATGAATGCTCGGGATGTGGCATAATTTAGCCTGAGAATATTATAAATACTGACTTAACTCATCAAATAAAGGTCGAAAATTTGAATAGTCAATGCTATCCTGCTTTTTTTTTATGATATTAGTTGCAAAAACCTGTTTACCAAAATAATGCTCTGGATCATGTATTTCATCAGGTACGTTGTAATCCAGAGACTGATGAAACCTCGCCGTGTTGTAGAAGTTGAAGTAGGCTATAATGCGTTTGCCCTGATTTTGCAGAAAATCCGTCGCATTTTCACAAGTCTTGCCAAGCATTTTCCGCGCTGATATTATAGGCGCATGGCAGAGCGGAACAAGAGAATGAAATCTGTAATCCTTTCACTAAAAGAATCCGGGGAAAACAACAGGCTTGTAAAAGTAATTTCTGCGGAAAACGGAATTTTCAACGCAATGCTCTACGGAGGACCTAAAAGCCGCCTAAAATCCCTTGTCCAGCCGTTTTATTCAGGAATTCTCTATATATACAGCGACGAATCCCGCAATTCAATAAAAATAACCGACTTTGACGCGCAAAACTGCCACCTTTCGTTCAGGACAAGCCTTTTAAAATCCTGGGCGGCATCATTTGCCTGCGAGCTTGTGCTAAAGACAAAGTGCGCCGGAGAAACGGAAAAAGCCTTTGTCCTTCTGTGCGCCTTTCTTGACGGAATAGACAGCGTGGACGAAAACGAAGCCCGGCTTGGAATTCTGCGCTTTGTCTGGAGATACCTTGGACTTTTGGGGCTTCAGCCTGAACCAAGAACCTGCTGCGGCTGCGGCTCTTCACTTTTAAGCCATGAGCATAACGCCTCTTATATAGAAAGGCAAAACGGATTTGTCTGCGCCGACTGCATTTCTTTCGCCCCGGAAAACAGAACACAAGGAAACTTTAGAATCGACCTTGACTCGCTCACCTACCTTACCGCAATAAACGAGCTTCCGCCCGGACAAGTAAGAAAACTGCTTGTTCCCTCGGAATCCGTATACAACATGAAGCGTCTTTTGTACAGCATGATAGAAAAGGCCTGCGGAATGCAGCTTGAAACCTTAAAAAGCGGAATCGGAATACTGTAGCGCAAAGTGTCATTCCCAGTGCGAATTCAGGAATCCATGTACATAGATTGCCATGTCAAACGCGGCAATGACAAGGCAACAAGCCGTTCAGCCTAGTTACTCAATCACTTCTATTTCATCAGTTGTGTTTGCAACAGGATATGAGCCTTCGCCGTTTTTCTTTACAAACGAAACCGTATAGACACCTTTTTCCATGTCCTGCGGCAGGATTGCGTCGATTGTCCTTTGAGTGCGCCTTATAAAGCTTGTGATTCTGACGGCTTTTTTCCTGTCGCCTTTCAATGCAAGGAACACGCCCTGCTTTTCATCCTCAAAGTCAAAGCCAAGGTTCTTTCCGTAGATTCTAAAGCACATTCCAGCCTTTACAACGCGCTCACCAGAATAAGAAGCATCCTTAGTGATTGAAAAGACCTGGAAAATCGAAGGATCCATTTCCGCCACGGACGACTTTGTCTTGTAGAACACTTTTTCCGCCGCCTTAGCCTCGAATTTCTTATTGACCAAAGCCTTGAGGACAAACCTGTTGTCGCCCCTCTTATTCTGAAACTTCTCTGAAATGGATTCGGCAGTTCCGTGAGCCGCAAGCTGCAAGTCCACCCAGGGAAGCCGCACCTTGCACCCTTCCTGAAGAAGCCGCTCCACAACCGCATCCAGAACAGAAAGAGCCGCGCGAGTGTCCGCCTCGGTAAGAGTGGAATTATACCTGACCATTTCCTTTACGATTTCCTCAATTCCTGCGTCTGTGTCCGATGTGCTTAGAAAGCAGAACCCGGTCTTGCCGTGTCCTGTGTTGTTAGCTACTGTCTTTACGCTGATCATAGTGCCTCCACTCTCTTACATACTGCCTGCAATGACATTCTCCACTGCTTGTGAAACCGTGAAATTAATTTTATTACAATATAATATTAAGTTAAAAATACTCAGAAATCAAGTTAAAACAATCCTAAAATCAACTTAATTTCATTTTGATTTTAACTTGATTTTATTTCGATTTTAAGTTAATTTCGTTTTAATTTTAACTTGATTTCATTTTGTTTTTAACTTAATTTTACTTTCATCTTAACTTAATTTCATAGACGCCCAAGTAGTTGTGCAGAGGCAGGGCAAATGACTTTTTTTTCTTTTTTGGATATAATAATATTTGCAAACAACACTTAACAGCGGAGGTCAAAATGCGTGCGGCGGACATAATCATTAAAAAGCGTGGAACTGGAAACCAAAAAGGCCAGGAGCTTTCGCAAGAGGAAATAGAATTCCTTGTGAACGGCTATGTTGACGGTTCAATTCCCGACTACCAGATGTCGGCTTTTCTTATGGCCGTTTATTTCAGCGGAATGACATTCGGGGAGACAGGAATTTTAACAGGCTGCATGCTCAGGTCCGGCGACACAATCGACCTTGAAAAACTCAAGGGGCTTAAAGGTCCTTTTGTGGACAAGCATTCCACTGGCGGCGTGGGAGACAAAATCAGCCTACCGCTTGCTCCTATAGTGGCGTCTCTTGGCGTAAAAATCCCCATGATGAGCGGCAGGGGGCTTGGGCACACAGGCGGAACTTTGGACAAGCTTGAGTCAATAGAAGGCTACAACGTAAATCTTAACGAGGAGCAGTTCGCTTCGATTATTGAAAAAACAGGCTTCGCCATGATGGGACAGACAGAAAAGATTGTTCCGGCTGACAAGAAAATGTACGCTCTTCGGGATGTTACAGGAACTGTTGAAAGTGTTCCGCTTATTACGGCAAGCATTCTTTCAAAAAAAGTCGCGGAAGGAAGCGATGCCCTTGTTTTTGATGTAAAATGCGGAAAAGGCGCGTTTATGAAAAGCGAGTCGGATGCAGAGCAACTTGCGTCATTCCTTGTAAAGACAGCCCAGGCAATGGGAAAAAGCTCATGCGCGCTTCTAACCAGAATGGACTCTCCCCTTGGATTCAAAGTGGGAAACTATCTTGAAATAGAAGAAACTCTTGAGTGCCTGCAAGGAAAAGGCCCTGCCGATGTAATGGAGCTTACTTACGCGCTTGCCTCAAGAATGGCTGTCTTCGGCGGAATGGCAAAAGACACAGAAGACGGAATAGCCAAGTGCAAGGAAGCTGTAAAAAGCGGAAAGGCATTAAGCAAATTCCTTGAAAACGTAAAGGCTCAGGGCGGAAATCCAGACAAGCTTCTAGGAGAACAGGGAAAACGCCGCTCCAAGTTCAAGTCGGAACTCTTCGCAAAGCAAGACGGATTTTTAACAGTTGACGCGTACAAGACAGGAATCGCCTGCATAAATCTTGGCGTGGGCAGAAACAAGTCATCAGACAAAGTGGACGCGGACTCTGGAATAATCTTTTGCAGGCGGCAGGGCGACTTTGTAAAGAAAGGTGAAAAGCTTCTTGAAGTCTACGGAAAAAGCCTGGACGCTCTTGAAAGCGGAAAACAGCAGCTTGAGGCGGCCTTGGATTTTTGCGAAGAAAAGCCAGAAGAAAAGAAATTGGTTTTAAAGGAAATAAAATAGTGTCATCATCAAAGTGGGTAAAAAAAGCAATTTCAAAGGAAGAAGTTGAAAAGCTAAAAAACAAGTTTTCACTGGACAGCCTTACAGCAAGCATTTTCGCACGGCGCGGAATCACCAGCGGAAAAGACATTCTTTATTTTATGGAAGATGACTTAAGGTTTCAGCATAATCCATTTCTGTTCAACTCAATGGAAGATGCAGTTGATAGAATTCTTGCCGCAGTTCCAGAAAAAGACAGTCCGAAGGAAGAGCATGAAAAGGTTTTGATTTTCGGCGACAAGGATGTTGACGGAGTAACGGCGACAACTGTTCTTTACGACGAGCTTTGCTCATTGGGAATCGATGTTCAGTACAGGGTTCCAGAAGGAGATGACGCCTACGGACTTTCGATTCAGGCTGTAGATGATTTTGCAAAGCAGAACGGCTCGCTTATTATCACGGTTGACTGCGGAATTTCAAACAATGCGGAAATTGAGCACGCGGCGGCTCTTGGAATCGATGTAATTGTATTGGATCATCACAATCCAAAAGAAAACATTCCCTCTCCTGCGATTATTTTAAATGCGAAGCTTTCAGACTCAGGCTATCCGTTTGAAGAGATTTCAGGCTGCGCGGTCGTGTACAAAGTTGTTTCGGCGTTAAGATTCAGCAAGAGCAAATGGTACAAGGCAGACGCGGCTTTGCTCAATGCGCATGAAGAAGAGAACGGGCAGATTGCAATTGAATGCATAAAGCTTAGAAATCTAGTTCCAGTTTCAAGGCTTGTTGAGCATATTTTGCCGGGCGAAAAATCAATTTACGACACGAAGATTCCACAGTACTTGTCAGGTCAGATAATTCTTTGCTGGGACAAAGCCAACGTTGAACGCTTATTAAACCTAACATTCGGAAACAGCGCGCAGTTTAACATTGCGGACATAAGAACAGAAGTCGCAAAACTTTACCCTTCACTAAAAAATCTTCCGCTTTCCAGAGTAAAGGAAATGTCAAAAATCGCAAAGTACGGCGACCACGCTCCTACAGAAATCGGCGGATTCTACAATATATTTGTAACTTATGTCCAGCAGGATTTAAAGAAAAACTTTCCATCTGATTCAGAAAAAGAAAAGCACGACTTGCAGCTTGTGGCTTTGGCGGCTTTGGCGGACATAATGCCGATGAGAAATGAAAACAGGCTTTTTGTGCGCAGCGGAATAAATTCAATAAATGAAAACAATGTCCGTCCGGGACTAAAGGAGCTTATGTCAAACCTTGGTCTTCTTGGAAAGCGCATTACTTCAACTGACATTTGCTGGACGCTGATTCCAAATTTAAATGCCGCAGGCAGGCTTGGCCAGGCAGGAATTGCCATTGAGCTTTTTACAGCAAAAGACGATTCATACCGTGAGCAGCTTGCAAAAAAAATAATCGAGCTTAACACAAAAAGAAAAGCCTTTACTCAGGAAGCAGAAGCGATTGCCGGAACACAGGCAAGAAATTCTGTGAATGACTTCAGCGGAAAACTAAGCTTTGTAATTGATGAAAAAATAAACAAAGGTGTTTCAGGAATTCTTGCAGGCCGCTTGGTTTCTTCTCTTGGAGTTCCTGCAATGGCGATGACTTACGTGGGAAACCTTGTTGTAGGCTCAATGAGAAGCTGCCGCGGATATGACGTAACTGCTTTTCTTGACCAGCTGAAAGATTTGTTTGTAAGCTACGGCGGACACAACTTTGCCGCAGGATTCAGTTTTGAAAAGGAAAAGTTCGAGGAATTTAAAAGGCGTACAAAAGAGCTTTCAGGCACAATAAATCTTTCTGACAAAAATGACGAGATTCAAATTGACGCAGAGCTTCCGCCGTCCTACATGACACCGGATTTAAAAAAAATAATAGATAGATTCGAGCCGACTGGAAACGAAAATCCCAAGCTTGTTTTCTTAGCAAAAAATCTGCCTATAGTTTCCGGACTTGTAATGGGCAAGGCAGAAAAGCAGCATCTGAAAATCACTGTTGACTGCGGAAAAAACAAATGGCCCTGCATCTTCTGGAACGAAGGAGAACGGCTTCACAGGGACTTTGATGTGGGAGACAAAATTGATATAATTTTCAACATCGAGAGGAATGTTTTTAACGGAGCAGAAACGCTTCAGCTTATGCTTTTAGGAATAGAAAAATCAGTTCAATAAAGAAATTAAAAATATTTTGGGAGTAAAAAATGAAAAAAAAGATTTTAGCTTCAGCGTTGATTTTTATGTCGGCTTTTATTTTTGCAAGGGAAGCTTTTTTTACAGGAGATGATTATTGCATTTCCGCGGAATACAACGACAAGGCTTTTCCGGGCGATGCGGTTTTTGTAAAAATGACCTTTTCTCAGTCGACAAAAAAAGGAAAATCTTCAAAGCTTGAGTTTTCAAATGCAAATGCTTTCTTGCAGTTTTTTGCGGAAGGCAAACTAAGCAGGGAAAGCACTTTTTTCACAGTTTCAAAAAGCACAAAAAGCAGCAGGACATTTCTTGCAGGCATTCCGCTTTCAACTTGGTGGACGGAAGACACAAAATGCTTTTTGAAAATTATCTACAGCACTGACGGCGCAAAAAAAATGGAATTCGAGCTGCCTTTTACTCTGGAGAAAAAAGAATTTGTTTCAGAAGTGATTGATCTTGACGAGTCGAATTCAAATATAAAAGCAGACTCAAGCTTAAAAAGAATGGAGCAGATAAAAAAGCTCAATGGAATTCTTGAAACCGCCAATCCTTCCGCAGTTTACCAGACAACACCGTTTTTGATTCCTACAAACGCAACAAGACGGACAGCTTTTTTTGCAGACCGCAGGGAATACAAATACACAAATGGAAAATCAACGACAGGACTGCACTACGGAATTGACTTTGGAATTCCTGAGGGCTCGGAAGTTTCTGCTTGCGCGGAAGGAAAGGTTGTTCTTGCAGAAACCCGCGTTACAACAGGCTGGAGTGTTGTTATAGAACATTTGCCTGGACTTTATAGCCTTTACTACCACATGAGCCAGCTAAAAGTAAAAGAAGGCGACACTGTAAAAGCCGGGCAAGTAATAGGATTTAGCGGTTCAACCGGGCTTGCGACAGGTCCGCATCTTCACTGGGAAATGCGGCTGAACATGGAAGCTGTTAATCCTGACTTTTTTACCGGGGACTTTGCATTCTCTGGAAAAAACTAATCTTTAATTAGAGCAAGGAATTCTTTTTCATCTATGACAGGGATTCCAAGCTCCATTGCTTTTTTGTTTTTTGAAGAGCCGGAAGAAGTGTCGTTTGTAACAAGAAAACTCAAGCCTTTTACAACAGAAGACTTCACGGCTCCGCCATTCTGTTTTACAAGATTCTGAGCATCCTGCCGCTTCATGGAAACAAGCTCGCCTGTAAAACAAAACGACTTGCCTGCAAGTTTTCCCTGTGCGGCTCCTTCAATAACAGAAATTGTTCCGCTTGAGACAAGGCTTTGCATTTCTTCACGGTTTTCTTGAATTCCTTCAACAAGAGTATGCGCCAAAGTTTCCGCAAAACGATAGACGCCTGCAATTTCTTCTTCTTTCGCATTGAAAATTTTCTGCAAAGTATTGAAGCCGCCTGCAATCAAAGTTTCAACAACAGTTTCACCTATTCCTTCAATGTCAAAGCCGGCAATAAATTTTGCAAGTGGAATTTTTCTTCTTGACTGGATCGAAGCAAAAACCTTTTCCGCGCCAAGCGATTTTTTTTCTTTTTCCATGCTTTCCGAATTCAAAAAGTACGGAACTAAATCACTGGCAGTCAAAGAATACAAATCTGAAATTGACCGGACTTTTTTTGTTTCAAAAAGACTGGTGATTAAAGTTTCTCCCAAGTCGCGGATGTCAATCACATTTATCCACTTTAAAAGCTGATGGAGAATTCGCTTTTCACAGTTTTTATTCGGACAAAAAAGCCTTGTTCCTTCGTCAATAAGAGAAGTTCCGCAGCAAGCGCATTTTTCAGGAATCTTTACAGACGGAAGATTTTCTTGCTCTGGAAGCACGCTCACGATTTTTGGAATTATTTCACCGCGCTTTACAACAACAACGTGGCTTCCGATTTTTACATTTAATGCGCGTATAAGGTTCGGATTTACAAGACTCGCTCTTTTTACAGTCGTTCCGTTCAAGTCAACAGGATCAAAAACTGCGACTGGAGTATAAGTTGCGCCAGTTTCATTCCATTCAATATTTCTTACAATGGAAACAGCTTCTTCAAGGCTGAATTTAAAGGCAATCTGGCGGTCAGGCCTGTCGCGCAAAGCATCCTCGTGATCCACAGCACGCTCTTTTACAACAAGTCCGTCAATGTCATAATCAAGATTTTTTCTAAGCTCCATGACAGAAGAACGGTAATCTATAACTTCCTGCGTGCTTTTGCAAATTTTAAGTGGAACAACATTAAATCCGTTTCTTTGCAAAAAATCAAGTTTGCCTTCTTCATCATTGAACGGCTGTTTACCTTCGGAAGCCCAGACATCGTAAGTTATCAATGTAAGATTCTCGCTGCCCTCACCGTCTTTTCGTTTCATAAGTCCGTTAGCGGCATTGCGGCAGTTAGCTTTGTCAGAAAAAAATTTCTCGTGAACCTGATGAGTCATTATGACTTCGCCTCGGATTCCGCCTGTAAACTTTTCCTTTAATTCCTGAACAACACCCTGCATTTTTTTTGCATTTGCTGTAATGACGTCCCCTACAGTTCCGTCTCCTCTTGTAACGGCACGCAAGAAAATTCCATCGGAATACTGAAGTTCAAGGGAGGCTCCGTCAAGCTTATATTCAACAAGATATTCTGAATAGTCGTGCTTTTTCGCCCAGTCAAGAAATTCTTCTGGAGTCGCGGCTTTTTCCTGGCTGCCCATCGGCATTACATGAGGAGATTTTTGAAAATTCCCGGAATCTGCGCCAACTTTATGGAGAATAGGATTTGCGCTGTCCAGCGATTTTAATTCGTCCCAAAGCTTGTCAAATTCCGCATCAGAGATTTCAGCCTCGCCGTTATAATACGAAGCCTGGTATTTTTCTATAAGTTTTTCAAGCTCAGAAATTCTTTTTACAGAGGATTTTTTTAAGGCTTCGTCGTTTGCCTTTTTGCATTCCTCAACATCAAAAAGCTCCATCGGGCTATTCCTCATCTTTTACAAAAACAAGCTCGAAAATTTCACGCCCGGCATCAAGCCCTTTCTGCTCAAATTTTGTCCTTGGCCGCCATTCCTGATGAGGCGCGAATTTTTCATATTTATTATGAATACCTTCTGTGCAGGAAAGTTCTTCAAGTGCGCTTAAAGCATATTCTTCCCAGTCAGTTGCAAAATAAATATATCCGCCGGGAGACAATTTTGAAACAAGCAGATCTGTGCGCGGACGCTGAAGCAAACGGCGTTTGTGGTGTTTTTTCTTCGGCCAAGGGTCGGGAAAGAAAATATGAAAGCCTGCAAGAGAATTGTCAGGAATCATAGTTTCAAGGATTTCAAGCGCATCATATTCAATCAAATAAAGATTTTTCAGCTGCCTTTTTTTTATTTCACCAAGAAGACGACCAACTCCAGGAACATGGACTTCGCTTCCTATATAATTCATGTTCGGATTGTCCTGCGCAATCTGAGCAGTAGCGTGTCCCATTCCAAATCCAATTTCCATTGTAACAGGATTTGTGTTGTTAAAAATATCTGTAAAATTAAGCGTTCTATGCTCAAAAGGAATGCACCAAACATGATGAAGTTCTTCATAGCTGCGCTTCTCATTTTCGGTCATGCGTCCAGCGCGGATCACATAAGTGCGCACCGGGCGTCTAAAAATACTGTGGTCTTCTAAATTGTCAGTGGGAATATTCCCATCGGCGTCGTTACTAGGCATCAGTTTCCTCGCTGTTTTATATTTTATTGCTGCTCCAAGTTTTCTGGAGGCATAAGGCAAATTACAGAGTCATTTTTTAAAGTATAGCAGGTTCTAATGAACCCCGCATCTTTATAGTCAACAAGAACGGTATTTCTATTTTCCCATTCTTTTTTTTCTTCTCCATAATAAAGCAAAACTCCATCTTTTGTATAAATGGCGGATTTTTTTTCTGAATAATCAAATCCGTCTGGAAAATCTTCACTCTTTAATGTCAAAACATTTTCAGGATAATCGATGGAAAATAAAATTTCATCTTCATCGCCAGCCATGTCAAAATAAGTCAAGACATATTCTCCAGCAGGAATTTTCATTCCAAAAGCGGCGACTATATTCGCGCAGCCTGTCCATGAATTTTTGTTTTTATCTTCAAACTTTACAAGCTCATCGCAGTTCCATTCAAGCCCGGAATTTTTATTCACGATTTTAATTTTCGAGGCAAGCCTAACATCGCTTTCAGAATTTACAAAAACAGAAAGGCGCATATCAGGCGGATTTTGACTATAATCAAAAATCACAGAAGATTCCGCAGAAGCAATTTGCGCGCTGTCTTGTGAGCACGAAAAAAAGAGAACTGAAAAAATAAAAACAAACAGAGCAGTTTTCCGCATAACTTAAAAATTGAATTTCAAGTTTATAACGGTAAGATCGCTGGATGAAGACTGATTTACAATTGATTCAAATTTAATATTGACTTTTTTACAGGCATCTTCCAGATAAGACAAATAGTAAAGTCCCAAGTCCGTTCCTTCCTGACCATCCGGCATCTGGCGGTAAAAGTCAATCAGCGATTTTTTGTTAAGGTTAGCGGACATTTTGCTTTCGATGTTTTCTTTTACTTCCTGAAATTCATCATCTTTATTGTACAATGTAATTTGCAAAAGTCCCTGTTTACCAATTGACATAGAGCCACCGCCCAAAGTCCAGGAAAGAAAAACAAGCTCGTGCTTGCGCTGAAGTTCTTTTACGATTTCCGAGCGGATTTTCGGGTCAAATATGAGCGTATCGGAATTATCAATTCCCTGATAAAGATATTTTGCAGCCTTTTTTACATTGTTGTTTTCGCTGTTCAAGGCAAGCTCCATGACCATTACCGAAATATACTCCGCAACTTTTGATTTTGTCATGTACGAAGCGAGCTGCTGGCGCAAAATTGTAAGCATTTCATTAAAACCGTCAGTTTTATAAAATTTCACAATTATGTACCAGTTCATCAAAGTGAGCCTGTTCAAAAATTTTTCAGTCATAAGAAGATAAACATTTTTTTCTTCAGGGCTATACTCTGAATTGGACATTATGCTTTTCCAAACCGGCTCAAGAATTGTCTTTTTTGCAGCCTGAATTGTAGAATCTTTCATTGCAAGAGTCATTCTAAGCTGTTTTTCCGGAATCACAGTTTTTTCATCAATAAGCGATGAAGGATTTTGCCTGTTATGATGTCTTATGCATTCACATTTTATAATCGCCGAATAAATTTCACTGTCAAACTGCTTGTACAAAATTGAAAAAACAATCAGCTTGGACAAATCCATAACATCTTGGCGATGTGAAACAAATTCCGGCATGGAAATTTCCATCTTGGAAATATAGCCCAAAAGAATCATGTCCTGCAGAGAGCCAGGCGAAAAAGATGTCATGCTTACACCATGAGCCGAACGGTTGTCTGCGAGTTTTAGATTGAGCAGCTGCTTTTTATGACTTAAAAAATGCGATGTACCTTCTTCCGTAAGAATAATTTTCAAAGGCAAATCCAAAATAAATTTTTTCTTTTCAGCACACATTCGTTTGATAAAGCTCCTTTGCTTTACATGACTTTAACAATGCTTACAGTATACAACATTGCTGCCTAACTTGCAAACATATTATACAGAGCAAACATATTATACAGAGCAAACATATTATACAGAGCAAACATATTATAAATGTATTCAGCATAAAACTGGCTCCCAGTCACGTTTTCCTGGTTCAAAATCGCGCAATAGCTGATTATTGCAAAGTAGCTATAGAATTGCCCGCTCACGCGGTCGCAACAATCAGAGTGTTCTTGCCCTCACGAACCGTTTCTTAGCGCAAACTTTACTTAAATTATTTATAATGCGTTTGCCCTTGACATATTAGATATATTATATTGTAGAAAATTAAAAATTCAAGTAAACTTTGTCTATGGGAAAAAATTTTCTGCTGAAAGCAATGTGTTTTCTCTTTTTTTTTGCAGCAACTTTTACGCAGAATCTTTTTTCGCAGGAAAACATTGAAACAAACTTAAATATTTACACAACACAAGAAATAGAAGATTTTTTAACACAAAGCAAGATTTCATTTGGAATCCAAGACATTGCTCCGCAAAATGCCGGAATTTTTCCTAAAAATATTCTCGTTGAAATTCCTGCTGACAAAAACAGCAAGGAAGACGACACAAATAAAAGCGGAATCACTGATGTATTTTTTGTCTTTAGCCAAGAATTTTTCTTAGAAAAAAAGGAATTTATTGCCGATTTTATCGATTCTACTTACAAAAAAAAGCTTCCATATAATTGCATAATTTCATTTACCGCGGAGAATGAATCATTTCCTTTGCCTTCCGTTCAAGCCTCAAAAACAGCAACAGAGGAGCTGGCAAAAAGTATTTTTTCATCGGAATCAGCCTGCGCAATTTTAATCCGAAATGAAAAAAACGCGCCTCCTTTCATTTTCACTGAAGGAGCAGGAACAACTTCGCCGCAATGGATTGTTCAAACGCTCAAAAAATCATGTCTTCAAAACCAAAAGCCAATGGGAGTAAAAACTTCCATGCTGTACATCTACAAGCCGCAATACTACAAAAACAACAGAAGGCTTTCCGCTTTCCTAAAAAATGACATTCCTGCAGCAGAAATTCCTTTGGGTCATGCGCAAAAGGACGCAAATATACTTTCTGATATTCAGGACAACCTTATTTCCGCAAGAAGCCAGACTTGGAACAAGCATTACAATTTTATTCCACTTGGAATTTACGGTCTTTGGCTTAATGAAGCGCAGTTAACAGCAATATATCTTTTTTTTACAATTTCAGTTCTTTTTTTTATATGTTTTTACTCATTTACATACACAGGAAAAAATGAGGCGATTCTAAAAGACATGTCAAGAACATGGTTTTCAATTCCCGCTTATTTAATTATAACAGCGGCATTTTTAACTTTGTTCCAGAAATTGTTTTTTTTCACAGCAGAAAACGGAGTACTTTACTTTGGGCTGAAAATTTTTCCAACAGTGCTTGCAATGTTTCTGCTTGTTTTTGTGCAAATCTTGTTCAACTTTAGAATTTCGCTTTCCGCAAACAGATTCCATGGAATTATTTTGACTGCGCTGAATGTCTTTATTTTTTCAGCATTGGATTTGTCTTTAATGTTCATATTTATCATTGAATATCTGATTGTTTTTCTTTTTAGAAAACGGAAGTCTCTTTTTTTTATCATTCCGTGCATTTTTCTTATGACAATTCCATTGCTTTGGATTGCGGCATCGGTTTTTGTTGACATCAATCAAAGAAAAATTTCAAATCTTACCGACACAACTTTTTTTGAAAACCTGATTTTTTCATTTGCCATTTTACCTTTTATTTTTCAGTGGATAAAACTGATCTTGGTTTCGCACATAAAGGAATTCAAGTCAAGCAAAAAAATTTTATTGTTACAAGGAATTCTTGTTTCGGTTGCAGGAGCGGGAATTATATGCGCAGTATTTTTTGCAGCCGCAAAATTTGTGCAGGGAAATTTTTCAGCTCCTCAAAAAAAACAAACGCAAATCACAGAAAATGTAGAAATTCATCCGGCGAAATTTTTGTGGTCAAGAAAAGCAAAATTCGATATTTTTGAAAACAAACTGCAAATCGTTCCAGAAAGTGGATTTAAAATACTAAGATGCCTTGCAACTTTTGAATCAAAAGAGGAACTTCCCTTTTATGAATGCAACTTTGACTACAATTTTATTTCGGAAAACAAGGTTTCTATTGAAATTCCCGACAACCCGGAAAACGAACTGAAAATTTTATTTATGTCAGAAAATGAACTTAAGCTAGAAGCGGAAATTGAGCTCTTTATGATGAACGCAAATGGACAAATTTTTCATTTTACTGAAAAAATCAAAAACGAAGGAAAAAATGCAAATGAAATTTGAAAAAGTTTTTCTTCATGTTGACCTAGATGCGTTTTTCGCTTCGGTTGAGCAGCACGATCATCCAGAATACAAAGGAAAACCTGTAATTGTCGGCGGAATTCCAGGAGACAGAAGAGCTGTAGTTTCAACGGCATCTTATGAAGCTAGAAAATACGGTGTGCATTCTGCCCTTCCTTTGGCAAAAGCAGTTGAGCTTTGCCCGAACGCAATTTTTCTGCGCGGAAACCACAAGCGTTATGCTGAGGTTTCACATAAAATAATGAGCATTTTCAAGGAATTTTCGCCGTCAGTAATTCAAATGTCAATTGACGAAGCATTTATTGATCTTACTGGAACTGAAAAACTTTTCGGTCCGCCTTTGGAAATCGCAAAAAAAATAAAGGCAAAGGTAAAAAAGCAAACAGGACTTACAGTAAGCGTCGGAATTGCAAGCACAATGTATGTTGCAAAAATCGCATCGGGATATAAAAAGCCGGACGGAATTACATTCATAAAAAAAGGCGAAGAAGAAAAATTCATTCTTTCACTTCCTATAGAGAAAATCTGGGGCATAGGAAAAAAAACACGGGAACGGCTAAAAAACGCTGGAATATTTTCACCTGCGGATATTCATGGCAAGTCAATTTCCTTGCTGACTACTGTCTTCGGAAACGGAATGGGCTCTTTTTTATATAATGCGGTCCGCGGCGGAAAAGAAATCACATTTGGCGAAGAAGCAAAAAGCCACTCAATAAGCATAGAGCGGACTTTTGAATTCGATGTGGCAAATGAATATGCAATCGAAACTGCATTCATGGAACTTTCCGCGCAATTAATCTGGAGAATGCACACAGAAAATGTCAAGGCAAAAACCGTAAATATCCGAATAAGATACGAAGATTTTTACACTATAACTGCACAAGAATCTTCAGAAATTCCAGTTTCAAATGCAGATGATTTGCTTGAACGCTGCCTAAGAATTTTCAACAGAAAATATGAAAAAGGAAAAGGAATCAGGCTTTTGGGCATTGGACTTTCTGGAATAGAAACCAGCGAAAAACCAACGCAAGCGGAACTTTTCGACTTTGGAAACTCAAAAAAAGCAAAACTGGAAAAAACCCTTTTTGAAATGGAAAGAAAAAATCCTTCGCTTAAAGTCAGAAAAGCCCGACTTTTATCTACTGAAGCGGAGCAAAATAACCTGTTTCGTCGCGACCTGAACGATTAAGAAGATAAGTTTCAATTTCTACAGGCAAATATTTTCTTCCATATTCGGTCGCAAAAGAAGATGTGTACCTAAACTGATACAAACCAGACGGAATGTCAACAATATCTTTTATGACAGTTCCCAAGCCTTCCGGACGATATATATAGTAGGAAGTTCCGTTTGTGTTTCTTGTTATGTACGAAATTTCTTCCGACGGAGAAGCTTGAGACAAAAGAACTGTGCTAAAAGAAATCGCATTGTTATTAAGATAAGCTGTTAAATCAGAAAGCGCGTACTGCGTAAATGTATTTTCTGAATCTCCAGCCGAAAGATAAATTATTCCGCGCTTTTTTTCAGCGTTGACAAGTCCGTTTGCAGAAAGTCTTACCGCAAGATCCAGAGCAGGATTTTCTGTGTAAGAATTCTTCAAAGCCTTTGCTGAAAAATCAGAAAGCTGAGACGGATTTCCTGAAAATTCTGTAACAGGAACTTTTCCAGCTGAAATAATCGACACTTGTCCTTTTCCGTCCATTGAAGCGGCAAGCTCCCGAACCGCACCAGAAAGCTGTTCTTCGTATTTCTTCATTGAAAGTGAACGGTCTATGAGAATTGCAATGTCTGCAAAGTCATTATTATTCGCCTCGCCCAAAAGCACAAAATCTTCAACTGGCTTTTTTCCTTCAGTTATAAGAAAATTTTGCTGCTTTAAGCCCACAACAGGCTGACGCTTTCTATTTTCCACACGGACTTCAACAATAACTTCCGGGAAATTATCAGAAATCACACGCTCAAACTGAACAAAAAAACCACCCACAAGTTCTGTCATTTTTGACATTACATAAATTTCATTTGCCTTAAAATCAGTTACAATTATATTTCCATTCCGGTCTGAAACTGCGCTTGTAATCAGGCTTTTTCCTTTTCCTGTAATGGCATTTTCAAAAACAGCCCCGGAAGAAAGCTCAACCGCATAAACTTTGTTTCTGTCTGTAAGCAAAAGATAATCGCTGCCCCATTGCTTTAAACTTTCAGGACGCGAAAAAGTTCCGTCATTTACAAGAACTCCAAGGAAATTTCCGGCCTTGTCAAATTCATAGATTCCGCCTTTCACGCTGTCCGCGACAAAAATTCTTCCGCCGCAAACCGCAATTCCAGTTGGGGACTTGAAACCGTCAAAGCCTTCAGTTTTTTCACCGAAATGCAAAAGTCCGTTTCCTTCTGCATCAAAAACAACAACACGGGCATTTCCAAAATCCGTGGCATAAATGTTTCCAAAGTCATCTTCTGCAAGATACTGAGGTCCCACAAGCTGTCCTTGTCCTCTGCCACGCGCGCCAAAGTATTTTATAAACGAACCGTTTTCAGAAAGAATTGAAATTCTGTCTCCCGCGCTTTCTGAAACTGCCAAGTTTCCGTTCTTTAAGCGAATTACATCCATTGGACGGTCAAATCCATTTATCGGTCCTTTGTTTCGTCTTACCACAGTTCCGTTCACGTCAAACTGAAGCAACTCGTTCGTGCCATAGGAAACAACCCAGATGCTTCCATCATGATTTGAAAGGGAAGAAACTGGCTGGCTGTAAATGAGATTGCTTCCGTTTACATTTGGATAAGAGCCTGATTCCGTAAAACGCTGGGTAAATCCATAGTCATAGTCGGTAACACGTCTGTCACTTACAATTTCAATTCTATTCTGAATAAGAAGTCCTCCATAACCAGCTTCCTTGGCATAATTCCATTGCTGAAGCGCAGCTCCTTCTATTCCCGCGCGGTAATATGCTTTTCCAAGCCAGTCAAGAACTAAAGGTTCTCCAGGCAAATATGAAAGAGCCTTTTCAAATTCAAGAATACTTTCATTAAAAGAGCCTCTGTAATAGCTTTGAACTCCACGCCTGAATTCTTCTTCCGCAAAACCAGAATTTGCAGAACGTGAATTTCCGATGCTAGCTGTGTCTTGGAGATTTGTTTGCGCAAAGGCTGAAAATATAAAAGCTATAAAAACAAAAATTATTTTTTTCATTATTCTTCCGCCTTCTTAACTTCCTGAAGGTGCTCCACTATTATAGGATTTGAACTGTCGGCTTTCATAGCGCGATTTAAAAACTTTTTTGATTCTGAATAAAGTCCCATTTTGTAATAAACCCAGCCAAGGCTATCAAGACATGCCGCGCTTTCCGGCAAAATATCCAGTGCTTTTTTGCAGCAGCTTAACGCTTTTGTTAAATCCTCGCCTTCGCAAGCAAGAACATAGCCCAATCCATTTAAAGCAGTGGGATTTTCGCTGTCGTCTTCAAGCGCTTTTTCATAATAGTCAAGGCTTAAATCAACTTTTCCCTGTTCCCATGCAACGTAAGCAAGAGAAGCATAAACAGAAGCAGGCTTATATCCAGTGTCCAAAAGTTTATTCAATTCAAAATAAGCAAGTTTTTTTCTTCCGCTAAGGCAATAAATAACTGCCAAAAGATAGCGGCACTGCAAAACTCTGTCCTGATTCGGATTATTGTCTTTATCATAAGAAGCCGTAACAACCTGCTCAAGGTAAAGCAAGGCATCATCGTAACGCTTTAACTTTGAATAGCAAAGCCCCAAATAATAGGCAAGCTCCACAGAATCCGCTCCGCAATCATCAGGAAGTGAAAGAAAATATGTCAAAGCAGCAGGATAATTTCCTTTTTTATATAAAGAGATTCCGTCTTTCATATAGTTTTCTTCTGCCATTTTTCCGCCTTTTATAAATTAAAATCGAATTTTATAGAAGATATATCAGCATAGCTAGGTTCGGTTTCAACAACGCTGACTGAAACAAAACCTTCCTCGCAGGCTTTGAAATCAGCTGAATCATCACCGTAAGAATGAACATAATAGTCGCCGCCGCATTTTGAAGTCAGACAACCGTTTTCACATTCGCAAAGCTCCACAGTTTCCCAATAACGCCTTATGCAAGGAACGGTAAGTTTTGCTCCCTTGTAATTTTTCATTGCAGGAGCATTTACGTTTACAAAATTTCTGTAATATTTATGCGCCGAATTTAAAACTGTAAGATTTCCGCAGAGAGAAACAAGCTTTTCAAGATTTTTACAGGCAAAGTCGGCAAGATTTTCAAAATATAAAGAGCCGTTTTTGTCTGATTCATCTTTTGAATCTGAATCAATGCTAAGAGCGATTCCTGGAATTCCTGCAAGACAAGCCTGACGCGCCGCACCGCAAGTTCCAGAATAAACAATATCAGTTCCAAGATTCGGACCGTCATTTATACCAGAAACAATAACATCAATTTTTTCTGAAATATAGCTTCCGTTAAGCCCGGAAAGCACACAGTCCACAGGAGAACCTTCCAAATGATAAGAAAGGCGGCAATTTTCTTTATCAACCTTTTTTAGCTCCAAAGGAACAGCAACATTCATCTGGCTTGAAGCCCCAGATTTGTTGAATTTTGGAGCAACTATAAAAACATTGTGCTTTTTTGAAAGAGCCGCAGAAAGAACATTTAAGCCTTCAGCATTAATTCCATCGTCATTAGTAAGCAAAATATTCATATAAGGCGGACTCCATTTGCAGGTTTTACAGAATAGCATTTTGGGGAAAAGCCGAATATTTTTTCGTATTCCTCCAGTTTTTCCTTGTATTTTCCAACATCGCTGTTTCTTAAGATTGTATAGATTCCGCGTCCAAAGCCTTTTCCTGTTATTCGGCCGCAGTTTACAGGATTTCTTAAGTCGTCGGGATTTTCGTCAAGTTCATGGACTCTTTTTAAAATCCAGTCGATTTCAGGGCAGGAAATATCGTAATCGCGCATATTCTGATGGCTCCGGTTGACAGAGCGCGCAAAAGAAGAAAAATCATACTTCTGAATGGCATTAACGCAGTCAAGAACACACTTATGCTCATTCATAACGCATAAAAGCCGGCGCTTTGTATCTTCTGAAACAACACTTAGAACTTCATTGACTTCAGCCTTGTCTTCCTCATACTGCCAGCCGCCCGAAACATTTGCCTTTCGTTCCTTAAGCTCGCCTAAAAGCAAAACATTTTCCGGCTGCATAAGGCTGTCTTCGTTCCAAGTTACAATTCTAGGAACAAGAGCATCAGTCAACAAAACTGTCTTTTCTTTAAAGTTGAAAGGAACCAGCTCGCAGGATTTTTTCGCATAATCGGTCAAAACTAAATTATTTTCCTTTGAAAAAATCGCAGCAAAACTGTCCGCAGAATGATTTGCTGTTCCAAGAAAATTTTTATTCGCCCGTTCTATAACCTGAAGAATCTGATCCTGACTGCACTTCAAGCCGCAAAGTTCTCGTATAGCCCAGCAAGAGGCAACTTTTACAGCGGTTGTTATTCCAAATCCGGCAGAAGGAAGAATTTCAGAATAAATAGTAAAGTCGATTCCCTTTAATTCAAATCCGCCGCTATAAAATCCATACAAAATAGATTTTATTGAATTCGCCCATTTGTCTTCTTTTTTTAATTTCAGCGAAGAAAGATTTGTGTGCTTTTCGTCTTCAAGCTGAACAAAATAAAATTTAAATGAAGTGTCTTCTCTTAAAGACGCAGAAACATAAACAGGAAGATTGACTGCCATGGACAAAGTTTTATCTTTGAAGAACCAAGTATGTTCTCCAGCCAAATGGAACCTGCCCGGAGCAACCGCAATAACGTCCGGCTCCACTCCATATTCTTTGCGGTGCGCTTCTCTGACTTTTTCCATGATTCCCTTCCCGTTTGTGTTGATTTTTTCTATATATGACATTAAAATAATACAATGAATCAGCTGTTTTTACAAGTTTTTTGTGCAATCTTTTCTGGAGCAACTGAATCTATTTCAATTTCAAATGAAATTCTTCCGTTTGGTTCTCCGCTGACCGCGCTCCTTTGCCTTTCGCCCTTGTACATTGCAGTCTACAAATCAAAATCATACAAACAGACTTTCTGGCTTTTTTTTCTGCAGACACTTACCGTTCACTTGCTTTCAAGTTATTGGCTGGCGAATTTCCACGGATTTGCGGCTTTTACACTCGGAGCTAGCGCATTGGGAACTGCATTTCAAGGCGGATTCTGCGGAATCATAATGCATGTCTTTCCAAGCAAAATTTCAAAAAAAGCAAAACTTCAAGAACAAGCCGGACTTTGCCCGTATCAAATTTTCAAAAGAATGCTATGGTTTTGCGCCTGCTGGGTTTTATATGAATACATAAAATCGACCGGCGCGCTCGGCTATCCTTGGGGGACGCTTTTTATGGCGGCCTACAAATGGAAAATTTTTACACAAATTGCCGATATAACTGGTGTTTGGGGAATAACTTTTATATACGCGCTTTTTTCTTCACTCACCGCGGAAACAATAATGAGCCGTGAATATTTCTTAGACAAAACGCAAGCCCAAAATATAAACAAACAGCTTGCGCAAGCCGCAAAATTTACACTAGCAGTTTTTGCTCTCTGCGGAATTTATGGAATAATTCAAATTTCAATTCCACGCTGGCCTGAAAAACTTTTAAACGCAGTAATCGTACAGCAAAACATAGACCCATGGGAAGGCGGAGACAAAAAGTCAATTGAAATTTCAAAAAAACTTACAAAAAAAGGAATAAGGCAGCTTTCGGAGCAAGGAAAAGAAACAGATCTTGTAATTTGGAGCGAAGGTGTCCTTTCAAAAAATTTCCCAAAAGCAGCAAATTATTACTCTCATTTTCCAGAAGATGAAAGCCTAAAGGAATTTATAGCCAGCACGCAAACTCCATTCTTAATCGGCGGCGGAGTTTCATTAGATCGAAAAAAAAGAAAAAGAACAAACAGCGCGATTCTTTTTGACAAAAACGGAATTTTTTCAGGATTCTACAGCAAAATTCAGCTTGTTCCATTTGCAGAGCGAGTTCCTTATGCGGAAAATCCAGTAATGATTTTTTTTATGCGAAATGTTGTCGGATTTTATTCAAGCCTAGTGCCAGGATTTCAATATGCGCTATTCAAAATTCCGCTAAAGGAAAATCAGGACTTTGAAACGCCGCTCGACTTCAACAGAGAAAAATTCGCGGAAATAAAGCTTGATGGAAACGGAAATTCAATTCAAAAGGAAAGAATAAAATTTTCAGAAAACAATCAGGAAAATCCAATTTCATTTTTGAAGTTTTCCACGCCGATTTGCTTTGAAGATTCATTTCCGTCAGTTTGCACAAATCTTTTCAAGCTCGGAAGCGAAATTTTTATAAACATCACAAATGACTCTTGGAGCAAAACAAATTCCGCGGAAATGCAGCACTTTATCGCTTCAAGTTATCTTGCAATCGAATACAGAACAACACTTTTGCGCTGCGCAAATTCAGGATATTCCGTAGCTGTCAATCCCTCAGGAAAAATTCTATATGACTTGCCTTTGTTCACAGAAAGTTCCATGGGAATTTCCGTTCCAATTTACAAACAGCAAATTACAATTTTTTCAGTTTTGGGAAACTGGTTTGCACACATTTTGATTTTCGCAGTATTTTCATACATAATTTTTTCCGCAGTAAAAGACATCTCTTTCATAAACAAAAAGAAAATAAGAAAATTTCTGAAAAAAGCCATAAGGAAATTAAAATGAAAACCATTGCAAAGTTAAAAATTATCCGCGGAAGCACAACAATTTTCTTTGCCGCCATTATTTTTATCTGCGGATTTTTTCCAGAACTGAACATTCAAATTGCGTCGGCAGTTCTTTCAGGCTGTATTTTGGGAGGAATCCAAGGAGCAGGCAGCGCAGGAATTTTTATAATCACACAATTTATTTTCAGCGGATTTTCTTTAGAACAAGTAGGAAATTTCACAGCAATATTCACAAGCACATTTATTTCAGGGTTTGTTTCCGGCTCTCCATCTATAATTGAAAAAAAATTCTCAGCCCAAATATTTTTCAAAGTATTTTTTGGATGCATTGCAGGATTCAGCATTTACTATTTTTTTGAAAGTTTATTCTATAAAAATCTTAACTGGATTTATTTTTTGTCCGCCGACATTTTTAAATGCATTGGAATCATTATCTTCTCAATAGCAATCCGTCCAAAACTAGCCACACTACTATTCCCACCAAAAGAAACTGAAAAAGAAATCGAAGAACTCATAAAGAAACTTAAATAACAAGAACAGCAGTTCAAAGATGCCATTTCTGTCCGACACGGGATTTCCATGCAAGACACTGCGCGGAAAAAAAAGAAGCCCCTTCCGGAGGGGCATGAAAGTATGTATAAGATAAAAGCCGACCGCTACCTACTTTCCCGCCATGGGCAGTATCATCGGCGCAGGGGAGCTTGGCTTCCGTGTTCGGGATGGGAACGGG
>OIXL01000088.1_pt1 | contig 52238 bp, 41 predicted proteins | sample 1587761 | NCBI WGS metagenome assembly OIXL01 (sample SAMN03283246) | human gut metagenome | biome: human-associated habitat; material: feces | host: Homo sapiens | place: Peru | collected 2012 | reverse complement strand
ACGTAGCCCCCTCACCCCTTCGGGGAGCTCCCCCGATGGGGAGCCAAGAACGTTCTGCCGCTTAACTTAATGGCATTACGAAAGAGGGGGCGCGGGTTCTATAGGTCCAGTGGGTAGGGCGGCGCGGCGCATTTCGTCATCCTGAGCAAAGAGAAACGACGTTTTTCACCGCTCAGGATGACGAAACGGGGCGATGCCCGAAGGTCAGCGGACGGCAGGCTTCCCATTTTGGGTTTCCACACATCAACCGCCACCCGCGAATGACAAAGATTTCTCGCTTCGCTCGAAATGACGATACGGGAGTCTGATGTCTCCTAGTCTCCAGTCCCTAGTCACCAGCCACCAGTCACTAGCTACCAATCACCAGTCACTAGTCACCAGATCCGCCATTTCCTTCGCCCATGCCTTGGCGCGGGCGAAGTCCTCTTCATTCGGATGCTTCTCGGCCTCCTCCAGTCGGGCGAGGCGTTCGGGGGTCATTTCATGGGCCGTCTCTTGGGCAAGCCCTGCCAGCTTCTTCTGATGGAAGGAATTCACGCGTCCCTGACAGAGGAAGGTGCCAAGACAAGTGGCATCCTCGGGAAGAAGAGCGGCGGCATTGGTGAGATACATCTTTGCCGCCTCCGAGTCAGGCCAGGTACCGGCGGTCGCATAGATCGCCACATGTTTTCCGAAAAGGGAAGAAAGCGTCTTCTGCGCGAGAGGATCTGCTCCCCGGCGGTAGCCCCAGAAGCCGACAAAGACAAGGTCGTAGGAAGAGAGGTCGTTTCCCTCGCGCCCCTCCTCCATGATCTCCTTCTCCCCCGGCAGCGCCTCAAAGATCGCCTCTGCGACCGCCTTCGTATTGCCCGTGCGGGAAGACCAAAGGACTAATGATTTCATAGAAGCCTCCTTTTATAACAAGTTAGGAATGAGGAGTGAGGAGTGAGAAGTGAAGGTAGCGGCGCACAATTCATATAGCGCCGCATAATAAACTAATTTCTCATGCTCCTGTCTTCCCCATTATCCACAGACTGCACTCGTTTGTCAAAGAATTGACACGCTTCATAAAAATCACTATCATGAAAAATAATGTGACTTTATCCATTTCTATACTCTGCGGCGCTTTTTAATTATTTTGCGCCGCTCCAACACTCCTCACTCCTCACTCCTAATTCCTCACTCAGAAAACTTCAATTCCACATTTTGCTGATACATTTACAAAGGAGGGTTCGTATGCGTCGCTGGATTATGCATGTCGATATGGACGCCTTTTTTGCGTCCGTCGAGCAGCGGGACGACCCCGCGCTCCAAGGCAAGCCCGTCATCGTCGGCGGGAAGAGCCGCCGGAGCGTCGTCGCGACCGCGTCCTACGAAGCCCGCGCCTTTGGCGTGCATTCGGCGATGCCGCTCTCGCAGGCGAAGCGCCTCTGCCCCCATGGCTGCTTCGTCGCGCCGCGTTTCGAAGCGTACCGTGAGGCGTCGGATGCGATCCATCAGGTCATGCTCCACTACGCGGACGCCTACGAGCCGATTTCCCTGGACGAAGCCTTCCTCGACATCTCCGGCATGGGAACCCAGTATCCGACGCTGGGCGCGATCGGGCGCGCCATCAAAGAGGAAATCCGTTCCGCCGTGCATCTCACAGCCTCGGTCGGCATCGCGCCGAATAAATTCCTTGCCAAGATGGCGAGTGACATGAAAAAGCCGGACGGCCTCTGCATCATCCCCTACGGCAGAGAACGGGAAGTCCTCGCGCCCCTTCCCGTGCGCCGTCTTTGGGGCGTGGGCGAGGTGACGGAGAAAAAACTTCTCGCGGCCGGATTTCGCACCATCGCCGACATCCAAGAGGCAGCGCCGGAAAAGCTCTCCGCCCTTCTGGGCAATCAGGGGCCTCTGCTGAAAGCCCTCTCCCTTGGCATCGATGACCGCCCCATCAACTCTTCCCGGCAGGTGAAATCTATCGGCGATGAATCCACCTATGAATATGACCTGACCGATCGCCCAACGATAGATCGGGAGATCGCGATCCACAGTGACATCGTCGCACAGCGCCTTCGCAGGCACGATCTTGCCGCGCGCACGATCTCGCTCAAGATCCGCTTCGCGTCTTTCAAAACCATCATGCGGAGTCTGTCTCTGGAGGAAGGGACGAATCTGCAGGAGACCATCGACAGTGCCTGCCAGACCCTGCTTTCCCGCATCCCGCTTACCGAAGGCATCCGCCTCATCGGCGTCACCGCGTCGAATCTTGGCGCGCCTCTGTCCATCCCTTCGCTCTTCTCAGACAAAGAGGAGAAGCGCGCCCGTGCCGCCAGAGCCATGGACAGTATCCAGCAAAAATACGGCAGGAAAGCGCTCCGGAAGGGATTCTGGCTGGAAAAATAGAATTCGGGGTTAGGGTTAGCTCCTTGGGCGGCTCCGTCCACTGATTATGAATGAAAGCTTTGCACGAATGAGGAATTAGGAATTAGGAATGGTGGTGCGGCGCATAAAAATCAGAAGCGCCGCGGAGTTTTGACAGCGCTTCGCGCGGCGCATCGTCATTTTGAGCGTAGTCGAGAAATGACGATACGGGAGTCTGATGTCTCCTAGTCACTAGTGACTGATTACTTGAATACTACTTTCGGGCATCGCCCCATATATACTCGCGGCGAAGCCGCCACCTTCATTCCTAATTCCTAATTCCTAATTCCTAATTCCTAATTCCTAATTTTCTAGAACCCTGAACCCGACAACCCGAACCCTCCCCCTCTTCCTTCATGCGATATAATGAAAGTATCCCAAACATTTTCAAGAAAAGAGGTCTTACTATGGTCAATACAGAACGAATGAAACGCACCTTCACGGAGCTTGTCTCCCTCTACGCACCGAGCAAAGGCGAGCGTGAAGTCTGCGAATATTTGAAAAAGAAGCTGAAAAGCCTCGGCGCCTCGAAGATCATCGAAGACAATGACGGCTCCGTCAATGGCGGAAACTGCGGCAATCTGATCGCCGTCTGGAATGGCAATGCCCCAGGCCTTCCCTCCATCGCACTCACCGCGCACATGGACTGCGTCGAACACTGCAAGGACATCGAGCCCATCTTGGAGGGCGGCGTCTTCACCTCGAAAGGCGACACCATCTTAGGCGGCGATGACAAGGCCGGCGTGACCGCCATCCTGGAAGGCATCGCCCTCATGAAGGAGATGTACATCCCGCACGGCAAGATCACTGTCATTTTCACCGTACAGGAGGAGATCGGTCTCTTCGGCTCCAAGTACATCGAAGAAAAATACATCCAAGGCATTGACTTCGGCTACGTACTCGATGCCGACGGCCCTGCCGGCTCTCTCTATAACGCCGGTCCGTCCCAGTACCAGCTTTCCTTCACGCTGAAAGGCGTCGCAGCGCATGCCGGCATGGCACCGGAAAAGGGAACGAATGCGATCGCCATGGCCGCAGAGGCGATCACACACTGCCCGACAGGACGCATCGATGAGGAAACCACCTGCAACATTGGCACCATCACCGGCGGCACTGCGACGAACATCGTCCCAGATACCTGCGTGGTACGCGCCGAAGCCAGAAGCCGCGATCCAAAGAAGCTGGAAGCCCTCGTCGATACGATGGTCCATGCCTTCGAAACGGCAGCAAAGAAATTTCCCGAAGGCTCTCTGTCTGTTCACAAGGAGAAATCATATGACGCCTTCCTCGTCAAAGAGAGCGATCCCGCGCTGAAACTCTTCAAAAAAGCCGCCTCCTCCATGGGCAAGACCATGACCGTCGCAAAGAGCGGCGGCGGCAGCGATGCAAACTGGTTTGGCACCAAAGGCTTCCCCGCTGTCCTGGTCGGCGTCGGCATGACAGACTTCCATACCAGCCGTGAAAGCCTCAAGGAGCAGGACCTCTACGATGCCGGCCTTCTCGTGTATAAGATCATCGAGGAAGAAAGCCATCTGGGAGAATGAGTGACTGGTGACTAGGGATTAGGGATTAGGAGTCTCAAGTGACTGGTGACTGGTGACTAGTGACTGGAATGCCAGTCGCGGGCATCGCCACTATTTATACTCCGCGGCGCTTCTGATTTTTATGCGCCGCACCACCATTTCGCATTTCTCATTTCTAATTTCTCATTCAAGTAAGGCTTTCCATCGTAATCAAGGGGCGGCACGCCCCACGGGCTAACCCCGAACCCTGAACCCTGAACCCTGAACCCTGAACCCAACAACAAAAGCCCATCTGGCTCTTATGAGCCGGATGGGCTTTTGTTGTTCCCTTAATATTTATCTCCGTACAGTTCCTTATTTCTCTGTACGATCGCCATGATGCGGCTGGCGGTTTCTTCGATGGCCTTGTTCGACACATCAAGGACCTGGCAGTGGAGCTGGCGCATGATTTCCTTCGCGTAGGACAATTCATCCTCGATGCGGGCAATGTCTGTGTAGTTCGCCGTTCCGGAGAAGCCGAGCGCTTTCATGCGTTCGCTGCGGATGGTATTCAGCTTGTACGGATCGATGATGAGACCGATGATGCGATAGGGCGGCACCTGAAAGATTTCTTCCGGCAGCGGGACTTCCGGCACGAGCGGAAGGTTGGCCACCTTGAATTTTTTGTGTGCCATGTACATGGAGAGCGGCGTCTTCGAGGTACGGGATACCCCGATCAGGACGACGTCGGCCTTCTTGAAGCCGGCCGGATTCTTGCCGTCATCATACTTCACAGCGAATTCAATGGCTTCGACCTTCTTGAAGTATTCTTCATCGAGCTTGTGGATGATGCCCGGCTTCATGCGGGGCTTCGTCTCGGAAATGGTCTGCACCATGTCCATCATCGGCCCCAAGATATCCACGTACTTCACATGGTTCGCTTCTGCGATGCGCTCGAAATGCGCGCGAAGCTCCGGGCTGACTAAGGTATGGCAGACAACAGCACCATGCTCTGCAGCTTCTTCGATGACTTTCTGGATCTGTTCTGCATGACGGATGAAAGGCACGCGCACGACGTCGATGTCTTCATCAAACTGGCTGATGGTCGCCTTGGCGACGCTTTCCGCGGTTTCTCCCAAAGAGTCGGAAACCACGTACACTTCTGGTATTTTGGACAAAAGGATGACCTCCTTTGGTATTGATTGGAAATGGGATTAGGAGCAAGGGATTAGGATTTTGGGTTCAGGGTTCAGGTTGACGGGTTCAGGGTTGTGGTGCGGCGCATCAAATCATAGAAGCGCCGCGGAGTTTTGATAGCGCTTCGCGCGTATCCGTTGCCTTCCCCATTGGGGTAATGCTATTAAGTTAAGCGGCAGAACGATCTTGGCTCCCCATCGGGGAGCTGCCCGAAGGGCTTGTGCAAGCGAACTGGATTTTTAGGAGCAAAGCAACGCGAAAATCCAGTGAGACACCATTTCGAGCGAAGCGAGATGAGGGGGCTACGTAGCGGTATTGCATGAAAATGTTGGGATAGCGATAGCATCGGACTATTGGGCATAGCACACTATACCGCTAGCATGCCCCTATTGCCTTCGGCACTTCCCCCGAAGGGGGAAGCAAGTCGCTACGTCGCTATCAAATTCCTTAACTTAATAGCATTACCTATTGGGGAAGGCAGGCTAAACGGAACGATACGGCGCGCCCTTTCTCCAAGGGAGGTACTACGCAAAAAGGACAAATCCCCGAACCCTGAACCCTGAACCCAACAACCTCAATTATCTCTTCTTCGTTCCGAGATCGAGGAAGAGGCGGGTGATATTGGTCTTGGAGATGCGGCCCATGAGCTTGAATTTCTTCTCGCCTTCGACATCCTGAAAGATGCCGACAGGCAGACAGTCGATCTCATAGTCGATGAGCTTTTGGGCAACGGATACCATGTCTTCGTCCGGTTCCGCGAAGATCATCTTCGAGCGGGAGGTCATGACCATGGAAATCGGCACTTTGGTCAGATTTTCACGGCCCATGGCAGTCTTCAGCAGGTCTTTTCTGGATACTACGCCCATGACGTCATCGGGTTTCCCTACGAAAAGGGTCCCAATGTCTTCCGTGAAGAGAAGGACAGCGGCATCGTAGGCATTCGATTCTGCACTGACCAGAACAGGTCTGGACATGCAGGCCTCTGCGGTGCAGGAACGGATTTCTGCCGCAGCCGGATCCTCTCCTCCTCCCAGGTAGTAGTAGCCCAGTCTCCGTCTGGCGGCGATCACTTCTCCCGAGAGAAGCACCGCCAGGTCTCCTCGCAGGGCGCTTCGTGTCACATGGAGACGCTCAGCGATCATTTCACCTGTGATCGGCCCGTTTTCCCGCACAATGCGGGTGATTTCTTTTTGGCGGCTGGTCAGCTGCATAATTTGCTTCCTTTTTTGTATTGACAGGAAACCGGGACTGCTCGAAAACAGCCCCGGTCACCGGAATTTTTCAGTTCAAAGCTCTCGCCTGATGGGGAGAAAAGTCTTTTGGCCGTTTCCTTAACAGCATTACCCGAGAGGGGAAGCCAAGGTGTCAGCCACTTTACTTCACAGCCCAAAGGGCAGGCGAAACGCTTTCAGGCAGCGCCAGGGATTACCAGGTGTAGTCTTCCGTATCTTTGATTCCTCTGCCGGTAGCTGCATCGAGCATGAGTCTCTGTTCGATACGAGCCACATTTCTCTTGGTGGCTTTGACCATATCCGGGTTGACGGATACATAGTCGATACCGCTCTTGACGAGGAATTCGGTGAAGTCTGGGTATACGGACGGAGCCTGGCCGCAGATGGAGACAGTCTTGCCGTCTTTGTGTGCGGTTTCGATCAGGTGGCGGACAGCTCTCTTGATCGCGAGGTTTCTTTCATCGAAGAGGGCGGAAACGGTATCATTGTTTCTGTCGCAGCCGAGTACCAGCATGGTGAGATCGTTGGAGCCGATGGAGTAGCCGTCAACGAATTCATTGAATTTATCAGCCAGAATGATGTTGGCCGGGATTTCTGCCATGAGGAAGAGCTTGAAGTCCGGACCTCTTTCCAGACCTTCTTCCTTCATGATGGTGGTGACCTTGCGTGCTTCATCGACGGTTCTGCAGAACGGGATCATGCAGTTCAGGTTCTTCAGGCCGAATTCTTCACGGACTTTCTTGACTGCTTTGAGTTCGAGACGGAATGCGTCGGTGTAGGTCGGGTCGTAGTAACGGGAAGCACCTCTCCAGCCGAGCAGGTCAGCCGGTTCTACCGGTTCGTACTTGTCGCCGCCCTTAAGGTTTCTGTATTCGCCGGACTTGAAGTCGGAGAAGCGGAGAACGACCGGACGCGGAGCCAGTGCGCGGCAGACTTTGGAAATGCCTTCAGCGAGCATGTCGATGACTTTTTCCGGTTTGCCCTGTTCGATGAGGTAGAGCGGATGTTCATGGATGAAGGTGGTCCAGATGAATTCTTCACGCATGAGGCCGATGCCGTCGCATGGGAGGCTCGCATATTTATCAGCGAGATCCGGATCGCCCAGGTTCATCATGACACCGGTGCCGGTCGGTGCGAAGTATTCTGCGACTACGGTCTGAGCGCCGCCCTGTGCCTGCTGCGGTTCTTCTTTCTTCACGAGGTCAGCGACGATGCCGTCATATACGACGCCGTTCTGTGCATCAATCGTGATATCCTGACCGGAGGTGAGAACTTTGGTTGCTTCTACGCTGCGGCTCTTGGTGCCGACAACGCATGGAATGCCGAGTTCGCGGGAAACGATGGAAGCGTGGCAGGTCATGCCGCCGGCATCAGTGACGATCGCGATGGCTTTCTTCATCGCCGGTACCCAGTCCGGGGAGGTCATCGTGGTGACGAGAACTTCGCCTTCCTGGAATTCGTTGATATCTTTCGGGTCGGTGATGACGTGGCATTTGCCTGCTGCCATTCCCGGGCTGGCCGGAAGACCTTTGACGAGTACTTTATGATCGGTGGTCAGTTTCACTTCAGTGCCTGCTTTCTTTTCTTTATTCTTCTTGGACCAAACGGTTTCCGGACGAGCCTGGAGGATCCAGACGCGGTTCTGGTGGTCGACAGCCCATTCCATATCCATGTAGCAGCCATAGTGCTTTTCGATGGCTTTCGCATAGGTAGCGAGCTGGACGACCTGTTCATCGGTGAGAGCCTGCGCCTTGGCAAGGTCTTCCGGTACTTTTCTTTCTTCTACATCGCCGCCCGGTTTACGAACGAGTTCGATGGCTTTTTCATTGATGTGGCGGGAAGCAATGGTGAGGTCTTCCTTGTTGATGATGAAGTTATCCGGGGTGACAGTGCCCTGTACGACGTATTCGCCAAGGCCCCAGGAGCCTTCGATCATGATGGACTTGTCATCGCCGTTGGCAATGTTCACGGTGAACATGACGCCTGCGACTTTGGAGTCAGCCATCATCTGGACAGCAGCGGAGAGAGCGACGTTTTCATGGTCGAAATTCTTCTTCGCTCTGTAGTATACCGCACGGTCGGTGAAGGTGGATGCGTAGCATTCCTTGACCTTACGAATGACCATGTCACGACCGGTGACATTCAGGTAGGTGTCCTGCTGGCCTGCGAAGGAAGCATCCGGCAGGTCTTCTGCGGTAGCAGAGGAACGAACGGCTACATATGGGTTTTCTTCGTTGACTTTCTTGGAGAGTTCTTCGTAAGCATCGCCGATCGCGGTAGCGAGGTCTTCCGGCATTTCAGCGGAAACGATGCTTTCGCGAATCTTAGTGCATACTTCATGGAGTTCGACAGAGTCTTCTACATCGGAAAGCCCCTGGAGCAGTTCGTGGATCTTTTTGTTCTGCCCGGTGACATCCATGAAATAACGGTAAGCATGAGCTGTCGTCGCGTAGCCGTATGGTACCGGCACGCCGGTCGAGGTCGTCAGTTCACCCAGAGAAGAAGATTTCCCTCCGACCAGATTGACATCTTTTCTGTGCAGTTCATCAAACCACAATACATAAGCATTCTCTCTTGCGTCCATCATGTCCTCCTAAACAATGAAGATAAGAATCGTTGACTTGAAATGTACACTTAATTTCAAATTGCTTTACTTATAGTATACCTATTTGAATAAAATGTCAAATGCATAATGTGCAAGAATGGCATGTTTTCATGAAATAAGGATAGACTTAAATTGGGTTCAGGGTTCGGAGTTCGCCCGTGGGGCGTGCTGCCCCTTGATTATGGATGAAAGCTTTGCTCTCTAGTTAGAAGTGAGGAGTTAGGAGTGAGGAGTGGTGGTGCGGCGCATAAAAAGCAGAAGCGCCGCAGCGTATAAATAGGGCGATGCCCGAAAGTGGTATTCAAGTCACCAGTCACAAGTCACTAGTCACTAACCACTCCTAACTAGCGAGCAGAGCTTTCATCTGGAATCAAAGGATGCCCCGCCCCACGGGCTAGCCCCGAACCCTGAACCCTGAACCTTGCACCCAAAAAGAGCTCTCCCTTTCGGAAGAGCTCTTTCTTTAAAACCGAAGCGATGTAATGAAGTACGCTGCGCAGCTGACGAGGACGGTCAGGATGATCATCATCGGATCAGCGATGGAGGTGCGGTAGTTTTCCGGATTGTAATGCGTGCGTTTCCGGAAAGGACGCGCATCGAGGAAGTCCATCGGATTGCTCGTGAGATCCATGAATTTATCATTCGCAATGCCCCATGCATCGCCAAGGCCTTTGCAGAGAGCGCACATGAGTCCGCTCACGAAATTCACGATGGCAGCGAATGGTTTTCTGTAGAACCAGTCGGTGTCGAGGCTGAGTGCGGTGTGCGGTTCCATCCTCGGGAGGAACATCATGAACGGCACCATGGTGACGACGAGGATTTCTACATAAGACAGGAGGTGGGCTGCCGTGAAGGGTTCATAGGTGACGGTGCCGAATGGCAGGAAGCGGTAAAGCAGATCCGGATATACGCCATAGAGGAAGCAGAGGCAGGCACCAAGGCCCATCGCGACGTACATATTCTTCGGGAGCTTGTGCTTCATGACGATGTCTTTTTCTTCATTTCTAAGGAAAATGAAGTAGCCCATCTTCAGTGTGATGGATAAAAAGGTACCGACGCTGGCAAGCTCGAGCAGGGTGTAGACCCAGTCATAGCCCGCTTCTGCCGCGGCCGCGATGGTGATGGTCTTACTGATGAAGCCATTGAAGAGCGGTACGCCGGAAATGGAGAAGGCGGCGACGAAGAAGCAGAGAGCTACGAATGGCATTCTCTTTGCCATGCCGGAGAGCTGATTGATCTTGCGGATGCCTGTCGCGTAGATGATCGCACCCGCGCACATGAAGAGAAGCGACTTATAGAGGATGTGCGAGAAGGCATGTGCCGCTGCGCCGTTCAGAGCCATCGCCGTGCCGACGCCGACGCCGGCAACCATGAAGCCGACCTGACTGATGATGTGATAGCCCAGCAGGCGGCGCATATCATTTTCCATGATCGCATAGAGCGCGCCATAGAGCGCCATGAAGCAGCCGGCAGCCATGAGGAAGTCAGTCCCCGCAAAGATACGGATAAGCGCATAGACGGCGACCTTCGTGGTGAAGGAGGAGAGGAAAACGGAGCCGGTGATGGTGCCTTCCGGATACGCATCGACCAGCCATGCATTCACCGGAGGGATGGCCGCATTCACGGCGATACCGATGAGGATCGCCCAGAAGGGCAGGTTGTGTGCGCCCGCTGCCAGATTCATGACAAGGCCGTTTCCACTTCCGACTTCGAGGAAGATCCCATAGAGCAGAAGGTTCCCGCCCAGCATGTGGACCATGAGGTAGCGGTAGCCTGCGCGGCGCGAGGCCGGGGTGTGGTGGCACCAGATGAGGAAGAGGGATGTCACCGCAAGGCCTTCCCAGAAGGCGATGAAGGTCATCCAGTCCTTGGCAAGAGTGACGCCAAGCGCACATCCGGCGTAGGCCATGGAGGCGAAGGCTTCGATGCGGCTGTCATTGTGGCAGGAGTAGATCCCGCCGATGCAGGCCATCAGAGCAAAGATCATGCAGAAGACATAGCTTAAACCGTCCACATGGAAGTAGTCCAGGATGTAGCCGGTGCCAAAGAATTCCATGGAAAGGTCTGTGCCCATCGGCATAGAGAGCGCGGCAGCAAGGGCTGCGAAGGGGCCGATGGCAAGGACGACTTTCCGAAGGGCTTTCGGTACAATGGCCGCGATGAGTCCGACGAGAATGAGGATGATGCCAGGATGCAATGCATTACTCAATGTGGCCACCTCCTCCGCGCGTATAGTAGTTCTCGTGACGCTGCAGGAGCGGCGCCATGATGAGCTTGGCAAGGATGATCAGGATCCATCCGGACACAAACCCGAAGAAAATATCATAGCCGAAGGGCAGCGGCCACCATGACGGGCTGTGCAGGTGCACGCCTGCGATTTCAGCCGCGCAGGAGACGAGCAGAATGACAGCGGCCAGAATGTAAATTTTTTTCTTCGTCATTTCAGCCACCCCCCGTTCCAGCCGGCGCAGATGCCGTTTGCAGCCATATCGGCCAGATCATAGAAATGCGGATAAATATCCGGCAGCACACCCAGAATAACGGCAAGCGCTGTCGTGATGCAGATCGGGATCAGCATGGAGTAGTACATATCGCCATACTTTCTGAATTTTTCCTGCGGGTCATGCCGGAAGTACGCCATGCGGACGACCGGCATCAGGTAAGCCGCTGCAAGGAGCGCACTGGCGACCCAGATCAGGATGTAGAGAGGTTTCCCCGCCTGCAGCGCACCGAGAGCGAGGTTCCACTTACTGACGAAGCCGACCAGGAATGGCGTACCCGCGATACCGAGGGACGCGATGGTGAAGCAGGCCATGGTGACCGGAAGTTTCTTCCCGATGCCATAGAGCTCACTGATGTTATTGCGGTGCGTTCGTGCAATGATGAGGCCGGCGCACATGAAGAGGGTGATCTTCATGACCGCATGGGCGACCAAGTGCAGGTACGCGCCCTTGATGGAAAGCGGCGAGAGCAGAGCCGCGCCCAGCACGATGTAGGAGAGCTGTCCGACTGTCGAGAAGGCGAGACGGCGTTTCAGGTGATCCTGCCGCATAGCGATGAGGGAGGAAATGATGATACTGCCGGCAGCGAACCAGGCCAGGACGTCCACGACGCCGATCTGGGAAAGGAGCTGCGGCCCGAAAACGAATCCGATGACACGGAGGACAGCGAAGACGCCGGTCTTGACGACAGCCACCGCATGAAGCAGGGCGGAAACCGGAGTCGGCGCGATCATGGCTGCCGGCAGCCAGCCGTGCAGCGGCATGACAGCTGCCTTGACGGAGCCTGCCATGATCATCAGGATGAAAATGAACTGGAGTACCCACTTCGGAGCCATGTCCGGGGTGAGGAAGCCGCCCGGCTTGAAGTCGACGGTCCCTGCAATGCAGTAGACGGCGATGATGCCCGCCAGGAAGAGCTGCCCGGAGATCAGTGTATAAATGAGGTACTTGCGGCTCGCAGAGAGCGCTTCTGCATTTCTCTTATGAAGCACCAGAGGGTAGCTCGCAAGGGTCAGGAGTTCGTAGAAAATAAAGAAGGTGATGAGGTTCGACGCCATGGCGATGCCCATGACCGCGGAGAGGCAGATCGCGAAGGCCGCGAAGTAGCCGGTCTGTTCTTTTTCATTGTTGCATCGCATGTAGCCGATGGAGTAGAAGTTCATCGGCACCCAGAGCATGGAGGCCAGCGTTGCAAAGATCATGCCCGCCGGATCCGTCTTCAGCGTGAGCCCCAGGGTATCGGTGATGCGGCAGAGGGTCCACTCGTACTGATTGCCATCCAGGACCCCCGGCACCATGGAAAGGATGATGCCAAACATGATCACGGAAGCGATGGCGCTCCATGCCTCACGTACATTTGGCCATTTCCTGCTGAATGCGATCAGGATCGCAGCGAAGAAGGAAACGCCTACCGCCAGAAATGGTCTGCAGTCTATGATCGTCATCTCAGAAACACCCCCGGCAGTCCCAGTTTAATCACATCAGACACGATGGTCGCATTGCCAAAGCCCAGTGCGATGATCATGATGCCCATGATGAGGATCGGGATGACCATCGGCAGCGGCAGCCCCAGCTTGCCCTTATGCGGATGCACCTCTGTCAGAGAGGCTTCCCGCTGGACGAACATCTGCTCAATGATGCGGAAGAAGTAGATCGCATTGAGAAGCGAGCTGATAACCAGTACGAAGATATAGAAATACTCTCCGCCGGTGTAAGCCCCCAGCATGAGATACCACTTGCTGAAGAAGCCGCAGGTCGGCGGCAGCCCGATCATGGAAAGCGCTGCCAGCGCCACGGTGATGGAGCTGATAGCCATCTTCTTATTGAGGCCGCCCAAGCGGTACAGATTCACTTCGCCAAAGCGGTACTGGATCCCGCCGATGACGAGGAAGAGCGAGCTCTTCATGAAGGCATGGTTGATGATATGCATCACGGCGCCGATGAAGCCGTACATATTGCCCATCGCCAGACCGATGGCGATGTAGCCGATCTGTGCGACCGATGAGTAGGCGAGCATGCGGCGGAAGTCGTACTGCGCCATCGCCATGACAGAGCCGATCAGGATGCCGCACACGCCGAGGATGCCCAGCACGTTCAGCGCACTTTCCACGACCGGATTATCGACCTGGAAAATGTAGTAAATGAAACGGATGAGCGCATACGCCGGCGCCTTGCTCATCAGGCCTGCGATGAAAGCAGCTGCGCCCGGATGCGCGTAGGTGTAGGCATCCGGCTGCCAGCCATGCAGCGGGAAAAGCGCCATCTTGATGCCAAAGCCGATCAGGAAGCAGGCGACGGCCATGGCAAAGAGCGGCGAATGCAGATGCGGGATGATGAGCTGCGCGAGATCTGCCATATTGAGCGTACCGGTCATCGCATAGAGATAACCGACACCCAGAAGGTAGAGGGACGCGCCGATGGTCCCGATGAGGAGGTAGCGGAAAGCAGCCAGCATGGATTTCCGCCCGCCCAGCGCGATCAGCGCATAGCCGGAAAGCGACATGATTTCCAGATAGACATAGAGGTTGAATACGTCGCCGGTGATGATCATGCCGGAGAGGCCGACCGTCAGCAGACCGAAGAGCGTATAGTAGCCGCCCACGTGGAGCCAGTCCTCATCCTTTACAAAAGGACGGCTGTAGAGCGAGACGAGCATGGAAATGAAGGTGACCAGCACCGCAAGGATGCTGTTCAATGGATCCAGCGCAAATTCGATGCCGATCGGCGGGATCCAGCCGCCCATCATGTAGTGCCAAGTCGCTCCGCCATTTTCAAGGACATGCTGGAGCACCAGGCAGGCATTCGCAAAAGCGCCTGCGATGGAAGCCATCACGATGTAGGAGCCCAGATTCCGGCTGATGCGGGAGAAAAGCATGCAGAGCAGCGACCCGGTCAGCGGCAGGAGTACGATAAATACGGGAGCGTGCTGTGTCATTTACTAGCCCTCCTCAGTACTTCGACCTCTTCCACGGAGCCATAAATTTCCTTGATGCGCATGAGGAGTGCGATCGCGACCCCCGTGGTACCCAGGCTGACGACGATGGCCGTCAGCATCAGGCCGTGCGGCAGCGGGTTGATATACATCGAAGGATCCGTCGTGATTCCATTCTGGATCGGGATCATCGCGCCGTCCTTCTGTGCAAAGCACAGGTAGAAATAAATGACCGCGACCTGCATGACGTTCATCGCCATCAGCTTTTTCATGTAGTTCTTGCTGAGGACCATGCCATATACGCCAAGGAAGAAAAGAATCATGACCAGGGTGTAAAGACCTTTTGTTTTCAGGAATTCATTCAGTACGTCCATTCTCTTCACCCCTTTTCACGATAGCATCCAGCAGATTGATGATCGTCATCATGACGCAGATGGCGACGCCGATCTCGATGAGGAAAATCCCGGTCGCATGCATTTCATTCTGCGCTTCCATCTGGATCGGCATGTAATTGTAATTCAGGAAGAAATCTGCCCCGCCCAGAAGCGTCAGCCAGCCGGTCAGTGCATAAATGAAGGTGCCGACACCAGCCAGCACGACCGATGTTTTCCCAAGTACATTGAATTTCGTATCAAAGCCCAGGATGAGCCGCGCGAGCAGCACGCCCACCGAGAGCAGCGCCCCCGCCTGGAAGCCGCCGCCCGGAGAAAATTCGCCAAGGCAGAGGATGTAGACCGCATAGACCATCGTGAAGGGCACCAGCATGCGGAAGGCTATATTCAGGATCAGACCGCCAAATGGTTTATTCATTTGATAATCTCTCCTTCCTCCGGATCTTCCGGCTCCTCTTCAGGACGACGGCCCACCGTATTGCTGGTCAGGATGAGGACCGTCGTCAGCCCTGCCAGGAACATGACCGAGGTTTCCCACATGGTATCGAAGCCTCGATAGTCGATGATGACGCCAGTGACGATATTCGGAGAGCCCGTATCCTCCTCACTGCGCGAGATATAGGTCGGTGTGACATGCGTATTCGGTGCCGTATTCGGATCCCCGATTTCCGGGAGATAGGTGACCACCGAGACGAAGAGCGCCGTCATGACCGACAGAAGTACCGCTACCAGTCCACGCATTACTTACACCACCTATCAATTTTCTTCAGCGATGCTACGAAGAAGATCGTAGAAATCGTACCAATGACCGCTTCAGTGAAAGCCACATCCGGAGAACCCATCATGAGGTACAGGAGCACCGCGCAGAAGCTGAATGCACTGTAGATGATAGCTGCGGAGAGGATATCCTTGCAGAAGATGACCGCGCAGGTGATCAGAATCAGGAAAACCAGAAGAATGGCTTCGATCGTATAGATTTCCATTATTTTCCCTCCTTTTCCAAATGTCCCACCGGTTCATCGATGCTGTGATCCGGACCCGCCAGACCGAGGAGCTTCTTCGCGCCCTTCGTCTTGAGCGTCCAGATCGGATGGCCGGACTTATACGCCGCCTTGCTCAGGATATGCGAGCCGATCGGGTTCGCCATGAAAACCAGAAGGAAGACGAATGCGATCTTGAGAGAAGTCAGTGTCGCGCCTTCGTAAATCATAAGGCCGATGAAGGTCAGCATGCAGCCCAGCGTCTCGCTGTTGCCCGATGCATGGATGCGGCTGTAGAAATCCGGAAGCCGGAGCATCCCGATGCCCGAGCCGATGAAAAAGATGAGCCCGCCGATGATGAAAAGCGCCGCCACCATTTCCCGAGGAGAGGTAAAGCCGAGTTCACTCATATCTTATTCCCTCCTATGAACTTCGCAATGATGAGGGATCCCAGGAATCCCAGAAGCGCGTAAGAAATCGCAATATCCACATACATATCCGGACGCTTGTCGATGAAGCCGAAGACCACGATGAGACAGATCGTATCCGCCCCGATGACCCCCAAAGCATTCATCCGATCAAAAATCGTCGGCCCGTTGAAGAGGCGCTGGAGCATGAGAGCGATGACGAAGAGAAGCACCAGCATCACGACATACAGGAGAACCATCATGATCATTCGTCACCTTCCTTTTCTTCGACCGCTTCGAAATCCAAAGGCATGCCATAGAGCCATGCCACCTTTTTCTGCATCCCGCCGTCCAAAAGACCATCGGCTGCCCCTTTCGTCAGCGCATGGATCTCATACAGCCCATCATCCGTCACATTCATGGTGACCGTCCCCGGCGTCAGCGTGATGGAATTGGCCAGGATCGTCGAGGCCATCGGATTGTCCGCCCGGAAATAGAAGCGTACCACCTTCGGATCGATCTGGAGCTCCTGCGACGTCTCGGCAAGAAGCACATCCACATTCGCGAGCACGAGCTGCCACATCAGCCAGATGAAGTACCAGATCATCTTCAAAGGGGAGAAGCCAAAGACATAGTAGAAGCGGCTCTCCTCCTTATTCGGCACCAGAAGCAGCGGATACGTCAGCCATGTCGTCACCAGCGCCGTGATCACACCGTATACGATGAATTTCGTCTCCGTATGTCCCGAGAGTGCCATCCAGAAGGCGAACAGCACCACCGCGAGGCATCCCATGTGAACCACAGGCGAACCCACGATCCTTTTATCATTCCACACTACCTGTTTTCCCACAGCGACCACCTTTCCTCACCGAGCCCAAAGCCATGTATCTCTACCGGAAACCTCTGAATAAAAAAATGCAATAAAAGCATCTGATCGCTTCTATTGCATCAAGTAACGAGCAGGAAAAGATATGCTTTCAAGCAAAAAGTATATGATTTTGCGTTGCTTTACCACGCCGCCTCATGCCGAGGACAGCTCATGAATCATCCCAGCCATGATCACTCTCATAGTGCATTGACTCCCCTCATTTTCCTCAGGGCTTCTCACCGGGAGAGGCTCTTTTCCATATTGATTGTACTTATAGTATCACATCCTATGAAAAAATGAAACAATCAAAACAACCCAATTCTCAATCGCGAGCATAAGCTCCAATGCATGAATTATTTTTTACATAGGAATCTATCAATATGAAACACATAAAAAATGAGCCTGAAGACATTTTCTTCACGAAAAAATCTTCAGGCTCATTCTTGATTCCTGGCAGGGGCAGGTAGAGTCGAACCACCGATAACGGAGTCAAAGTCCGTTGCCTTACCGCTTGGCGATGCCCCCATAAAGTCCGACAATATCGGATTTCAGGCAAAAAAAAATGGGGCGAGTGGTGGGACTCGAACCCACGCGTAACGGAGCCACAATCCGCCGTGTTAACCACTTCACCACACCCGCCATATTTTCCTGTCACATGCATTTCGCCATATGACGTTGTTTATTGTACCATAGAAAGAAATATCCGTCAAATAGTTTTCCGGAAGAAATTTCACGAAATGGGATGCAAGAAAAAAATTCTCTTGCCGTGTATAGAGAGATTCATTAAGGGGCTGGCGGGTTCAGGGTTCACCCACGGGGCGCGCTGCCCTTTGATTATTTGTGAAAGAGGTTCAGCAGGTTCTATAGGTTCTGAGGGTAGGGCGGAGGTGGTACGGCGCATAAAAATCAGAAGCGCCGCGAAGGTTTGAAACTAGCGGTTTTCTCGTATCGCAAACCTAATCCCTAGCCACTAATCCCTAGCTACCAGTCACTAGCCACTCATACCTGCTTTCAAACCAGGTGCGGCGTCATAACCAGAAAGTGCCTAATGCGAAGCCGCCACCTTCACGTCTCATTCCAATTGATTCCCTGAACCCATCCACCTGAACCCTTTCCCCCCTTTTTTATATGTTGTATAATAATAAACAACTTAAAAGCACTGGTTCCAAGCAGGATCTGTTATACCAGTGCTTCTTTTTATTATTTATCCTTTTAATAATAACGAGGTACACACCATGGACAACAAACCTTTCCGTCAGGGCACCATCGATCAATTCTTAGACGATCTCGGCAGCAAGAAAGCCGCCCCCGGAGGCGGCGCAGCAGCCGGACTCGTAGGCGCACAGGCCTGCGCGCTCGCTGAGATGGTCTGCCATCTGACAGAAGCCAATAAAAACTACGCAGAATTCCACGAAAAAGCAGCCGAATATGCCGCCGTCTTTCAGATGGCACGCTCCATCTTCCTCGATCTGATGGATGAGGATGCCAAGTCCTTCCTCGAGCTCATGAGCACCCTGCGCTCCATCCGCACGCTTCCTCTGGAAGAGAGACAGGCAAAACAGCTCGAAGCCTTCAAGAAAGCGATCGCAGTCCCGCAGCAGATGGCCCAGACCATGAGCGACCTGCTCCCGAGCTTCACGAACCTTCTCCTCAAAGGAAATAAGAACGCCATCAGCGACGCCATCATGGCTGCCCAGCTCGCCATGGCCTGCATCCATGCTTCGATCCTGAACGTCAAGATCAATATGAAATACATCGATGATGAATTCTATGAACACGAAATGAATGACACGATCACCGCATGGGAAAATGCCATCTCCGCCATCGATGCTGTCCTGACGTATCAGGTGGAATTGTAAGAAAAAGGTTCAGGGTTCAGGTTGATGGGTTCATGGTTGTGGTGGCAGCTTCGCCGCAAAATATATATTTGCGGCGAAGCCGTCACCTTCATTCCTGATTCCTCATTCCTAATTCGAGCAGAGCTTTCATTCAGAGTCAAGAGACAACACGCCCCACGGACTAAGTTTGAAAGCAGGGATTAGGGATTAGGGATTAGTAGCCAGGGATTAGGAGCCTCGAGTGACTAGTAACTGGTGACTGGTGACTTGAATACTGCCTTCGGGCATCGCCCCATATATACTCGCGGCGAAGCCGCCACCTTCATTCCTAATTCCTCATTCCTAATTCCTCATTTACGCAAAGCTTTCATCCACAATCAAGGGACGGCACGTCCCTCGGGCTAACCCTGAACCCCTAATCCCCAGTCACTTTCTCCCAAAGGAGGCCCTATGTTTTCCAAAAATCAAAGCGGTTCCTCCTTGAACCGCCAGCTCTTCGAAACCTACATGGCGCTCGACAACTGGCACCAGTTCCGTCTGCGTCTTTTCATCGAAGGGATCTTTGTCGGCATTGCAGGCGGACTCTCGATCAGTCTCTTCCGATTTCTCCTGAATGAATCCGAAGACCTGCGCATCTATCTCTACTATGCCTACCTTATCCCGGCACTGCGCCGGGCAGACCCCCTGCCGCTTCTTTTCTACGCGCTCCTTCTCCTTGTGATCGGCGGCGCGCTCTACGCCATGTGCCGCTATGCCCCCATGGCCGGCGGCTCCGGCATACCGCAGGTGAAGGGCGTCATCCTGGGCCTCATGAAAATGAAATGGCTGCGCATCCTCTGGGTGAAGATCCTCGCCGGAGCCATCGGCATCGGCGCAGGGCTCTCGCTCGGCCGTGAAGGTCCTTCCATCCAGATCGGTGCCGTCGCCGGACAGGGCCTCTCCCGCACGCTCGGCAGGACGCGCATGGAAGAGCGCTATCTCATCACCAGCGGTGCGAGCGCAGGGCTGGCCGCCGCCTTCAATGCACCGCTCGCCGGCATGATGTTTGCCCTAGAAGAGCTCCATCGCAATTTCTCCGGAGCCGTCCTTCTCCCCACGATGACATCCGCCATCACGGCGACCATCGTCACCCGCTGCTTCTTCGGGAATGGAACCAGCTTCCATTTCGTGAATCTCGTCCCGCTCCCTGCCCAGCACTTGGGGTATGTGGCTCTCATCGCCCTCATCTGCGGCCTCGCCGGCATTGTCTTCAACTACGGTCTTCTCCACATCGGTGCTTTCTACCACCCGAAGGTCTTCAGAAATCAGGCATCCAAGATCATTTTTGCTCTCCTCTGTGCCGGAGTGCTCGGATTCCTCCTCCCGCAGGTCTTGGGCGGCGGCAACCGTCTCGTCGACCAGCTCGCCATCACGAGCTACCCGCTCGCCTTTCTGCTGCTTCTTCTCGCAGCCAAATATATCTTCACCCTCATCAGCTATGGCTGCGGCGTCCCGGGCGGATTCTTCCTGCCCCTCCTCGTCATCGGCGCCCTGACCGGTGCCGTGCTGGCAAATCTCCTCGTCAGCGCCGGACTTCTCTCTGCGGTGTACACGCCGAACATCATCATCATCGGCATGGTCTCCCTCTTCGCCGCGAGCGTCCGCTCTCCTATCACAGGGACACTCCTCATCCTCGAGATGACAGGCGACTTCGGTCACCTCATGGTGCTCGCCTTCGCCTCCGCCATCGCCTATATCACCGCAGAGATCCTGAAAGGACGCCCGATCTACGATGCCCTTCTTCAGAAATCTCTCGCCTCCAGCCCCGATACCACGTGCGAAGAAGAGAAGAATATGATCGAAGTCCCCATCGCGAGCGGTTCCCTTCTGGAAAATCGCCCGATTTCTGAACTCCCTCCCATGAAGCAGACCGTCATCGTGGAAATCAAGCGCTCCGGGAAAAGCCTCATCCCCGACCCCGATACCCGCCTGCGCGCCGGCGACTTCCTCTACATCCTCTCCGAGAGCCGCAATGCAGAAACCCTGAAGCGCATGGGCGAGGAATCAAATGTGAAATAAAAATAAAGGTTCAGGGTTCAGGGTTAGCCCGTGGGGCGTATCGCCCTTTGATTACGTGCGAAAGAGGTTCGGCGGGTTCAACAGGTTCAGTGGGGAGGGCGGGGGTGGTGCGGCGCATCATCATATGGAAGCGCCGCGGAGGTTTGAAACTAGCGGTTTTCTCGTATCGCAAACCTAATCCCTAGCCACCAGTCACTAGTCACCAGTCACCATTTATACAAAAGGAGTCTTTCTCATGGGTCAGCTCAGACGAAAAGTGCATAACTACACCATCCTGGTGCTCATCAAAGAAGGCTCCATGCCCGATTTCCGCGTCAAATCCGTCGCCGCCCTGCGCGTTCGCGAAGGAGAAGAGGTCGACTCCCTCTCCTTTCAGGACTGCGAGCAGCATGAACGGCGGACAGCGGCCAAAAACATGAAGGCTCTTCGCGACTTTCTGGCGGACGACCTCATCCTCACCGCCGACATCAGCGAGAATACGCCTGCCATGGAAAAGCTGTATCAGGAATACTGCGACGCCTTCTTCACGAATACCACACTTGATATTCTCCCCATCATTGAAGAAGTGACGCCTCTCATGGACGACCCTAAGGACTTCGACGCACGCATCACCACTGCACGAAAAGAAATGGATCCATTGAAACGCGCCCGATCCGTCCATGCGGTCTATGAAGAGGCGACAGAAATCCTCTACGGCTATCAGAAAGGCTGGCCCTACTGGATCTGTGCGCTCTCCACTGAAGAAGAACGCAGCATGGAAAAGCACCTCCCCGCGAAAAAGAAAAAACTCTGGATCGCCACCCTCTGCTGGTTCTTCGGCCTGCACTATTCCTATCTGGGAAATCCCGCGCGCAATCTCTTCTACCTCATGACCGCCGGAGGCTGCTTCCTCTGGATGCTTTTCGATCTCTACCGTCTTCCCGCCATGGTGGACGAGCGCAATGCAAAGATCGCAGAAGAAGTGTACAAAGAATTGAAAAAGGGATGAGGGACTAGGGACTAGGGATTAGTGACTGGTGACTGGTGACTAGTGACTAGGGATTAGGTGTCTCGAGTGACTGGGTGACTAAATCCGCCTTCGGGCATCGCCATGATTTATACTCCGCGACGCTTCTATTTTCTTATGCGCCGCACCACCCCCGCCCTACCCTCTGAACCCGCTGAACCTGTTGAACCCGCTGAACTTCTTTCATCCACAATCAAAGGGGCGGCACGCCCCAAAGGCTAACCCAGGACTATGGAAACGCCGGCCCATTCTATCCCCTTGACTTCTCCCCTTGTAACGTGCTATATTACTAATAATTTCACACAGGCAGTGAAGAGAAGAGTACATGATGCCGACTGGCAAAGAGAGCGCCCACACGGTGAAAGGGCGTGCAGTCAAATCATGGAAGATGGCCTCTGAGCCAGGTATGCTGAATGATGAAGCAGCCCGGGCGCTCCCGTTACAGAGCTTGGGTATCATGGAAACATCGTACCTTAAAAGGCACCGGCGGCGACGTCGGCGCGAAATTGGGTGGTAACACGATTCTCTCGTCCCTTGGCGGACGAGAGTTTTTTATTGGCACGAAGGGGAGTGACTAGTGACTAGTGACTAGTGACTGGTGACTGGTCACCGCTAACTGCCAACCACCACCAACTACATCCAAGGAGGTTTTTACTTTGCCGATTAAAATTGCTGATGGCCTGGACGCCATCACAGAATTAAAAAAAGAAGGAATCGTCACCATTAACGAAGCGCGCGCGCGGACACAGGATATCCGCCCGCTGAAGATCCTGATCCTGAATCTGATGCCCATCAAGAAGCCGACAGAAGTGCAGCTGCTCCGCCTCTTAGGCGACACCCCGCTGCAGCTCTCGGTCGATTTCGCCCGCATCGCGTCTCGCGAGACCACCCACACGGACCGCTCCTACCTGTCGCAGAACTATCTCACCTTCGATGACATCAAGGATGAGAAATACGACGGCTTCATCATCACCGGCGCGCCCGTCGAAAAGATGCCCTACGAAGAAGTCGAGTACTGGCCGGAGATGATGAAATACTTCGAATGGGCGGATACCCACGTCTTCTCCACCCTGCATTTCTGTTGGGCGGCGCAGGCAGGGCTCTACCGTGACTACGGGGTAGAAAAGCGCATCCTTCCCCGCAAGCTCTTCGGCATCTACCAGTACGGCCTCACCATGAATTACCATCCGCTTCTCCGCGGCTTTGATGACCGCTACTTCATCCCGCAGTCCCGCCACACCTCCATCGACGACAGGAAAGTCGATGAGACACCGGAGCTCACCGTCCTCTCCCGCTCCTCCGAGAACGGCATCAATATCATTTCCGACCAGGAGTCCCGCCGCATCTTCGTCCTCGGCCACTTTGAGTATGACCTGCGCACACTGGAATGGGAATATAAAAGGGATCGCGAGAAGGGCCTTCCCATCCGCCTGCCGGAAAATTACTACCCCTACGACGATCCGCAGGAAAAGCCGCGCTTCGTCTGGTGCAGCTACGCCCATCTTTTCTATCACAACTGGCTGAACTTCGTCTATCAGGAGACCCCATACAGCCTTGATCACCTCATGCCGTTCAACGTGCATAATCCGCTGCATGTGTAAAGGGTGACTGGTGACTAGTGACTGGTGACTAGTGACTGGTGACTGGTGACTGGGGATTAGCAAAATCGATTGATTCAATACCAAAAGCGAGCCTCGGGTTTTGTTTGCGCCTGAGACTCTCTTTTCCATTGGACAATTCATTTTCCCATGGTATAATACATATAGAAAAAGGTGCCAAACGGCAACGGATGGCCCCCTAATAGTTCAACAGATTAACCGCCGGACTTTGCTAGAGAGAGGCGGTTTTTCTGTTGATGGAATGAATGAAACGATTTTATTTTCGTATTGCTACGATGCAGAGGGTTAGACAAACCACAACTGTCAAAAAATCATACGCAGTCATTGGCATCATCCCCTTTGTTGTTGAACGCAGGGGCAGAAAACATACCGCCACCGTGCTTGCTGATGGCACCGTCTTTATTATACCAAAAAAGACCGCCGAAGCGGTCTTTTTATTTGTCCTTATTTCAGTACAGACGGCAGCCAGGTGGCGATGCCGGGGAAGAAGCAGAGGAGTGCGATTTCCGCGACCATGATGAGAGCGAAAGGCGCAGAGCCTGCGATGATATCCTGGATCGAGCTGTCCTCGCTGATACCCTTGATGACGAAGAGATTCATGCCGACCGGCGGTGTAATGAGGGCCAACTCCATATTGATCAGGAGCACGACATTGAACCAGATGGGATCGAAGCCCAGCGCCTTGATGATCGGATAGAGCATCGGCAGCGTGATGAGGATGATGGAAACTGTTTCCAGCACACACCCCAGAATGAGCAGCACGATATTGATGCCGATGAGGATGACCCAGCGGTTCATATGCCCTTCCGTCACGAGAGACATGAGCGCCTGCGGGACCTGCAGCACAGTCAGGATATAGCCGAAGAGCATAGCGCCGACCATGATGGCAAAGATCATGCAGGATGTCTTGATGGTCGAGCGGAGGATCCCCGGCATATCACTGACAGAAAGGCTCCGGTAGACGAAGAATGTGATGACAAGCGCATAGATCGTGCCGACAGCAGCAGCTTCCGTCGGCGTGAAAACGCCGGTATAGATGCCGCCGATGATGATGACCGGCAGCAGAAGCCCCCAGATATTTTCACGGAGCGCTTTCATCTTTTCTTCCGTCGAAGCCTTTTCTTCTCTTGGCTTATTCCAAGAGGCAATGACGATGTACGCCACGAAAGCGAGCGTCAAAAGCGCACCCGGTACGACGCCGGACATGAACAGCTTTCCGACGGATTCATCGGTGATGGTACCGTAAAGGATCATCGGAATGGACGGCGGGATGAGGATGCCGAGGGTACCGCCGGCAGCGACAGAGCCGACGACGAGCTTTCTGTCATAGCCGCGCTTCAGCATTTCCGGGATCGCCATCGCACCGATGGTGACCGCAGTCGCCACGGAAGAGCCGGAGATCGCCGCAAAGATCGCACAGGCGAAAATAGTCGCGATGCCAAGGCCGCCGGGAAGATGGCCCATCCACTTGCTGCCAAGCTCGAAAAGCCCGCTGCCGACCTTGCCCGTCAGCATGATCTGGCTCATCAGGATATAGAGCGGCACCGACGTCAGGACATAAGAGTCCAGCGTCTTGTACGCGATAACAGGCACCTGCGAAAGGGTGGACATGTCGATAAACTGGATGATCCCCAAGATACCGGCAATGCTCAGCGTAAAGGCGACCGGCATGCCGATGACAAGGAGGAAGATGATGAACAGCGCAAAACCTGCAAGGATCATAGGTCAGTCCTCCTCTTGTGCAAAGAAATCACCCAGAAAATGATTCAGGGTTTCCAAAAACAGCAGAACAAAGCCGATCACCATGAAGGTCTGCGGGATCCAAAGCGGCACACGCAGAAGCGTCGGCGAAACGATGCCATTCTCAAAGCTCATCAGCATGTAATTCGTAGACTCCGTCATGCAGACATAGAGCGCAAAGAGCGACAGAAGCGAAGTGAAGATATCCATGCCCCTGCGCACCCCCTTCGGGAAGCGGGAGTACAGGAAATCCACAAAGATATGACCATGCGTGCGCATGGTGTAGGACATGCCGAAAAAGCCTGCAAGGATCAGGAGATAAGTAGAGATCTCCATCGCCCAGACAGTCGGGCGATGCAGGATGCTTCTGGCAATGATCTCATAACAGATGATGAAGGCTGTCGCCAGAATAGCCAGCCCCGCGATCGCAGCAGCCGTGCATGTCACGCAGCCAAGAGCTCGATCAAACATTTTATAAACAGAACGCATGACAGCCCTCCTTTATTTAATACAAATATATAGGGTGGTTGATAGGTTTAAGGGTTCAGGGGTTAGCCCACGGGGCGTGCTGCCCCTTGATTGTTTGCAAAAGAGGGGGAGCGGGTTCTACAGGTTCAGAGGGTTCAGAGGGGGTGGCGCGGCGCAAAAAATAATGAAGCGCCGCAGAGTTTTGATAGCGCTTCGCGCCGTCGTCATCTCGAGCGTAGCCGAGAGATCCTCCTTGCAGAACGGTCAGCATGCCAACTGCGCTACTTCAATCACCGCTTGCTTCTAATCCCTAGCCACCAGTCCCTAGCCACCAGTCCCTACTTTACCCGACCGCTCACCCCAGCGGCAAACCAGTCCCTTATTTCTTCGATGCTTTTCTGCAGTCTTCCACGAGCCCCTTGCCGAAGTCGCCCTGTTCCTGTTCGAACTTTTCAATGACAGAGGCCGTAGCATCCTGCCACAGCTTCACCTCATCCGAGGGAACCGTGTAGACATCCATGCCCTTGGCAGCGAGCTCCTTCAGGCAGCGGTCATCCTCCGCCTTGGTCTCCTTACGGATCTCATCACGGATCTCCTTAGCGACTTCACTCACCAGCTTCTGCTGATCCGGAGACAGCTTTTTCCAGGAGTTATCATTGATCGCGAGCAGGAAGCCGACATAGGAATGGTTCGTGGTGGTGAAATACTTGCAGACCTCGTAGATCTTACGGGACAGGATCGCCGTCTGACCGGAGGACTGGCCATCGATGGTGCCATTCTTGATCGCCATGTATACCTCCGAGGAGCTCATGGTCGTCGGAGAAGCACCGAGTGCCTGGATGATGTCAGCAGAGGTCTCCGAGTAAGAACGGATCTTCAGGCCCTTGAAATCCTCCGGTTTTTCGATCTTTTTGGTGTTGTTGCAGAACTGTACATAGCCATAGTCAGCCCAAATCAGCGGATGAACGCCCTTCTTTTCCATTTCCCCCGTCAGCTTCGAACCCAGATCTCCATCGAGTGCATTATCAGCCGCTTCGATGGTCGGCAGGACGAACGGCAGGTCGAGAACCTTGAGTGCCGGTACGACCATGGACCAGCGCGCGGTAGAGTTCAGACCGATATCCAGCCCGCCGCTCATGAGCGCATCATTCATATTCTGGTCATTGTAGAGCTGTCCGGCCGGGTATACCTTGACCTCGATCGAGCCCTTGGATCTGTCATTGACCTCTTTGGCAAATTTTTCTACACTCTTGGACAGATGATGCTCGGACGGCAGCTGATATGCCAGCTTCAGCTCGACCTTCTGCCCATTGCCGGATGCTGCCGCCTTCTTATCTCCGCCGGACATGCCGCATCCCGTCATCATACCTGCCATTGCCAAAGCAGCCAGAGAAGCGGCTGCGATCTTCATCGATTTCTTCATCATCATAGATCTCCCTTTCTTCTATACTCACATAGTCCTATAGAACACCTTTCTTGAATAAAGCCTGCGAGGCAGACAGCAGATTTCGCGACTACCTGCCGCCTTGAGACCGCTCTCCCTTTCTCAGATATCAAAAAACGCCCTGACTGATAAAAATCAGCCAGGGCGTAAACCTTCACGCGGTACCACCTCGCACTATACTCGGAGGCCTTGTAACGCTGCCAAACGCCGCATCCTACTTCATTCAGATACGGGACTTGCGGACGACTTTGTGAGGACTCTCTGCTGCCTTTCACCATACGGCAGCTCTCTGCCAGAGAACCGATTCACTCGCTTCCGTTCCTTGTCTTTATTCAAAATTAAGCTTGTGACAAGTATACACTTTGCATGTATGTTTGTAAAGAGGAAATTTGAAAATCCAGGGAAACACCGAGATAGAATAATCGCTGCGCCCGCGCTATAATGAAGGCGCAACGTTCCATCCCAAGAAAGCCACGAGGTATCACCATGACATTCATACAGCACTACGACTCCCCACTCGGCGACATCCTCCTCGCTGCGGATGAGGTGGGACTCACCGGCCTTTGGTTCGAGGAACAGAGACACTATGCCGCCACTCTCCCCGCAGAGACGCAGACAAAAGAAACGCCCGCGCTGATGGAAGGCAGGCGCTGGCTGGACATCTATTTTGCAGGGAACGAGCCAGATTTTACCCCGCCGCTTCATCCCATCGGCACTCCTTTCCGCATGGCCGTATGGAAGATTCTCCTTGAGATCCCCTACGGAGCGACCACGACCTACGGCGCCATCGCAAAGCGCCTTGCCAAAGAGCGCGGCCTTCCCCGCATGTCCGCGCAAGCGATCGGAAGCGCCGTCGGAAGAAATCCCATCTCCCTCATCATCCCCTGCCACCGTGTCCTAGGCAGGAACGGCCGCCTCACCGGCTACGCCGGAGGACTTCACCGAAAAGCCTGGCTCCTCGCGATGGAGAAGAAACTTGGAGACTAAGAGACTCAGAGACGTTAGACTTCTGACGTTAGATATCAGATTTCAGATATCAGACTTCTGATCTCCTAGTCTCCCAGTCCCTAGTCACCAGTCACCAAAAAACAGAAAGGAACCCATCATGACCCACATTCTCTTTGTCTGCCACGGCAACATCTGCCGCTCGCCCATGGCGGAATTCATCATGAAAGATCTCATCCGCAAAGCCGGATGTGAGAAGGAGATCACCGTGGACTCCGTCGCAGCAACCACGGAAGAGATCGGTCACGACATGTACCCGCCCGCGAAACGTATGCTCACGAAGAAAGGCATCCCCTTCTCGCCCCGGCGCGCCCGCCTCATCACGAAGGAAGACTACGATTGCGCGGACTACATCGTCTGCATGGATGAAGAAAATCTCTACGACCTCTCCCGCCTCACGCGCGGCGATCCGGAGAAGAAAGTCTCCCTCCTCCTCTCCTGGGCAGGACGGCGCGCTGAGGTCGCCGATCCCTGGTATACCGGAGACTTCGAAGAAACATATGACGATCTCATAGAAGGCTGCCGCGCGCTACTAGGGAAACAGTGGGTGGTTAATCATTGACGGTTAGCGATCCTGTGCGATGCATCCACACGGGATCGTTTTTTATTTATCCACAGAGTTGTTCACAGTTATTCACAAAATTGTGAATTGTGAAAAGTCACCTGTTCATAGTTTCGACAGTGAGCCAACCCCCACACTTGTACACCTTAGATATACACAGGAAATTGTGAATATCTGTGAATAAGTGAAATCAGCATCCGTCGGCATCTCTGAAACCGCAAGATTTCATCGTTCTCGCGCGTCCCCATACTCTTGTTCACAACTGTGGATTCTGTGAATAGCCTATTCACACCCCGGCGCGCCGTTCCATTTTTTTGTAAAACATTCGTCAAGAGGAAGTTCCCTCCTGTAAAAAAATGAGAAATCAAGAGAAATATAACGAATGAGCGAGAGACAAAGGAGCACCCCCTGTCCGCGCTCTGTGGATATCGGGGGAGGCGTGACGGGTGGCTGGTGACTGGTGACTAGTGGCTAGTGGCTAGTAGCTAGTGGCTAGGGATTAGGTTTGCGATACGAGAAAACCGCTAGTTTCAAACCCCCGCGGCACCTCCATATTTTTATGCGCCGCACCACCCCCGCCCTACCCTCTGAACCTGTTGAACCCTCTGAACCTCTTTCGCACGCAATCAAAGAACGGCACGTCCCATAGGCTAAGTTTGAAAGCAGGGATGAGGATTAGTGGCTAGGGATTAGGGATTAGGGATTAGGGGCACAAAGTGACTGGTGACTTGTGACTAGTGACTTGAATACTACTTTCGAGCATCGCCCTATATATACTTGCGGCGAAGCCGCCACCTTCATTCCTAATTCCTCATTCCTAATTCCTCATTCAAACGCGGCTTTCACACGCAATCCAGGGGCGTCCCGCCCCACGGGCTAACCCCAAGCCCAAAAAGAGCAGCGGACAAGCCGCTGCTCTTTTGGCATATCTATTTCTTATTTCTTTTCTTCTTCGATGGGATAGTCCTGCAGAGCATCGTATCCTTCTTCGCCCGTGCGGATCTTCACCGCATTGTCGATGGTGGAGACGAAGACCTTGCCATCGCCATACTTGCCGGTGTAGAGGGCCTTCTTCGCTACCTCGATGATGGTGCGGGGAGAGATCTTGGATACCACGATGTCGATGCGGACCTTCGGCAGAAGCTTTGCCGAGACGGCAGCACCGCGGTACATCTGAGTCTGTCCTTTTTCAAGGCCGTAACCCAGCGCTTTCGTGACGGTCATGCCTGTGATGCCGATAGCTTCCATGGCAGCCTTCAGGATCTCGAAACGCTTATCCGAAGTAATAATGGTGACGCAGTAGAGGCGGTGTCCATCGGCCGGCAGTTCTTTCGGCACGATCTTTTCTGCTTCCGCTTTCTTTTCTTCTGTGAGAGGAACTTCGACAGCATCTTTCGGCGCCTTGCCTGCTTCCAGTGCTTCGACCGTGGTGTCCGGTGCCATCATGAAGTCTGCATAGGCAGAGACGAGGCCGTGTTCTTCGAAGTCAAGGCCATTGATTTCTTCTTCACGAGTGACGCGCAGACCATTCGTGGCTTTGATGATGCGGAATACAATGTTAATCGCAATGAATACATAAACAGCTACCACAACGACGCCGAGGACCTGAATCATGAGGAAATGCGGATTTCCTGTGTAGAGGAGGCCGTCTTTGACAGAGAAGAGACCAGTCAGGATGGTCCCGAGCGCACCGCATACGCCGTGAGCGGAGATGGCGCCGACCGGATCATCGATCTTCATCTTCTGATCGACGAATTCGACCGCATAGACGATCGCGATACCAGCGATGAGGCCGATCCAGAAGGAGCCGGCGACAGAAACGACATCCGTGCCTGCGGTGATGGCTACAAGACCAGCGAGGCCGCCGTTCAGTGTCATGGAGACATCCGGCTTGCCGTATTTCACCCAGGTGAGAAGCATAGTGGTGACAGCACCGGCAGCAGCCGCCATGTTCGTGGTGACCATGATGCTGCCGACGGAGAGGATCGTATCATCCCCGGTCATGGAAACGGTGGAGCCGCCATTGAAACCGAACCAGCCCATCCACAGGATGAACATGCCGAGGCAGGCAAGCGTGATGGAATGACCGGGGATCGCATTGACGCTGCCATCCTTATTGTACTTGCCAATTCTCGGTCCAAGCAGAGAGGCACCGACCAGAGCGCAGACGCCGCCGACCATGTGTACACAGGTGGAACCGGCGAAGTCATGGAAGCCAAGCTCGGAGAGCCAGCCGCCGCCCCAGATCCAGTGACCGGAGATCGGATAGATCAGGAGAGAAATGACCACGGAATAAATGCAGTAAGAGGAGAATTTCGTGCGTTCTGCCATCGCGCCGGAGACGATCGTCGCAGAGGTCGCACAGAAGACGGTCTGGAAGAAGAGGTAGACCAGCGGAGGATAGCCTGCATCGCCCGTATCATAGTGAGTGACGAAGAGATCCGGCGTACCGATGATACCGCCGATATCGGTGCCGAACATGAGCCCGAAGCCCAGGATCCAGAAAACGATGGTGCCCAGCGCAAAGTCCATGAAATTCTTCATGACGATGTTGCCTGCATTCTTTGCTCTCGTGAGCCCAGTCTCCACCATCGCAAATCCCGGCTGCATGAAGAATACCAGGATAGCCCCCAGCAGTGTCCAGGTCGTATCCGCAGAGGAGTACTTTCCCTCCGCATCCGCCGCCATGATCATGGTCGGCGTGCACAAGGCCGCCGCCAGGAGCGGCCATTTGGCTAAAATTTTTCTCATTTTTACCACACCCTTCTAAAAAAGAAATAAGAGTTTTCCCGTACATAGAGAAAGCCCGGACCTATGTCCGGGCTTCATTGTCCAAAAGAAAAAGCCTCGATGCCCATGCATCAAGACCTCTTTGTCCTCTGTGTACTTGTCATTCATTGCTGAATATGCAGATATGATAACGCTAAGAGCCGCCGCCGTCAAGGGGGAAAATGGGAAAAGTTGTCAGAAAAGGGAAATGGGGCTAGCCCGTGGGGGTGTGCTGCGCCTTGACCACGAATGAAAACCTCGCTTGAATAAGAAATTAGAAATGAGTGACTGGTGACTAGTGACTGGTAGCTAGGGATTAGGGATTGGGGATTAGGAGTGACTAGTGACTTGTGACTAGGAGACTAGGAGACATCAGACTCTCGTATCGTCATTTCGAGCGAAGCGAGAAATCTTTCTTGCTTACCGCTAAACGAAAGATGTGTGAAAGCAGAAATACGTAGCACCAAGGCGTCGTTTCCGTACCGATGCTTATGTGATACTGACCGCAGCGCAAGAAAGATCCCTCGGCTACGCTCGGGATGACGATAGCGCGAAGCACTATCAAAATTCCGCGGCGCTTCATTATTTTATGCGCCGCACCACCATTTCGCATTTCTCATTTCTAATTTCTCATTCAAGCGAAGCTTTCAACCCTGAACCCGCCAACCTGAACCCCTGAACCCATTACAAATTTCCCTCTTGACTTCCCATTCCCGAAAGTGTATAGTAGTTTCAACTTCATAAAGGCAGTGAAGAGAAGAGTACATGAAGGACGCTGGCAAAGAGAGCTCCGGCCGGTGAGAAGGAGCGCAGACGAATCCATGGAAGATGGCCTCTGAGCCTGGCATGCTGAATGATGAAGCAGCCCGGGATCTCCCGATATAGAGACAAGGTATCAAGGCCACGGCCGTCGTACCTCATAAGGTGTCTCGAAGTGATTCGGACATAAAATTGGGTGGTAACACGAAGTATCTCGTCCCTTTCAGGGAGCGGGATTTTTTTATTGCCCCGCATTTCCTACCAAGGAGGAAAACATGATGAAATTCACAAAAGCAATCGCACTGTCCCTCGCCGCTCTCGTAGCCGCTGGCGCCATCGCAGGCTGCGGCGATCAGAAGAAAGAATCCAAAGCACCGGCGGAAAAGAAAGAAATCACCGTCGGCATCACTTCCGGCTATTCCGAACAGGTCATGGACTTCGTCGCAAAGAAAGCGGAAAAGGAAGGCCTCAAGGTCAACCTCAAGACCTTCGGTGACTACGTCACCCCGGACTCCGCGCTCGCATCCGGCGACATCGACCTGAACTCCTACCAGCATGGCCCGTACCTCGAAGCCTACAATGAAAAGAACGGCACGAAACTTATTTCCATCGGCAACACCTACCTCGCTCCGCTGCGCATCTACTCCAACAAAGTCACCGACCTGAAAGACGTGCCGGACGGTGCGAAAGTTTCCATCCCGAACGATCCGTCCAACGGCGGCCGCGCCCTGCTTCTCCTCGACAAGAAAGGCCTCCTCAAGCTGAAGGAAGGCATCGACCCGACCAAGGCAGTCGTCGGTGATATCGTCGACAACCCGAAGCACCTCGAAATCCTCGAACTCGAAGCACCGCAGCTCCCGCGTTCTTTGGATGACGTAGCGATCTCTGTCATCAATGCCGGCTACGCAAAGGCTGCCAGCCTCGACACCAAGACCGCCCTCGCCACCGAAGACAACACCTCTCCTTATGTCAATATCATCGCAGCCCGCGAACAGGACAAGGATAACCCGACCTACCAGAAATTCGTCAAGATTTTCCAGAGCGAAGATGTCAAGAAATACATCAATGACAACTTCAGCGACGGCCTCGTTCCGGCATTCTGATAGCAGGAGTTGACTGCCATCACGAAAGGCCCGTTGGACCATCTTCCAGAAAATGGAAATGCCCCGACGGGCCTTTTTGCACCTGAGTAGAATGAGGGACTGGGGACTAGTAGCTAGGGATTAGGAGCCTGGAGTGACTAGTGACTCGTGACTGGTAGCTGGGGATTAGTATCTAGGGATTAGGGGTGCAAAGTAACTGGTGACTAAAATGCAACCTTCGGGCATCGCCCTATTTATACTCTGCGGCGCTTCTGATTTTTATGCGCCGCACCACCACTCCTCACTCCTAACTCCTAACTCGAGAGCAAAGCTTTCATCCACAATCAAAGGGCAGCACGCCCTAAGGGCTAACCCTGAACCCTGAAGTTTGAAAGCAGGGATGCATGGCCAGGGATTAGGGGTCCGAGTGACTGGTGACTGGTGACTTGAATACTACTTTCGAGCATCACCCTATATATACTTGCAGCGAAGCCGCCACCTTCATTCCTCATTTTCCATTCACACATCCCCCCCTTTCCTTTATAATAGATATAACTAAAAGGAAGGGGGATCTTTTTATGTTACGCATCGCAACGGTCGACGACAATCCGGCCGACCTCAAAGAAATCAGGATATGCCTCTCGCATTATTTTAAGAAACGCGCCGGAAAAATACCCATCGACTACACCATCACGGCCTACACCAGCGGGCCATCCTTTCTGGAAGATTTTGAGAAAGGAGACTACGACCTCATCCTCCTTGACATCTACATGCCTCGCATGACAGGCATGCAGGTCGCCGAAGAGGTCCGCGCCGTCGATGAGGACGCATGGATCATCTTCCTCACCACCAGCCGCGACCACGCGCTCGAAAGCTACAACGTCTTCGCCTCCGGCTACGTGCTAAAGCCGCTCCTTGAAAATGCGCCGCAGCTCGAAGCCCTTTTGACGCGTCTCCTCCCAGAGGATGCACTCGCGGCAAAGACGCTCACCGTAAAGCTCGCCGGTGGCGAATGCCTCTCCGTCCCCTACAGCCACATCCTCTACATGGACTGCCATGGCAGCCGCGGCGCCGTCCTCCACCTCGAAGACCGCGCCCTCGCCTCGCAGAACAGCTATCAGGAGCTGGCAGACATTCTCCTTAGCGATGAGCGCTTCCTCGAGTCCTACCATCGCCTCATCCTCAATATGAATGCCGTCACCGCCATGAAGGAAGATACATTCCTGATGAAAGGAAATCACTCCCTCCCCATCAGCCGCCGGAAAAAGAAAGAAGTCAAGCAGCAGTACATGCAGTTTCTGCTGTCAAGATAGAGCTAGTGACTAGTGGCTGGTGGCTAGGGATTAGGGATTAGGGATTAGGGGTGCCGAGTGACTAGTGACTGGGGACTGGGAAACACCCGTCCCCCTGTCATCCCGAGCGCAGCCGAGGGATCTTTACTGCACTGCGGGAATCAGTGTGTATGCGCCGAGGGAAAACGATGTCCTGGTGCTGCCTCACATCAGGCGATGAGCGTTCTGCAATAAAGATTTCTCGACTACGCTCGAAATGACGATGCGCGCAAAGCGCTATCAAAACTCCGCGGCGCTTCTGATTTTTATGCGCCGCACCACCATTCCTAATTCCTCATTCCTCATTCCTCATTCGAGCGAGGCTTTCCATCGCAATCAAGAGGCAGCACGCCCCTCGGACTCGGGCACTCATTTCATAAGGAGCAAACCCATGATCGACATCCTTCTTCTGGTCTTTGCCATCGCCATCCTTCAGGCGGGCGGGGCCTATGTACGCTATATGCCCTTTGCGGGCATCATGGATGACAAGACGAAACGCCGCCTTTTTCGCGTGAACTGTCTCATCCAGCTCATCAATATGAGCTGGATGGCCCTCCTCGTAGACCAGCTCGGTCTCAACGTCTTCACCTACAAGTGCTGTCTGGCGCTCGGCTGGATTCCCTTCTTTCTCTCGATGCTTTTCATCTTTCCCACCGCTAGAGCCGCGCAGATCTTCATCCTCGGCATGCAGGGCATCTACATGTTTGCTCTCCACGGCATATCGGGCATCTGTATACTCCTTGGATTCTCGGATATACCCACAGAGAATCTCCTGATCGAGCATCTTTTCATCTATGACATCTTCTTTGCATTGACGCTTCCCGGTGCCTACTGCGTCTTTTCTCCCATGCTGCCCTCGAAACGTTTCATGAATGAAAAATCCTACTCCTACTACATAGCAATCATCCCGATGCTCCTTGTCACCGCCGCTATGCCGACCAGCCTCTTGGGCAAGCTCTGGTCTCCTGATAAACTCTTTGTCTGGCTCATCCTCACCGTTTTCTTCATCGCCTTTGACCGCTACCTCATTCGGGAAAAGAAAGACTTTGAAAATATAACGAATATCCAAAGCGCAAACCACCTGATGGAGAAATCCATTTCCTTCCTCCAGTCCTATGCCCAGCTCCTGCAGGATAACGGGAAAGAAATGTCCATCTTCCGACACGACCTGCGTCACCGGATCCTAGCGCTCCACGGACTCCTGCAGCGCGGGCAGACGGAAGATGCCCTCGCACTTCTGGAAAGCAGCCACGAAGACCTGGAGCGCACCGCCACCCATCCCTACTGCCTGAATCCGATCATCAACGCCATCATCTCTATCTATTTCGAAAAAGCGAAAGAACTCTCCGTCCGCACCAGCCACAAGATTTCCTTCCCGCAGAGCCTTCCCTCCATCGAAAGCCCGCTCGCCTATGTACTTGCGAACCTGCTCGAGAATGCCATCCAGGCCTCTGCCACCATGCCCAAAGAGAAACGGACCGTCGACCTCACGCTCCTTATGAAGGGAAATCAGATCGCTCTCTCCATCGTGAACCAATACGACGCACCCATCCGCTTTGATGAGAATGGCTACCCCAAAGCAGACAAGGAAGGCCATGGCTTCGGCATGGTCTCCATCGCCCGCTTCTTAGACACCCACCACGCCTATAAAAATTTCACACAGGAGGATGGTAAAGTACGCTTCGAAGCATACTTCACCGTAGAAGATGAGTGACTGGTGACTAGGGACTGGTGACTGGTAGCTAGGGACTGGTAGCTAGGGACTGGTGACTAGGGATTAGAAATCCGGTTTACCGTTTATTTACATTCAAGGAGTAAAATAAAGAAAATAGCAAGAGCTGGAAAGCAGCACCATCTGCGCTAAGGCCTCTCTCGTATCGTCATTCCGAGCGAAGTCGAGGAATCTTTTTCGTTCGCGGTAAAACAATTCATGTGAACGAAGGAATAACGGGAAACTTGTCATCCCAATTCAAATTCGCTCCGCGAATTTTGCGATACTGCGCATCGCCCAACCTCCGCCCTTCGGGCACCTCCTTCCAGAGGAAGGAGGCTGTGTTCTTTGTTCTTTCTAAAAAATTCGGCGCGCAGCGCCGCACCACAACCCTTTGAACCCATCAACCTGAACCCTGAACCTTCAGAACCCATTGCACCCCACTAGAAAGGAGTCCCATCATGATCCGTCTTCTCTTTATCTCGCACACAGGAAATAATGAACCGCCGATGGCGCAATGCATCATGGACCACCTCATCCGAAAGGCCGGTCTGACAGAAGCCCTCTCCGTCTCCGCCGCCTGCTTTGCCAAAGAAGGCGCATCCCTTTCCAAGGCGGCGCAGGAGACGCTCTCCGCCCACGGCATCCCCTATACAGAGAAAAAGGCCTTCCCCATCGCATGGAAGACCTATGATGAGTACGACTTCATCCTCCTCATGAATGATAAGAACAATCCCGACATCTTCAATACCATGGGCGGCGATGTCGATGAGAAGATCCATCTCCTCTCCGAATTCGCTGGAGAAGAGGGTGATATTCCAAACCCGCACAAAGGCGGCACCTTCGAAGACGCGTATGAAGAGGAGGAAAAAGCCTGCAAAGGACTTTTGAAGAAGCTCGAAGCATGGATACGGTGAATGGGAGACGTCAGATGTCAAACTCCAAATGAAGGCGGCGCTTCCTTATTATGATGCACTGCACCGCCATTTCTTATTGTTCCCTCGCTGCGCCACAGCCCTGAAGTTTGAAAGCAGGGATGAGGGATGAGTAGCTAGGGATTAGGGATTGGGGATTAGGAGTCACAAGTGACTAGTGACTGGTGACTGGTAGCTAGGGATGAGTGGCTAGGGATTAGGAGCCTCGAGTGACTAGTGACTGGTGACTGGGATTTCTCCGGCATCGTCATCCCGAGCGCAGTCGAGGGATCTTTACTGCACTGCGGGAATTAGCGTGTATGCGCCGAGGAAAAACAATGTCCTAGTGCTACCTCACATCAGGCGATGACCGTTCTGCAATAAAGATTTCTCGACTACGCTCGAAATGACGATGCGCCGCGCGAAGCGCTGTCAAAACTCCGCGGCGCTTTCATATTTTTATGCGCCGCACCACCATTTCGCATTTCTCATTTCTAATTTCTCATTCAATCGAGGCTTTCATCCGCAATCCATGGGCGATCCGCCCACGAGCTAACCCCGAACCCAAACAAAAAGGAAGCTCTCACGAGCTTCCTTTTTTGCATGTACTTTATTCTGCTTTCTCTTCCAGAATCCCCATGAACTGTTCTCCCGTGATGGTTTCCTTTTCATAGAGGTACTTCGCGAGCTCATCGAGCTTGCTGCGATGTTCCACAAGGATCTTCCTTGCTTTCTCGTGCTGCGCCTTGATGAGATCAGAGACGGCCTTGTCGATGCGTGCCTGTGTCTCCGGCGAGCAGGCGAGGGTGGTATCGCCGCCCAGATACTGGTTCGTCACATTTTCCATGGCGACCATGCCGAATTCATCACTCATCCCGTACCGCGTGATCATCGCGCGGGCAAGGCGGGTGGCTTTCTCGATATCGTTCGATGCCCCATTGGTGGATGTGCCGAAGACGACCTCCTCCGCCGCGCGGCCGCCTGTCAGGGTAGCGATCTGGTTCAGCATTTCCTCTTTATTCATGAGGTAATGATTGCCCTGATCCACCTGCATGGTGTAGCCCAGCGCCCCGCTGGTTCTTGGGATGATGGTGATCTTCTGCACCGGCGCGGTGTGAGACTGCAATGCTGCGACAAGAGCGTGACCGATTTCATGGTAGGAAACAATGCATTTCTCTTTGTCCGTCAGGATCGCATGCTTCTTCTGGTAGCCGGCGATGACGACTTCGATGGATTCCTCCATGTCTTCCTGCGTCGCATAAGGACGATGGTCGCGAACGGCGCGGAGCGCGGCTTCGTTCACAATGTTTGCGAGCTCTGCCCCTGATGCGCCGGAGGCCATGCGCGCCACCTTGTCGTAGTCGATGGAAGGCGCGGTCTTGATCTTCGCCGCATGGACCTTGAGGATCGCGACGCGCCCCTGAAGGTCCGGCAATGTGACCGGCACCTGACGGTCAAAGCGTCCCGGACGAGTGAGCGCCGGGTCAAGTGACTCCGGACGGTTCGTCGCTGCGAGGATGATGACGCCCGCATTGTCTTCGAAGCCATCCATCTCTGTCAGGAGCTGGTTCAGCGTCTGCTCGCGCTCATCATTGCCGCCCAAGGCAGCGCCGCCGCGCTTCTTGCCGATGGCATCGATCTCATCGATGAAAACAATGCACGGCGCTTTTTCCTTCGCCTGCTTGAAGAGGTCGCGGACCTTCGCCGCCCCCATGCCGACGAACATTTCTACAAATTCCGAGCCGGAAATGGAGAAGAATGGCACTTCGGACTCGCCGGCGACGGCCTTCGCCAGCATGGTCTTGCCGGTGCCTGGCGGGCCCACGAGAAGGATGCCCTTCGGCATCTTGGCACCGATGTCTCTGTACTTCGTCGGATTATGCAGGTACTCGACGACCTCCTGCAGGCTGTCCTTCGCTTCATCTTCACCGGCGACATCAGAAAATTTGATCCCGTTCGTCGGCTTGACGAAGATCTTCGCATTCGATTTCCCCATGCCGAACTGCATCGCGCCGGGACCTCCCATGTTCTTCATCAGCCGCTTATTCATGTAGTGGCCGATACCGAAGAAGATGAGGATCGGCAGTACCCAGGAGAGCAGCGCCGATAAGAGCGGATTCATCGCTTCGACGATCTCCCCTGTGAAATCCGCGCCTGACTTGTGCAGACGTTCCACCAGCTCGGGGTCATTCATGATGGCGGTCTTGTACGCCTGCTTGTCGTCCTTCTTCGTAAAGAGGATCTTGTCCTGCTCCACCTGTACCTTGTCGATCTCCTGATTCTCCGTCATCGTCATGAAGGAGGAGTAGTCCACTTCTTTCACGGCATTCTCACGGAGCATCGGCACGAAGATCGAGTTGAACAGGAAGATCGCAAGGAAGATCAAAATGTAATACGCCAGTATGGGCCGTTTCGGCATTTTGACTTCGTTCATAGCGTTTTCCTTTCTTTGAAATATATTTTTGACCATTGGTCAGTAATTATATTATACGCTCTCGCAGAAGGAAATGATAGGGGGATAATGGGTTCAACGGGGGAGATGAGTAGCTAGGGATTAGTGGCCAGGGATTAGGAGTTTCAAGTGACTGGTGACTAGTGACTTGAATACCACTTTTCGGGCATCGCCCAATATATATTCGCGGCAAAGCCGCCACCTTCATTCCTAATTCCTCATTCCTAATTCCTCATTCGAGCAAAGCTTTCAGTCACAATCAAGGGACAACGCCACCGAGGCTGACCCTCCCCCCTCTATCGGATCCCCCAGAACCGCTCCGTATTCTCCTTCGCGCATTTCGTGACCACCTCTTCCGAGACGCCCATGTAGTGCGCGAGCGTCCTCGCCACATACGTGATATTCTGCGGCACATTCGTCCTCGGCAGGTGGAATCCGCGCGGCGTGAGGTAGGGCGCATCCGTCTCGATCATCACGCGGTCCAGCGGAAGGATCGTCACTGCCTCGCGCAGGTCATCTGCGCGGCGCTCATCACAGATCCAGCCCGTGATGCCAATGTAGAAGCCCATCGAAAGGAGCGTCTTGAGCGTTTCCTTATTTCCTGTATAGCAGTGGACGACCGAGCGCGGACAGATGGATTCGTGTCCGGTAAAGCAGGCGATGAAGTCCTCCGCTGCATCCCGCTCGTGAAGGAAGAGCGGCTTTCCCAATTTCTCTGCGAGCGCGATGAGCTCCTTGAAGTAGTGGATCTGATTCTCCTTCCTGCTGTACATGCGGTCATAGTCAAGCCCCGTCTCCCCCACCGCCAGGATGCGGGGATTCGTAGTCAATATTTCCTCGATGCGCGCGACATCATCCTCCTTCGCTTCGTCAGCGCTGTGCGGATGGATCCCCGCCGTCCCGTAGACGTCATGGGTCTTCGTGAAATCATTCACGAGCTCATTCTCCTCCGCCTCCGAGCCCGTCAGGATGCACTGGATCCCCGCGGCGTGCGCATCCTCGATGATCTTCTCCGGATGGGGGAAGGATTTCGTAAAAAGATTCAGTCCGATATCGTAGTAGGTGTATGGCATAGCGTTCGTCCTTTCATTGGCATAGTTCATATTTGGCATAGCGGCCTCGTCCAGTGAGTACCAGCTTGCGCTCTTCACATAGCTGCTGTAAAAGTGCATATGCCTTCGGTTTTGAAACACGGAGGAGCTCCACCACATCCGTTTTCGTGATAGCACCATTCTGACTTTCCGCCAGTTTCAATATCATTTCAGGAAAACGTACCTGATCAATTCCTCTCTGGCGTGTATACTCCTTCGATTTTCCCGTCTTGCGATAGACTTTCTGTCCAAGCATCAGCATTCGCTGCGAAGTACGACCAATTTCCTCAACCACGCCACGTTCAATCAGTGTCTCGATCAGAGGCTTCAGTCGCGTCAGAGAAGCATGAGTCCGCTCCACCAAGTCATGCATGCTGACTTTACGCTCACTATACAACACCGAGAGGATTAAAAGGGTATGGATAGCCAGCGGATGTCCCATAGATTTCTGTTCATCCATAATCATCTGGATGAATTCTGTATCTGCTTTGGCACGAGGGATGAAAAGCGTCACCTGCTTCGAGGTCGACTCCGAATAATCAGGCCAAGGACGGCCAAAGGTGATCGAACCCTCAAAGATGCGGTCAATGCCACGTCCAGTCCGTTCCGCCAGTCCGATTCGCTTCAATGCATCAGACAACAGTGGATTTCGTCCGCAGGGCTCCGCCGTCAGCAAATTTTCCAGCGTAATCCCTTCAATGAATCCGCCCGGATTGCTGATGGTCAGCCCCTCATCACTGACCTGAATGCGCACGCTTCCCATCATAGAGTAATCCCGATGGGCAAACGCATTGATCAAGCCCTCGCGAAAAGCCGGCTTTGAAAACTCAGGAATCGGAATGCGGAACATGCCATAGTCGAATTCTTTCTCCGGGTTCCACGCCTTCATGTACGAGGAAAACAGATCCACCAGTTCCATGATGGGTTTCGTAAATGATTCATTCATCACGACCCGAGTTCCCTGCATCACATGGAAAACAGCACTGGCCGTCGGAATGAGCCGCTTCAGGCTCGACTCTTTCCCCACCAGCAAAAGCCCCGTCAGCGTAGGATATACCACTTCTCCCACACGCATCGTCAACCGCAGAGCCTGCTCGAGTTCCTCGTCCGATAAAGCAAGCAACTGCTGATCTCCATTCTGATTCTGAATGGTCTCCCGCAGGCGGATCAGCTGATTAGGATCTAGGTCCTCGACCGTCCCATCCTGAATGGGCTGCGCCGAGAAATCTAATTTCCGCAAATCCGACAAACGCGTGTAGATTTCATAGGGATACATGGGAATGACTTCCGGTCCTCCATCCACTTTCAGTCTCCGCTTTAAGATTTTCCCCGACGCTGTGGCAATCACGGAGTAGCTCTTGGGGATAGAAATCACCATAACGGGCAAATCATCGCTATAAAGAATTTCCGTCCGCACCGACAAGGAAGGCCGCGTGCGATTGGCAATAAGCGCCGCCAGCCCGATCGGATCCTGATGATGCTTCACGATCCCACTCACTCGCCCATCATCTTCGATACCCAGATAAAGCGTGCCTCCCTCAGTATTCGTCATGCCGACAATCTCATCCACCAGACTCTCATCCGAATATCCTTTGCCTCTGTCGCTTTTGAATTCAATGGTTAGCGTCTCTTTCTTCGGCAAATCGCACATGATGCTGTCCCTCCTTTGATTGAAATATCATTTCAATTCAATTTAATTTAATTCATTTTAACTCAATTTCTGTATAAATTCAATTCATTTAAATTATTTCAATGAATTGAATTGACGATTTTAATTCATTTTTGAATTGAAATCATATTGAGTTGCATTGAAATCGATTTGAGACACAAAAAAGGAGCCCACAAGGGCTCCTGACATGTCTATGGAGCGGATGAAGGGAGTCGAACCCTCCTGTCCAGCTTGGGAAGCTGGCGTTCTACCGATGAACTACACCCGCATACTCATGCATAGATAATACCATACTTTCCGCTCTTTTTCCAGTCTTAGCGAAAAGTTATTTAGGGAAACGCTGATTCGATCGTTGCCAGATTTTACTTTTGAAATTTTATGCATAGCGAGGAATAAGGGGCGAAAATAACGAGCTATGTAAGGAAGGCTATAACGAGGCCATGTATAAAAATCCTTACAGAAGCTAACTCTGCGATTGAATCAGCGTTTCCTTAGATTTGAAGTGCCTCGTCAAGTCACCAGCAACAAAAAAGCACCGTTTTCGCGGTGCTTTTGCGTGCAGCGAATCATCCCTTGATAGCTGCTTTCCCTTTCTTCAGCCAGTCCATGAGGAGCGGGGAGAAGGCGGAGAGGACGCAGAGGATGATGAGGACCCAGCAGATCGGGGTAGAGAAGAGGATGGAAATGTCGTTGCCTGAAAGGGTGAGGCTTCTCCTCAGGCCACGCTCGCCGATCGGCCCTAAGATGAGGGCGAGGACGACGGCAGCGGTATTGAGGCCCATCTTACGCATGAGGTATCCCATGACGCCGAAGATGAACATGAGGACTACGTCGACGAAGCTGTTATTGATGGCGAAGGAGCCGACGACGCAGAGGACGAAGATGCACGGGATGAGGATAGCATCGGAGATCTTGGCGATGTGCGCGAAGATGCGGCAGCCGCCGAGTCCGATGAGGAGCATGAAGAACTGTACGATGACGAAGCCGGCGAAGAAGGTGTAGGTCATCGGCGCATATTTCGTGAAAAGCTCCGGTCCCGGCTGGAGGCCCTGGATGATGAGGCCGCCCATGAGGACGGCGGTGACGGATTCACCCGGGATGCCGAGAGTCAGCGTCGGGATGAGCGAGCCGCCGGTGACGGCGTTGTTCGCTGCTTCGGAGCCCGCGACGCCTTCGATGGAGCCGTGTCCAAATTTCTCCGGTGTCTTGGAAAACTGCTTGGCAGTATTGTAGCCGAGGAAGCAGGCGATGGAGGCGCCCGCGCCAGGAAGAATGCCGATGATGTTCCCGATGAGCCATGAGCGGATGACGGTCGGCGCGATCAGTTTCAATTCATGAGCTTTGAGCAGCACGGAGTCTTTGAATTTCACAATGCTTCCGCGTTCCTTGATGGCTTTTTCCATGAGGATAAAGACTTGGGACATGGAGAAAAGTCCGATCATCGCGCAGGTGACATTGATGCCGTTGTAAAGCTCATCAACACCAAACATGTAGCGCGCGGTCCCTTCCATCGGGTCCATGCCGATGGTGGAGAGGATGAGCCCGAAGGCGCCGCTCATGAGGCCCTTGACCATGGAGCCGGTGGTGACGCCGGCGATGATGGTGAGTCCGAAGAGGGCGAGCCAGAAATATTCCGGACTGCCGAATTTCATCGCAAGCTCTGCAAGGAGCGGTGCGAAGAAGTAGAGGGAAATGCAGGAGAGAAGCCCGCCGAAGAAAGAAGCAGTGCAGGCGGTGCCGAGCGCTTTGCCCGCGCGTCCCTGTTTGGTGAGCTCATAGCCGTCGAGTGCGGTCGCAGCCGAAGCCGGAGTGCCCGGGGTGTGGATCAGGATGGCGCAGATGGAGCCGCCGAAGATGGCGCCGCAGTAAATGCCGCCGAGCATGATGAGGCCGGTTTCTGCCTTCATCCCGAAGGTGAGAGGCAGGAGGAGCGCGACGCCCATCGCTGCCGAGAGGCCTGGCATGCAGCCGACAATGACGCCGATGGTGACGCCGATCACCATCATGAGAAGATTCATAGGGTCCAGAGCATTACCGAAGCCCTGGGCCATCAGTGCTAATGTATTCGCATCCATGTCATTTCCTCCTTAGAGCAAGTCTTCAATGAGCATGCCCATCGGAAGGGGCACATTCAGGAAGAGATCAAAGGTACCGAATACCAGCACCACCATACCGGCGAGGACCAGCAGAATGTAGAGCGGACGGATCTTGAAGAATTTCAGACAGAAGAGCAGGTAGACCAGGGATGCGGGATAGAAACCGACGAGGTACATCATGACAAAGTAGAAGATGAAGGCCGCAAACATGGTCCAGAATTGTTTCGGCATAAAGCCGTCGAAGAGGACCGGCATGTCGTTTTCCGAAGCTTTTTCTCTCCGGTAGTCACGCACCATCTGCCCCACGCGGACAGTGGTGAGAAGGAGCAGGAGCCCGATGACGAAGTGCGGATAGTGCCGCGCCCCGAGGGGAAAGCTCTGTGTCAGGTAGAGGAAAAAGAAACTGAAAGCGTACATGAAGCCGCAGATATAGATATCTGATTTTTTCATGAAATGGTTTGACTCCTTTGGAAAATGGGGTAAGGATTCAGGGTTGGCTCATGGGGCGTATCGCCCCGTGATTACATGCGAAAGAGGGGGAGCGGGTTCTATAGGTTCAAGAGGTTCCATGGGGTTGGTGCGGCGCATAAAATTACGAAAGCGCCGCGAAAAATTGAAACCAGCGGTTTTCTCGTATCGCCAACCTAATCCCTAGCCACTAGTCCCTAGTCACCAGAAAACAGAAGCGAGAAACGAGCGTTTGCACCTTCTCGTTTCTCGCTTTTGTGATTTCCAGAGAATAGGGATCACGCTGCGAATCCTGAACCTATCGACCTGAACCCTGCACCCTCAATTATTTCGCATACAGCTTAGAAACAACGTTCTTGCAGAAGTCCATCTGTTCTGCGATCATCTGGCCGAGGGCTTTGCTGTCTTTGAAATCGATGACCATGCCCGCATTTTCATGGGCTTTCTTGACTTCCGGATCTTCCATGGTCTTCTTGAACGCATCTTCGTAGAACTTGATCACATTGTCCGGGGTGCCCTTCGGAGCGACGAGGGCACGCGCGGAGCCGTACCATTTATTATAGTAGCCGAGTTCGCCCAAGGTCGGTACATCTGGGAGCTGCGGGTCTCTCTTTTCCGCATAGACGCCGAGGACTTTCAGCTCTGCGCTGTCGCCTTTGATGAGTTTTGCCACATCAGCGACTTTCGCGCAGGAGAAATCGACTTCGCCCTGACGGAGAGCGAGGAGCTGGTCAGCAGTTCCGCCATAAGGAACTGCGTTGTATTCAAATTTCGCAGACTGTGCAAGGAGCTGGGCTGCGGTGTGATTCGAAGCCTGCACGCCATTCGTAGAACATTTCAGCTGTCCCGGGTTTGCCTGTGCATCTGCAACGAGTTCCTTCAGGCTGTTCCACTTCGCATCCTTCTTGACCACGACGACAGCCGTTTCTGTCAGGTGGTTGCAGATCGGGACGATGGACTTGTCCGTGAATGCAGAGCCTTCCATCTGCGCGAGCGTGGTGTAGGTCGGCAGGTTGATGAAGCCGATGGTCTGTCCGTCCGGCTTAGATTTTGCAAGCTCCGTCCAGCCGATCTTGCCGTCAGCGCCCGGTTTATTTTCGATGACGAGTGTCTGCCCGACATATTTCTTCGCGCTGTTCGTCAAGAGACGCGCACCAGTGTCCGTGCCGGAGCCGGCTTTGTACGCCACGATGACCTTGACGTCCTTTGTTGGTTTCCACGCAGCGTCGCCTGCGGCTTTCTTGTCTTTGTTTCCGCAGCCGGCAAAAAGAATGCCTGCGGAAAGAACTGCGACACCGAGCAATGCCAGTTTCTTATTCATAGGTTTCCTCCTCGCATCTTCCGAGATGCTACCTCAAAATCGTGCAAGAGGATAGTCCGTCTTTCTGAAGGCTTCATCGCCCCTCTATTCTGTTGCACGTTTATCAGAAATATTTTATCATTCTGTTTTTTCGTAAACAACAGGTAAAGTGCTTGTAAAGCGTTTATTGAACAAGTATATGCTTGTTATTTGCGTTTACTCATGCTTCTGGCAGTGCATATGAGAGAAAGGCATAGAAGCCTAGTGGCATCTTCTAAAATTGATATAGAAAAGTTCAGGGTTCAAGGTTCAGCTGATAGCAGGTTTCTCGTTTTTGGGACTCCACACATCGACCACTGAACCGCGAATGACAAAGATTTCTCGCTTCGCTCGAAATGACGATATGGGGAAGGCGACCTTGCGAAGGGTCAGCGTTTTTACATGACTGTTGTGTAGCCCCTTGAAGAAGGGGCGCGCCGAAGGCGGAGGATAGACTGCCCCGCAGGGGCAGCCTTCTACGTGAAGGAATGAAAGGGAATGTGAGATCGCCCGTTCTCTCGTATCGTCATCCCGAGCGTAGCCGAGGGATCTTTTACGCCCTTGCGGCACTCTGTACTTATGAGGTAATGATAAAATCGCGTGGGTGCTTCGGCTGCTCCTCATCTGACGCTCTCCGTTTGACCGTTGTGCAAGGAAGATTTCTCGCTTCGCTCGAAATGACGATACGGGAGTCTGATGTCTAACGTCTAATCCCTAGTCACCAGTCACTAGTCGCCCCTAATCCCCAATTCCTAATCCCTAGCTACTCATCTCTGCTTTCAAACTTCAGCGAGCGCATCAAAAAAGCCCCTCCATGGGAAGGGGCTAAAAAACCAATACGTCCTTAAATCTTCGGCGCTCTATGAATGGTGCGCCGCACCTTCATTCCTCATTCCTAATTCGAGCAAAGCTTTCTTCCACAATCAAGGGGCAGCCCCCTAAGGGCTACCCCTCTATTCTCACGCGCCGAAGAAGATTTCCAGCCCGATCCCGATGAGGATCACGCCGCCTAAGATGGTCGCCTTATCTGCGAGCTTCATGCCGAAGCGTTTCCCGAGGAAGAGCCCTGCGATGCAGATGGCGAAGGTCACGATGCCGATGATGATACTTGCGAGCATCGCTTTGGCGAAGGGGTACTCTGCCAAGGTGAAGCCGACGGAGAGCGCGTCCATGGAGGTCGCGAGCCCCTGGAGCAAGAGGTAGCGCAGGCCCACGCTGACCTTGACGTCCTCTTCTTCTCCGGAGAGACCGTCACGGATCATGAGCCCGCCAATGGCGACGAGCAGGACCAGCGATGCCCACGGCACGAGCGGGAGCAGGACCTGAAAAAGATCGACGATCCGGTTCACACATGCCCAGCCTGCCATCGGCATCAGCCACTGGAAGAAGCCGAAGGTCCCCGCGATGAGACACATGGTGCGGATGCGGAGGAAATGATTCGCAAGGCCATTTGCCAGCGAGACGGAAAAGGCGTCCATCGCAAGTCCCACGCCGAGCAGGACACTGTTCAAAATAAATAAACCACTCATTGGTATCTCCCCGAAATGAAATGGGCTGTGCGGCTTGGGTAGCTGGGGACTAGTGACTGGTGACTAGTGACTAGTCACTTTCTCGCATTGTCATTTCGAGCACAAGCGAGAAATCTTTTTCATTCGCGACCTGTCAGGCCATATCAGAAAGCCTGCCTTTCGCCGGCCCTCGGGCATCGCCCTTTATAAAAATCGACGCGGAGCGTCGCACCTCTTAGCCTTCCCCATCGGGGAAGGGGGACCGCGGAGCGGTGGATAGGGTGCTTTCATAAATCGTCGATTTGAGATACTCCTTCCCGCTCTCTTTCATACCGCCTGTGCCCTATCCGCCCCTTCGGGGCACCGAAAGCTGCCGATACAAGACTACAGTCATCTATCATTGCAGCGCTCTGCGCTCCCTTCATTCCCCATCTTCCCATACGGGGTCTTTTCCCAACGAAAAAAAGACCCCGCGCACAGCCGAAAACTATGCACGTGAGTCTCGCATTTTTAAAGCAAGCCAGGCAGGATGTACGGGTCACTGCCAGTATGTTGACGGGCTCCACCGAAGTGGCTGCTACTCCCTCACTTATTGGAGAATGATAGCATGAAAAAGGGCAGATGTCAAAGGGATGGAACCGGTTCGATGGATTCTGCGGATTCTAAAGGGAGGGCGTGGTTCTCATCTTTCAGAAATAGCGCACTCTCTTAAATCAAAAACCTGCGGCGCTTTTTCATTTTGATGCGCCGCCCATCCCCCGTTGAACCGGTAGAACCCAATGAACCCTTTGAACCTATTGCCGTCTAATGACTTTCATCACGTCTTCCCACTCCCCAAACTGATACGGCGTCATCTGATCAAGCTCTTCGCGGTCGGCGTCGGAGTAGCGGTCATAGATCACGGCGAAGTCGATGCCGGCATTTCTTGCCGCGGTCGCACCCGCCAGCGAATCCTCGAAGATGAAGCATTCTTCTTTGGAAAGACCCATATCCTCGATGACCTTGAGGTAGATAGCCGGGCTTGGCTTGATCTCCGGCGCATCTTCCTGCGTGTAGATCCTCGTGAAGCAGGAATCAAGCGGTGCTTTGCCGCGGATATTTTTATTTCCCTTCCGATATACTTCCATATTGCCGCGGCGCGTGGTGCTGGCGATCACGAGTGTCTTCCCGTCTTTCTTGAAAGCATGGAGCACCTCCGGTGCGCCCGGCTTATAGTCCACGACCTCCTTCAGGAAATGCTGCGCTATGCGGTAACGCTCCTGCAGAATGTCTTCGGCCTGCCATGCAGAGGCATACGTTTTCCCCAGCTCCTCGCAGTAAGAAAGATACGGCTTTTCTGCATTCCGATGCTCCTTCAGGAAGCGCTCTCTTCTCTGCTGGACATCGCCCTCTGCCATGGCAGGCCCGCCAAGCGTTTGGATCAGCCGGAGATCCACCTGGTTCCACACGCCGACGGAGTCGATCAGCGTCCCGTCCATATCAAAAATGATCGTCGACTTGTTCTCAAACATATATGCTCCTTACTTTTTCAAGAATTTCTCGATCTCCGGATCTCTTTTGAGCGCCAAGAGCTCCTCCTCCGTCGGATAGACGGGGATGTCGCGGTCATGGTTCACGAGGCAGAGGAAGCCCAGAATGTCTCCTGCGTCCGCGCGAAACTGATGCCACTGCCAAGGCGGGATGGTGATGAGATCCCCTTCCCTGACTTCATGCACATCACTTCCAAGAAGCGCATGGCCCTTCCCTTTAAAGATCAAGACGAGATGCATGTGCTCATGCTTTTCCAGCGAGGAGAAGCCGTCCTTTTCCACTTGAAAATAACGGAACTGCACCGGAAGGTCGGCTTCGTTGTCAAAAAGGATCTGCTTCGTCACATCGCGAAAGACCCCTGGATTTTCCTTATAAATATGGGGTGTGATGCCCTCCCAGCCATTCGGCCGGCTGTGAAATTTATGGATCATGGATGTTCTCCTTATGGAATGGGTTCGGGGTTGGCCCGTGGGGCGTGATACTCTTTGATTGCGGCTGAAAGAGGTTCAGCGGGTTCTGTAGGTTCTACGAGTTCAAAGGGTTTGGTGCGGCGCATAAAAAAATAGAAGCGCCGAGGAATTTTGATGGTGCTTCGCACGTATCGTCATCCCGAGCGAAGCCGAGGGATCTTCCTTGCAGAACCATTAGCGCAACAATTGCGCTATTTCAATCACCGCTTGCTTCCAATCCCTAATCCCTAGCTACCAGTCACTTATCCCCGACTTTCTCTCAGCAAATCCTCGGAAGGCCCTCTCCCCGAAGCGGAAGGATGCGGCGGCATCCGCCATAGAGAGTCTTAAGATGCACGCCGCTTCCCGTGCTGACGCGCCCGATCTCTTCGGCCTCTGTCCCATAGGGGAGCGCGCGAAGAATGCGAAGCGCCGTCTCTGCCTCGGCGGCAGGGAGCGCGATCAGCATCTTGCCCTCGTTTCCCATCGTCAATGGATCAAGTCCAAGGATGCCGGAGAGTGCTTTGATCTCTTCTCTGATCGGCAGTGCCTCTTCGGAGAGCGTGATGGAAACGCCGGAGGCTGCTGCCAGCTCATTGGCAACGGTCGCCAGTCCCCCTCTCGTGATGTCGCGAATGGTATGGACGGGCAGCTTCGCCGCCAGAAGGGCTTCCACCAGATGATTCAGGGGCGCACAGTCGCTCGCAAGCGTCGTCTTCATCTGCATGCGCTCTGTGAGGATGACGGCGTGATGGTCGCCAAGCGTCCCCGTGACGAGGATCGCATCCCCATCGTGAAGATTTCCGGAGGAGATCTCACAGTCCGGCGCGCGATCGCCAAGGCCCGCGGTATTGATGTAAAGGCCGCCCTTCCCTTCGATGACCTTTGTATCACCGGCCACGATCGTGACGCCCGCCTCCTTCGCCGTCTCTGCCATGGAGCGGACGATCGGCTCCAGCACATCGGTGGAAAGTCCCGTCTCGAGGATGAAGCCCGCCGTCAGATAGAGAGGCCTTGCCCCCATCGAGGCCAGATCATTCACCGTCCCGCAGACGGAGAGCCGTCCGATGTCGCCCCCCGGAAAGAAGAGCGGCGAAACGACAAAGCTGTCCGTCGTCATGACAGGCACGCCGGAGAGGGGCGGCAGCACCGCACCGTCTTCCATACGGTCTAAGATGGGATTTGTCAGGTATTTGGCAAAGAGAGAGGCGATCAGCTTCCCTGTCTCCTCGCCGCCGCTCCCGTGGCGAAGTTCGATATTCATAAGTGGCTCCTTGTTGATTGATCGTTGGTTGGAAATAGGTGCAGGGTTCAGGGTTCGCCCAGGAGGCGTGCTGTCCCTTGATTTCGAATGAAAGCTTTGCTTGCATGAGAAATTAGAAATGAGAAATCGTGGTGCGGCGCATAAAATAATGAAGCACCGCAGAATTTTGATAGCGCTTCGCGCCGTCGTCATTTCGAGCGTAGACGAGAAATCTCTATAGCAGAACGCTCATTGCCTGATGTTCGGCAGCACCAAGACATCTTTTCCCCCCGGCGCATACACGCTGATTCCCACAGTGCAGTAGAGACCCTCGGCTACGCTCGGGATGACGATGCTGGAGAATCCTAATCTCTAATCCCTAGTCACTAGTCACGCAATCACTTCTCCCGATAGGTAATGCAGCAGGCGCCCTCGGAGGAGACCATACAAGCACCAACAGGATGCTCGGGCGTGCAGGCACGGCCGAAGCAGGGACATTCCTCGCTCGTGATGCGGCCTGTCAGGACATCGCCGCAGCGACAGCCGGCAGGCATCCGGTCTTCTGAGAGTCCCCGGCTGCCCGCATCGAGCGCGCGGTATTTCTCCCGGAGATAAAGCCCGGAGCCTGCGATCGTCCCAAGACCGCGCCACACGGCATCCCCCGGGGTGAAAACATCCGCAAGAAGAGACAGCGCCTTCGGATTTCCCTCTTCCGTCACGACACTCGGATACTCATTCCATAGTCCCCTCTTTTTCTGCGACGCCGCAAGCACGAGACGTGTCAGTGCGCGGAGAAGGTCCGCAGGCGAGAAGCCGCCGATCACCATCGTCTCTCCTGTTTCTTCTGCGAGCTTTCTGAAGGGACGGCTTCCCGTGATGACGGCGACATGGCCGGGGCAGAGGAAACCATCGATGTGGCTTTCCCTCGAAATCAGCGACATCGCCCCCGGCATCGTTTTGAGCGCCGTCAAGAAACGGACATTCGGGATGTGCTCTTCATAGACGCGCTGAATGAGATCCGCCCAGACAGGTGCCGTCGTCTCAAAGCCAACGGCGGCGAGGATGAAGGTCGTCTCGCGATCGGCG
>OIXL01000083.1_pt1 | contig 54033 bp, 46 predicted proteins | sample 1587761 | NCBI WGS metagenome assembly OIXL01 (sample SAMN03283246) | human gut metagenome | biome: human-associated habitat; material: feces | host: Homo sapiens | place: Peru | collected 2012 | reverse complement strand
TAACGTGGTTGCCCTTTGGAGAAACAAGTTTCTCGTCGGCTGTAGAAAAAGAACTCGTACCATCCGGTTTCATAAATTCTGCTCTACTTTATGTCCTCAGCTGCAACCATACATGATGGTTGTGGAAGCCTAGTCCATTTGTTCTTGTTGTGCATAATCTTAATCGTAATATGTGTGCTTGGCATGCAGCCTCTGCACATGTATCTTTATCTTACATTTGTTGCACACTCTTATGGTAAGAGAGCAAAAACAGCCGAATTGACCGCAAATCTGCCATTTGGAGAGTTCTTCCGAGGCAGATTTGCTAAACAATTGTGTTAAATCTGGGGAGTGACATACAGAAAAGGAAAAAATCTGACGCGTAATTCAACTATTTTTTGTACTTTTGCACCAAGTTGTATCTCTTACCATAAGAAAGGGCGAAGTTTGCTAAACATTTTACCCTATCATTTGGGAAAGGGGTAAATATGACGATTTATTTACAGCTCTTTTAAGATTTTGCTTATAATCCTCTTGTTGGCTTCATTGATGGTTGCTACGTCTAATGACTGCAAGTAAATCTGTGTGGTCTTATAGGAGTTGTGTCCCATGCCCTCGCTGATTGTGGCTATCGGTATGTTCATGTGCAAGGCTACGCTTGCCCATGTGTGGCGTGCCACATAGGTGGTGAGCGGTATCTTCAAGCCAACCATCTCACCGATTTTCTTCAGGTTGTAGTTGGTGTTGTGCTCCACCTTGCGGTATGCCGTGTATGGAGAGGATTCCTTGCCTGTCAAGATGGGTAGCAGGTAAGGGGAGTCCTTCGTTTGTTGGGCGTACTTGTCGATGATGGCTTGCATCGGCTTCATCCACTCGATATTGAGATTTTGGTGGGTCTTGCGACGGTTGTAGTTAACCAAGCCACACTTCAAGTCGGTCTTCTTCAGGAACGCCATATCCACGAATGCCATTCCTCGGAGATAGAAACTGAGCAGGAACAGGTCTCGTGCCTTGTCAAGGGAGGAACCTGTTGGCAACTCCAGGTTTTCTATTTTACGAATATCCTTTACAGAGATGGCTCGTTTGGCAGTTCTCACGTTAGCGGTCTGCACGTGAGCAAAGATATCCTTGGCTGGCGCATGGCCTGTTTCCACTGCCTTGTTGTAGAGTGTGCGCAGGGTTCGCAGATAGAAGGACACGGTGTTTTGTCCGATACCTCTGTTGAACAGCCATGCCTGATATATTTCCATCATCTCGCTGGTCATCTGAGAGAAGGTGAGGTCTTCGTGATTGCGAAACTCCATAAATCTGTTGGCGGCACTGGTATAGTTGCTCTGGGTGCCAATGCACTGCATCTGCTCCTTCTTGGCTATCTGCTGGCGGAAGAAGGTGAAGACGCTCTTGTTTGGTGGCAGCTGCTGTATCTCCTTAGCTATGTCATCAATGGTATAAGGGATGCCATCCATCTCCTTGTCATGGATGATATGTTGCATTTGCTTCATCTCCCAATCTATTTGTGACTGGATGAGCTGTAGATGCGCCTGTCTGTTGTTGCGGTTAGAAACAATGATAGCCGACTTCTTGTCGTTCCACTCGTCTGGAAAGACATGATAGTCGGTACTAATCCAGCGCAGGTTGCGCTGGTGAATGAGGTGATAATACAATGTGCCTTCCTTTCCCGGCACCGAGGATGCTCTGAATTTTACTTTTACTGTTGCCATAATACTAACTTTTTTATTTGTGACTCATGTTGCTTTTGGGTTATTTACACCTTATTATATATATAAGCAACGCTTTGGCAAGAATGTAGTTGTATATCTATAGATATTTGGGAACACATGAAGCACTCTTTTATTTTTTACTTGCTTTTTTAATCTGCTTAGGGAACTCTTTCTGTATGCGAGTAATCATTTCATTCACTTCTTTGTCAATACGGTTGAAGTTCTTATAAAGGGTTCGTTCCTTGGCATCAGAGGTTCCGAAGTTATAGAACTTCGGCAGTGGATAGTTGTCGTAGGAAGCTTCTTCTTTCTTGATTTCATTCATATCGAAATTTGTTTTACAGAAGAACTTCGTTGTCTTGAACTCTTCTGCCTTCTGAATATCCATGGAACCTTTTCTGCCAGTTTTTGTAACCGTGAAATCTCGTGCCGTCTGACCACAGAGCCAACCGGAAGCCATATCGGAAATCTTAGATGCAGGAACTAGACTGTCGAGATTCTCATTCAGATTAATGGAGGTTTTGTCTCTGTCGATAGTGATACCTTTTTTCATCTGAACTACCTTTCCGAAAATATCGCCTGATAACCATTCAAGGGTTTCCTTGGCTCTGGCAGAACCACTCACTACATTACCTACGGTTGTGATAATCTTCTGCATACCAACCTTTCCATAATCCGCTTCCAGCTGTGGAAGTTCCTGGAATCCTAACGTTACAGCAACCTTATTACTACGAGCTGTACCTATAAGGCGGTCAATCTTATGGAAATATAATGTTGGAAGCTCATCGACTATGATACTTACCGGTACGTTTTTCCCTGTCCACTATTGACTCTGGTAACAAGTCGGTTTAGAATCAAAGCATTCAAGGCACCAATGATGCTTTCCATTTCCGGATCATTGGCAATGAGCAGATAGCTTGGATTTTTAGGATCAGATACTTTCAAGTCGAAATCATCTCCACTAAATACCCAATAAGCCTCTTTGGTTGCCAGGCGTGAGGTTTGTACTCGCAGTGTACCAATCATACCTTCCAACTGCTCCATCGCTCCATTTTCGTAGGCAGTCTTGAAAGGACCCAGGAGAGGAGATACTTCCGGATCAGTAATCAGAACTTCGAAGATTTCCTCATAGCTATGATTCAGGAAGGAAAGTACATGCGGCATATCTGAATATTGCCCTTTCCAGTAGGCTGGCTCTACAACAAAGTTATTGTCGTCCTTGTGTCCTTTGGCAAAAACCTTACCTGTTAACCTTTGGTGTGGTGTTCCTGCAACTGGTGCATATTCTGCCTCCAACTCGTTTCCGTCGGCATCGTATGGTTTCTTCCCATAGTTAACAAAGAAATAAATACAGGCTGCAAGGAAGTTGGTTGCAGAAGTCTGGAAGAACTGGTCACTACCACCACCACTTCCTTTCTGGCCCTTCTGAAGAGACTCAATCAGTGTCTCTGCCGTTTCCTGGGCAGCTGCTAAGTTGGCAATATATTTCTGCTGTATAGGATTTACTCTTCTTGAATACTCTACATTCACGAAGTTGATGATATTGAACTTGCATCCTTTAGGGGTAAGCCCCTTTTTCTGGTTGGTTTTGTAATGATAGAACAACTTTGTTGCCAGGGTAGGGAACTTATAGTCATATACTACCATGGCAAAACCTTTTGCACTATGTTGTCTGATATAAGGTTCTATCACGGAAAAGGTCTTACCGGAACCTGGAGTTCCCACAACCCACGTACCTCTGAATGGATTGATGATGTTTATCCAGCCGTGTCGGAATTTGCCACCATAATAATAACGCATCGGTATGTTGACCGAGAATTTATTTTCTACCAGGTCTTCCGGCTGTTCAAAACTCTCATTCTCCAAGTTGAAACGGTCTTTCATAAGTCCATTTCTGAAATACTTCGCAACGTTATCCAAGGCAACATGTATGGCAACTACACCTATGAGGGAGAAGAGCATATATACCCAGACATTTGCCTTGAAAAGCCATATCCTGCTGTGCCAGTCCCAGTTATAGATGAATACTGACAGTATCACAAAAAGCAAGCCTAGAGTTATTGGCCAAAAAACCATTTTTCGGGCATCAAACTCTAATTGCTTTTTGTTTTTGGTACCGATACAGGTGATGATGACCAGCATAACCGTAACCATTTTGCTGTATGGCAGGAACTGATACACTGACAGTAATTGTAAGCGTGAGTGTATATTGGTTATCAATCCCCCAAGGAAATCTAAGGAGGTTGGATCCAATGCATACATGAAAAATTCAAGCAACAATGAAATGTAAATTGTCGCTCTAAATATGGTATATAATCCTTGTAACTCTTTTGATTCTTCCATTTCTATTATTATTTACGTTTCCACTTTGAGGCATTATTTGCCCATCGCTGTTGACAACTTTTACAGATGGCATGCATACTTTTGGGTCTGTAGTATTGTCCTTTCAGGTCATACCAGCAGTCCATCAGTGTTGTATAGCGAAGAAGAAGATTCATCTTTCTGATCTTCCTGTTCATTTCCCTTAAACTCTTCCTGACGTTACCGATGCATTCCAGACGTTCTTTCTCTGACATCTTTGCATTTTTCTCTTTGTCCTTCTTTAAAGGAAGAAGTTTCTCGATATCCAAAGCTATCTGTACTCCGTTTTCTACGACATCTTTATATATGTAGTTCCTTGACCTTAGAAGGGCTACGGCTATAATGTTGGTAGGAGAGGAGAGTGCCACTGATTTCAGTTCACTGAGGTTCCTGCCTGTCTGATCCACTTCATAATAGATAGCGTAGATTTCTGCTGCATAGGTAAGGATGTTGTCAAAGTTGGTGAGATAGTTATTGAACTGGGTCTGGAATTTCACCACCTTATCGATTTCTTCCTTAGACATCATGTGTTCTCCTGCATTCACGGTAAGTACGGCATCGGATGCTTTGAGGGCTTTTGTGGCAGATGTTGCGAAAGTCTTGAACATACCTGCTCTTACCAGATCTTCAGCAACAACAATGGCACTTGATGATACAGGAGCCAGAAATAGAGCCATCAGTAGGAAGATATATCTTATTATTCTTAAATGTTTCATCATTACCACCCCCATGTTTTATGTGACTGTCTCTCCCGGTAGAACCTGGCAACTACTTTCATGGCTCGCTTTTGACGGCTCAATGCCTCCTTAGCCAGTACTTTGTTGCTCTTTTGTATCTTACCTGCAATGGCTTTGTTCCATACGTCTTCGAAGGTATACAAGCTGATACTCAATGCCAGGCTCCGAAATTTCCTGTTAAGCTGTTCCAACTCAGTATTCAGCTGCCACAGAATCTTTGTACGTTCTGAGCCTTTGAGCATGTTACCTTCACCGCCTTTGGCTACGACCGTCTTCAAAATGCGATATGTTTTGACAAGTTCTACAGCCGTTTCGGCATAAAGCGTATTCATGGAAACCGATGCAGCGATACCTTGCGGATTGATCTTACAGGCTGTATTGATTTCCCATAAGGCAGTAAGCGTCTGCATGCCTTGCATATAGAGGGTACAGCCAGCTTTAATGGCATCTGCATACCCTTGGGTTGTTTTCAGGTAGCTGTTATACTTCTCTTCCCATTTCTTCATCTTGGTTTCTGCAACAACCATTCCTCCATGAAGCACGCTTAAGGTGTCCAATATTTCATTCTGCTTGCCGATGATCTCATTAATGCGTGATTCTCCCTCACCGATAGCTGCATATTCCAGAGGGTTGGATTGGGTTACGCTTTGTCCAAAACAGGAAATCATAGTGGAAAAGAACAACAGGAGAATCATTGTTCGCCTAATTTCTATTTGTAATTTCATAGATACTTTTGTGTCGTTTATTAAATTCAACTCTCATCCTTATGTCGGCAACAATATTGTTATTGGCTTTAATGCCTATCATATCGAGCTTCGAATTATTCCGGTCACCAGAGAAGATGGTTACGGTCTTCAGTCCGAAAATCTGCTGCGGAAGGCTTCTGTGCTGCTGGTAATCTACCACTCTGTACAACTCGACGTAATCAGTAGAGTGAGACAGGACACCATGCATAATGATGATCTGTTCTCCAGTTATCACATATTCCATCCTTGCCAGGTATATCAGTTTGAACAGCAGATAGAAAAATAAAGCAATGCCAACGTATTTTGCCAACTCGTGATATTGGAAACTGCTAAATTCCCATACCCAGATGCTGCCAAAAAAGAAACACAACGCTACGAACTCATTGATGACATACTGAAACCAATGAGGACGTAACGTTACTGTTCTAAAGATATGTACTGTATCGTTCATATATCTTTTCTGTTAAATATGAAATCTGTTATCTGCCTAAACCATAACCTTCTGATGGTGCTGGTCCATTGTTCATAGACTCGTAAATGGATGCTGAAACTTCTGCAGCAGATACAACACCAGGTTTTGAGAACACCGATCCGCTTTCAAATACCACCGGACGGTGATGCGGACGAGGCTCTGATGCAATTGCCATGACTCCCACGCCTGTTGTTACGGCAGCAAGAAGGGCTGCTCCAAGGTTGAAGCGGTTTTCCGGCTTCGTCTTCATTTCTACCTCAGGGAAGATCTTGTCAAAGAGCTTCATTCGCTGGAGGTTGTTTACGGTCATGAACTTGTTGTATTGCTTTTCCGTAATTTCATGGGAGAAGATATTGCCATCGATGACTGCTGTCATCTTGTATTTGCCTTCTATTTCCTGTCCTTTGGCATCCTTCAGTTTCTCCACTACGATATCTCCCACCTGGGTATCACGGCCATGTTCGCTACTTCGCTTCCATTCCTTGCTTGCTTTCAGGTTTTCAAGGGACTCTCCATTCACGTAGGCATCGCCAAGAAGGTTGATCTTAGCCTGCTCTCTGATATCATTGAGGTTGTATCTATCCAGTTTCGGAGAGATGTTGGCATTCTGCTCCCTCATGTAACCACCTTGGTAGATGCTGCTGGCTGCTACCACCTTTATCTTCTCATTGCTTTTGGCATTGGTAGGAAGAAGGGAAGAGAGCAGATTGGCTCTTTCTTCATCCGTGGCATACTGGAACTTGTTATACTGCTCTTGGCTGATTTTGAAAGACCACATACCGGCATCCTTGTTGGTCCTGAGGTTAATCAGATAATCACCGGATATCTCGTCCTTCCAAGCCATAGCTGCGGTGATGGCTGCGGATGATTTGCCGCTGACCAGGCAATAGCCACCTTTCAGAGATACGACACCTTTTGCTGAATCGATGTTTCCGGAATACACTTTATCTTCAAGCTGTCCATTGGATGCACTCTTGATCTTGACTTCATCGAACACCTTGTCAAACAGTTGTAAACGGTGCTCATCATCGTAATTGAGGAATCTGTTGTAGTCATCCTTGCTGATTTCACGGCTCATCAGCTGATTATTGACAACAGCAGTCATACGGTAAGAAGTCTTTTCACCATCATTGGTAGGGTAGGCTTGAATTTCTCCTACAGTCACTCTGCGCCCCTTATTCATAGGCAGATAGAAACCCATATTTTCCGGGAGCATTCTGCCATCCACAATTCCGATGGTGTTCCACTTATCAACAAAACCGGTCTTATAATCTTGTCGCATATCCTGCATGTTGAGTTCCAGGACATCGATATTCCTGTTATACTCGTTGGCTTTTGCTTCCGTCAAGCCAAGGGCTGCTTCTGTCTCAGGCTTCAGCTTGATGTTGATATAGTCTTTGCTTTGAAGATGGTTTACGGTTATCTTGTCGGCAAAGTCATTTGCAATCACCTGATTGATAACATCCAGACGCTCACTGATGTTAGGGGCATTCTTGTTGTAGACCTGCTTTTTCTGGCCTCTGGTATCGGTAAATCTCAACTTATCATTCAAAATGGTGTTGAGTTCTTCGTCAGTAAGAGCATATTCCAGGTTTCTGTTTACGCCGTCTGATTTGATGGTGAGGGTCTTCTTGTCTTTATCAACCACGATACCATGGGATGAAAGTACTTCTGCAAAGCCTGCACCGCTAAAGGTCAGAAGTGTACTGTAACCATTGATATAGTCCTTCAGAGGTAAGGCTTTGCCTTTTGGACGCTCCAGAACCCTAGGCTTGACATCCACTTCAAGGTTGGAGAGAGCATCCTTTTTCTGGTTTCCCTTATCGTAGAAACCATAACTGCCCGATTTCAGCTCACCGGGTTTCAGTCTGCCATCAGGACGTTCTACTACAACAGGTGCGCTGTTTGCAAAGTAAGGTCTTCCCTCAACTCTTCTGATGTGATATCTGCCACCACCGAAGAGGAAGCCAAGAGGTGAATTGTCAAATTTTCCAAAGCCCGGACCGGCAAACGGACGGAATCGTGGGTCTCGGTAGCCGTATTCTCCATCCATGATGGTGTGTCCCCACAAGCCATGATTGACCGGCGAATTGGCATTTTTGGCTGCCACCCAGGAACCGGGAATATAATAATCGTCTTTCACGATGGAAACAAAGGTGTTGTATGCGTTTTTGTTCCAGGCATTCGTGCCGCCGTTGACCAGGGCATCCAACTGCTTCTCGCTCAGGTCATAATAACGAGGTTGGGAAGAGTTGTGTGAGAGGGTCACGAGTTGGTAGGTGCCAGTCTCTGACAATGAGATATGGGCTTGCATACCATTGGCATGCAATACACTTTGAAGCTGGGGAGCCACATCGGTTGCCCGTGGATTGGTATTTTTACGTATGATAGTCATGACAATATGATTTAAATGTTACTGCTGTTCCTTATAGACGATGACACATGTATGACGGTTTGCGGTATATGGCTTGTAGATATTGATACCGCCCCTGCTGAAACCACGCATCTTACTCTTGTCAACACCTGCCTTCATCAACAGCTTGGCAATATATTTGGCTCTGCGAACACTGAGCTTCTGGTTGTGCTTCGGTGTTCCTGTCTTGCTGTCGGCGGCTCCATAGATGTTGATTCGAAGATCGTTTTCATTTACGGCTTTTGCAATCTCCTTAATGTTCACAAGCTGTTGCTTGTCGATGAGGGTGGTGGTATTGATCTTGAAGAAGAACAGAATCGGGGCATCCAGTTGAATACCAGAAGATGCCAAGGAGCTGGAGCCATCCTCTCCCTTGCTCATTCTTTCCTTCAAGCTCTTAAGTCCTTCAAAATCATTTTTAGGGAATTTACTGTCGTCATACTGAAGGCTGGTTTGATTACCGTCATCACTCAATACTTCAAGAACTGGCTTTCGGACAAAGCCCTGCTTGCCGATACCGATGGTAACACCCAGGGATGCATGAAGGATATTGTCGCCAAAATGCTTGTCCTTGCCTATGCCGTCAAACCTCTGAAAGGTACTGGTTCCACCCATCTCGGCTGTTACATGGAGGCGGTTAGTTGCTCGGTAGCTGCAAAGGAAACCATGACTAACTGCAAAAGGTACTTTATGAATGGTGGTGTTCTTGATAGCACCTGCTCCCAGATAGAGAGCGAAATCCCATCTTGGAAGAGGATTGTAGCTGCTACGGACGAAACTGGAGAGATTCAGCATCAGATCTCCATGATAGTTCTGGTAGTTCATTGCCTTGTTCTCTGCATTGGTGAAGGTAAAGCCCTGATAAACCAACCGGGTTCCGAAGAAGCGTGAATGCCATTTTCCGAAACTAACAAGCATCGTTGGGCGTGTATGCCCAAAGAAATCGGTACATCCTACAGGAGCACCGGTGAAAGTTGACATGCCTGCCTTTACGCTGCCAAACCAGTTGTCGCCAACTGCTGAGAGTTTGAACTTCTCCTGTCCCGAAAGATAAGGCTTTGCATCTTTCTTTGGCTGTCTACCACTGGAGAATGAGGTACTTTTTACATACTCCTTTTCATTCTCTCCGAAAACTACTTGTGCATTGACATAGCTTACCATCAGGAAGGTTGCCAATAAAAACGTTAATTTCTTCATTTCTTTATCTTTTATTGTTTTATTTTCTTTTGTTGTATTTACATTCTTTCTGCTTGCTGGTCATAGAGATAGAGTTTATGCTGCCGGATGATACGCTCGCACACCTTTACATAATCCCTACGTGTGGCATAACCGGCTGCCTTGATAGACAAGAGCCAGTTGTGGTAGTCGGTGGGCTTATATCTCCAGCACCTTGCATATCTGTCACTCATCAGCAGTCGAGAGTGATATTCTATGCTTTCTTCCGGTGAGAGGAAGTTACAGAACTTCTCATTGGGGCGGTCATCATCGTGAGTGCTATATGGGAGACCGCTTTTCAGCCAGTTCTGGTTGGCTTTGATACCGAAGAAGTTATATCCCACTTGTGCCAGGTTGCTGTTCCCCCATTTGCTTTCGAGAGCCATCTGAGCCAGGATAACGGAAGATGGAATGCCATATTTCCGCTGTTGCTGCATTGCTGCTACCGCATAGTGTTCTATGAACTCAGCAGGAGAAAACAGGTTGTTTTCCTTTACTCTGAGGGCTTTGATAGCCCTGGCTTTCGTTTCTCTTACATACAGCAGTAGATTGTAGGGGTCTTCCAGTTGTCCTTTCAATCTGCAACTGATATGAAGGTGGGGACCGGTACTTCTTCCAGTGGTTCCGCTAATGCCAACCGGATCTCCTGCCAGGAGTTTTTGCTGGGATGTTACCCAAATCTCTGACAGATGGCAATAGCTGATAGTCCAGTCGCCATGCTGTAGAATAACAAACTTTCCCGAACCCTTGTCATAGCCGGTACTCTTCACGCTGCCATCAAACATAGACAGTACTTCTTCGTACCGGGCTCTTAAATCCAAGCCTTTATGCTGTTTGCATTTTCCTGTGAAAGGATCGACTCTGCTTCCATAGAAGGAATTAACCTTGATATTTTGCAGAGGGAAACTGACGCTGAGATACTTGTCTATCCAGTATTCCCTGGATTCTTTCTTTCCCTGTGCCATACTTTTGGGTATAAAGTATAGAAGGCATAATGATAGTATTACATATCTGATCATTGTCTGTTACTTTTTGTATCTTATATTCAAAATGCAAAAGTAATGCTTTTCATCTACACCTTATATTTAAACACGATATACCTTTGAAATTAACGTTTGCAAAACCCTTCGGTGGTTTTGGAAAGGGTATTTGGGAAAATGCTTCTGGCTTTTAAAATTGTTAATTTCAAAGGTATATTGAATTTTGAATGTTCAGCAATTAGCTATTTTGTATCTTTGCCGAAAAATTTAAATATTTAACAATATGAATATACAAAGAATTGAAGAAAATGAAATTCCTTACGAGGAGTTGGGTAAGTTCGGGCTTACTCAGGAAATGATAGATGACCTTCCTGAGCCTATCATGAATAAACTGTTGGGGGGCATGCGTACACCTTTGCTTCCTATAAATCAAGTTGATGGGGATGGTGTCATTCACAAGGATTTCGCTCGCATCCGTCTGGTCAAAGAGGGGGAACAGGTTCATCCGATGTTCTTGCCTGTTAAGAACCAGAGCAATCTGGAATATTTCACTGGTGAACTGAAAGAGGCATTGGAAAAGGGGAAGGTACTCAAAGTAATACTTCCATCCAACAACAGCTGGAACTATGTACAGCTTGACAGTGCAACCAACTCCATTATTTCTGTGAAGAGTAATCTTGTTGACAATAACTTGTCGCTGCTTGCCAACAATATGGGCATGGACCGGAATCATATCCAGGAACTTGAAAATGGAGAGGTGGTTACACTGGAGAAAGATGACCAGAAGCTTTCAATTTGTATTGACCTTAATGAGGAGACAGGTATTCTCAGTGTCAATGGGGATGCTCAGGCTTGGCAGAAAGAGCGTGATGGTATTTTGGCGTTTGACAAATACAACTTTGGTATATATGGCTGCTGGACGAGAGATGACAAGGGCATGCTTTCCTATGTTCCGGAAGATGAATATACCGAGGAAATGTGTGTAGAACAGGACGCTATCTTACAGAAGGTGAAAGCCGGTAGAGGAATGCGTGTCTAACAAATCATATAGATATATGGAATTAAACGGTTTTATTGGAGAAGAAAAAATCAATGAACTCTTCTTCTCTCATCAGATAACAGATCAGCAGTATGTAAAGCATCATTCTCAGGAAATGTTGGATGCTTACAACAGATATCTCCAAGACCATGATCTGGAAGACAGCGAAGAGTCTGCCGCCAGATACCTGGATGAAGATGATAGCGTTGCGATGTTGGAAATGGAAGAGGAGAATGAAATGGAAGAAGAGGCAACTCCTGCTATTTCTCAAAGTTCGATAGAAGTTTACGAAAATTGGAAGCAGGATGTCGAAATGACCAATTCTCTTCTTGCTGACAATACCACTCCAGCAAAAATTGCATTGTGGAGATACAAAAATCCAACTTCTGATGACAAGCATCTTTGTGCCGAAGAAACAGATACTGATGACGTTACTGTTGAGAAATGGTGGCTGGCAATAGATTTCATCTGCGGGTCTATCGGTGGCACATCTTTCAAACTGGCTTCACCAACATTACAGAACATGGAAACGCTGATTTCCAATGCCACGATAGATATTTTGGGGTAATAATCCTCTTTTTATTATAATATATGTTTATTTCGAGTTCCCTTATCTTTTGAAGGTAAGGGAACGTTATGTTAATGTTTTAATTGACTAGCCTTACTTTATTTGGGTAGCAAAGTATGTTTTAAGGAGAGATTTAACATTCTTAAATATAAATATATCAAAGAAACCTACTTTTTTGTGAATTTTCTTATTAAAAAGTTTGTGCTTTCAATAATTATTCGTATCTTTGCAGCGTCAGTCCTCGCCAAGCCTCTTAACAATGCTCAAATCGTGCGAGGCGTTTTTTGTTTATAAACATTTGAACATGGCAAATCTTATACCCTTTACAAAACGGTTTGAATCTTCTGAAAATCTCGTTAATTTGCTAGAAACACGAGGTTTACAGATTTATGATAAAAACAAAGCTATACAGTACCTTGACAATATTGGTTACTACAGATTGTCTGCTTATATGTATCCTTTATTGAAGATGCCCAAGACTGCACATTTGTACAAGGAAGGTTCAACCTTCAAAAAAGTGATGATGCTTTATCGCTTTGACAAGAAACTGAGACTACTTATGTTCAATGAGATAGAAAAGATTGAAATTGCTATCAGACGGGCAGTAATGCAAATAACAGCAGATATGACGGGCAATCCTTTCTGGCTTACTGACTCTTCTTATTTCTTGGATAGTTCTAGGTTTAATGAAACAATGCGTGCTATATCCAAGGAATACAGCAAATCCAAAGAGGAATTCATTCTTCATTACAAGCAAACCTACTCAGAGCCATATCCACCATCGTGGATTTTAGGCGAGCTGCTTACTATTGGAAATGTCAATGCCATTTATCGTAACATCAAACAAAATCGCATACGCAAACGCATAGCTAAACGTTTTGGTTTACCTATCAATGTGTTTGAGTCATGGCTTACAGTTATTGCTGTTACTCGAAATGCCTGTGGTCATCATTCAAGAGTATGGAACAAGCAGAATGCTATTCAGCCAGCAATTCCCAATAGTCCCGCAGGAGAATGGATAACGCTACCAACAGATTCCATGCGTGCTTACTTTGATCTTTGCATCATCAAGTACTTTCTTAATGTTATATCCCCCAATAATGATATGCAGTCCAAACTAACATGGTTGTTCATTCGTTTTCCTGAAATTGACTTAAAAGCTCTCGGCTTTCCGCAGGGATGGGAAATGGAACCATTATGGAGGTAATAATGTGCGGAATGGCTAGTAGTCTGTAAAGTCTAAAAGTTGGGTAATATATATACTGCATCATTAAATATCAACAAAAATGGATGTTGTTTTATGCAACTTTTAGACTTTACAATCCACTAGGTAAATAGTTTTGTGGTTTTTGTCATAAGGTGAGGATTTTCCCCACCTTATTTTTTTACTTATCGTCTGCCATGCCTGACATGGTGGCTGACGGAATCTTCAGCCTGCTGTTCCTGGTATTCATTGCTGCCCTGTTTCTGATCGGCAACAAGATTTTCCTGGCTATCCACTATTCCATTTCCATCGGAGTCGATATTGATGGGCGTGGCTGAGCGCATATCGATCTCATTACCTAGCTGTGGCTTTATGCCTGATATGCGTGATTCTACCAATGCCTGTGAGATACTTGCTGAGACCAAAACATCTCTTGCATAATCCGGGTCATTGCGCAGTCTCTTTTTCCAGATAGCACTCTGCTGTGGAATGGTAACGTTGAAACGGTTTTCCTGCCCGAGCATATTGGCTCCTACAAGGGAAATCAGCTCTTCCTTTACCAAAGCATTGTATTTGGTATTTCGGGCTTCTTTCTGTCTTGTACTGCGGATGAGTCCTTCTGCCAAATCTCTATAGAAATCATCTTCCTTATCATACTGGTCCTGTCTGCCGATATGAATGACATCCTCTTTGCTATTGTAGGATGCCAGGTTTGGCTTACCGTCCTGGACAATAGCAGAACTCCATCTATCAGGCTGCAACAGACGAGGGAGCCGGTTTTCCTTCTGATTCTCCTGTTCCTCGGAAAGCAGCTCGTTCTTCAGGGAAGCATACTCCTGGGGATAGCGGAAGGCATAGTTGGTCTGTTCTATGTTATAGACGTTCACGATTCCACGTTTTTCAATGAGAGGGAAACTGCTGGCGTCCTTTTTGACAAGGAGCTTCTTACTCTTCAAGTCCTCTTCAGTCAGGTATACCGGCATAAAGAAGCCGTTCTTCTCCGTGTTGAGGGCAAGAACAAAGGCATGGATTCCCTGATACTCTTTTTTGTCAAGGCTGGTTGGCAGACTTCTTCTGTTGTTGGTAAGAGGAAGCTTCTCGTAGGTTTGCTGCAAAGCCAGTTTCTCTGCCAGCAGCTTGCCATACCTTAGATAGACTTCTCTTTGCTTTATATCTGGAGTATGCCAGCGACCATATTCTACAGAGTCTGAAACTTCTGCGTCTTCAATATTTACCTTTTCTTCAGTGACTATATCAGGAGTCTCAGCAGGGTGATTATGTGTTTCAACTTCCTTCTTGCTTTTTACCTGTTCGTCATTAGCAGGACGTTGTTCTTCCTTAGCTACCTTGTTACTAGCGTCCAAGGAATGATTCTGTTCCATTCTTAATGGCTTTGGGGTAAAATGAAGAAGCTTATGCAAACGGTCAAAGCGTGCCTTCTTCTCCAAATCAACCTTTCCGGGATTGATTCTATAGGCATCTACCAGGCGTTTCAGTTCAAGAGTATAGATGAGAGATGCAGCATTCCATTCAGCCTTATACTGGTTGGCAAAGTCTTCATCTGCCGGATGATTTGCATATTGATTATACGCCTGTTCTAACTGCCATTCTTGTCTGCAAAGGCTCTTGATTCTTGTATTGACAGGAAGTTTATCAATATCACCGGAATGGATGTCATCTGCTATGGTCAGGGATTCCACATAATCTTTCATCAAGGGAACAATAAGTTCCTTCTCTAATTCCTTTTGCTCTATGATACCATTGATAACGAGGCTGTTCTTCATCTTCTGAAGGTCATTCTGACTGAGTTCTACATGATGATTGCTTGACAGGGCAAACAATTCCCCTTGCTTATCCACCAGTATGCTGTCAATGTCAACACCCTTGTCTGTATGGAATAGGGCAATACTGCGAGGTGTCTTGTAGAAGGCTTCTCCATTGGGAAGTTTGTTTCCCAATGTTTCAACCAGAGCTGCAGACAGTTTGCTGTCACGCTGTTTGTAAACGCCATCATATATGACATCCAGTAATGCCTTATAGTTGCAGGCATTCATATGGTCAATAACCAAGGTTTTATCTTCATTTGTGTCAGAGTGTCCCTTCAATGCTATCTGTGTGCCACCATGAATGATGCCCCAAGATTCTGGTATAAACATGCCATTCTCTACACCATACGCCTTCTGCTGCTCAATAGGTATTTTTCCTTCAGTGATAGCTATTGGAGAATCCAAGATGGTACGTCCGATCATCTCATACTGTATTTTAGCTTCCCTAGCATCCGCAAGCCTATCATTAAAAGCAGCTTCTTCTCTACTGGATAAAGGATGAAAGACAGTCTGAATATCGTTTTTGAACTTTTCAAAGTTGATGCTCTCTTTCTTCCCGAAGATATCGTCTGGAGTATATTTTATCAATGAGAGTGTTGGCTCTTCTTTATCGCCAGTCTCTAAACCTTCTACATGGTAGATATTCCCATTGTTGGTCTTGAAGTATCTGTCAAGAATGTCTCTGGCCTCATACTTTCTGATAATATCCAACTGTTTGTCCGGCAGGATATAGTTCTGTGCCTTCAACTCCTTCAATTTAGCTACCTGTTCGGTTTCATTGTCTGCTACCGGAAGCCCCTTGACATAGCTGCTCATGATGCCGCCTTGCCACTGCACATGATTGAAACCGGGTCTTGCTGTAGAGCCAAAGCTTTCTATGTAAGCCTTTTTGCCTGCTTCTACCGCCCATTTTTCTATTTGGGAAAGAGGCTCGTCTGTCTTTGAAAGATACGCTAATTCCTCTGGGTAGAAGAAGCGGTCTCCAGGGAATGGTTTGGGGTGCGGCGCATTTTTAGTGCCACCAAAAAGCTGTCCCCATCCCTGCAGGAAACGGCTTATCATATTTTGTTTTTCCTTTTCCATAATTTTTATAAGTAAAGAGAAATAGCCTGAAAGTTTCATGCTATCTCTCTTTGAATGATTACTTGTGATGCCTGAACAGCAGATGCAAGATGCCTAAAACACCTACTGCCAATACTGCAAACACATAAAATACACGGAGTAGGGAGTGTTTAAGATGGCTGCTGCTCTGCATTTGCTTCTGCCGTCTTATTCAGTTCCCAAGGTGCTATGCTCTTTACTTTGCATTCCAGTTGCAACTCTCCCTTGAACACGTCTAGCTGGAGATCGCCATGTACCTCTACATATTTATCTGCTGCCAGATACTCTTCATGGATAGGGGAGAGGTTGATGAAACTTACCCAGGTAAACTCATAGTTCTCGCCATTCTTATCAGAAGAGAAGGCTGAGAATGACTGCATAGGCTTACCCTTCTTGCTGTTGAAATCCTTGATACCTTTCTTCGAAATCTTGCCTCTAAACTCCATACTGCCCACAAGGCGGTCTGGCGTGGTGGAATCATTGAACTCAATATTGGTGTCTGTGCGGAGATTGAGATAGGTGCTGCTGTCGTGCTTTCTGATATAGAGTACACCGGAGGTCGTTACTCTTCTTCCAGCAGAATAGTTGGCTGCACTTTGGGCATCACCTGGTGCTGAAACAGATATATACTGTTCCTTTACTGTTCCGTCCTTACCTTCAAAAGGTATCATCATGGAAAATGAAATGAACTTTTCACCTTCCTTACTTGTTTTCTCTTCTGCGGAACTGGTAATCACTCCACAGGTTGTTACATTACACTTGATCATAATTTTTTGTTTATTTGTTATCTAATAAATTTTCTGTTAAGCAAGACGCTGGCTCTGCTGCTGGCCCTGCTCTGGACTTTCTGCATCGAACATCATACTGGCATTTGCCTGTATTTTCTGTACGTCGCTTCGGCTCATTTTCACTACATTGTTTTCTTCTGTCTCTTCTACCTTTGCCACTTTGCTGAAAGCCAATTCTTCGGCTTCGGCTTGTTCTTCGCTTCTCATCTTCAAGCCCAGAGTGAGAGCGGCAGAGAAAAGGGAAGAAATCAGGCTGGAGATGATATCCTGACCGCTACCTGGCGTTTCACCATTCTGCTGCATCATATAGCTCAACCATTTCGTAGGGTCGTTGGAATTGGTGATGGAAGCCAGAAGTGCCATATTGCTGTCTTGCAGCTGGTTCTTCTGCTGTAATGGTTGGTTGTCCAAAGCCATACTGTTACGTGCTTCTGCAAGAAAGTCTTTGCCGTTCCGGTCCAATGAGGTGGCGATATTACCTCTTACCTCCATCTCTGCCAGATAGTTCTTCGGATCGAACTTTTCCCATTCTCCATTCTGATTCTGCACACTGGTTTCAAAATGCAGATGGGGTCCGCTACTTCTTCCGGTATTTCCCGACATGCCCAACTGCTGACCGGCATTCACGATATCTCCCTTCTTCACGTCTATCTGGCTCAGATGCATATAGGTAGCACGTATGTTGGTACCATCCTGTCGGTTATATTCCACTGTAACCATATTGCCGGCAGCACCATGATTGTGCTTCACATCGACAACCTTACCGTTGTCTTCCGTTGCGGCTACCGGGAAATACTTTCCCTGGGTTGACAGATCTAGTCCACCATGCAGATGACCGGGACGTGATTCATGGAACTGCCCTGTTACCTTCACCTGGGCAAGGTCTATAGGCAATCCCCAGTTTCCCTGAAGAGGATTCAGCAACTGCTTGGAAGGGGTAGAAGCAGGAGTAGAAGGGGCTTTGCCGTTCCTCATATATCCAATCTCTACGCCTTGCTGACGAGCCTGTTCCAATGCCATCTGGTCATATTTGTATAACTGGTTCTCACCGATAAGCTTGATGAGCTTTTGGGCATAGGTCTTATCTGAGGCATAACCGGCTGCCCTGATCTGGACAGCCCAGTTCTGATAGTCGGTAGAGGAGTAATTGAAACAGTTTCTGTAACGTGAAGCCATCAATACTTTAGAATGGTTCTCCACGCTCTCCTCTACACTGCCATAAACCCTGAATGCTTCTGGATAACTATGGTCATCCACCTTCATAACGGTGGGACCTTTCCAGCTGCTACCGGCTTTAACACCGAAATAATTATTGTAGTTGGCTGCCAGGTCGGATTTACCATGACCGCTTTCCAATGCCATCTGCTGCAGGGTGATAGAGGCAGGAATACCGTATTTTATCTGTTGGTCGATTGCCAACTGGGCATATTTCTCATAAAAGTTCTGTTGTGACATTCTTTTCTAGTGTTTAAAGAGTGCGCCTTTCGGCACACTCTTATCAATTAATGTAATCCACGTCCCCTATGGGAAGTTTGCTCTACCTGTTCTTCCTGCTCCTGTTCAGGGGCAGGGGAGTCCTGCTTTACTGTTTCTTCAGTTTTCACAGAGGCTTGTTGGTGGACATCACTCTTCACTTCTTTCTTGATGAAAGGCTCAAAGATGACAGCCGCCAGGCGTTGCTTATAGTCACTCATATCTTCAGAAAGCCACATCTTGTTCCACTGTGCCTTGGAAACCGGGGCATGCATACGTTCTCCATTCACGGTGGCAAAGATGATATGTTGCTTCGGGTCGTTGCGCTTAGCCGTAATACTGATGCGCTCAATCTTGGCATCGCCGATATCTACCTTTCTAGGGGTTATGACATCCACCCTGACATCCGGATGCTTGGTTCCCAGCTCGTAATACTTCTTAGCCAGAGCGTTGTGAACAACTGCCTTGTTCTCACTCTTCAAGGTGGAATAGAACTGGTTGACATGCTCTTTGTTCGGATATACGGCAAATGACGGCTCGTTTTCAGCCTTGATAAAGAAAGCATAGCGTCCCATATCGTCCGGCAAAGCCTCGAAAACTGTGAACTTAACTTCCTTCTTTGGGGCAAGTTTGTCCTTCAAGTCAACCGTTTGCTGGGTAAGCAATTCATATTGCTTCAGTTTACTGACAGTCACCTCTTTGTCCTTATAGTAGTTGTTTGGCTCATGAAGGCTCAATCCGCCACCGGCATTATAGAAGCTCACTTCCTTTACTCCCATTTTACCGAGGGCTATAAGGATTCTCTTCTTGTTCATTCCCGGCACTTCATTGTTTACCTGAATGGAAGCCCCTGCTGGTAGAATGATATCTGCTGTTTTATGCTTCTTATCCAATACAACAACCATTTCTTTGGTTTCCATAGATGGAAGCTTTGCCAAAGAGGAACTGATGCTGAAACGCTCAGGATTCTCGGTGAGAATTTTTCCCGGCATCTGTCCACGGATTTTCTTATAGTCCACCTCTCGTTTGGCAAGGATGCTGTCGATGGTTTCTACTGCATTGTTCACATCACGCTCCAACACTCCCAGCATCTTCGGATTCTCCGTCAGTTCTCGCTGCCAGTAGGGAACCAACTTTTCACTTTCCTTGGACAGAATGGCAGGAAGTCCCTGACGTGTCATCAGTACTCCTGCTGCCAGTTCCTGAACAAGTTTTTCATGCTTGGCATCGTCTTCCGGAAGGAAACTGTTTCTGCCGGAACGGTCAAGACGGTTTTCTGAACCTACAGCGGCAACTACAGCTCGGTAGATATCATTTGCCTTGTACAGGGTGGCATGATTCTCATCGGCTGTTTTGTCACTCATGCCGCTGACAACGATTTTGTCATCTTCCTTATCGTATTTGGCATCCTGGACAACCATGATACGCTCATACTTCATACCGCTCTGATCGGCAACAGCCTTGGCGGTGGAGTAGGCTTTGTTCAGAATGGCAGTATGATCCTGCACTGGAACGTTTACCTTTTTTTCCTTCGGGCTATCAATGAAGGCTACGCGATTACCTGCCCGGATAATTTTAGGAAGATATGTGTCAAGATGCTGGCTAGGGAAGGAGACAGAAGCCACTTCCTTCCCATCCATCTTATTTTTTTCAACTTCTAAGTTGAGGAGTTTAGCCATTTTGGAAGCTTTTTCCCCATAGATTTCATAGAAATCCCCTTTCTTGACAGGAATCACCCACTCTGGATGTTCTTTCTGATAGTCATTATACTGCTTCAACACAGATACCGTCTTCTCTTCTGTCTTGACGAAAGGTGCTCCCTTTGTCTTCACCAGGTTACCATAGGCTTCGTGATCCTTAGCATTCATAATGGTCTGGTCGACATTATAGATATGCTCCACCACTCTTGATGCATGTTTGGAATAGAAACTCTTTTCTTCATCAGAGAGCGTGTCGTATTTCTTCTGGGTGATGATATCATCATGGTTCATCACGTTCTGGTAGTCCCAGTTTACCCAATTAAATCTCAAACTCTCCTCATTTCTTTTTACCGGCAAATTATTTTCTGCTGCTGTTTTATAGAAAGTATAGACGTTAGTCTTATACTTGTTGGCATCCGTGTTGAGGGTCATCATGATGCTGTTATAGGCAGTAACAGGGGTATGGGAATGGATAAACTCAGCCGGCTGACGCTGGGCACGGTTCATCCAGACTCCATTTTTCTCGGAAGCAAGACCGAGAGCTGCAATGAGCAGGGCTGCATGGCTTACTGGCTTTTTCTCCTCTTCTTTCTTTGCCTGCTCCTCTTGCTTCTTCTGCTGTTGTTTCTGCTCGGCATCCTTCTGTTTCTCTTCATCGTGATACTCCTGGTGCTGCTGTTCCTGAGCGATGGACTTGGCTTTCTTCTCTGCCTCTTCCATCGGCATGCCTTCGGCTGCAAACTGTTTTGCCATTCCGGTAACGTCAGTTTCGATATTGCTATCCTCACGAGGAACATCTACCTGGTTGTCTTCATCAAGAGACTCGGCTTCTTCCTCGTCTTCTTCCATAGCCTGATATTCCTCATTCTCCTGGAGACTTTCATTGATGGCTTCCAGATTGGCATCTAGGGTCTGGTTGACATCATAGTCGAAAGTATGCTCTTTCATCAAACCTATATTGGTAACGTGTCCCACTTCTACCTGGTTCTTCTCCTGGTTATACTGGAAGTAGAGGACATCATTGTTAGGCATGGTGAAGGCAGGTATCTGAGCCTTTATCTCAGAGAACTGCTTGGCAACACTCTCATAGGCAACCTTTTTCACATCCTCAGAGGCATCCTGTTCTAAGCCATAGCGGTCAATATTGTCAAGAACCTCTTCTTTTGTCTCCTTACGCATGAGTTCATAGGTTCCTCCATTTCCATTATTGTAAACCACTGCATAATGATCATCCTCATCGAGGATATCATCACTGCCATACTTTTTGGCATTTTTGAAGGTCTTACTCTGCTCCAGTGCATCGCCCTGGTCATACATTTGGGCTAGCTGGAGAATCTGCTTGTAATCGCCCTTCTTCTGCAAATCGTCAAATTCCTGCGTATCATCTGTTGATTGCAAGTAAGCGTATGAATAATAATAAACTTCACCCTTCTTCTCCTGGGTGCCAGAAGCTTTCTCCTTGTATTCTTTTTCAGGGGAAGCCTCTGGGGTTGATTGATATTGCTTCATGTTTGCGAAATTTTGCCAAAGGTCGCCCACATTTTTCGTAGTGCTTCCTTCGTGATTATACTTTGTGCTATATATTTCTGGCTTTCCGTCCTCGGTAGTATAGGCAACGTTGAGAGTATCTTTCTCTTTGTCATACTCCACCGTGAGAACATCACCCGATGGCATTTCCAGCTTATTGTCTGTGATTCGCCAACTGAGAGCTGTCTTTTCTCTCCGTTCAACCTCTTCTTCGCTCAGCATCCGAAATTCATCCAGACCAGCAAGGTCATCATGGGCAATGGAGAGATTATGCTCCGGACTAGATGACAGGTCGTAGTCGAATGTATACTGTAAGTCCATGCCACCTGGTGTATTCTTTCCGATTTCTAGCTGATTACTTTCTGCATTATACTGAAAGTCTAGCACCTCTCTGTTTGGCATCGTCATAAAACGTGGCTCACGCTCTGCAAACGCTGCCATCTGCTGGGCAGCATCCTCGTATGCCAACTTCTGCACGTCAACAGAAGATGCTTTGATTTCATCGTTGTCGTTGATGTCGCCAATCAGTTCCAGAACCTTTTCCTTTTCAATTTTGCGCAAAAGATCGTATGTACTATTCTGCTGATTATAGGTTACAGCGTAAGAACTGTTTTCAACAAGAACTTTGTCATCAGAAGTTTTTGGTGCATTCTTACGCACTTTATTCAATTCAATGAGGTTGCTCACATCCATGATTTCTGCCAGATGAAGCAGTGCTTCATGGTCACCACTTTCACGATAGCTATCAAATGCCTTGGTACGCACAGAAGACTCGAACCGGGCAAAAGAGTAACAATAACTCTCGTCAATTGGTCTGTCTGAAGTTGCTGCTTGCCCCTGAGAGATACTTGCAGTGTATTCTGCTCTAGGAATAAACTTATGCTCATCTTCAAAGTATCTGTTACCATAAACCTTGCTTATATTTACTCCATAGTCATTAAAGATGGCTTGCGCCTGTTCAACACGATGAGCCATTTGCTTGATTTGATGATCCAGAATATCTATTTTTTCCTTTTTGTTTTCAACAGCAGTACTGAATAGCAACTTGGTACGCATTGCTCTGGCTTCTGCATATTGAGATATGAGATGATCATAGGATTTGTTCATGTCGTGAAGTGTTCTGCCTTCATGATGAGAATATCGAAGGTTGGGGAGTCTGTCTGCTCCAGCTTCGATGAGTTCTCGATTGCTTGCACTATTTATCCACTCGTTAACGTAAGAATTATCCTTAAAGTAATCTCTTAGCTCGGAAATGCTTTTGATTTCTAAGGCAGAATGACCTTCATGCTCGCCATCGGTGAAGCTATTCATCAGGATGGTGAAGTATTTCTTACCGGAAAGAGTGTCCTCTTCAGAAAATACAGGATTTTCAACTATAGCTGATTCCTTTACTGCGGCTGCGGAATTTTCCTGCTGGCTCAACTCTACTTCCTGCTGTTCTTCTGGTAGTTCAGCCTCTTCATTTTGGGCGGTTTCAATTTGCGAAGGTGCAAAAGTCTGTGTATTGCCTAACTGAGCATTCTCTTGATTCTCATTGGAAAGGTTTTCCATCTCCTTTTCATTCTTTTCACGCTCTTCCTCGCCGTCTAAGTTACCTTCAAGCAAAGCCTTTTCTCCCAGCTTCACGCGCTGTTCGTCAATGTGCTCGATAACCATAGCAGAAGCCTTATTGACATCGGACATGACTGACAGGAGAAACTTCGGATCCTTTTTCAGAGTACTCATCCAACTCTTAATGTAGGCGGTGTTGTTATCACGGATTCTGCTGTCAAAGCCCAGGGCACTGCCAACCATGGCTGCCGTAAGTTCGGCTACCAGCTCTTCCTTTGCATATTCCGAACCGCCAAATTTTCCGTCCGGATTTAAGCGGTTCAAACGGCTTTCATGACCGGTGGAATGTGCCATTTCGTGAATAAGGGAGGAGTAGTACTCCTCACCATCCTTATAGATTTCTTCTGGCGTATCACTGATCTTAAACTGGTCTTTGCGAGGAACTATAATCAAGTCCTTGCTCTTGTTGTAAAGAGCACTAGGGTTCTGTTGGTTATATTCCACAGGGCAGACCCAGGATTGGGAAGCCAGCATCTGGTCGATAGCGGCATTACAGTACATACCTTTATCGTCCTTGATCTCTTTGGTCTCAAACTTGGAAAGCAGGGCATCGTATTTCTCCTTATTCACCTCTTCCAGGTTGGTTTGGTCAATATTCCACTCTTTAAAGATTTTAAGATAAGGAATAACCTTATATTTTTCATCCCGCTCTTCTTTTGGGAGGCTGTCGTATTCCTTCAAAGTGGCTTTCTTGCCGTTTTCACGATTGTAAATACTGAGTCCCCACTTGAAAATAGGTATACTCTTCTCACCTTTCTTCGGATGAGCTCCCAAATCTCTGATCTGTTTATGGGTAAAATAGACAGGAACCTTATAGCTCTTTTTCATTGTGTGAAGCTGACACAAAAAAGCATTACTGCCAGTATACACTCTTCCTGTAACATTCTGAGGTAGTCCTATCATCGCTTCACCATCAGTCCAGCCTTTCTTCCAGTTGCTCGCTTCAATAGTCTCCATTCTGGTGATTATCATATCAGCAAATGTTTGGAGAGCTGAATTGATTCTGGCTTCAGCCCTTTCCTTTTTTTCAGCATTTAACTCTTCTCTTGTCATAATATTTTGAATAATGATTAAAATGATAGGGCAAAGTAACTGATTTTTTTTCATTGTAGAGGTGCTTTTGCGATATACCTTTGAAATTAACAATTGCAAAACAGTCCACTTTGGGGAGCTGCTACAACTCCTTTCGTCTAAATTCAAAAGAAAGTGTTAAGTCTGGAACTTTCGCATGTGGTTCAAGAACGGGCTGAAGGCCCAAAAGCCTTCCATATAATTACAAAAAAGATACGAATAAAAGCTATGATTTTACTTGCAACGGGAATGTTGCAGGAAAAAATAGGGAGAAAACTTGGTATATTCAGATTTTCTTCGTAACTTAGCAGCGCAAAACGTAAAGCATGTAGGAATATGGCAAAAATAGTAAATTTCTATCCTGTAGGAATACAGACATTCTCGAATATCAGAGAGGGTAATTATCTCTATATAGATAAGACCAAATACATCGTTGATTTTCGAGAGAAAAAAATGAGGTATATCTTTCTGAGTCGTCCAAGGCGATTCGGCAAGTCGCTCTTTGCCTCTACCCTTCAGGCTTATTTTGAGGGAAGAAAGGAACTTTTCGAGGGATTGGCCATTGCTGATTATGAGAAAGATTGGGTGAAGCATCCTGTGTTGCATTTCGACCTGAGCGGTGCCAAGCACTTTGATGCTAATGCCTTGAACAGTTATCTGAATCTGCAGCTTTTACCCTATGAAGAGCTTTATGGTAAAGGTGAAGGTGAAAATTATCCTAACGAAAGATTGGATGGAATCGTAAGGCGAGCTTACAAGCAAACTGGCGAAAAGGTGGTGGTTATCATTGATGAATATGATGCCCCATTGCTGGATGTGGTGCATGAGAAGGATGAACTCAAGCAGTTGCGTCTTATCATGCAGAACTTCTATAGTCCTTTAAAAAAGCTCGACCCATATCTGGAGTTCATTTTCATCACGGGAATTACCAAGTTTTCGCAGCTCAGTATCTTCAGTGAACTCAATAACCTCGACAATATCAGCATGTTTGACCAGTACTCTGCAATTTGTGGTATCAGCAAGACAGAACTGACCACAGCTATGAAACCTGATGTGGAAGCATTGGGGGAGGCTTTAGGTGTATCTTACGAGGAATGCCTAGAAGAATTGCGCCAATATTATGATGGCTATCATTTCAGTGAACATTCTGAAGATGTGTTCAATCCGTTCAGCCTGATAAGGGCTTTGTCGGGGCAGAAGATAGACGCCTATTGGTTTAGCTCAGGTACGCCAAGCTATCTCATTAAGAGTTTGCAGAAGTATCATGTAAATGTGATTAACATCGAACAGAAGAGCGTGAGTGTTGATGATTTTGATGTGTCGCCCGAGCAGATGACCTCTGCCTTGCCTCTGCTCTATCAGAGTGGTTATCTTACCATCAAGCAATACAAACCGTTTACCAAGAGTTATAAGCTGGGCTATCCTAACCAGGAGGTGAAGATTGGTATGCTGAAGAGTCTTGCGCCCAATTATCTTTCGCCGGTTTCTGTAGATAATAACGGACTGGTGAATGAATTTGTGGAACTGGTTTATGAAGGAGAAATAGAACAGGCAATGGTCCGCCTGAAGGCCTATCTCTCCAGTATCTCAAACCGTTTAAGCAATAAGAATGAACGTGATTTTCAGACCGTCTTCTATCTGATATTCAACCTGATGGGTGCCCTTATCAAAGTGGAGGAGGATAGTGCCATAGGCAGGGCTGATGCCGTGCTCCATCTGCCTGAAGCCATCTATGTGTTCGAATTGAAATACGATGGCTCTGCCGAGGAAGCCTTGAAGCAGATTGATGACAAGGGTTATCTCATTCCATATTCCGCTGATGGCAAGCGATTGTATAAAGTGGGTGTAAATTATGATAGTACCCAGCGGACTATCAGCGATTGGAAGATCAAGGAAGAATAAGAGTATCTGAAAATCCTTGATAGTTTTGATATATATATTATTTTAAGTTCAACCCTTGGTACGTGTTGTATCAAGGGGTTGTGTTTTCTAACAGTTAACAAAATCCTCCCGATTCTCACGAACCGGGAGGAACAATCAACTCTATAAGTTGGCATTTTACTACTATTTAATACCTATTTGTTGTGGAACGGAATTTTCCTGTCTGTTAATCTGCTCGTACTTGTGGGATGCCAAAGACTGATTCTCATCATACTTTTTCAGTACTGCATTTGCCAGGGTATTTAATGGTATTACACCTTTTTGATAGGCATCTGCAGCACTGTTTGAAATATTGATGACGCAAGGGCTTCCATCAATGGTTGCTATCATGGAACCGCCTTTCATCGTGACATCTGTAATACGTGAGTTCAACTTCTCGTCTTCGTATTTCTTATACATTTTAAGAGCCGAACAGCTTCTACTTAAACCTTCCTTAAGGGATGCGTGACCGGCATTATTAAGGATGTTGACACCACCAAAACCTATCAGCAGCATCTTTATCAGAGGGTTTCTGATAAACATACTGCCTACGATTGCAGCCAATGGCATCAGGTTATCCTGTATCTTCATGTTAGGGTTTTTACCTGTAAACATACCGATAAGCATATCAGGAAGCATGGCAAGAACATAGCCGAGATTCTTTGATACTGTACTGAAATCATGCAGTCCCATCTGTTTCAGGATATTTCCCCATCCTACAAATTGCTGACTATTATTACCTGTCAGCGAGGTTTGCTGAGTGGATTCTGCCTGTTGCGTCTGAATGGTTTGTGACGAAACTGGTGTGCTATGTTGAGCATAAGGAAGCCGTGTACTACCTGCTGAAGAACGAGTAGGAGATGATAAATGCCGGTGCTTCTTTTCTGGAACTGTGCCATTGATGGAAGCATTCAACCTATCCATTTCCACATCCCACTGGTCTTTCCCTTTTGCCGATGCAGCTTTTCGGGACTGATGAGGAGTATGCTTATCAAGATAGTCAGCAGCTCTGGCGTAGTCATAGGCTCGTTGGCTTACTTCTTTCAAAGACATCTTCTTACCACCACATTTGATCCACTCCTTCTCCTGCTTTGACATTTCTATCGCAAGGGAATGGAAGGAGGCAGCAAAGGCTCTGTTCTGTTTAGCTGTTTTAGCCAACATCCATCGGGGAATTTCAGTGTTGCCCTTATAGGCGATGCATTGTTTGGAGAAATTAGTCTTGATGGTATTGAGTAGCTTTGCAGAATTACCTTTATGTTGAACCAGCAGTGCGTTGCTGGCTTTCTTGGCTGAGTCACTTACTGAGAGTGGAGCCACCTTGATCTTTCTGCTTAAGACACTGTTGATGTTATCGATGAACTCAGTACCGCTCTTACGATACTTTGCAGAACCAGTCTGTATCTTCTGTAATGCATCTGCATCACCAAAGACTTCTTTACTGCTCTCCTTGGCATATTCTTCTTTTGACCAGTCTTTGGATGACTTGTGACCAATAAATTCTCTGATACCGAAATCTGAACCTACACCAATTCCAGCTTTAGCTATAGCCTTCGTACTTCCGGAAGCAACGCCGCCAAAACCGCCCATCATAGCTGTGTCTATAAGGCTTGCACCCAGAAAACCGGTAGCTTTAGATAAGGCAGAAGGATTGTATATCGCCTCTGCCTTGTTTTCTACCTTCTCACCATATTCACCCTTCTTTAATCCCCAGGTAGGCATGACAAAGGCTATCAGACTGTCTGAGAATGTTTTTCTCGCTATATAACTTGCGGTATTTCTTGGAACCTTTTCTCTAGCCAGCTGCTCTACCATAAGCATCTCAAAGCGGTGCATCACATAAGACTGGGCATATTCAAAGAGTTTCTTGGACTCCTTACCGCCATTCTGTACCACAAGATTTTCATAGAAAGCATAAACGAATGTACTGTAGTCATTCTGCAATTTCTTATCTTTGTTCCATCTCAGATTACATCTTTTAATGAGATCGTCTGTAGACATCTTATTCCATTTGCCATTGGCATCTACTTGCTTTTTGGCACGATAAGCAGGGGTTACTCCGTGTCTGCTGTCAACAGCCTGTGCCCAAATGGAACGGCCGCTCTCCTTGTCTATGGCATCCATGAACTCCTTTGTCTGGTTCTTTTCTATTCTCTTTTTCTCTTGAACCAGAGTGGAAGCCATGTACTTACTGTAATACTGGCTGATGCAATAGTCAACTTGCGAGAAGGTTTGATAGTTATTTACTTTTGCCATAATTCTGTTTTTAAAAACCTAAAATCTGCTGTCGAGCCTGTTCTATGGCTTTATAGTAAACAGACATCTGTTTCGGATAATACCGGGAAAGCCATTCATTGAGACCAATCTGGTCTTCGATGAACTTTAAAGCTAGCTGGCGTGTAATCTCAATAGCCTTCTCTCCCTTTTCCCTACCATTAAACCAGGCTTTCGTCCAGCATCTCGTACCAGAATTGTCAAAATACACAGAAGCTTCCCTGTCTATATCATAACTCTGTACGTCTATCTGTAAGTCAAGTAGAGGGTCTATGGTTTTTCCGTCGTCGGCAATTTCATCAAAAAGTTTTTTTTTTGAGTTTCATCCCAGGTAGGAAGATAGATGTTATGATTCAAAGCCATATAGCTGAGGAAATCATCTATCAAGATATCCTGCACCTTACCGGCAAGGATGCTGCTTCTTCCGGAGAGTCCGAGAGGATTACCTATTGAAGGCATGTTTTCAAAAAAGTAATTCTTCTCGGCTGCCTGACGGAATATGTTACGTAAAGACAAATCTGCCCTTTTGGAAGAGGTATATGCTCCGCTCATGAGGTCATTCCAGTAGCTTGGAAGCCATCGTAGCATCATCATTAATAGGGCATCTTTGTCTTGTTCAAAACTGTTTTCTACTTTCTTGTCTCCCAGTGTTTCCATGGATGGTAATTGGCTGATTCCCATAGCTGCCAACTGTTCGATGTTAGCCCAAATCATACTTAGAAACTCGGCAGGATCGATCTCTACACCATCAAAGCGTACTCCTATATGAAGGAATCGTCCGCTCTTTGCGATTTCCTGACCGGCAACAACCTGGGTTCCATAGGGGGTATAGGCTTCTGCTATGTGACCGTAGGTTACTTCATACTTACCATATTTGGCTACAATGTAGTTGTCGTAAACCGCATCCTGTCCGGCACCGATGATGATACCTGTGGCAATGGCATAGAGAGATTTATCACTAGCAGGAAAATCAATTCCTTTGTGGAAAAACTTTTCTCCTGTCAGGGGATGATTCTGTTCGCCAAAGGCTAGGGTAGCCTGTATGTTGTCTTTTTCTTCCAAAGGGAAAGGCATCATATAACCACTGGCACTTTCCAGAAGCATATCTTTATAATTCTGTTTCATTCTTATTGTTTTTAAGAGGTGAGAACAGCTCCTCACCTCATGATTTTATGAGAAATACATTAACGTCTACGATGAACGGTCATGGAAGCGTCTTCTTCAGAGGTAGGTGTTGCTGCTACCTGAGGGGCTACGGCAGCTTGCATTGGACGATTCATCTGCTGTTCCTGAGCATGAACAGAACGCTGGTTCACATTTTTCATGGTCATGCCACCCAAGGCTAGACCTGCAATCTTACTGAACCATCCGAAACGTCCGAACATCATGTAGGATGCCAACAGCATACTGGCAAGGTTCATCTTACTGATATTGCCACCTGTAACGTTAGCAAGGGCAGAATTGAGATTATTCATTAAACCGCCGCCCACTCCTGATTGCCCCTGTACGCCCTGTACTGCTGACATGCTAGGATATTGGGCAGTGGTAGGATCATAATAACCATTACCATGATTTACCATTCCATTGCCATTGAACATACCGCCTACGTATTCCTTTCCATCGTAATAAAGTTTTCCGGCTTCAGAACCTACGTTACCGAGCGTACCTTTCAGTTGATTATAGACATTGGCTCCTTCTGTGCCAACGTTACCTATCGTGTCCTTCAAGTGATAATATACATCTGCGCCTTCAGCACCAATATTGCCAACCCCAGCTTTAATAGACGAATATGCACCTTCGCCTAATAAGGTGTCAACGGTTTTTTCACTTACGGATTTTTCATTTCCATAGGCATCTTTATGACTTCCGAGAAGAAGGGTGGAGGCAGAATCAACAAGTCCCTTGTTGGTGCCTTCTTCTCCTAATGCTTTTTCCTTTGCAAAAGTCAAAAGACCTTTCTTATAACCAACAATAGGAAGAGCTACTGCGGTCATTGCTGCTGCTGATTTGGGATGCTCTACTGCAAATTTTACTCCACTTTTAGTGGCAGAGCCAATTGCTTTAACACCACTTTTAACGTAAGGAAATGCCATTTTGGAAAACGTCATAATATGAGGAGCTGCAGCTTTACCGCCTTCTACGGCATTTTTAAGAAGGGATTTACATAATACTGACCAAGTTGCCATAATTCTATATTTTTAAGTTGTTTACTCAGGATCATATATCTCTACGATTGCTCTGGCTTTATGCCGCTGCGTTTTTTGGGTAGCGAGAAACCTACCATTATCTGTGGTACAGAGCCAGGCTTGAACTCCCGGATTATCCTCTACTTCCGTTGATGTCCAATACCAGCAGTCTCCTTCCAAGGCTATAGGTGTGCCACCCAGTTTTTCCAGGACAGGGTTGATAACTCTCGCTGAGGATGCCAGCAAACGTTGTTCGGCTACACAAGGGAGATAGTCGCTCTGACCATTGGCATGAAAGTTGATCATTTCCATGGCTAAAGGAGAACCCTTGCCTGTTTCTGCGCTGTAGCTGTTATACATGGCTACGGTATTCTTGAAACCACAGAATGATGTTATATCTGTACTGGTTCCATTTACCATACCCACGGAATCACAGAACACCTCATTGAGTTCATCAAACATGACTGCCAGGGCAGGGTGGTCATCTGTCTTTTCTGCAAAGACAACGCCTACTGCCTTTCTTTTTGTCTGGTTGAAATAGGAAGCCGTGTCCATGCAGCTATGGTCGTTACAGAGAACATAGCCTACATGTATATTTCTGTCAATGGGTTCGTGATTGTCACACGAGGTACTGAGAATTGTGATGAGGGTCATCATCAGTACCATGCCCAGAACCGGATGGGTGATACCTTTTATTACTAATTTCATAGTTCTTACTTTTTACAATGGGATTTTTACACCGAAGGCTGCACCTGTTCTGAAGGTATCTTCGCCTCTTATGACAATATCTTCCTTGACCAGGAAGAACACACTCCAACCATTATAGAGATTATAGGTGTGCTCATAGCCAATATGACCGGCGGTAATCACCTTATCGAGGTCACTACCACAGCTGACACCTACTCTTACGTTTCCATGATGGTTCCTGCCTCGGTTCACGCATGGCTTGTAGGCAAAGCCCACAGCCCACGCACGATAGTTGCGCCAGAAGGAATCACTGGTGATATGACCGGCTTCCTCGTCTTTCTTATATTTCAGATACATGGTTCCGAAATACTCCCAGGCATTGTGATAGTCGGTTTCATGTTCGTAGGAGAGGGTGGTTTCTACCCCCTGTGGGTAGCTGCCACCGACACCTAACATCAAATGGTTGCCATGACTCTGGGCATACATTGCTGTTGCCGAGAGCAGGGCGAATATAACAGATAGTATCTTTTTCATATATTCTTTGCTTTATTGTTCTCTGAGAAGAAGTGTATCGAAGGCATCTGCTGCCAACACGTCCTCGTAGTCGAGGTTCATGGAAATGGTTCGTCCGGAAATCTGCTTTTCCGACAACTCGATGGTGAGCACCTTATCGTTAGGGAAGGTCATCTTCTTCAGAACGATGATGTTCCGATAGCCGCTCTTGAACCTTACGGAACGGTCCAGTACCAGGGCAGGTTTCAACTCGATGGTCTGGATGTTGGTAGCCTTCTGCTGTTTCTTGTCCTGGAGCTTCACTCTCAACTCGTCAATATCGAAAGGAAGATTGGTCTTGTTTGATACCGAGAAGTCGATGAAGAAATATTCTCCTACCACATAGATGTTGTTCAGTCGCATGGTCATCTTGTTGTGGGTGGTGAAGGTACTTCGATACTTGGCAGGACTTTGCCATACTTTCATGGCATAGCTTACCATATCTACCGTTGACATACTTACATCGGGATTGTGGAAGGCATTGCGCTCGATAAGCTCCACTTCCTTATCGGTAACCGCCTCTTCTATCCTGCTGGTATAGAGTAGGGCATACTGCACTCTGTAACGCTCCGTAATAATGGTAACGATACCCATCACTTCGCCATCCTTATGATTACCTGTAACCGGTTTGAGGCGGATGACATTATCCAAAGGCTTATCGCCCATAATACTGTCGGTTGAGATATCCACCAAACGGATGGGTTCTGATGCTGTAATAACGGTGGAAACATGTTCATTGATGGTGAGCTGTTCCATATTGTTGAAGCCCTTTTGGGCAAATGTTCCTAAAGCTACACCCAAACACATGAAAAGCAGTGTAAAGGCTCTCTTTTTTATATTCTTCATATTGTTACTTTCTTTTTGTTTTACTTTCTTTTCTGTTTGTCTTTCTGGCTTTCATCAACAAGATAAACCTTAGTGCCATACTTCAAGCGTACCTTATTCTTCTTCACGGCTGTACCGAAGGCGTTCATTACCTTCTGGGTGGCATTCTGGGCAGCCTGGTTTGCCCAGCTTTTTATGCCGGATGAGGAAGTGGTGGAGTTGTCAAGCATGGAACCACCCTGCATAGCTGAACTGGCTACATCCTTAGTAGTTTCTCTGAAACTGCTCAGTGGAACATACAAGCCCTGCATACCATCGGTATCATAGATACTGAGACTTACCTTGATGATATCTTCATCATAGAAGATGTTATCTACCTTACCCTGCACACGCTGTTTGCCGAAGCCGCTCATGGTGGCATACAGATAGGTTCCCTTTCTGATGGTTTCGTCTCCAATCTCTATATCGTCCAGCAGACGGAGTCTCACCCTGCTACCATCTACAGCTTTCACCTCTTCATCAATGATGGCTGAAATGAGTTTGTTCTTGCCGTCGGCTGCACCTAAAGTATTGAAGTATTCTGATACCTGTTTGGTCTTCTTCACTACCTTTTCCGGTTCATCTTCACTGCCAGTGGTTCTGCTGTTGTCATAAGTAGCATTATCTGAATGGCTGTTATAAGAGGCTGTACTTCCTGTGGAAGAAGTTCCACCAATACTGCTGTTATTTACACCAGTTCCACCTTCTGAAGAGGTTTCGTCACTGCTTGCCATATAGTTATCGCTACCAGACAGGGTCTTATTCATTTCTTCCCAACTTCTCTGTCTTCTCCGGCGTTGGGCAGAAGCAATTTCAGAGTCTTTCAGAGGATCTACGAAATCGTCCTTGTTGGCATCGCTGCGGTTGGCTCTCACACGTTCCTGCATTTCCGCAAGTTTTCGCTTTTCCTCGGCTTGCTGCATGCGAACCTTCTTGGCTTCATCCTCGCTGTACTTTGACTCAAAATCCTTTTTCTGATTGACAGAGTCATTGTCATTCTCTACATTCTGTACTCCGGAAAGATCCGAGATTCTACCAAACTGATTTTCCGTATTGGTCATCTTGTCACCCAGAATGCTGTCGGTGTATGCCTCCGGCAACTCACTAGACAGGTAATCCGTTGTTTTCAACTTCTTGTTGGTTGTATCTGAGACTTCAACGTTGAACATGTCAATGATGAAATAGCCTACAAACAGAAGGGGCAGATAGATAATAGCCGGCAACAGATACTTGGGCTGCTTGAAGTTAATTTTCTTTATATCCATAGTTATCTCGCTTTTTTAAGTTCAAGCTGTTGGTGCAAAGCCTGGTCCACCTGCTCAACAACTGTACGATGTGGTACGTTTTGACTTGCCTTATAATATCTGATCATGTTAATGATGTTAAGGGCAAAAAGACTGATGACAAACCCGAAAACAATCACCAGAAATCCTACCCGATGGACATTTGCCCAGGATTGGATTTTCATTACCAAGAGCGTGAGCTTGGTCTTGTTGGCAAATTTCCTGCCGGCTTCCACCTCTCGCTCATATTGCTCCTTATAACGAGGATCATTCTTATCCGGCATTTTTTCTCCTGCAAGTATTTTCTTTATATCCATATTATATATAGGTGTATGTATTAATAATCTGACTTTTTGGTTTCTTCCAGATCCTTGTTTTTCAAGGTTCGCCAGTTGGTGATGAGGATTCCATGAGGATTGTTCTCGGTTCGAGGAACACGCTTCAAGTTTCCTGCTGTTACAAGTTGGCGCATCAGGATGCTGGTTCTGCGCTCTATTCGCTGTCTGCCGTAGTAGACGAAGGTGAGGGAGTCGGTATTCAGCTTGATGCTGTCACAATAGATGCTGCAGATGGTACTCGTACCGATGATGTTGTTATAGAAGCCCTTTTCTTTCAAGGCATTATACTGTGCCAGACCGGTCTCGTCAACGAGATACATTGCCTTGCGCATCGTATATTGGATATACTTGTCATCCGGTGCGAGAGTGAAGAAGAACTGGTGGAACATTTCTATATCACTTTTTGCCTCTACGTCAAAGGTTTCATCCATCGTGGTTTGTTTCACCAGGATGGGGACGTTGCCGTCCAACACATACACTTTCTTATGGGCATCGTCAACCATGCCCCTTGCAATGAAGAAACTGCCTAAACTCACGATGATGCAGCCTATCAGAAACAGGCTGCTCACTACCATCACAAGTTTGATCTTATTCTCTACATTCTTTAATACTGCCATATCTATACGATTTTAAAATTCATAACGGATGATGCGCCTCTCTTCACCTCTGAGGAAACACCCTCACCGAAGTTACGGGTTGAGAACGCTGTATCGCCTTCCGGTATCATCCAGGCTGCAAGGTCTGGAACGAGGTTGAGACACTTTAAGGCTACCACTGAAGCTGCCAGCAAATAGCCACAGGTCATAAAGGCGTTCTGGATATAGGCTGAAGCTGACCCTTCACTCTGGGTGATAGCCGTCAGGTTTTCTACCTGTACGCTCAATACGATATCAAACAGTAATAGGACATAGAAGCCTACGAAGTAGAGCATGGCTCCATAGAAATGTACCGTAAGATATCGGGTAATCCATTTTGACCAGACTCCTTCCCATTTAGGCAAAACACTGAAAGCCCACTGAATCGGTCCGAATATCGTGAGCATGCCCAGCAGAATCTGTTGGCAGAAGATGGTACTCCACCAGCCTATTCGGAAGATGACCAGGGAGAGGAACATAACTATTTTGTCCAGTCCTATCATCAGTCCCACAAAGGTGGAATTGTTTTCAGCCTTTGCTGCCTGTTTGGCTACCTCTACCGCATCAGCAGTTCCTGCACTTTCTGCAAGTGTTTCCTTACTTTGGCTATTTGCGATGTTCGTGGCTGCTGCATCCAGATTTTCTTTCACATCTCCACACACGGAATCACGCTTGTGTATCAGCGGCAACAGCTCATTGTATTTGTCGCTCACCTGTACTGCCTCGGCTTCATAGAGGTCGTGCGTGTAGGAACCGATACAGTTAGGTATGTAGGCGAGGGCATCCAAGATACATGCATTGGAACCGGCTCCGATACCACTCTTGCTAGGTGGGTACCAGAGACACATCACCAGAGCTATACCCAGGATCTTCATGATTTTTAAAACATCGATAGGCTCGTTCTTTACCATCATCTTATAGGCGATACCTCCTGCTACGACGATACTGAAGAGTGCGCCCAAAGCCATGCTCATCTGCAAGATCCACCAGAAGGGACCGTCTGAACCGATAAAATCCTGGTTACACAGAAACTCATTTGTCTGGAAGACCACGTTGTCAATGTCTTCCTCAAACAAATCAACGCCAATGGTTTGCGAAAGGTCGCTTACCATATCTTTTATTCCGCCAAGTGTTCCACCACTTGCAGAATCCAAAAATAATGTACTAAATGCCATTTCCTGTTGTTTTTTATTTTTGCGCAAAAATAATGCAATTTTCATAAATACCCTGTATGAATATGATATACCTTTGAAATTAACAATTGCAAAAGCTATCACTTCTTGCCGTTGTCTTCATAAGGCTCTTATCATACAAGGGGCTTACACCTTATTATATATAGGGAGTCTAGTTCTTTTTATGAAAACCGTTGACTGCAAGAGAATGTTGCCACCTGCCCAAGGCATCAGTGGCTACCGTAGCATTATTCGTTACCCGGTCTACCTTCGTTGCCTTACTGCTGACTTCCTTCATTGTCTTTACAGCATTCAATGTCCGAAGCTGTTTAGTCAGAGTAAGGTTCTTTTTTACGATGTCACGGTAGATGGTAAGATATTCTCGCTTTCTGCTTCCCAGATCCATATAGGACTCTCTTGTTACCTTGATAGCAAAAGCGAGACTATGATACACATTACTCCAGTCTTTGTAATCGTCAGAAGTTCCACCATATAGGGTTATCTTGTTGATGTTCTGCTGGAAGTTGCTCATGGCTCCTTCTATCTTTCCCTTTTCCATCTGCCAGGCCACATCGGCAGCTCCTGGAGTACGGTTGGCGATATTCAGTGCTTCGACCTTAGCTCTTCTGGACAAGACTGAATCTACATTTTCTGCAAGGGAGATTTCCTTCATCATCTTCTCCTGTGTCTTGGTACGGAAACTCTGCTTGTTGGTAAGTGTGGCTGACTTCTGGTAGTTCTTATGTGTGAGATTGTAATAATCTCTAGGAGTAAGGCTTCCTGATCCAATCTCCATCACCGTAAACTGGTTCATGATGGCTGACTCATGATTATATGTCTGGGCTGACAATGAACTGCTATAGTTCAGCAATAGCAGGAATGCTGCTATCTTGCCTATATTTCTTTTGCTTATTCTTTTCATTGAATCTTGTTTTCTGTTGTTTTATATGTTCTTTTAAATTTCTTCTTCACTCAACCGCTTGTTACCGAGAAGTGAACCGCCTCCGAGGGGGGCTCGTTTCTCAGGCTCACTGCCGCCACCGGCACGTGAATTTTTCTGTATGGCGATATACTGTGCCTTCTTCCATGAATCATAGGCTTCCATAGCCAGGTTCTCAATGGTCTTGCCACGGTAGAGTCCATCCTTCCAGAAGCCTTTTCGCATGACCATATAGCTGTATAAGTTGAAATAGGCATTCTTTACTGCGGAATCGATATCATCCATGTTGTCATTGATGCATTGAAGACAAATCATCATTGACTGGGCATCAAACTCTGCTGCTCCAGTAAGGTAGGCTGCCAAATCTATATAGGAGTCATACATGGATATGGCAGAGGTCTTTATTTGGTTAATGGCTTCCACACTGGTGGTATAGATAACGGCATCGGAATTTTTGACGTTTCCCTTCAGAAGGAAGTTTGTCTTATAATCATCCAGGAGTTTAAGATACAGTTCTACATTACTCTTTACACTCCTGTAGGTATTCACGCCATGGAATGCAGTGGCAGTACCATTGAGTATCAGGTCGATGATGTCGAAGCATCTTTTATAGCGGTCGATAGCCTTGCTGCTCTCCTCGAAGCTAGTGGAAGATTGGGAAAAGGCTTTATGGGCTTCCAACACTCCCATCTCTGCTGCTGCTCGTATGCCAAGTACGGTTCTCACCTTCTTATGGTTGCTGATCATGGTCTCCAGTGAGCCAGCATCATAGTCCAATATGGCAAAGCTCTTCGCCGGGAAGACGAAAAGCATTGCCATGATTACAAATACCAAACCCTGTTTTTTCATTGTTGTCTTGATTTACTGTTGTTATTTTTATCAGTTTCATTGTCTCCACTCACCGAACCCTTCAAAGAGGCTTTCTGAGCTGCCCTGGCAGATGCGTCCTGCCACCTGGAGAGGGCATAGTCAGCGATGGCTCCACGCGAGGCTCTGCCCACAGCATCGAAAATCTTGTGCTTCAGGAAATCCAGGATGGTTGTCCGGCTGTCCATGACCTTTTCGAGGAGAACGAGCTGGTTGTAGATAGATACCAGCTGGAAGTCTATCTCTCTGGCTACATCCAGGCGGTCACAAGCCCAGAGCAGGTGAATGGCATCAGCATCATCTTCCTCTTCAGAAAAACCTGCATAGTTGTATTTGATGCTGATGTTGCAGTCCGGAAGGTCTTCAATGAGTTCCTTCAACTTGGCATTTACCTCTTCTGCACGATCTTTCTCACTCTTTTTCATGTCGAGCTGCATCACGGCAACCACATTGTCGGCAGCATACTCACTGGTGAGTTTGAAATCTACCGACAGGATGGCTCGGTGGATTCTTACACCCAGGAGATATTTCGGTTTCTGGGCAAGGGTGAGGGTAGCAGTATAAGTTACCAGACTCTTGACGGTAGGGCAGTAGCCGTGACGGATGAAGATATACTGGTTGTTACCATCTACCCATTCGCCCTGGTCGGACCACTGTATCTGATACATTCCTTCCAGCTCAGCCATGTTGTCATTGATTCTATACTTTCCATCCCTGTTATCTGCAAGGTCTTTATAATACTCATCAATACCATTGTTAAGTTGATTGAGCTGGTTTTGAGTAGTATTCAACTGCTGTTTCAGGGCTGCATTAGCATCAGAAAGTTCGTCATACTGCTTCTGCAAGGCATTTGCCTGGGTCTTGTTACCCTTGAAAAGAGCTTGGCTTTTCTGTTGTAGGAGAGATTGCATCCTTTTGTCATTGTCGGAAATCTGTTTCTTCAAGGATGCAATCTGATTTTCATATTCCTTTTGCTTATCAAGCAGCGTGTTGATTCCTTCTCCTTCCGAATCCGGCGTAGGCTCCTTTGCAAAGCCTTTGGATGCTTCGTTGAGATGATTACCCTGTTTGCCGTTCTCCTTCCAGTTGAAACTGCCTTCTCCTAACTTGGCTCCACCCTTACAGTTTGCCACGAAACTTACAGAACTACAGCCTTCCATCTTCTTCTCATCTGCCATTGTGTAATAGTGAGGGTCATCACATTCAAGATGGTAGATTATGCTCTCATCTTGATCGGATGTCTCATCTTGATAGCCCTGGAGGCGGATCTTCATTTTTTCCTTGAAGGTTTTCAGATCCATCGTCTGGGAGTCAAAGATTTCCTCATAAACTTCTTGTTTGATGTACCATGAGTCTGTTACAGTCATATATACAGAAAAGTGTCTGCCTCGCCAATGCTTCGAATGTGACCCAATACCACCACTTTTATCACGGACATAATTGTAAGAACGTTGTTCGTAATTCAGATTTATAGTATGCCCTGGATTATTCTTTTCATATTCCTTCTTTTTGCTGGCATTCCAATCGGTGGAATTTTCCGCAGCTGTCTTTAGCTGATTATACTCAGATGTGGTAAGAGTTGGAAATGGAGGAGTAGAAGTTTTCATATAATTACATTTGTAAATCCAACCAGTCCAAGAGTCCTCGTTATTTGTGCTGGCAGGAGCAGACGGACAATATGAGGCAATTTCTTTTTTGCCACTGTCTACTGTATAGATATACCATCTTTGGGTATAGCATTCTCCTTGGAGTTCTTTTACATAGTTGCTGATATAGCCGCTCACATTGTAATCGTCTATCTTGAAGAGGTTGGCAACACCCTCTGCATCTGCAGTTTTGATGACGCTCATCAGGATATTCTTTACATTACCGGCATTCTTGTAGTTTTCATACTGACTTTTGAAGCTCTTGAACATGTTGTAGATTTCCTTCGGCTTGGAATGAAAAATCTCTCCAATCTTGGATATCTCAGCCCAATTACTGTCGGCTGTATTCTGTCCGATGGAAGCCAGCTTGCCACCGAGATTCTTGAAATCTTCAACAAAATCATCTGCTGACAACTCCTTACCAAAATCTCCCAGATGATCCAGCAGCTCTTTCCAGTTGACCTCACCGCCCATTCTGGCTAAGTCAAATACAGCCTGCAGCTTGTCATTGACGAGAAGGAACTGGACATCCTTGAAGGAACGTCTGCCATTGGTACACACCAGTTCAAACTGCTTACAGAGCTGTTCCACATTGGTGGTGGTTTTCAGAAGGTAAGGACCCCAATAGATGGCATTCTCTGGCTGTTTGACCATCAGGGATGACACCGTGATGAACTTCGGCATAATCCGGTTTTTCACCAGATCCAGGATTCTAGTGTAGTAGTAGTTTTCCTCTGACGCAAAAAGACCAGGGTTGCGCATGGCAGCCCGGTCTTTCTTTTTGGACACTAAAATTCCGGCAGTGGCTACGGAAGCTGACCTGTAGTGATTGAGAATATTTTGCAGGTGCCCGTTTGCCATTGTCTCCATTGCTATTTCTACCTCATAAGCGGTAGTCATGGCAGCAGCTGTTTTCTTGTCGATGTTGACGTTGTGCCAAACCACAGCCATCATCTTGCAGGAAAACAGCATCAATAGTAATAGGGTATTGATTCTTTTCATTGATTATCCATTATTTTTCTTGTAATAAAAGACTTTCTTCTCTTTCAATACTTTCTGAGAGAACTCCAGACATTTGCCGATACCGCTGTTGTGCCAGTCGCTTACAAACTGCTCAATGGCATGCTGGTAGTCTGTCTGCATAAGTTTGAGATAGAGCTTCAAGGCTTCCTTTTCTGCTTTCTCAGTAGTATACGCCATATAACACTCTGGCGGTTCCTCTACACCCAATACTTCACCAGACTGACCCCTTTTCAGAAAGACTTCCTTGAAATAGGTTCGTCCGTCCTTGTTGTCAAGACGGTTGATGGTGAAAATCTTCTTGCAGTCATTATTGGTGAGTGCAAGGGTTGCCTTGATCTCATCAAACTTATCCTTAAACTTACTCTGGTCGAGAAGCATGAACACATCGGAATTGTTGATGATGGCTTCCTTCACGATAGGGGAGGAGGTTATATCCTGTATCTCCTGGGTCACAACACCCACCATTGCCCAGTGCTTACGGGCGGTCTTATAGAGATACTTGATATATTCTGCCATCGTCGGTGTGGCTATGGCTTTCCAGGCTTCCTCGATAACCAGGCATTTTCTGCCCTTCTTGATACGCATCTTTTGGGTGAACACGTCCATGATGATGAGCACGATGATAGGGAAGAGGACTTTGTCATCCTTCACCTTATCAATCTCGAAGACGATGAACTTCTCATCAAAGAGAGAAGCATCCAAATCGTTGTTAAGAATGTATTCCTTCTCTCCACCTTTATAGAAAGGTTTGAGAATCGTTGCAAAATTATGGATATCGAAACTGATGTTCTGCTGTTTCATAATCTGCGGAATACGCTCTAGGACAAACTCATAGTAGGTGTTGAATGACAGATCTGTTACCTTCAACTTCTTCTTCTGTCGCTCCACCTTCTCCAGTTTTCTTTCAATACGCATAAGATAGTTATTTTCAATAACTTCCGGGGTGAGTCGCTGAAGGGCTTTCTTTGCCTGTTCCTTCTCGCCCTCGGTAGCTGCGCTATCATCGATGATGGCTTTGAGCTTCGGTACCCTGCGCTTATCTTTTTCAGAAAGCTCCCTATTTTCTGTAAGTTCCAGGTTAAACTCCTCGCCATAACGCTCTTCCATTTTCTGCTCATACTCTTCATACTTGCCGTTGGCCTTATCCTGAAGCAGGATGGCATCTTTCATTTTTTCACGCTCTTCGTCCGTAAAACCTTCGAAAGGATGGAAGTAGGCTTCATAATACTCCACGATGGTCTGGTTGATGATGGTCTCTTCCAGCATCGATGGTTGGCTGGCTCCCTTATATATCTGGAAGATAAGGTTCTTCAGGAAGTTTTTCTTCTCTCCGAAGTTCTGCTCATACTCCATCTTGGTTATCTTGAACGGATTCATGGAGATAGGCTTTTCCTTGGTGTAGGAAATGTAGGTTCCCCCGAAGTAGCTGCAGATTCCCTCATAGCTGTCACCGGTATCCACAATCACAACGTCGGTGTCCTGCTCATAATATTGTCGCATCACCGTGTTCATGAAGAAGCTCTTTCCGCTTCCGGAGGGTCCCAATACGAAGAAATTGGAGTTGTTGGTATACTTCACCTTTCCTTCCTTACCGGTGGTATCTATAGGCATCGGCACACCCTGGCGGTCTGTATAGTAGCATTTCAGGGAAGACTGGTCTCCCTTGGCTTGATGCTCCTTATACATCAGACACAGAGCTGCCTCTGAGAGTGTGAGGAACTGATCATAGTCCTGGTTGAGACGGAAGCTGTTGCCTGGGAAGCTTGCCACGAACAGTTCCAACTGGTTATAGGCACGCTTGGAGATATTGATGCTGTATTTGGAGAAGATGTTTTCCAAATTGTTGGTAATCTTCTGAAAATCCTTGTCTGCGTCAATCTTTATGACGAGATTAAAGTGTGCATATACAAGGGTTTTGCTATTTCTTGCAATTTCGTTCTGAACAGCCTTGATATCTTCTACTGCTATCAGATTGGATGGATTCGGGATAGAAGCATGGCGGTTTTTCTTCTTATCCAACTTAGCCATCTCTCTCTTCTGGTTAGGAAGGAAGAGAATCTGATTATAAATAACGGTATCTACACCAGGGATATGGTCTATCTCTGAGAGCAGATCCTCTGGAAGAACAGCATTGTTTACGGTAGTTTCACTATAGGGACGGAGATTGCTCGGTAATCCTACATTGTCGATGTCAAGGAGACTGTACACTTTCACGTGGAAATTGCCCATGCCGATTTCTTCACTGTCTACCTTGAAATTGGACATGCTTACTTTCTCATTTGTGAAATCAACCGCAAAGAAACGATCTGCAAACTCCTGGAATTCCTTGGATGTGAGGAACTTGCAGCTTATCTCGCCACTCTTCAAACGGTCTTCCACTTTACGTATCTTCACGAGAAAATCTCTCCATTTGTTAGAGTCGTAGGTTTTGAGACCGCCACTCTTGCCTCGCTGTGTAATAGTGAGATAAGTAGTGCTCTCTGTATAGGTTCTACCATTGAAGAAACGGAAATATGCGTCTGAAAGGAAACGCTTCTTGCTATCTTTGTTCTCAGAAGATATCGTGTTCATATCAAATTTCTTACGGACAAAGATATCCTGCTTATGGATGGCATATCCGTCTCCCAACAATTGCATTACAGATGCCATCAGGGCGGTGAAGTCGTAATAGTTATCTATATCTGCTGAATATTTTCTTACCGGATTCTCCATTTTGAGAATGGCAGAATAATCACCCTTCTTTGTATACACCACGCCAATTCCATCCACATCCTCTACACTGAAATAGATATTTTCAAACATCTTGGCTCGCTTACCGCCAGTACCAAACGCACTCACGGAAATAGCCATACCCACCAGGATGGAGATAAATACGACAATAACAAAAATTGAAATCATACTGATAGTTTTTAGAAATAAAAAAACTTGCTCATCTGCTTCTATACTGTTGCAGGTGGGCAAGTACATATACGCCTTTACTATGTTTCTTGGAATGCAATCCCTTATGCTGCTTGATGAATATCATCGCTCCACCAAAACCTATTACGATGGTGAGATAGACAAGTCCTACAATGAAACCAATCCACATGTAGAATATCAAAAAGCCTAGAATGCCACCACCAACTGCGCCGGCTGCCCAATAGATATACCTTCCTTGCAAACCCAGAAATTCAAGGGGCTTCTGAAGCCCCTTGAAAACCGGATAATCAGGATATTGCCCTTGATTATCACTTGCCATAACTCAAAAACTTAAACGTTGGTTACACCAAAGAACAATGGCAATGCCTGAGCAGCTGCAATGAGGAAGATACATGCACCTACGGTCATCATAATCTTCTTCTTGATGTCGTTCTCCTCGTTGTTCATCGCAATATAAACTGTGATCGCACCTACAACGGCAACAACACCTGCGATGGCATAGCAAAGCTTCACAACGATAGGTACATACTTGGCTATTTCCTCGGTTGCTGTAGTCAACGCCTTCGTACCTGCCGAGAAGTTTCCAGCTGCATCCTGGGCGAACACGCCAATTGTAAATACGAAAAGAAGCATCATCACCATGCCGAAGCGTGGGTTCTTCACCAATGTCTTAATCTGCTTGGCAGAAGCCGAAGCACAACTTTTTGTGGCACAAGCCAACATACTAAAAATCATTCTGTTCATAAATTTAAACTATATTAATTATAAAAAAAAACTTTCTACCAAAATTTTAACGTAGATGTATTGCCATAACTGAAACCGAAGAAAGCCGGCATTACGATTGTTGCTCCTATAAGGAATAAACAACTTCCCACCAAGACGAGTACACTTTTCGTGAAACCTTCTTCTCCTGCTTGGAGTTTGATATAGATACTGGTGGCACTGTAGATGGCAAGAACAGATGCTACGGCATACATCAGACGCATGGTGAAGACACACATGTTCAGCACATATACTACCATATCATATAATCTACCCATACTGCCACTGTAATCTGTACTACCACAATCAGCAGATGCAGAAAGAGAAACGGCAACAAGTAACAATACCATCAGGTATCTTGGATCTATCATCTTTTTCATACGTCTAAATCATCCATATTGTTTCCGCCTAATTCTACAGCTTGTTCCATAGACTCCAAGATAGAACGTTCATATTCACGAGCAGTTTTCTCATCCTCACTCTCTGCACAGAACTTGACCATTTTCTTCTTGACAGCCATTGACTGATTATAAAGAGCGTTGTCATCTGCTGCAAGAATCTCTGCTGCCAACTGCTCTCCACTCTTACCTGAGGTCGCCATTAGCGCGTTCTCACCAGTTGAAGGTTGTGAAGGAACTTCTGTCTCACCAGTCTTTACAGCAGGAGTATCGTCGTCTTCACTCACCATAGTAGGCTCTTCTTCAAAGTCTTCGTTGGGAGCATTGCCAACAGCAAACTCTTCAACTTCTGCTTTCTTCTTGCCGTTGCTGCCAACGACATCCATGCCGATCATGGCGGCATAGTATACGATATAAATGAAAGTTAATATCGCTACATAAATTCCAAATGCACCCATGTTTTTACTATTTTATTTGTTTTTGGCTGCAAAGAAAATGCTTTTTTTTCAAATTCTAGGCGTAAATACGAAATACCTTTGAAATTAACAATTGCAAAAGGTATAGCCTTTCGGGAAAAGACACTTCCATGGGGCATATAGTTCATATCTATATGGTGTTATAGGCTTATATTATTATAGCCTTATATATCTATATAGGTATTGCGTTATTTATCTATTGCTTTATTGCAAGCTTGCAGCATGGGGGTATTACTTTCTTTATATCTATATTTTATTTTTGTTCCTTACTTCGACCTCTATTTTTTATACTTGGGGTTGCCGTCTCTCTATCATTTGGCTTTTTACGGTGCAAAGTTATGGCGGTTCTGTCAGATACCAAACACCAGGCGATGCCTTATTCGGCTAAAACTTTTCCGGAATGCCTTCCACAAATGTTGCACATTTGGGTTTCCAAAAAACTTTCTACCGAATTGTTTGGTGTTCTGACTCTTGGAACCACCATTTCTTAATGCACGTAAAAAGGCTATATGATGACGAGATGACGGAATAATAAAAAAAATATCGGATCGAAAGGAACAAAAAAACGTAAAAGGCAATGAATCCTCAAATCCAGAATAATTTATGTTGAACCATTTAAAATAGTTAGAGTATGTATAACGATTCAATTAGTGAAAATGACAAGCAGTTTGCAGACGAGTTTTCTCGTTTTGTGAATGGCAAGATGGGTAGCGCAGCCAAAACCGGCAAAGAATGGGCTAATGACCATCGTTTCTTGGTGAATGAAAAGTTCAAGGTTGTAATGGCTTTCATGGAGCAATTGGCTGAGAACTACAAGCAGGGGTGTTACGACCCTCGTGATGAATGGGCGTGCCAGTTGGCTAACGAAGCTATCGAGCACCTTAGAGAGAAGGAACTTTATTATACAATGTTTTAGTTTTACAGATATGGCTAATTGGGCACAGACAAGTTATAGAATCGAAGGTAACTCAGAAGACCTTCAGGAGTTAAATGACCTTTGCAAGGCGTTTTTGAGCAAAGAACGCCCTGTAATGGAAGAAGGAGCATCAGAGGAGTGGGAAGGAAACATCATCTTGGCTCTCGGTATAGACAAGGGGTCTAGCTATTTGAGAGGTTTCATACAGGAATGCGAACTTGAAGATGGAGTTTTATGCATTGAAGCCAGTGAAGCTTGGGGAGCTACGGATTTCAGACATCTTCTTGAAGGTCACTACGAAGATATGAAAGTATACTATATCGTGGAAGAGGAGGGATGTGAAGTGTATGCAACAAATGACGTTGAAGGAAAGTACTTTTCATATCGTTTTGCCGTTGACTCCTGCGTTGAAGGCGAAGATGAATTTGAATACTTTAAGACTGAAGCCGAAGCACTACAGTATATTGCAGGCAGATTGAATCGTAACTCCATTTCAGTTGAAGAGATAAAAGAGTGGAATGAGGAACACGAACTAGACGACGATTACATCAGTCTTCACGAATACGAAATTGTAGCATAAAAGGTAACGGAGAGGTTAACCGCCTCTCCACAAAAACATCAGAAAATGAAATATATTGATTACATCGGACAAAGAATTAATCTCCATAAGGAAATCGTTAAATCTATCATTGAGGTGATGGACAAACATGGTAAAGAGGAAGTTAACCTTTTGGAAAAAGAAGAAGAAATCGGGGCAGCTTGGCTCATCAGAGTTCACGATTGGAGTAATGAAATTACTGAAGTGCAGGTTGTTGCCGTAAAAGTAGAAAATAGCGTTCTGTTTTACAAGGGCAAAGAAAATGGCGAAGTGGATGAGGATTGGCAGACCATGGCAGTAGAAGATGACGTAGTTTCTGCTACCATTGATAGTGTATACACTGCGGTGTACTTGACTCTTGAAGATTAAGACTGAGGGCGTTATCTGATGGGGTAACGCTCTCTTGTTGTCAAGATATTTTGGTTTAGACTACAAACGGGCGGCTTCATTCTTCCATTTTCGGGATGAAAGAATGAAGCATTTTTTCTATCTAATCAGCGTAGAGCGAATGATTAACACTCTGTCGTTTAAAAAGTGATTACCGGTCTGTGTAAGCTGGTGGCGAAGATAGATTTCGCTACAACCCAACTCTTCTGGCGAGAACATCTTATAGATGGCTCTCACGCTTCCGAAATAGTAATTATGATGACCGCTTATGAAGTGGACGTGAATGATTTTTATGGTTTTGCTCATATCTATTCTATTTTTGTACCATATAATACCTATATGGTAGGTTATTGTTATCATCTATTTCCTTAAAAGAAAATCCATATTCCGCTCTTCACAGAGCAAAATATGGACATCATTTACTACAAATGATTTAACTACAATTTCTTATTTTACATTTTTATTGGAATATCTACAGCATTCCAGTCGCTGACTCCTGGTTAAGCCGCTATTATTTTCAATCTTGTTTGGAATAGGTAATTTATCTAAAACTACGGTTACCTTGAAAGAATCGGAAGCTGCATCTATCTGGTTTATTATATCATAGACATAACACCATTTGCTTCCGTCTTTAAGGATTGCATAGATAACCAGTTTGTTAGATATGTTTGCATCTGGAATCTTGCCAAAGCATCGGAAGTTTCCTTTCAGTTCCATATCACCAGTCAACGACATAGAGAATGGGGCTATGACCTTTTCTGTTGTTTTTGCTCCATCTGAAAGGCGGATGCCAGCTGCCAAACCGGAAACAGATGCAGACAGAATCTTGAACTCAGCGGAAAGACATAGCCATATTCGGTTCCCAGCGTATAGGAAAAGTCGGACATATTGCCTCTTTTTCCATATTCCACATCATACATACCCATCTGACTGACTATGCCAATGTGGTGCCCAGTCAATGATTGCCTGTAGCTCTGCCCACTGAAATATCTCCTTATACCTATACCGCCACCATGATTTCTCCAGTAGTTGTGTGTCGGATTGCTGTCAAACCAGGTATACCAGTAATCCTGTCCTATGGACATATTCTTTCCTAGCCCCAACTCTGCTGATAGGTTAGGGACATGCAAAGCATCATAGAGCAGGTTGGTTTTCAACTTCAATGGTATACCCTTACTGCCATGCACAGACGATTTCATAGCTGTTTTCTCATGTTGCATCATGAAATGTACATCCTGTGCTATCAGTCTTCCTGCAACACACAGGCAGACACCGAAAATGAAAAGCCTCTTTTTCATATATGTTTATTGTTTTTATATCTATATTTAATGTTGCGAGTACAAAAGTAATGCTTTTTTGCTGCTCCTTATCTATAAATGCGATATACCTTTGAAATTAACAATTGCAAAAGGTCTTGTCCTTTGGGAAGAGATGCTTCCCTGGGGGCTTAAATCTTCATATCTATATATTATTATAGGCTTATATATCTATATAGGTATTGCTTTGTTTATATCTATATTCTATTTTTGTTCCTTACTTCGACCTCTATTTTTTATTATTGTGGTTGCCGTCTCTCAATCATCTAGCTTTTTACGGTGCAAAGGTATGGCGGTTCTGTCAGATACCAAACACCAGGCGATGCCTTATTCTGCTAAAACTTTTCCGGAATGCCTTCCACAAATGTTGCACATTTGGGTTTTCCAAAAAACTTTCTACAGAATTGTTTGGTGTTCTGACTCCTAGGAACCACCATCTCCTGATGCACGTAAAAAGGCTATATGATGACGAGATGACGGAATGATAAAAAAAATATCGGATCGAAAGGAACTTCAAAACCTTAAAAAGGCAATGAATCCTCGAATCCAGAATAATTTTTATGTTGAACCCTTTAAAAATGTTAGAATGAAACAGATGAATTACAATGGTTTTTGCATGGAGGAATTTCCTCAGTATAAGGCTTTTAACAATGGACTTGAAAACTTGACCTCAGTTGAGTTGATTTCACTGATAATTGGTACAGGAACCAAGAAAAACGTTGAGCAAGCCCGTCAGCTTTTCAATGTAATGAAGGAGAGTTTGCGTAACATCGCAAAGGCTAGAGTGGAGGAATTGCAGGTAGTGCAGGGTATAGGTGACTCTAAGGCGATAGCTCTTCAGGCAGCTATTGAGTTGGGTAAGCGTTATAATGCAGAAAAGACGGCGGAACGTCCCGATTTAGGTAGTAGTATTGCAATATACAATTATCTTCATCCACTCGTTCGTGATTTGGATGTAGAAGAGTGTCATTTGCTCTTGATGAATCAGAACTTCCAGCTCATAAAGCATGTTCCATTAAGTCATGGTGGAATAACCGAAACTTCTATGGATGTCAGAAGAATCATGAGAGAGGTTGTTATGAACAATGCTACTATTCTGGCTGTAGCCCATAATCATCCATCCAACAACCCTCATCCAAGCAAGGCAGATGATATCATTACCAAAAATCTCAAAGCAGCTTGTGAAATCATGCGCATCTTCTTTATGGACCACATTATCATTTCTGATGGAAGTTATTATTCTTACCATGATAGAGGTAAATTGTAATATAAATAGGGAGCGGAGAGGTTAACCACCTCTCCTCAATATTGCCCCATGAAAATAGTTAAAGAAATATATAAAGTCAAGTTTATTGCGTAAAAAACAAGACTTTTATTAACTTTGCACTCGAAAAAAAGGAGAAAACATGGTTATAGCAAGACTGATAAAGGAGAATTTGTCATCGACCCCTGCTGGGGGTGTATTGACAACAAGAGACTTTGGGGTGGAGATGCGGTATCAGCCAGCACTCGCTAAAGCTCTCAACCGTCTTGTGCTCCAAGGCGAGCTACAAAAGATAGCAAAGGGGAAATACTATATTCCGAAGAAGACCATTTTTGGAAATCTGAAACCTGCAGATTCTGAACTTGTAAAGGACTTTCTAGAGCAAAATGGCAAGATTGTAGGCTACATTACCAGAGCTGCTGCATTTGCATCCATGGGGCTGACAACACAGATAAGCTCATCCATCCTTGTCGGCACAAATAAATATCGGATACCTATCACAAGGAATGGCGTGAAAATATCTTTCTTGTTACAAGAGAATGCCATAACATCAAGCAATATTCCTCTACTTAGCCCAGAAGATTAGCCAGCACGCAACAGATGCAGGTTATAAGTAATAATACAATTAAGAAAGGGTAGGTCAGTGGCTTACCCTCTACTTTTGTCGCTGGAAACCTTTGTTCGTTGTTAGAAGATGCAAAAAAATGTGAATAAAGCGTTAAAAATAAAGGTAAATGTGATTTTTACCTTAAAAAGTTATCATATTTGATAATTTTTGACTAACTTTGCACCAAGTAAGACAACTATATGATAAATATAAGTTATAACAACAAAGAATTAGAAGACCTAATTTTGCGCGGGCAAAGTACAGATAAATTATACAAGAAGTTAAGTAGGAATAAGCGGTTTATGTTCGACTTGAATAAAGTTATGGGTATCTTGCATAGTGTTTCAAAAATTTCTGAACTCTATGATTTAAAATCGCTACATTACGAACCACTTAAATATAATTTATCTGGATTTAGTAGCGTCAGAATAGGTTATACCTCTAAGTACCGCCTAATGTTCATAGAACAGGAAGGTGGTATTAGTATAGAATTAATAAACATAAGTGAGCATTATGGAGACAAGTAGAATCGACAACCAAGTTCCTTTCATGGCTATTCATCCTACAGAAATTATAAAGGATGAAATCAAGGAAAGAGGAATGTCACAAAAAGAATTGGCAGAACGCTTGGGAATGCAAGCCTCCAACGTTAGCAGAATGCTTAGGGAAAAAGAGTCCATAACATCTGCTTTAGCTGCTAAGTTAGAAACGGCTTTAGGTATAAAATCATCTTTTTGGCTTAATGCACAAGCTGAATATAATAAAGATGTTCTTGCTGTAGAACAGCGCAATGAGAAAGAACAAGTTGCTGTTGACAAAGAATACATGCTGTCTAGTCTTTTAAATATGAAAGAACTATATGCTAAATTAAAGATTAGAACTTCATTGTTTGTACAAGAGAAACTGGATGCATTGAGTCAAATCTTCGGAATGGAGCCTGCTGAAATACCATATTTTCAGTTGGCATATAATGGCAACTTCAAAAAGAGTGACAATGTGACGACTGATGAAAAAAATCAAAGGACTTGGCAAGTTCTTGCTTATGTATCTGCAAAGCATAACAAACCTACTTGCAAGTACGAGAAAGGTAATGCACGTGAAGCTGCTATTGAAATTGCATCCTCGGCACATAAAGGCGGAATAAGTGAAGAACAAATAAAGGAGATATTAAACAAATATGGTATTTCTTACTCTTATGTTTCAAAACTGGAGAAAGCTCCAATAGATGCTTATTCTTCTTGGGTTGATGATTATCCTGCAATCGTTACAACTCATCGTTATAATGATATTTGTAAGTTGGTGTTCAATATCATTCATGAGCTAGGACATATAGAACTACACATTAAGCAAAATACGAATGTTGCATACATATCAGATGGAGCATATTCTACAGACCAAAAAGAAGAGGAGGCAAATAAGTTTGCAGAAGACATTCTTATTGCTCCTGATATTTGGAAAGACATTGTGAATACAAGTTCAAAAGGAATTGGGGTAAATAATATAGTTCAACACCTTAGGTTGCAAGCAAAGGCAAAAGAATTAGATTTCGGACTCGTTATGTGGAGATATAAATTTGAAACTCACAAGTATGCTTTACGAGGGACTAATCCGGAAAAAATCACTCGTCCTGTGAAAGAAAACTTTATTTAGAAACACTAGTGTCCACTAAAAACGATTAACAATCGTTGTAAGTGGACACTAGTGATTGGGGGTATCGAAAATAGTATGGAGCAGTTGATTTCGAATTTGCTAAAATAAATGGTCATGGCAAAGAAGCATAAAGGACATTACTGTAAGATTTGTGATGAATACAAGTCGAACGAGTCATTTTCGGGGAAAGGTCATGCCCAACACATCTGTAAGGGGTGCATGGGTGAGATGAAGAAAGGCAACAAGAAGGTTTTGGACTTGCCTTTCGGGGACAATGAATTTGAGATGGTTGATGCCGATGAATATATCGATACTATTTTATATGGCAACAACGAAGAACGAGAAACCAAGACTTTCAAGAAACTCAACCGTGAACAGAAAATGGTGTTGAAAGCGATAGTGCAAGATGAAGTTACGCTTTATTGGCAAGCCTATCGACAGATACCAGTAAATGACAAGTTAAAACAACTCAGAAATTCTGTCAATATTGTAGTATATGAGCAGTTGGACTTTGCTATTAAGGATGATACGATGTTCAAAGCCTATATACAAGAGCAAGTTATCGCTGTCATAAACAAGATATTGCGATTGGAGAAAGAACAAGTTATATAATAGCAGAAAGAGTCCATTCAAAAATATGCAGACAAGCTTGCAATGGTAATATTGTTGCATGGGCTAAGGGATAGCTGGTAAACTTGTTATCCCTTTTATACGTCGGGCTGCTCCCTCATCGGTCGTAGCCATCCGGTTGAACCATTCAGCTTCACCGGTGCAAGAGGTATCTCCGATGTTTTTTCTTATCAGGCATACGCCTCTAATTTGTCTCCATTTCTACCATATACTGTCTATGTGGTATATTAAGAATGGTTTAATATCTATGTATTAAAAAATCCTGATGAAGACTAAGTACAAGTATATCTAGAGTTGATGTTATGGGTAATATTTTTCAATAATAGACTGGCAGTATCGGCGAATAGGTACCACTATAGCGCATGAATCGGTACCTTATAGCGCACCTTTTAAGTTTCATCATTGAAATGTTTTTTGACATAATGTTTATTCTAACAGTGAACTACTGTGTTCACATGTTGATATAACGTAATAAAACTTCGTAAAGTACATCGGTATCATTTGATATAGCCGGTACTGTTTGAGTGATACGGGTGGTATCATTTTCAGAAAATATCCTGTTCAATCTTCGCTCTATGTTAAATAGTATTGAATAAGATGAAATATAGAACAAAAAGTTCGTTTGTTTAAGTTTTGTTCATTATCTTTGCAGTGTTCAATCAAATTGAACGCAACCGATATATTGAACAAATAATATAAAATGATGACAAACAATATCATAATAAACCAAGCATTAGATGCTCTTAAAGCAAGCCTTCCTGTGGGGGATGTTGTGTCAACAACAGCCGTCAAAGGAAATTGTACCAATGAAAATGATGTCACTGTTAAGATTATGAATGTAGATTTTTTGTGTCATGTAAGGGAAAACATAACCAAGGCTACATTAAATCCGACATTAGCGACTATGCAAACTATGAACAATGACAAGCAGCAAATCTTGCTTGTTACGCAATACGTCACGCCACAAGTATCAACAGAATTGGCAAACAGAGGTATCAACTATCTGGACTGTGCAGGAAACTGCCTTGTCAGATATACAAAGGCAGGAAACTTGATTTTTCAAATATTTAATCAAGGAAGGAAAAAAACAGAGTCCAGGGTGAAAATCTATCCTGTGTTTCAAGATGCAGGATTGAAGGTCGTGTTTTATCTGTTGCAAAATGCAGACAATATAAAGAAGCCTTATCGAGA